>Ga0197143_1000257_pt1 | contig 62898 bp, 61 predicted proteins | sample GBS70_MetaG_FD_148603 | JGI IMG/M metagenome (GOLD analysis project Ga0197143, IMG submission 148603) | Sediment microbial communities from Great Boiling Springs, Gerlach, Nevada, United States - GBS 70_MetaG | ecosystem: Environmental > Aquatic > Thermal springs > Hot (42-90C) > Sediment...
GTTTTAAAAACTCCTGCATCCCTCGCAACACCACAGTAATAATTATCATTTGTATCATAAAAGATGTTGAAAGCACCACTACCAGATGCCTGTATATGGTCTATCCAGTCATTCTCACCTGAATAGTTAAAATACATATTCTCTGTGAATGTCCCTATCTGTCCTTGGACAGGTCCTAAGTCATCTGTTCCATCCTCGATTGCATTGATTCCGAAAAGAGGACCAAAGTTATGTCCGTCTGCATATAGGATTGCATTGATTCCGAAAAGAGGACCAAAGTTATGTCCGCCATATAGAGGGTCCCAATACCATACATCACCACCTTCGAGATATACCCTTCCACCACTATTTTGAGCAAAATCCTCTATCACAAGTGCTTCTTGAGAATTTGCTAATATTCTATAATTATTAGGATATATTCCAACACATACAAAAAGTGCCATGTAAAGGTCTTTTGAAAAATTTGAAAGGGTTGTTGAGTAATCACCTGAATAATCAAGTTCCTGTAAAAGTGAATTAATTATAGGACCTGATGAATGGTTGGGGTCAGGGTCCCATACAAAGTAGTGTTTTTTGCCCACTGTGATGCTTAAATTAAATGTGTCTGTATCGTATTCTGTTTGGGTTATAAATAAAAAGTTTGCTTGATGACCTGTTGGTGTTGTAGGGGCTGCATAAACTATAAATGGGTCTGACAGATTGTTTAATGTATCTTGTGGCTGTATTGCACCATAGTTTGAAAGAGAATCAATAACACTTACAAAAGATGACAGGCTTTTAAGTTTCGCACTCACTCCTGAACTTGCATCACCACCTGTGTTTTTAATTACTAAAATTAAATTACCCTGCTCATCAGGGTCTAAGATTCCATTTCCATTACCATCATTTCTCACATATTCCCTTAACTTTGAAATAACAGGTTTATAAACCTTTAATGAGAAATTACTTGTCCAGGTGCTGTCATTTGAATCATGGAATGTTAATGTGAATGAAAGAGCCTGGTTGTTCTGGACATTTGAAGGAACCTGAAATTGATAGAAAGGTGAACCAAGAGAGGAATCACTTGCAGGGATATTACCGAACCAAGAAGAATCCTGCAAAATTGTTACATCACTGGATGTAAGAATTCCGTATACACCGTAGGCGGGATCTATACCTACATTCTTTGCATATACTGAATAATCTATTATTTCACCAGGGTTTATAATTCCATTGTTATTTCCTGAAGGGTCATTTGCAACTGAGTATCCCTTGATTACATAAGGTCCGGAAGTTACGACAAGCATATATCCATGATAGGGCTTATGATTATAGGAGGTTACAGTTATGAATACAGTATCAACAGATGTTATGCTTAGGCTCAAGGTTGTATTTCCTATAGCATCTGTGTACTTTGTATCGAGTATAGAGTCATTCTGCATTGCACATACCAGCGCATTCTCCACTCCTCCATTTATGTCACTCACGGTTACATTTATATTTACATTTCCCATAGGACAGGTGGCGGGATGATTTACGGTAAGGTCAAGCGGTATATTGGTGAAAAGCACAAGGGAAGGGTCTCCAAAAAGATTATACATCTGAAAATATCTGTGAATCGTTGAGGTATTACCGTAGTAATTCAATAATTCTATTTTACCCTCTGTTATAAGACCTCCCAACCACACATAACCTGAATCAAAGGCTTCATCAAATATTCTTTTCTGTAAAATATCATCTTCATCCCAGTAAGAAGTAACAGAAGAGCCAAAGGATGCAATAGCTCCTTTACCAGGCGCTCTTATCCATGCCTCCATAAAGCATTCTGAAATATCATATTTGCCTGTTAAACATGCATAGGATTGAACAAATGGATACTTATCAGTATTTGTTAAATTGTAAACATCAGAATTGTAATACTCAAGACCATTGTAATCACTCCATCCTGTTTCCATTCCATGTCCTGAATAGGTGCAAAGTGTTCTACCATTGTTTAAAGCATTTGTTATAATTGTAGGTGACCCTGATTGATAATAAGCAAATACAGAGTCTGCTATCATATTATGGGGATTTTTCCTAACAATCTGCATACAATAAATATGAGTTCCTTCTGCAACATAATGATTCCATGGGTCTGCTGATGCTATGAAGAATGCCTTTTGAGCCCACCCAAAACCGCTTGTCCATATAACTTTTTCGTAATTAATGGTCTTATTTATAACATTTTTGAGCTGTATTGTATCAATAACACTTATCCTTCCCACATATAAATCAGGTATATAATCATTGTTATCAATCAGACCATATTTTAAATCATTTGCAGGATTACCAGACTCAGAAGATCTAAAATAAGGGATTTTATCAACATCTCCAACAAGGACCACAAATGTCAGGTTTTTATCCCATGTATTATAAAGGTTTATAATGTAATTTCTTATAGAAATTGTATCATATCCTGTAACAGAAAGAGGGGCAAGCTTTACATAATAACCCTTTGTCTTTTTCCAGTTTGCTAAACGCAATACTTGATTTTCCCATTCATCAGGATATATTATAACCATTCCGATGGGTAAAGGAGGGAGCGATTTGTAAAGGTCAGGATTGTAATTTAAAATATGGTCTTTTAAAATACCTTTTATCACTTCGTTATCTTTTATGTAATTTCCGTTCCCCCTTGTTCCACCTTTAAACTCAATTGAAATTTCAATCTCCGAAATAGCCCTGATTTCATTTCTTTTAGGATTGTATTTGACAGGATAAAAAATGAGATGGAAAAGTCTGTGTCCCCTTAATTTTCCTATTTCCTTTATCTCTATATCTTTTTCTGGAATAAACCTATCAAGAGAATATGTCTTTTTGTTTATAACAAATTCTTCTTTTGCACCCTTTATCTTCTCTACAGGAGGAAGTCTCGGTTTTATAGGTGGTAATCCAAGTTCTTTAAGAGAAACAGTCTCTTCCTTTAGGTTTAAAATTCTGTAAGAAACTTCTGCACCTTCCGGAATTTCAATCAATTTTCTTAGAACCGGCAATTCAGGGTCTCCTATTTCCTCACTTATACCTATATTTTTCAAATCAAAATAAAGATAGTCTTTGCCTTCGTAGTTTCTTATTCCATAATAGAGTCTTTCCAGTGAGATTCGAAGTGTAAGATTGGATTCTGACTTATTCAGAACATCTATTACAACCTCTGTCCCTTTTCCACTGATTAAAAATATGCTTATGAAGAATAAAAAAAAGTTCATAACATACCTCCTTTTTTATTTAGTTGTGTTAACTTTTTTATGATTTTTAAAATTATATGCCCCAGACACGGGGACAAAAAAATTGTTAAATTTGAGGAATACCCTATAGCAACTTCAACAGTTTTAAAGGTAATCTTTTTCATCAGGTTATGTTTTATATTATATTAAAAAATTAAAAAAAAGTCAAGTCCTACTCCATAACGCATTTTATTTTCATATAAAAATTTAAAAAGAGCTTTAAGACGCTCTGACATTTTGGGTGTAGTTAAAGCGAATTCCTATGCCAAGTTCTATTCCACTATATTCCCTCTCCCATATATTTTTAAATCTTTTAATTGTATCTTCTCTTTCATATTCAGTCCTCCAATTTATTTAGAATTATACCTGAAACAATCAAGATAACTCCAATAAATGTGCTGAAAAGTATTTTTTCTTCCACAAGGATATATATAAAAAATAAGGATATAAAGGGAGAAAGATAAATTATATTTGATGTTAAAGCAATATTTTTTGACTCTTTTAAAGCAAGAAGCCATATAAAAAATGTTATACCCATTTCAAATGTTCCTATGTAAATTGAACCTATAAGACCTTTAAGAGGAGGAAACTTAAGTGAACCTGTCAGGCTTTGGGTTATCAGGATATAAATAAAACCGAAAAAGAAATTGAGTGTTAATTTTACAGATTCTTCTCTTTTATCCCTTATGTTATAAATCCAATACAAAGCCCATATAACAGAACTTGAAATTGCAAGGAATACTCCTAAAGGACTTTTGATTCTTAGTCCTGATAATTTTCCTTCAGTTGAAATTATTATAACTCCTGAGAAACTTATTAGAAGTGAAAGAAGATTTATAAATTTTATTTTCTTTTTTAAAATAGGTACAGAAAGCAGTGATAATACTATAGGCCAGGTATAATTTAATGGCTGTGCAATTTGTGCTTTTAAAAGTGAATATGCCTTAAATAAAACAAGATAATAAAGATAGGGATTTAAAAAACCAAGCAAAGCAGATTTCAAAATGTTATTTTTCCCTGATTCCAATAGTAAATTTAATTTTTTACGGAATGATGTCAAAAGAAATAGAATTATAAAGGATGTTAAAGAGGAAAAAAGGAGCATTTCCCTGAAATCTATAAATCTGAGAGTTATCTTGAATACCGATGCAACTGTTGACCATATAAAGGTTGCTATAAATGCAAATATTATTCCCTTATCCATTTTTTATAAAACTCATCGAACATGTTTTTATCTTTAATTCTATTTTTAATATCATATTTTCTTAAGGATTCAAGCAATTTCTCTGGTGAATCCTCTAAATCTGTGAAATTTCCTTCAACTTTTATTTCCTTTAAAAGTTCCCTTACACTTTCATCAATTTTACCTTTCTTATATATTTTCTCATTCACACAGAATCTCAAGTATCTCCATACCTTTAAAAGGTTAAACCAAAGGTAAAAATTTTTTACATAACTTTTTCTATTAAAGGTTTTTCTCTCTATCTCCATTATTTTTTTTATTCCCTTTTCTTTTAAAAAAAATTCCCTTAAACTTAAGGGCAATTCCTTTAACCCTATTTCACCCTTTATAAAGTTTTTTAAATGCTTTAAATCTCTGAAGGGCTCAAAGGGAATTGTGTAATAAAATTTTTCCTTATCTTCAATAAAGTCCTTTAGTGCCTTTCCTGTGCCAAAAGGAACCCTTTCAGATATTCTTGCTGACGGAAAAATTTTTGTTTCTGTTATTTCTGTAAATCTTACATTTGGAAGTATTTTCTGAACAAAATAAAAATCCTCTCCTGCTTTTCTTTTTGCCTTAAATCCTCCAAACCTTGCATAGGTTTCTGCTCTGAATACAAGACAGGAGCCTATTGTATATGAAACGTACGGATAATCGGAAAATAAAAGTGAATTTTTATAAAATCTTAAAAATAATTCATAATAAACTATTCCCTTTTTCAATTTTTCATCCTCTATATTATGGTAAGGATGTTCAAAATAAATGTGCGAAAATTCTGTTTTGGTTTCCTTGAAAATTTTGATTATCTCTTCAAAGTAATTCTCCTTAACGGTGCAGTCTGCATCAAGACAGGATATTACTCCTTTTGAATTGTTAAACCCTTTTAACCTCCATATTGCTTCATCACATAAAACCTTTCTCGCATATCCTATCCCGAATTTTTTTAAAGGTATATCTTTCAGATATATAGAGTAAATTCTCAGATTTTCTGTTTCTATTTCTTTTTTTAGTTCTTTCAATTTTTTTATTATCTTTTCATGCCTTTCTACTATTTCTTTTTTCTCATTTTCTGGTTCATTTATAAGGAAGATTATTTCTATTTTGAATTCTTTCTTATAAGCCTTTAAAAGTGATTCTAAGAGCCTTAATATATTTTTCTCTTCTTCTCTGTAAACAGGAATTGTTACAATAAGATCCGCTCCTCTTAGGTTTTTTTCTTTTATTAAGGGTTTGTAAAAGGAAAATTTTTTTAAATAATAATCAAGAATCAAAGGTATTTTAAAACTTCTTCAACATGTCCATCAACTTTTACATTGTAAAAGACTTTTATTATCTTACCTTCTTCATTTATTATAAAGGTGGATCTTATTATACCTTTTCCGGTTTTCCCGCACGTTTTCTTTTCACCGTAAGCATTGTATCTCTCAGCAACTTTTTTATCAGGATCAGCGTTTTCTTTTCACCGTAAGCATTGTATCTCTCAGCAACTTTTTTATCAGGATCAGAGAGTAGTGGAAAGGGAAGTCTGTGTTTCTCTTTGAATTTCTTATGTGAATTTATATTGTCAGGACTTACTCCCAGCACAATAGCCCCCTTTTCTTTAAATCTTGCCATATTATCCCTAAAATCACAGGCTTCTTTTGTGCATCCGGGTGTATTATCTCTTGGATAAAAATAAAGGACTATTTTTTTTCCCTTAAAATCCTTCAAACAGAATTCCTTTTCATTTTTTTCTTCATCGATTCCCTTTAAACAAAAATCAGGTGCTTTTTTACCTTCTTTTAACATTTTTACCTCCTTTTCAAAGGTTTATTATAATAAAATCAAGTTTCTAACTTCAAAATTCCTGCAATTCTTTAATATCAGAGGAGTTAAAGAGAATTATCTTGCCTTTAAATTCCTCTGTGTTTTTTGAGAAGTCTTCTGTAAATATTTTAAAGGTATTTTCTTTCTTAGGTAAGTTTCTTAAAATCTTTACCTTAGCTTTCTTAGTCACAGGATTGTATAAGACAGGTTCCCATTCCCCTTCAATATAAAATTCTATGTTTTTTACAGAAAAATTATCTTTTACACTGAATTCTATCTCTATGTTCTCAGGATCAACTCTATAAATTCTCTGTGCAATAATTTCTGGTTTTAAAGTGTCCCTTTCTCTTATATATTTACCCCATGAAAATGTATAAAAAACTGAATCCGATGACACAAAATCATATCCCTTTTTAAATTCGTTGTATCTCAAAATTACATATTTCTCTTTTCTATTGTTAACTTTTACTTTTAAAGGATTTTTAAAAAGGAGTTCCGCACTGAATATAAAGAGTGTGTCCTCTTTTTCCCTGAAAAATAAAGGATAAGGTAAAAACTGAAGATTTTTGGGAATTTTTATTTCATAATTTTCCAATATAACCTTATAAGACTTTTCTGGCAGAGGAAAAACATAGATAAAATTTCTTATTTTCCCATATTTCCCTGGTTCTAAAATCACCTTTTTTTCCTCACTCTCCCTGAATATTATTCCATCAAATACAAAGTATATCTTTTCCTTTCTTTCTAAAAATTTTCCTTGGTCCTTTTTTATCCATATTTTTACTTCTTCTCTGTTTCCTTTGAAATCATACACCTCAATTTTTAAAAGTGTGAGTTTCTTTTTAAGATTTATAAATGAACCACCTTTCCAAAAGTTATTCTCGGTTATAAGGGGATGAATATAACTCCCTGAAAAGGAGTTATCATTTTGGGTATAAAGTGCTCTTGCAAGATAGTTTTGGTCAAATGTTATGCTGTCAAATTTCAAATCACATATCACAGAATCAAAGATTGAAATTTTTAATCTGTATATTGCCATTCTGTTATCACCTTTGTTTTGATAATCATAAGCAGAAACCCATAAAAAGAAATCAGATGTTATATGCATTGTATCAGGAAAGGGGCTTTTGAACTCATAGGGGGCAAAACTTTGATGAAGAAGTGATTTGTAAAGGGGATAGATTTTTATCCTTTCAATAACAGGTTTTATCGTGTCAGTGATTTTATAAAAAAAGAGAGGATTGAGAGTTTTTTTAAATCCTTTTCTTATTTCAAAATGGATATGGGGAATGAGTGTACCTGAATTTCCTGAAAAAGCTATAACCTCCCCTGAATCAGCTTTAATATCAAAATTTAAATCAATCTCATTTTTTTTTAATCTTTTCTTTTCAAAATATATTTTCCTTTCAATTTCACTCTCAAAGGCCTCAAGATGGGCAAAAACATAGATAAGCCCTTTTTTATTTTTCAAATAGAGCGCCCTTCCATAACCTGCCCATCTGTCAACAATTCTAAGTATTTTACCTTCAAAAGGAGCCCTTATAGGTTTTCCTATTTCTTTATTTACAGAGATATCAATTCCTGTATGAAACCTTATACCTCTGTTTTCCAGAAAAGATGAGGTTAAAACCTGTGATATTAGAAGGAAAATCACCTTTAAATTTTAAAGGTTTTCATAACAGGAAGCAAAATTAATTACATTTTGGATTTTTGAAATTGATAACCTTTATAATTTAAATTTTTCATTTAGAGGATAAAAATTAAAAAGGAGGAAGCCAGATGGCAATCCTTTTATCCAAAGAAACAAGAGTTGTTGTTCAGGGAATCACAGGGCGTGATGGATCTTTTCATGCTAAAAGAATGAAGGAATACGGGACAAAGGTTGTTGCAGGTGTAACTCCAGGAAAAGGTGGAAAAAAAGTTGATGGAATACCTGTTTTTAATTCTGTAATAGAGGCTGTTAAGAAGGAAGGTGCAAATACTTCCATCATATTTGTTCCTGCTCAATTTGCAAAGGATGCCATGTATGAGGCAATTGATGCAGGAATTAAATTAATTGTTACAATTACAGAGGGCATACCTGTCCAGGATATGGCAGAAATTATGGATTATGTTAAGGATAAGGACACAAGAATTATAGGTCCGAACTGTCCTGGGATTATAGCTCCTGAGATTGCAAAGATTGGAATAATGCCTGACCATATCTTCAAAAAAGGACCTATTGGGGTTGTTTCAAGAAGTGGAACCCTTACATATGAGGTTGTTCATCACCTCACAATAAACGGACTTGGGCAGTCAACTGCAATAGGAATAGGAGGTGACCCGATTATAGGAACAAGGTTTATAGATGTTCTTGAATTATTTGAAAAAGATCCTGAAACACAAGGAATCGTTTTAATAGGTGAAATTGGAGGAACTGATGAGGAAGATGCTGCTGAGTTTATAAAAAATTATGTCTCAAAACCTGTCATTGCCTTTATTGCAGGAAGAACAGCACCACCTGAAAAGAGAATGGGACATGCAGGTGCAATCATAGAGGGAGGAAAAGGGACAGCAGAAAGTAAGATTAAGGCACTTAATGAGGCAAATGTACCCGTTGCTTCTCTTCCATCAGAAGTAGGAATCCTTATGAAAGAAAGAATAAAATGATTTCTGTTTTTCTTTTAATCTTTCTTTTAACAGCTCAATGGAATGAAATAGAAGGGTTTTATAAAGAAAATGTAAAGACAATTTATGCAGAGTTTAAAGAGGTTCTTATTTCAAATGGAGAGAAAACGGAATATGAGGGTAAGTTATGGGTAAAGAAGGAAGGATATTTGAAATTTTTAATAGAAAAACCGGATTCACAGCTTCTCTTTGTGAGAAAGGATAAGGTGTATCTTTATGATTTTGATGAGAAAAAGGAGACAGAAATTTTTTCCTCTCCCTATCTGCCTGAATTCTTTCTTTTTAATTTCGAAAATCTTTATGTGCTGAGCCATGAAAAAAAGAAGGAAGATACCTTAAGTTTCATATTTGAAAGAATGGACACAAATTTGATTTATGATACCTTAAAGACACATTTCCCTATCACTGATAAAAAACCTTATAAGATAGATATAATTTCCTCTTCTTTATCTGTTGAGTATATAATAATTTTTAAGAAATTTGTTATTAACCCATTTTTAAGTGAGGAAATTTTTAAAAGGGTTCCAATCCCTAAGGAAAAACAAAAGAAAAAAAATGGAAGAGGCTATTAAAAAAGTTCAAGGAAAAATTGCGGAAATTTTGAAAAAACAACTTGAAAGGGTTGAAAAGATAAAAAAAGAAGAAGACTGGATCAATTATGAAAAGCTAAGACCCATAGTAATAGGAGTTGCAGGAGGAGATGGAATAGGCCCTTATATTACAGAGGAAGCTCTTAGAGTTTTGAAATTTCTTTTAAGTGAGGAAGAAAAAGAGGGTAAGGTGGAGTTTAGAAAAATAGAAGGACTTACTATTGAAAACAGGGCAAAAGCCAACAAAGCTATTCCTGATGATGTGCTTGAAGAAATTAAAAAATGCCATGTTCTCTTAAAGGGTCCTACAACAACACCAAAGGCAGGGGACCCATGGCCAAATATTGAAAGTGCAAATGTTGCATTAAGAAAAGAACTTGACCTTTTTGCAAATATAAGACCTGTGAGAGTGCCTTCTGAGGGGATTGACTGGATATTTTTCAGAGAAAATACAGAAGATGTTTATGCTGTGGGCAGCGAAGGTATTAATGTTACAGAAGACCTGGGTTTAGATTTCAAGATCATAACAAAACCCGGGAGTGAAAGGATAATAAGACTCGCTTTTGAATATGCAAGGAAGAATAATAAAAAGAGGGTTACTGCTGTTACAAAGGCAAATGTTGTAAAAACAACCGATGGTCTGTTTTTAAAAGTGTTTTATGACATAGCAAAGGAATACCCTGATATTGAGGCAGATGACTGGTTCATAGATATAATGACAGCAAAATTGATAGATAAAAAGAGAAGGACACAGTTTCAAGTTATTGTGTTACCAAATCTTTATGGAGATATTCTGACAGATGAGGCAGCGTGGAGATATTCTGACAGATGAGGCAGCGGAATTTCAGGGTGGAGTTGGAACAGCAGGCAGTGCAAATGTGGGAAAGAGATATGCCATGTTTGAAGCAATTCACGGTTCTGCCCCCAGAATGGTTGAGGAGGGAAGAGCAAAATATGCAGACCCATCAAGTATAATAAGAGCTGCTGTGATGCTTTTAAAACATATAGGTTACAATGATAAAGGTGAAAAACTTGATATGGCACTTGATATATGCGGGCAGTATGAGAGAAAGCTTTCTATAACAGGTAGACCTAATGGTGCCACAGGGTCAGAGTTTACAGACTATCTTATTGAAACGCTCAAAAGAAGTGATTTGAAGGAATACTGGTTTTCTTTTCAGGAAGTGAAATAATTATTGAATAAAGATTTTTCCGAACCTTTCAGTAAGATAGCCGAGTTTTACGATGAGTTAATGGAGCATGTGGCGTATAGGGAATGGGTTAACTATTCTGTATCTTTTTTGAATTTTTTTAATATAAAAAAGGATTTCTTTCTTGATCTCGCATGTGGGACAGGTACACCTACAATTTATCTTTCTGAATTTGCAAATGAAGTTATAGGGCTTGATAAATCTCCTTATATGTTAAAAATTGCAAAAAGAAAACAGGAAAAATACGGAATTAAAAAGATTAAATTTATAAGAGGCGATCTTAAAAATTTTCATTTCAAAAAAAAATTTGATGCAATCTTCTGTTTTTTTGATAGCATGAATTATATTCTGACCACTGAGGAACTTCTAAGAGTTCTTCAATGTGCCTATGAAAATCTCAAAGATAAAGGAGCCTTCATCTTTGATATGAATACCATCTTTGCCTTAAGAGATTTATGGGACACAAAGACAGAAGTTAAGGTTCATAAGAATTTTACTTCAATATGGAAAAATGTATGGAAGGAAGAAGAAAAAATATCCGAACTTGAGATAACTATTGAATGGGAAGAAAATGGTAAAAAGAAATCAGTTAAGGAATTTCACAGAGAGAAGGGGTATGTTATAGAAGAAATTATTGATGTATTGAAAAAAATAGGATTTAAAAGAGTTTTTGCTTACAACCACTTGAAGTATACCCCCCCAACCCCTTATACTACAAGAGTCCAATATGTTTCAATAAAATGAAATATTTCATTGCTGATATCCATCTTCATTCTCCATATTCAAGGGCTACAAGTGCAAAAATGACACCTGATGTTCTGGCAGAATATGCAAAACTCAAGGGTATAAATCTTCTCGGGACAGGTGATATTCTTCATCCTGAATATAGAAAAAAGTTAGTAAAGATTTTAAAGGAAAGGGGAGATGGTTATTTTGAAAGAGACGGGGTTCTTTTTATTTTAACCACAGAGGTCAATCTGGTTTTCAGTAAAAACGGAAGGATAAGAAAAATCCACATTGTTTTAACCTTTCCTGAATTTACTCTTATCGAAAAACTGGAAAGAAAACTCTCTGTTTATGGCTCTGTTATTGCTGATGGAAGACCTACCTTTTCTCTTGATACCCTCAAATTCATTGAAATTGTTAGAGAACTCTCAAGGGATATAATGATAATCCCTGCTCATATCTGGACTCCTTGGTTTTCCCTTTTTGGATCAAATTCAGGATTTGATTCAATTGATGAAGCTTTTGAAAACTATGTTAATGAGATAACAGCTCTTGAAACAGGACTTTCCTCAGACCCTGAGATGAATTGGATGCTTTCTTCTCTTGATAGATTTTCCCTTGTTTCAAATTCTGATTCTCACTCTCCTGATAGAATCGGTAGAGAGGCAAATGTTTTCAAAGGATATTTGAGTTATAAGGATTTAAAAAGTGTCCTTGAGAAAAAGGATAAGGAGAAATTTTTATTTACCATAGAATTTTTTCCTGAAGAGGGAAAATATCATTTTGATGGTCATAGAAACTGCCACATCTCCCTTCATCCTGAAAAATCAAAAGAATTAAATTATATATGTCCTAAATGCGGGAAAACTCTGACAATTGGTGTTTTATCAAGGGTATATAAACTTGCTGACAGAAAACCTGGAGAAAAATCTGATAAATATATTCCCTTTAAAAATCTTGTCCCTTTAAAAGAGATACTTGCTCAGGCAATGAAAAGGGGTGAGAATACTAAGGAGGTAGAAAAAACATGGGAGCATCTTATAAGGAAATTTGGTAATGAAATAAATGTTTTAATGGATGTTCCTTATGAGGAACTTTCCAAGGAAACAAGTGAAAGGGTAGTTGAGGGTATAAGGAATATGAGAGAGGGTAAGGTTAAAAGGATAGCAGGATATGATGGTGTTTATGGTGTTATAAAGGTTTTTGAAGAGGAGAACATTGGGGAGAAGAGGAGTGAAGAAACAAAACCTCCCCAGATGTCACTTTTTTAGAAAATGAGAAATTTTCATATCGGAATTGATAAAATTAATATTGATGAAATCTGGGAAATAGGAAAGGGTAAGAAAGTAAAGGTAGAAAGTGATATTTTAAAGAAAGTAAGAGAAACAAGGAGAAGACTAACAAGGATGCTGGAAAAAGATTCCATCTTCTATGGAGTGAATACAGGAGTTGGGCGTCTTGCTGACCAAATTTTAAGTAAAGAGGAACTCAGAGAATTTCAAGTTGACCTTGTAAAATCTCATTCAGCGGGTTATGGAGAACCACTGAGAAACGAAATTGTAAGGATGGCAATGTTTTTGAGATTATATATGCTTTCAAAGGGTTATTCTGGTGTAAGACCTGAGGTTTTGCTGAAATTAGAGGAGTTTTTAAATAAAGATATTGTTCCTTTTGTTCCTTCTTTTGGTTCTGTGGGGGCAAGCGGTGATCTGATACCTCTTTCACATATTGCTCTTGCTCTGATAGGGGAGGGTAAAGTTCACTATAAGGGTAGGATTCTTCCTACACACATAGTTTTGAAATCAACAGGGATAGAGCCTTTAAAACTTGAGTTTAAGGAGGCACTTGCACTTTTTAACGGAACCCAGGTTTCTCTTGCTTCTCTTATTTACTCTATGAAAAAACTTGAAAAGATACTCTTAATTTATGATATTGCCTATCTGTTTTCCTTCCTTGCCATTAATGGTAATCCCTGCATATTTGATGCAAAACTTATTTCTTTGAGGAACTCAAAATATGAGGAAAAAATTGCAGAATTTTATAGGGAAAATTTAAAGGGATATATATATGAAAGGAAAAGAAAAATTGTACAGGACCCCTATTCTTTCAGATGCATGCCTCAAGTAAGGGGTGCATGTGAAGAAGTGCTTTCTTTTTGCAGAAAGGTTATAGAAGAAGATATTGAATCTGTTAGTGATAATCCAATTATAATAGGAGATCGGGTTATTTCAGGGGGTAATTTTATAGGAATAAGATTATCTTTTGTGGCAGAGAATTTGAAAAAAGTTATAGCAGTTTTATCTAATATTTCAGAGAGGAGAATAAATCACCTTATGGGAAGCGAGGTGATAGAGATGCCAAGATTTTTATCAATAGAACCAGGCAAAAAATCAGGTTTAATGCTTTTGCATGTTCTTGTTGCCTCACTTGTTTCTTACATAAAGACACTCAGTTTCCCTGATTTATCTGATTCAATTCCCACTTCAGGAAATCAGGAGGATTATGTGCCCATGACCATGAACTCCTGTTTAAAGTTGATGGATATTATTGATAAGTTTGAGGGTATTACCCTCTCAGAGTTTTATTCAGGTGTGAGGGCGGTACTTATCCTTGATAAGAAATTGCCAGAAAACTTGGCAACGTTTTTGAATTCAAATTTTAAAGATTTGAGGATATTCACAGAAGATAGACCTCCAAATGAGGTTATAATGATTTTAAGAAAGATTCTTTTAGAGAATTAACTTGAAATTTTAAAAGGGCGGGGCTCGTAAGCCGGATTCTGTTTTTAGGTGGTCATTTGTCTTTGCGGCAACCCGGGGATTCGTGGGAGCGGGCAACTCCCATAACCTCCCCTGTTTGCCTTGCTCCGGGTAGGGGTTGCCGAGGCTCCGATATAATTTATCGGAGCAGGGGAGTTTCACCCCTTCATCCTGACTCACGCCAGGACCGGTGGGCTCTTACCCCACCCTTTCACCCTTGCCTCCCTGGTTTAGAACCAGGGTTCGGCGGTCTTGTTTCTGTGGCCCTTTCCTCCTCCTGAGATAACTCAGGAGACTTCCTTTTTCAGGAAGTACCCTGCCCTCCGGAGTCCGGACTTTCCTCTCCTTATAAGATTAGAAAAAGGAGCGACCACCCGACCCCGCCCTTTATTTTAAGATATAGGTCCTTTTATAAAATTTTCAACTCTTTCAATGAATTCCTCTGAAACTTTTTCATCTTTTTTGAAAAGGTCCTCAATAACAAAAAGATAATAACTTGCAAACTCGTAATCATTATTCTTTATCGCATTAAAGTATTTCTTTATAAAAAATATTTCCCTTAAATGAATACCAAGAAGTTTCATAAGTGTTTCGTAAACCTCTCTACCCCTTCTACTTTTTCTAATGAACTTTAAGTTTTTCTTTAACTCCTTTATTTTCTTTTCATAACCTTTAAGAATCTTTGTTTTCCTTTCCTTTTCATAAAATTCCTCATAAGAACTTCTCAAGTTTTCTTGTAAAAAACTTATTAATTTTCTGTGATGCTTAGAATAATTTTTAAAAGATTCAAGCATCTTTTGGTATCTTCTGTATTTTTTTTCTTTTCTCCATAGTCCAAAAAATAACCAAATGTTTTTTAAGAAATTAAACATAATAAGAATTATAATATAAAAAATGAAAATTTTCAATTTCTTAATTTATCATTTATTATGATGATTTTTTCAGTTTTAATTTTTTCTTTAAGTTTTGTTCGTCCCTATCCCTATCAAAGACCTTCTCCTGGATATGATGTGCTTCACTACGATATAAACTTAAAAATCAATCCTTCAACAAGGAGAATAAAAGGATATGTTGAATTTGTAACAGTTGTTACCCATGCTTACCTTAATGATGTTATTTTTAATTCAATTGATTTAAATATTGATAGTGTTCTTGTTCTCAATAAAAAAATTTCTTCCTTTCAATATCCTGATTCAGATCTTGTTAAATTTCATTTACCTTACAGAGTATTTAAAAAAGAAACCCTGAATTTCAAAGTTTTTTTTAATAAATTCTATCCACCTAATTACTCAATTGATAACATGAGAGGTGTGTTTTTTCATCCTGAGGGAATGATTTTTACCTTTTCAGAGCCACAGGATGCAAGGAGATGGTTTCCCTGCTGGGATGAACCCTATGATAAGGCAACCCTTAGAATTAAATTTAATGTTCCATATGGTTATGAAGTTGCATCAAACGGGCTTTTAATGCAAAGGGTTGAATATCCCCAGCATGATTCAACTGTTTTTATATTTTATGAGTCTCATCCAATTGCAACTTATTTAATAGCTTTTTCAGCCTATACTGATTATCAGATTGTTTATGATTTTTACCAGGATAAAGCTCTTTATTATTATACTATCAATAATTTAAACAGGATAGTTGCTGAAAAACTTAGAACGATGCATAGAAAAGCAATAGAATTTTTTTCAAGAAAATTTGTCAATTACCCTTTCTCAAAATATGGAGTTGCTTCTGTTTTTGATTTCCCAGGCGGTATGGAAAACCAGACCATAACCTTTGTTAATCCCGGATGGTGGAATGATACACTTAATATTTATAAATTTGAATATGGATTCATTCATGAACTTGCTCATCAATGGTTTGGAGACTTTGTAACACCTTCGGACTGGAAAGAGATATGGCTTAATGAAGGTTTTGCCTCTTATTGTGAAATACTATGGGCTGAATATAAATACGGAAAAGAAGAAGCAATTTCCAGATTGAAAGAATTTAAAAATTCCTTTTTTACATTGGATTCAACACGTCTTTATCCCATATATGACCCCAGAGATGCATACTTCAGCAGTGTGTTTATCCCTATTATTTATAAAAAGGGTGCTTATGTCTTACATATGCTGAGAAAATTAATCGGTGATACCTCCTTTTTTAATGCTTTAAGAGATTATTTAGAGAGCCATTCCTACGGTAATGTTACGGTAAATGATTTTATGAATTCATGTGAGAAATATTATGGAAATTCACTCTTTTTCTTTTTTAATGAATGGCTTACAAGAAAAGATTATCCCATTTTTAGAATCTATGATACCACCTATTCAGCAGGAGAAAATCTCTATGTGAATGAAATAAGGATTAAACAAAGATTTCCTCCCTATATTCTGCCTATGAAAATTGCCCTTTATTTTAAGGGCAGTTCCAGTTATAAGGACTTATGGATAGATGACACCTTTAAGGTTTATAAAATTTACACCCTTTATGTTCCTGATTCAATTGTTTACGACCCTGATGATGATTTACTCTGTAAAATAATAAAAGAACCTGTCATTGCAAGAAAAGAAAATCTTAAAAATATTTATGTTTATAACTCTGACAGAAATATCCTCATAAATTTTGAGATTGATAAAAAAACTGAAATTGAAATCAAGATTTATGATTCTTCAGGTAGAAGGGTAAGGGAACTTATAAAGGACTTTTTTGGACCCGGGAAACATGAGATTTTATGGACAGGCAAAAGTTCTTCAGGGAATTATGTGGGTTCTGGAAATTACTTTTTAATTTTTAAAGCAGGTGAAAAAAAAATTGTTAGAAAGTTTTTATTGGTTAAATAAAAAATTTAAGGGCTTTAATCCATCAGGGAAAAACTCTTCATCTATCATCTGGAGTTTACCTGCTTTTTTAATATAAGCATTTTTAAAGTTCTTCCTTAGAATTTCTTTAAAGTTTTCCCTATAAGGAAATATACTTATACCCTGAATTAAATTCTCAAATTTTTTTATTTTTTTAATCAATTTTTCAAAGTTATAAAACTCAAAAAGATTTATAAAACCCTTTGAAATGATAATATTTTGAGGGTTTACAGAAATATAAAACTCACCTTTTTTTACAAAATTTTCCTTCTCAGAAAGAGAAAGGTAATAATTGAAAAGTTTTTCCTTTTCATTAAAGAGTTTTTTGAAACCTTCAATTTGTTCCATAAGATTTTTTTGGAATTTTTCAAATATATCTTTCTTAATAAAAATCATTGTTGGTGAGAGACACCCTGAATGTGAAAAATAAGTTATATCTTTTATTAAGTTTTTTACACCCTTTAAATCAGATATGATTGATATACTTGTTTTATTGCCATATAGAAGAATTTTTTTTGTTTTGTTTATATGTTTTTTAAATTCCTTCAATGTTTTATCAGAACCAACAAGCACAAAGTATCCGAAGTTTTTTATTTTGGGAATTATTTCAATTATGTCCCCTTTTATAATTTTTATTGATTTGAATCCGTAATTTTTTAAATATTTCAGCAATTTTTTTGAAAGTTCAATATATTTTGTGCTCGGGCGCCATAGTATTTTATCTGAAAAAAGAATTAAAAAATAAAGATACTGAATCTCTATCAAAGGAATATTCCCAGGAGTAAGAAGAAAACTTCTATCTTTCCTGAGTTTATTTAAATTTCCAAATCCAATATCAAGCTCTATTCTCTTTATCAATTTATTTTTTTTACCAAAAGTAACAAACATATTTTGTAAGGGTTTTTCAAAATAACTAAAATCTTTACCTTTGTTTTCAATTACTTTTTTTATAAATTTTTTTTCTCTAAACAAGAAATCCTCTATTGCCTCCTCATATTTTTCTAAAAGAAATTGGAACTTGTTTTGCCTTATCATTTATTAATTTTATGGAATTGAAGGAATTAAAAGAAAAATGGAAAAACATTAAACAGTTTATAAACCTTGATTCCCTAAAAAAACAAAAGGAGGAACTGGAAAGGGAATCGGGGAGAGCGGGATTTTGGAACGACAAAAAAAGAGCAAAGGAGGTTATGGAAAAATTGAATGAAATAGAAGGTATTTTAAATTCAGTTAATAATATACAGAAAAAATTGAAAGAACTTGAGGAACTTGCAAATTTTAAAAATGAAGATAAAGAGCTTGAGGCAGAGATAGAAAGTGAAATAAAAAAAATAAATCAGGAACTTGAGAAAGAAATTTCTGATTTTGAATTAAAACTTATATTGAGGGATCCTGATGACTTTAAAAATTGTATTCTTACAATTCATCCCGGAGCAGGAGGAACAGAATCACAGGACTGGGCAAACATGCTTTTAAGGATGTATTTGAGATACTGTGAAAGAAGGGGTTTTAAAGTAAAGGTTGATATTCAGCCGGGTGAGGAAGCAGGTATAAAATCAGCGACACTTTTTATTGAAGGTAAATATGCATACGGTTTTTTAAAGGCTGAAAGAGGGGTTCATCGTCTTGTGCGTATTTCCCCTTTTGATGCTTCAAGAAGAAGACACACCTCCTTTGCAGCTGTTTTTGTGTATCCTGAAGTTGAGGATGTGGAAATTGAAGTTAAAGATGATGACCTTGAAATTGAAACCTTTAGGGCTTCAGGACCTGGGGGACAGCATGTCCAGAAGGCATCAACTGCGATAAGAATAAGGCATATCCCAACAGGTATTACTGTTTCATGTCAGAGTGAGAGGTCTTTGTATCAGAACAGGATGTATGCAATGCGACTTTTAAGGGCTAAATTAAAGGAATTTTATGAAAAAAAGCAGCAGGAGAAGCTTGAAAAAATTGAAAAGGAAAAAACAGAGATAGCATGGGGAAATCAAATAAGAAGTTATATTCTCCATCCTTACAGATTGATAAAGGACCATAGAACAGGTCTTGAAACAGGAAGAGTTGATGATGTTCTTGACGGTGATCTTGATGAGTTCATAAGAACCTATCTTTTAATGGAGAGTGAAAATTATGGAAAAGAAAAATTATCCTGAGGAGTATAAAATAAGGCTTGAAAAGTTAAAAAAGCTCAGGGAACAAGGTTTTGAGCCCTTTGCCTATAGATTTGATGGAAAAGAGGACATAAAGGTTATAAGGGAAAGGGAATCAGAGTATATGGGGAAAAGTGTTAGAACTGCAGGTCGTTTAAAGTTCTTCAGGGATTTTGGAAATCTTATTTTTGCAGTTATTGAAGATGAGGAAGAAAAGATTCAGATTGTTCTTGAAAAGAAATCACTAAGTGAGAAGTTTAAGATATTCAGAAAATTCATAGACCCAGGTGATATTATAGGTGTTGAAGGAAAGGTGGGAAAAACCCAGAAAGGGGAGCTTTCAATTTTTGTTTCTGATTTTGTCCTGCTTACAAAGGCTCTTCTTCCACCCCCTGAGAAGTTTCATGGGCTTCAGGATAAGGAGCTTATTTACAGGAAGAGATATCTTCATTTAATTTCTGATATAAAAGCAAGAGAAGATTTTAAATTAAAAACAAAGATTTTTGATTTTATAAGAAATTATCTTAATGAGAATAAGTTTATTGAAGTTGAAACACCGATTTTGCAACCAATTTACGGGGGTGCAACAGCAAGACCTTTTAAAACATATTCCCATGCTCTTGATACAGAACTTTATTTGCGTATTTCTAATGAACTTTATCTCAAAAGACTCATTGTTGGGGGCTTTGAAAGAGTTTATGAATTTTCAAAGGATTTCAGAAATGAGGGTATAGATAGGTCCCATTATCCTGAGTTCACACTTTTAGAGGGTTATGTTGCATACTGGGATTATGAAATTCTGGCGGATTTTATAGAGGATTTAATTTATAAGCTTGTCATTGAAATTAAAGGAAAAGAGGAAATTGAATATCAGGGAAAGAAAATTTCTTTTAAAAGACCTTTTAAAAGGGTTGATTATTTAAAATCACTTGAGGAGAAACTTGGGTTTAACCCTCTTATAGGGAATGAGAAAAGACTCGAGGAAATTGCTGAAAAATATTCAATAAGTGAAAGGAAATTTCCTAAGGTTATTGATAAACTCTTTGATGTCTTATGTGCAGAGGAATATACTGATCCTACTTTTGTTTTTAACCATCCAAAAGAACTTTCACCTCTTGCAAAGAAAAAGAGAGATAATGAGAAATTAACAGAAAGGTTTGAACTTTATATAATGGGCATGGAGGTGGTGAATGCTTTTTCAGAACTCAATGACCCTCTTGACCAGGAGGAGAGATTTTTGAAACAGATGGAACTCAGAAAACTTGGAGATGAAGAAGCCCATGCCTTTGATGAGGATTATATTGAGGCATTATCCTATGGAATGCCTCCAACTGCGGGTTTTGGAATAGGTATGGATAGGTTATGTATTATACTGCTTGATAAACAGAATATAAGGGACGTTATCCTTTTTCCGGGATTGAGACCAAAAAAAGAGTGAAACTTTATTTATTCTTAATAAAAAGATTTTTGAGATTTAAAAGTGGATTTCTGCTTTCGGTTCTTGCTTTTTTATCAATTTCAGGGATATTTTTAGGTGTTTTTGCTCTTATTCTTGTGACAGGTGTGATGACGGGTTTTCATTCAGAGATAAAGTCAAGAATTCTTTCACTTGCTCCTCACATTCTTGTCCAGAAATTTGGGGGTGAAAAAATAGAAAATCCCGATAGTATAATGAGTTTAATTTCTGAAATAGAAGGAGTAAAAGAGGTTCTTCCTTACAAGGTAACAAAGACACTTTTTAAACATATAAGTAATGTAGATGGGGGTCTTGTGAGAGGAGTACCCCAAAAGGATTTTCCCCTTTATAATAAATTGGAAAAAAGCATTTTAGAGGGCGAATTCAGCTTAAAAGAGGGTGAGATACTCCTTGGTTCTTTTCTTGCTTACAGATTGAAAGCAGAACCTGGTGATACAATTATGCTTGTTATTCCCTTTGAAAAGAAAGTTTCCCCCATTTTTTTCCCTGTAAGATTAAAGAAATTTGTTGTGAGAGGAATATTTGACCTTGGATATTACGAGTATAATGCGTCTTTTGCTTTTATTTCCTTGAAGGAATTTGACAGAGTTTTAAAGGATGCAAGCCCCCTGATTGAGGTTGTTTTATCTGACCCCTATAAAGCGCAGGATGCAAAAAATAAACTTGAAAAAGTTTTAAGATACCCCTTTTATACAGTTACATGGATAGAGATGAATCGTTCTCTTTTTTCTGCTTTAAAACTTGAAAAGCTTGCAATGTTTCTAATTCTGACAATTCTTATCTTTGTTGCTTCCTTTATGATATCAGGTAATTTATTTGTTCTTATGGCTAAAAAGACAAGGGAAATAGGGGTTCTTATGAGCATGGGGTTCAGAAAAAGAGATGTATTCACAATTTTCCTTCTTGAAGGAATTCTGCTTGGGAGTATTGGTATACTCTTAGGGACTTTTTTTGGTTCTTTATTCGGATTTGTTGCAGGCAAATATAGAATTATAAAGCTTCCTCCTGATGTTTATTTTATTGATTACATGCCTGTTCTTATAAATCTCAGGGATGTCCTTCTTATAATTATTTCTGCTTATATAATTGTTTTTATATCTTCCTTTATTCCTGCTCTTAAGGCGTCAAGAATGGTACCAAGAGAGGCATTGAGATATGAGTGATATAGTTTTAAAAGCAGAAAATATATTTAAGAGTTTTGAAACTCCAAATGGAAAAATTGAAATTTTAAAGGGGATTGATTTAGTTTTAAAAAGAGGAGAAAAGATATTGATTCAGGGGCCCTCGGGCTCAGGTAAGACAACCCTTTTGATGATACTTTCGCTCCTTGATAAACCCGATAAGGGAGAGGTTTATTACAAGAATAAAAAAGTTTCTTTTGAAGATGAAAGATTTATTTCTGAATTAAGAAACAGGAAATTTGGATTTATATTTCAGTTTTATAGTTTAATAAATGAACTCAACATCCTTGAGAATGTTATGATACCTCTTCTAATAAGGGGAGAAAGCGTAAAAAATGCAAAGAAAAAATCTGTTATATACTTAAAGATGGTGGGTCTTGAAGGCAGAATGTATTCTTTTCCTCTCAATTTATCAGGAGGTGAAGAGCAGAGAGTTGCTATCGCAAGAGCACTTGTAAATGAACCTGAAATAATATTTGCAGATGAACCTACAGGCAATCTTGATGAAAAAAATGCCTTTAAAGTAATGGATATTCTTTTTGAGCTCGTGAATAGGAATGCTGTATCTTTAATTATGGTTTCCCACAATCCTTTATGGAAAAAATACTTCGATTTATGTTATTATTTACATAATGGTAAACTGGAAAAGGTAAAATGAAAAAAAATATTGATAAAATGTGTGAAAAATGTAATAAAATTCCTGCTGAAGTGAAACTTATTATTTATGAGGCTGGTAAAAAGAAGGTGTTGCACCTTTGTAAATCGTGTGCAGAGGAAGAATCTCTGGGTATTTCATCTTCAACAAGTTCTCCACCAGTGCCCAAGAAAGAAGTTCCTTTATTAAAACCTGAAGAAGACCTTGTATGTGCAGGTTGTGGATATAAGTTTTCTGAATTTTTGAAAGTTTCAAAGTTTAAATGTGAGAAATGTTATGAGGCATTTGAGCCTTATACAAGTAGAGTTATTTCAGAATATCATAAGGCAGAAGAGCACAAGGGTAAAATCTATAAAGGGATTTATACGGAAAATAAGGAATTTAAATTAAAGGTTTTAAGAAGAGCCCTTGATGAGGCTATAAAAAGGGAAGAATATGAAAGAGCTGCAAGGTTGAGAGATTTAATCAATGAATTGGAAAAAAAAGATGGTTCCTGATAGATTCAAGTGGATGAGTGAAAAGATTCCCTTCTGGCTGAGATTTACAAGCCCTTTATATGGTGATATGGTATTATCAGTAAGAATACGTCTTGCAAGGAATTTAAAGGGACATATGTTTCCACTTTTTCTTAACGATGAAAAAAAAGTAAGAGTATTCAATCTTATAAGAGATGCATTGACTTCAATAAAGGAACTTAAGGGTTTGAGGATTTATGAGATAACAGAACTTGAAGACATAGAGAAGGAATTTCTGCTGGAGAGACATCTTATATCAAAAGACCTTTTAAAGAATGGAAGAGGTAGAGGAGTATGTATAGATATGGAGGAGAAGATAAGTTTGATGATAAATGAAGAAGACCACATGAGAATTCAAGTTTTTTATCCTGGTTTTATGTTTGAAGAAGCCTTTATGAAAACAATGGAAATTGATGACCTTATAGGTTCGGTAATTGAATATTCCTTCCATAAAAAATACGGATTTTTAACTTCTTGTCCCACAAATGTAGGGACAGGTTTCAGGATTTCCTGTCTTTTGCATCTCCCTGCTTCTGTTATTACAGGAAGAGTGCAAGATATTATAAATTACTCCTTTTCACAGGATATAACTGTTCGTGGTTATTATGGTGAGGGTTCTGAAGTTCTTGGTAATATTTTTCAATTTTCTTCTTTAAGGACCTTTGGTAAATCAGAAGAAGATATCCTTTCAAACTTTAAAAATGCAGTGTATAAAATAATGGATATGGAGAAGGAGGAGAGGGAAAAACTGATGAGGGATTCTAAGGATCTTCTTGAAGATAGAGTTTTAAGAACCATAGGAATTTTAAAAAATGCAAAATTTTTAACTTCAAGAGAGGTGATGGAATATACCTCCCATTTAAGGATGGGAGCCGGTCTCAATCTAATTGATATAAATATTGAAAAGCTTAATGAGGTTATGCTCTTGAATCAGCCAGCCCATATACAGATTCTTTTCGGAAAGAGAATGGAAGGAAAAGAAAGGGATAAATTTAGAGGAATTTTAATAAGGTCAAGATTGAATATTTCATGAAAGAAAAATATTATTATACAATAAAAGAGGTTTCTGAGCTTACAGATGTTAAACCCCATGTTATAAGATATTGGGAAAGTCAGATTCCTGCTTTGAGACCAAAGAAGATAAGAGGTAGAAGGTTTTATACAAAGGAAGATATAAATCTTATTAATTTAATTAAAAGGTTGCATTATGGAGAAGGATTAACAATTGATGGAGTTAAAAAGAGGATTCTTAGCATGAAAAATAAAAGGCAAATTGATCTTCCACTTGACAAGGATGATAAAAAATTATTAAGGGAAGTTAAAAAAAAACTTCTTGAAATTCTTGATTTTATAAGGTCTTGAAAAATTTTTGGGACAGAATTTACATTATAATATAATATTGCAATATACCGAAATAAAAGGGAGGGTGAATGTGAATAATACTCCAGAAGAAATTCAAAAACTAATTGAGGAAGTTGAAAAAGAAGGTGTTAAGGTATTATGTGCCTATAAAGACCCTTATGGAGAAAAGTATCAGCTTTTGGTTGAACTTCCCCTTAATATGGTTGAGCCCACTCCTTATCAAAGAGACCTTTCTGAGCATCATGTGAGAAGATTGATGGAGGTTATTGAGACAGTGGGTAGATATCTTGATCCTATTGTAATTGTGAGACCCAGACCCGGTGTATATTGGACTCCGAATGGAAATCACAGAAGGGAAGCCTTATATAGGCTTGGGAAAAATAAAATAACAGGTATTTTAATCCCCGAGTATTCGGTTGCTTATCAAATTCTTGCTCTTAATACAGAAAAGGCTCACAATTTAAAGGAAAAATCCCTTGAAGTTATAAGAATGTATAAGGCTATTATGAAAGAAGAGCCTGACAAGTATGAGAGTGAATATGCTTTTCAATTTGAGGAAGCCCCTTATATAATTCTTGGGATACTTTATGAAAATGACCCAAAATTTGCGGGTGGGGCTTACCATTCATTCCTTAAAAAAGTAGACCATTTTCTTGATATCCCTCTTGAAGAGGCATATATTGAGAGAGAAAAAAGAGCAGGGGTTTTAGGAGAGGTAGATAAAATTGTTCAGGAAATTGTGGCAAGAATTAAAGAAAGGGGTATCAATCATCCTTTTATAAAACAGTTCGTTGTGAGTAAAGCAAATCCCTTTGGAAGAAAGAGAAAACTTGATGTTGACTTTTATGAGGCTTTTGAAATGTTCAAAGAAAAATTGGATGAGATTGATGTGTCAAAGGTAAGTATTGAGGATATAGCTGCAGCAAGTGGTTTTGTTGAATAAGAAGAGTTGGTAATAAAATTATTAATAATTTCTCTTGTTGGTTTTCTTGTTGGAATTATAAATGTAATTGCAGGTGGTGGTTCTTTTATCTCTCTCCCTGTTCTAATATTTCTTGGTCTTGACCCAACTGTTGCGAATGGAACAAATAGAATAGGTATTTTATTTCAGAATATTTCCGCAGTTCTTGGATTTCAAAAATCAAAAATAAAACCCTGGAAATTTTCAATAATTGTTCTTATCCCTACTTTAATCGGTTCAATAATAGGTGCATACCTTGCAGTAATAATTAAAGAAGAACTCTTTAAAAGGTTAATTGCCATTTTTATGATTTTGTTTGTTATTACTTCAATTCTTTATGACCCTGTTAAAAGGCAAAAGGTTCATCTTGAAGATAGTCTTCATTTTTTCTATCCTTCTCTCAAATTTTTTTTTATTCTTTTTCTATTTCTTTTAATAGGGGTATATGGTGGATTTATTCAGGCAGGAATTGGGTTTCTTATTCTTTCTGTGGTTCTTTACTTGGGTTTTAATCTTGTTTACGGAAATGCAGTAAAGGTTTTTGTAGTTTTATTTTTTACAATCTCAGCGCTTTTTATTTTTATCATAAACGGTAAGGTGGATTTTGTTTTTGGTTTTGCTCTTGCTATAGGTCAAATTATAGGAGCACAGATAGGTGTCCTTATTTCTGTCAAAAAGGGGCATGATTTTATTAAAAAAATTGTATCCTTTTTATTGGTTATACTGGCAATTAGGCTTTTTCTTTCTTGAGCCTTTCCTTTATTTTACACCTGATTTTTCTGTTTTTAAATCAGGGAATAAAATCCTTACAACTTCTTTTATATTTTCTACAAAGATAAATTCTATTCCTTTGGTGATGTATGATGGAAGCTCTTTTACATCCTTTTCGTTCCATCTCGGTAAGATTATCTTCTTGATTCCTACTCTTTTTGCAGCAAGAACTTTTTCTTTTATTCCGCCTACGGGCATTACTTTTCCTCTTAATGTTATTTCTCCTGTCATTGCAATCTCGGAATCAATAGGTTTTTCTGTGAATAGAGAAAGTAGAGAAGAAAAGATTGCGATGCCAGCGGATGGACCATCCTTAGGGATAGCACCTTCTGGAACATGTATATGAATGTCGATTTTTTCAATCTCTGAAGTATCAATTTTCCACATATTTGAATTTGCTCTTATAAGGGTTAAGGCTGCCAGACAGGATTCCCTCATTACTTCTCCCAGTTTTCCTGTTAATATTAAAGAACCTTTACCAGGCATTTTTGCGGATTCTATGAACAAAATTTCTCCTCCGGTTGGTGTCCAGGCAAGACCTGTTGCAACTCCTATAGTTCCCTTTCTTGCCTTTGTCTCAGAGTAATAGATAGGTGGTCCAAGATATTTTTCAACCACTGTTGGTGTGACATTAAATTTTGTTTTCCCATCCTTTGATTTTAATATCTCAACCGCAATTTTTCTCATTATACCACTTATTCTTCTTTCTAACTGTCTTACACCAGCTTCCCTTGTATATTCATTTATAATTTTTTTAAGAGCCTTTTGCGTAAACTTTATATTCATTCCGTCAAGACCATTTTCCTTTTGCTGTTTAGGAATTAAGTATCTTGTGGCTATATAAAGCTTTTCTTCATCCACATAACCTGGAATTTCAATCAATTCCATTCTGTCAAGAAGGGGAGGGGGTATTGTATGTATTGTATTTGCAGTTGCTATAAAAAATACCTGTGATAAATCAAAGGAAACTTCAATATAGTGGTCTCTGAAGGAATAGTTTTGCTCAGGGTCAAGAACCTCAAGCAGAGCAGAAGCAGGGTCCCCTCTGAAATCAATTCCTATCTTATCAACCTCATCAAGCATAAAAACAGGATTCCTTGTTCCTACCTGTCTTATTCCCTGAATAATTCTTCCTGGAAGCGCACCCACATAAGTTCTTCTGTGTCCTCTTATTTCTGCCTCATCTCTTATTCCACCGAGAGCCATTCTTATGAATTTCCTTCCTAAGGCTCTTGCTATGCTTTTCCCAAGGGATGTTTTTCCAACACCGGGTGGTCCCACAAAACACAGAATTGGACCCTTCAACTTTCCTTTTTTAATTATTCTAACTGCAAGAAACTCAAGTATTCTTTCCTTAACCTTTTCAAGATTATAGTGGTCTTCATCAAGTATTTTTTTTGCTCTTACTATATCAAGTATATCCTCTGTTTCCTCTGACCAGGGTAGAGCAAGAAGCCAGTCAATATAATTCCTTGAAACCGAATATTCAGGAGATGCTGGGTGTAATCTTGCAAGTTTGTCAATCTCCCTTAATACAACCTCTTTTGCTTCTTCAGACATTTTCTTTTCTTCAGCTTTTTTCTTTAATTCCTGTATTTCTTTTTCTGTTTCATCAAGTTCACCCAGTTCTCTCTGAATTGCCTTTAATTGTTCTCTTAATATATGTTCCCTCCTTGCCTTTTCGAAAGATTCATTCACTTCCTCTCTTATTTTCTGCGAAAGCATTGCAATCTCTTTTTCCCCGCTCAGAAGGGAAAGTACCTTTTTCATCCTCTCCTCAACATTTAGAGTTTCAAGAATTTTCTGTTTTTCCGTAGAATCAAGATTCATTGAGGATGCAACCATATCGGTAAATATTGAATAGTCTTCAATTGATGAAGGATGCAACCATATCGGTAAATATTGAATAGTCTTCAATTGATGAAAGGAAAAGGAATGCTTCTTCGGGTATATAGGGTACTGCCTGAATAATCTCTTTTATAGTTGAGAGAATACTCTGTTTTAACGCTTCCAAAATCTTTATATCCTCGGGTAATTCATCTTTTAATACTTCTACTTTTGCAAAGAGACCTTTCTCCTTTTTTTCAAAATTTACTGCTTTTATTCTTTTAATTCCCTGAACAAAAAGTCGCATTGTGCCGTCAGGTACCCTTATCATTCTGTGAATATAAACCGCTGTTCCGGTAGGATATATATCCTGAGGTTCTATTTCTTTTTTATTTTCATCCTTCTGTAAAAAAGCACCAAATATTTTTTCTGCCTTCAGTGTTTCATCGATCAAAACCTGATATTTTTCTTCCTTTACAGTAAAGGGAATTGCCATTCCCGGGAAAATTACCCCCCCTTTTACAGGGATTATGGGTAAAGTTTCCGGTATATGGGGTTCAAATTCTTTTTCTTCCATTTTATTCTTCCTTTACCTTAAGTTCAATTATCTTTTTTGCTCTTTTAGGGATCCTCAACTTTAAGATTCCGTTTCTATATATTGTTGAAATCTGCGATGAATCAACCTCCTTGGGAAGTGCTATGGTTCTTTGATATTTACTATAAGGCCATTCATAGCAATAATAACACATGACTATTTCTTCTGACTTTTCTCTTTTTGCTTCTATTTTTATAAGATTCTCCTCAAGGATAACCTTGAGAGAGTCTCTTTCAATACCGGGCATTACAAGTTCAATAATCCATTCCTTTTCTGTTTCATAAATATTTGCAGGAGGAGCCAGAAACTTGGAGGGAGGTTCCTCCCCAATCCTTCTTACAATCTGGAAAATAAATCCTTCTTCAAGTTTCATATTTAATTATACCCTTTAATTTAAATTCTTTCCAATAACCTGGAACCCATACAGCACAAAATATTGCCCATCAATATCTTTCATATTTCATCTCCTTTTTCATTTTTAAAATTTGAAATTTTTCAAATCTGCTTTTAAAATTTAAACTATGCAGAAAGGGAAAAGGTTTTCAATAATTACCTTTGGTTGTCAAATGAATGTAAGGGATTCAGAGACGATGCGAAGTATCTTATTAAAAAGAGGATTTGAAGAAGATAAACCTGAAAATGCTGACATTGTCTTGATAAATTCATGTTCTGTAAGAGAAAAAGCAGAGAAACGCGCAAAGATTTATACAAGGGAATTCAAAAGAAAGGGTAAAAAAGTAATTTTTGCAGGGTGCGTTGCTGAAAGTGAGAAAGACAAAATATTTGCACTTGGTGTTGATGCTGTTCTTGGAACAAGAAAAATTCATAAAGTTGGAGATATTGCAATTTCACTTCTTGAAGATAGAAAAATTATAGAAGTGGGTTTTGACGAAATTCCTCATTTTGACCAGGTGCCTGAACCCACCCATCCTGTTACATCTTATGTAAACATCTCAATTGGATGTGACAATTTTTGTTCCTTTTGTATTGTGCCTTATACAAGAGGAAGAGAGATTACAAGGAGTTTTAATTCAATTTTGAGTGAGTCAAAGGAACTTCTTAAGAAAGGTTCAAAGGAAATTTTTCTTCTGGGTCAGAATGTAAATTCCTATTTTGATGAAACAACAGGATATGACTTTGCTGACCTTTTATATAATCTTGATAAAAAACTGGAAGGGGATTACTGGATAAAATATCTCTCCCCAAACCCAAGAGATTTTTCCTATAAGGTTTTTAAAGTAATTAAAGAAAGCGATCATATCTCTTTCTGGTTTCATCTTCCACTGCAATCGGGCTCTACAAAAGTATTAAAGAGAATGAAAAGAGATTATACAAAAGAGGAGTTTCTTGATTTATGCTATGTTATAAGAGAAGAATTCCCTGATGCTACAATTACAACGGATATTATAGTGGGTTTTCCTGGAGAAGATGATAAAGATTTTGAAGATACACTGGATGTGGTTGAAAGGGTTAGATTTGATATGGCTTTTATGTTCAAATATTCTGAGAGACCAAATACACCTGCAAGAAGATATAAGGATAGACCAAATACACCTGCAAGAAGATATAAGGATAAGATACCTGAAGAAGTAAAGGATGAGAGATTACATATTCTTATTGAAAGGGTAAACACCATAATAGGAGAGAGAAGAAAAGAAATGCTTAGAAGAAGATTTATAATTCTTACAGAAGGAGAAAGTGAAAAATTTGAAAATTATACAAGGGTTAAAACAAGGGAAAATATAAAAGGGGTTTTAAAGGGTAAATTTGAACCTGGAAAATTCATAATTGGAAGAGTCACAGAAATAAAAGGGCACACTCCCTTTTTTGAATTTGAGAGATTTTGTGATTATAAAGGAGTATAGAGGTAATTCAAATTCTTGCAAGATGAAATGAAAAACGTTTTATACTATTTTACTTTTGTTAGTTACAAATATCTCTTTTACTTTTAAATTTTTAATTTCGCTATAATCTCCGATAATTCCCTTTTCAATTTCACAATTAATTATTTTTACCCCTTTATAAATTATTCCATTTTTTATTTTGGAGTTTTTAATCTCGCTTTCTTTTTCTATGGATACAAAAGGTCCTATCTCAGAGTTTTCTACTTTAACCCCTGAATCGATCCATACCGGAGGGATAATTTTTGTATTTTTTATTATTGAGTTTTTTGAAACCTGACTTTTATTTAAAAGCTTTTTATGTGTTTCAAAAATATCCTCCAGGGTTCCTGTATCAAACCATTTTTTAACTTTTAATGGATAAAAATTCTCTCTCTTTTTAAGTAAAAACTGTAAGGCATCTGTTAATTGATATTCCCCTTTTGTTTTTATATCTTTCTTTTTTATCTCTCTCAATGCTGAAAATAATCTTTCAATTTCACTTATGTAATAGATTCCACAGATTATAAGATTTGTTTTGGGTTTTTCTGGTTTTTCTTCAACACCAACAATTATATCATTTTCCAGGAGAACAACACCGAATCTCCTGGGATCAGGAACCTCATAAACACCTATATAATTCTTATTTTTATTGAAGTTCTTTAAATTTACATCAAGTATGGTATCACCAAGAACAATAACACAGTTTCCTTTTTTGATTTTCTTTTCAACACATAAAATTGCATCCCCAAGACCATACGGAATCTCCTGAATAACGTAATCTGATTTAAAACCACCTATCTTTTTAATATCCTCAATAAATTCAAGCATATTCGGAGATATAACATAAATTACCTCTTTAACCTTGAATTTTTTCAGAACCTTTGTGACATAGTAAAGGATAGGTTTACCCTTTATTCGCAGCAAAGGTTTGGGATTTGCAAAAGATAAGGGATATGTTCTTGTTCCCTTACCTGCTATAGGGATTATGGCTTTCAATCCTTTAATGCTTTTTTAAGTTTTTCTATCCTTTTTATCTCAAATGGATCCACTTTATTAAGTTTTGCAAGATGTAATGAGACAAAATCAAAGAAATATATAATATAGAAAATTTCCTGCAATAAATTTTCTCCTTGAGGTTCAAAAACTGTTATACCTGTTACATTGTCTTCAATTATCTTCAAGGTTTCATCAAATCTTCTTTCATTTCCTTTATGTATATATTTCCCCTTTATGAATAAAACCCATGCTTTTTCTACGATGTCCTGAGGATTTGCTATACCTTCAATTTCATTATGGTTCATCTCGGGTAAAAAATCTATATGAACAAAATGATTTGAATTTTCATTGAGCTGTGTTTTTATTCTTAATGCACATGAGTTATAGGGGTAGGCAGTATAAACAAAAAGGGGTCTTCTATAAAATTTCTGTGCCATCTCCATGCACTCACCCTCAATAGATGAAAAGTCTTCTCTGAATTTTTCAAGAAAATCTTTCAATTTCTCAAGTTCTTCTATTTTGAAATTTATATAATCAGAAAGAATATAACTTAAGAGAGAAAACATAACCCCAAGGGCACACCTCGGCGGATATCCTTCAGGCAATTTGTAATGAGTCAAGTTTTCATCCTTAAAAAATTCTTCCAGTTTGCCTCCTGAAGAAACACCTATTATTTTTTTATCTTTAAGAGGTTCAAAAAAACTCAATGTTTCTTCGGTATTTCCTGAATAACTTATAAGTATGTTTAAAGCATCTTCATCAAGAGTTGAGTAATAATAATCGTTTAAAAAATTGTGTTTTATTTTTAGGAAGGGAGATAATATTTTCCCTGCAATTCCTGAACCACCCATTCCTATGAAATTGATTGTTTTAAATTCCGGGAGAGGTTTTTTCTGTATATTTTTATAAAAGAGTAAATCGTAAGGAAAATTGGTTAGAAATTCTTCCATTTTACTATATTTGTATCCGCTCACTTAAGTTTCCTCCTTTTGAATTTTTATTTCTTGCAGTTTGAAAATTACTCCTTTTCACACTTATTCAATCTAAATACTTCCTTAGTGTGTTTAATTTTTCCTCAAACTTTTTCTTTTTTTCTTCTGTGTATTTTATTACTTTTTCTGGTGCCTTTTCAAGAAAGTCAGGGTTTTTTAGTCTTTTTTCAATTTGTGTCAGGAGTTTTTCAAGTTCATCTACCTCCTTTTTGATTCTTTCCTTTTCTTCTTCAACATTTATCTTTTCTGGGAACTCAATAATTATTTCTTTACCATTTGAAACATAGCCTATAAAGTTTCTTTCTGGTCTTTTTTCTTTTATGTTTGCATAGGCAAGGTTTTTCAGGATTTTTTTAAACCTCATGTTTTTTTCTTCTTTTAAATAAATATTTATTTCTTCCTTTAAAGAAAGCCTATATATTCCTTTTATTTCCCTTACAAGTTCTATGATACTTATAAGAAAATCCATCTCTTTTTTTTCTTCCTCAAAGTTAAAGGTAAATTCCATGGGCCAGTCTGTTAAAGAGATGCTTTCCTTATCCCTTTCAAAGGGTAATTTATGCCATAGTTCTTCTGTTATGAAAGGTATAATAGGGTGAGAGATTTTGAGGAAGTTTTCAAAAATTAAAAGTGCTATATTCAATACCTTTTTTCTTTCCTTTTCATACTTTAATCTATCTTTTATTGCCTCAAGATAATAGTCACAATAATTTGACCAGAAAAAGTGATAAATATTTTTTGCCACTTCAGGATAATCATAATTTTCAAGGTTTTGATTAACACTTTTAATACATTCATTGAATTTCATTATTATCCATTTATCTTCAAGTTCAAGGTTTTGGGGTATTTTTCTTTCAAATTTTTCCTCTTCCTTTACATACATTAAAAGAAGTCTTGCTGCGTTCCATATTTTATTACAGAAATTCCTTCCTATTTTCATTTTTTCCTCTGTGAATATTATATCTTTTCCTTCAGGTGCTATTGATATGAGTGAAAATCTAACACCATCAACACCGTATTTATCAAATAGTTCCATAGGGTCAGGAGAATTACCAAGTGATTTTGATAACTTTCTTCTTCTTTCATCCCTTAAAAGTCCATGTATCATCACATCTTTAAAGGGAACCTCTTCCATAAGTTCAAGTCCTGCCATTATCATTCTTGCTACCCAGAAATAGAGAATATCCCAGGCGCTTACAAGAAGTGAGCCTGGATAATATCTTTTTAAATCTTCTGTTTCTTCGGGCCACCCAAGTGTTGAAAAGGGAAATAACCATGAGGAGAACCATGTATCAAGAACATCTTCATCCTGAAGGAATTTTGTTCCTCCGCATTTATTACATTTTTTTGGCTCTTTGACACTTGCAATTAATTCTCCGCAATTTTTACATTCATACACAGGAATTCTGTGTCCCCACCATAACTGTCTTGATATAACCCAATCCCTTATATTTAAAAGCCAGTGATCATAAAGTTTTTTCCAGGAAGAAGGATGAAATTTAACATCTTCCTTTTCTCCTGCTTCATAGGCTTTTCTTGCCATTTCCTTCATATTCAGGAACCATTGCTCTGATAGATATGGTTCAATTATTGTGTCACACCTATAACATTTACCCAGGTTGATTTTATAATCCTCTATCTTTTCCAGTTGTCCCAAATCTTTGAGTTTTTTGATTATTTCTTCTCTTGCTTTAAACCTATCAAGTCCCTTAAATTCTCCTCCATTTTCATTTATTATTCCCCTTGTATCCATAATTGTTACAAATGGAAGGTTATGTTTTTTTGCAATTTCAAAATCATTTGGGTCGTGAGAAGGTGTTACTTTCAGGGCTCCTGTTCCAAAATCAGGATCAACAGCTTCATTTGAAATTATAGGAAGTTCTCTACCTATAAAGGGTAAAAGGGCTTTTTTCCCTACAAGTGATTTATATCTTTTATCCTCAGGATGCACAGCAATAGCAGTGTCGCCAAGCATTGTTTCAGGTCTTGTTGTTGCAACCGTTACAAATCCTTCCTCATCTTTTATCTTGTATTTTATATAATAAAGTTTTCCGTTAACTTCCTCTCTTTCAACTTCTTCATCAGAAAGGGTGGTTTCACATCTTGGACACCAGTTGACGATGTATTTCCCTCTATAGATTAAGCCTTTATTGTATAGCCTTACAAAAGCTTCTAAGACTGCTCTTGACATATGCTCATCCATTGTAAATCTGTATCTTGTCCAGTCACAGGAACATCCCATTCTTTTTAACTGTGATTTTATAATTTCTTCATATTTTTCCTTCCATTTATACACCCTTTCAACAAATTTTTCTCTTCCTAAGTCAAATCTCGTTTTGCCTTCTTTTGCAAGTTCTTTTTCTACAACATTCTGGGTTGCAATACCTGCATGGTCAATTCCAGGAAGCCATAAGACATCATAACCCTGCATCCTTTTATATCTTGCATAAATATCCTGAAGGGTATTGTTAAGAATATGTCCCATATGAAGCATTCCTGTGACATTTGGAGGAGGCATCATTATGGTAAATGGTTTTTTACTTTTATCCTTACCTGCCTGATAAAGATTTTTATAGGTCCAGAATTTTGCCCATCTGGGTTCAACTTCCTTTGGATTATATTTTTTTGGTATTTCCATAGATTTTAATTATAAAATACTTTAACAAATCTCTTGCAAATGGAGATAATTCATATTATAATATCTTCAATGGAAACACCATCTTTAATAACTGCCTTTGTTGGTGGATTCTTATCCTTTATATCACCTTGTGTTTTACCTCTTATTCCTGTTTATCTTTCTTACATTACAGGGATTTCCATTGAAGAGCTGAAAACCAAAAGAGGAATTTCATTTTCTCTTCTTTTACATTCCCTCCTTTTTGTTTTTGGTTTTTCAACAATCTTTTTATTCCTCGGGTTTGCCTCCTCCTTTATCGGCTCTTTTTTTATTGAAAAAAAAGACATAATAGAAAAGGTTGCAGGAATCTTTATAATTGTGCTCTCAATACATCTTATCGGTATTTATAGGTTTAAATTTCTTGATGTTGAAAAAAAAGTTAACCCTCTCCATGTTACTTTACCTTTTTTAAGGTCTTTCCTTGTCGGATTTGCTTTTGGATTTGGGTGGACTCCGTGTATAGGACCTATACTTTCTGCAATCCTGGCTATAGCTGCAACCTATGGTTCTCCTTTAAAAGGCACTATACTTTTAACTTTTTATTCTCTTGGTATTGCTGTTCCTTTTCTTATATCAGGACTTTTCATTAACATATTTTTTGTTTTCTTTTCTAAATTAAGAAAACACTTAAGAAAGGTGGAAATCTTTGCAGGAACATTTTTGCTCCTTCTTGGGATCTTACTTCTGACTGGCTTATTTTCAAAGCTTTCTTTTGCACTCTCCCTTTAATTAGTTTTAAAATAATAAAAGGTCCAAATCCTTTTTTTTTAAAAAGGGATTTATTATGGATATTTATGAAAGTGCATCAAAAGGAAATGGATGGTTAAAATTTTTTGGTGTTGTAAACATTATAGCAGGGGCTCTTCAGGCACTTACAATAGTAGGGATTGTTGTTGCTTGGCTCCCTATATGGATAGGTGTGGTTGCAATGCAAGCATCTTCTTTTGCGGAAAGAGCAGCTATTAATAAAAGTGAAGCTGATTTGATACAATATCATAATAAAATAAGAGTTCTCTTCCAGCTCATAGGTATATTGATAATTATAGGGATTGTTTTAGGAATTATATCTGTTATAGTTGCGATTATATTTTCAGTATTTTTTGCTTCTTTTCTTTCTGAATTTAGAGGTTTTTCCTGGTAAAGGGAAATGGTTTTAATTTTCACTTTTCTTATTTCATCTTATGCGCTTGTAGATACTCTTAATATTTATACTTTTAAAAAGATCTGTGATGAGGGAGATTCTATTCTTATAGGGGTTAATATTTCACCTTATATTCTTGTCTTTAAAAAAGATGAAAAAGGTTTTTCAGGTGGAATCAGAGTAGATTTTACTGCTGAATTGGTGGATAATAGAAAATATTTTATCAGATTTTTTAAGAGGATTGAATATGAAACTTATGAAGAGACAAGAGAAAAGGAAAATAAGATTTATTTTAGTAAATGGGTTAAAATAGATAAAAGTATTAAAGAAGTTGGTATAAAAGTTAAGGATCTTAACTCTCAAAAGGAATGGGATTTTAAAAATAAGTTTTTTATCAAAGATCTTCTGGAAGTAGGGGATTTCATATTTTTCCGTAAAGGGGAAAATGGAGCTGAATATCTACTTCCTCCTGTACAAGATACAAGTTTGAGTGTGCTTTTTACTTTTAGAAGCGAAGAGGAGGGAAGTTTAGAGATTTTGGTAAAAGAAAAGGGGAATATTTTTTATAAATACTTTACTAATTTTGAAAAAGGTATTGGAAAAATATCATTTGACTTAAATATAAAGGAAATAAAAGAGGGAAAATTAAGTTTTGATGTTTTATTCAAGATAAAAAAGAAAGAATTTAAGTTTGAGCAAGATATTTATATTAAACCTTTTGACATTTTTACTATTTATGAATGGAATGACCTTTTAAATGCCTTAAATATTGTTTTTGCACACTCTGATTTAGAGGATCTTTATAAAGCCGAACCTCAAGAAAGAAAAAAGGTATGGGAAGAGTTTTGGGGAAAATATGACCCAGACCCTGTTACGCCTTATAATGAACTTGAGGTTGAATTTTTAAATAGGTTTCAATATGTAATGAAAAATTTTAGTGGACCATTAAAGGGGTATAGAACAGATAGAGGTAGAATTTATATTAAGTATGGTCCTCCGGATCACATTGAAGACCATCCTTATGAATGGGGGAGTTATCCATATCAACATTGAAGACCATCCTTATGAATGGGGGAGTTATCCATATCAAATATGGTATTATATAAATTTGGGGAAAAAATTTTTGTTTGTTGATAAAACAGGCTTTGGCGATTATGAACTTACCACTGATTTAAAAGATATTTATCCACAATACAGGTGATTAAACTTTTATTATTTGTATCGGTTCTAATTTCAAAAGGGAGCATAGAGTTTTATGTTTATCCATTTACAGTTTATAGTGGGGATGGTGTTTTTACTACTCATTACTTTTATACATTGAATGTGACTCAAATTCCAATTGAAAGTAAAAGGGAATATGAAGAAGGAGAATTTTATATTGAAGTTCTTTTTAAAAATCTTCATACAGGGAGAAGAGTAGAGGATAGGTGGACTAAAAAATTTAAATTAAGCGGGCACACGGAACTAACAAAAATCTATGATGTTTTTTCAGTGAATCTTGATAAAGGAGAATATGAGAGTTTTATAAGATTTTCTACCAGAGCAAAATTGGGAGAAGTAAAGTTTAGGCAGAGTTTTGAGTTGAAATATCCATTTATATCAGACATTCTTATTGTTCCAAATATTTCTAAGGAGGGAAAATATTTTTTCAAAATACAGAATATAAGTTTTAATATAAGGATGCCCCTTGAATTTATTTATCCTGATACTGTAGTGTATTACTATTATGAATTATATGGATTTGAAGGTGATGAAAAGATTATATATGAAATAGTTAAAGAAGGTAATATTTTGTATTCTCAGGAAGAAAAGGTGTCCACAATTGAAAAAGGTTTTACAAGTGGAAGAATTCCTATTTGCAGGTTTGGGTCAGGTGAGATGGAGTTTAGGGTAAAAATTATTAAAAATGGAGAGGTCCATTATGAGAAAAGTGAAAGTTTTGCTTATTATTCAGAAAAGGTAATAAGGGAAAGAAGTATAAGGGAGTTTTATGAAAATTATTTATTTTTTATAGATTATTTTGCCAAATCAGATGAAATCTCAGCATTTAGGAGTATAAAAGATTTTGAAGGAAAAAAATTATTTGTGCAGAAATTCTGGAAAGAATATGACCCTGACCCATCAACCCAGGTAAATGAGTTTATATACGAGCTTATAGATAGAATAAAATTTGCCGATCAGAACTTTTCTCTCGGGCTTAAAAGAAAGGGAAGATTTACAGATAGGGGGAGGATTTATATAAAATATGGTAAGCCTGCGGAGGTTGAGAGTTCATACGGAGGTTGAGAGTTCATACTATCCAGAGGCGGATAGAGCCTGGGAATCCTGGATTTATAATGAACCAAGGAGGATGCAATTTATTTTTGTGGATATCAATCAGGATGGTAATTATATACTTATATATTCCTCAATTCCTGAGGAACAACCATCAAGAGCTGACTGGAGAAAATGGATTCCAGAGCAAGCGATAGAGGTGAGGGAATAAGAGGTAAAACCTTAAAAAGTCTTTTTTTATTTGGATTTGGAACCACTTTATCAAGGATACTTGGGTTTTTAAGGGAGGTTTTTCTTGCCTATTCTCTTGGAGCCACTCATCTATCAGATGTTTTTTATGCAGGTTTCAGGATAATAAATTTTTTAAGGATATTTCTTGGGGAATCACTTATGCAGCTCTCGCTTGTTCCCCTTCTTGTGGAAAATAGAAAAAATGCAGAAAAATATAAAAGATTTATAGGGGCAACTTTTACAATATTTTTTATAATCTCCCTTCTTCTTACTCTTCTTGGAATTATATTCTCACCCTTTTTAATTTCAATTTTTGCCCCTGGATTTAAAAAATTTACATTTAAATTCCTTTATGCCGAGAATACCCTTAGAATAATGTTTCCTTTTGCCTTTTTTATAATAATATCTGCTTATTTCGGAGCACTTTTGAATTCAGAAAAAAATTTTTTTGTCCCTTCCTTTGCTCCTTTTTTCTTTAACCTTTTCTTTCTTCTAACAGGAATGTTTTGTTTTTTTTATTTAAGGATAAGAAATCAGGTATTTCTCTATTCTCTTGCAATTGGTGTTGTAGTTGGATCTTTCTTTCAGATGTTCTTTCAGTTTCCTTTTATTATTAAAAGGTTTAAAATCTTTTTAACGAAAAATATTTTTATCCCTGAAATTAAGGATTTTATGAGACTTGTTATACCTCTTTTTTTCGCGGTCATAACAAATGAAATCATTAGGAGAGTTATCTTATCTTTCATACTCCTTTAGGTTAAGGCATTTCCCTATTGCGATTCTCGGAATAGGACTTCAAACAGTATCTCTTCCATATATGAGTGAAAATGAAAAAAAACTTGAGTATTTAAAAAGAATTTACAAACTTTCCCTATCAATTCTTTTTCCTCTTGTTTTGCTTCTTATTGTTAATTCTGAGTTTATTGTAAGGATTTTTTTTGAAAGGGGTAAATTCACACATATTGACACTCTTAAAACCTCTGCTGCTTTTATAATGTTTTGTATAGGAATTTTACCTGCTTCCCTTTTTAATGTTCATCTTAATTATTTCTATTCTCAGAAAAAGATTATTCAGGCAAATGTTTCATATTTTAATATGCTTACTGCATTCCTTGTTTTTGCTCCCCTGTTATTCAAAACAATGGGTTATACAGGGCTTGCTCTTGCTTCCTCAATATCATCCATTTTTGCACTTTTTACCCTTTTATTTTATACCCCAAAATTTATTGAAAAAAAAGATTACAGGGAATTTATAACTTTTGCAGTTATCTTTTCAGTATTTCTCTTTTTCAGAGTATTTTCCAAGGATTTAATTGAATTTTTATTTGACTCTTTAATATCTTTAATATTCTTTTTGTACTTCAAAAAAAGATGGAAACTAAGCAAAATTTAAAAAATATAATTGAGGCACTTCTTTTTGCATCTTCAAAACCTCTTTCACTAAAGAAGTTATCAAAAATCACTGGATTTCCTAAGGAGAGAATAAAAGAAGAGGTAGAGAATTTAAAAAAGGAATATGAAGAAGAGGGAAAAGCATTTGGGATTTTTGAGGTTGCGGGTGGATACGTTATGTTTACAAGAGAGGATTATGCGGATTATGTGAAGAAGTTAAGGGGAGATAATTCTTCAAGAATTTCAAAAGCTATGCTGGAGACCCTTGCAATAGTTGCCTATAAACAGCCGATAACAAAATCAGAAATAGAAATATTAAGAGGGACATCAGTTGACTGGACATTAAAGGGACTTTTAGAGAAAGGACTTGTAAGGGTTGTAGGAAGAAAAAAGGTTAAAGGGTCTCCTTTACTTTATGGAACAACAGATAAATTTTTAAAGATATTTGGACTTAAATCCTTGGATGAATTACCAAGGATTGATAAAGGATAACTTGTCCCTTCTAACCCTATAAATTAGTTTCCACCTTACTATACCTCTTCACTCCCTCTTCAAATAAATTATTACCATAAGCATCAATTGCACAGATTGTGGGAAAATCTTCAACTTCAAATTTTCTTATTGCTTCAGGTCCCAAATCCTCATAAGCAATTACCTCTACCTTTTTTATTGTTCTTGAAATAAGAGCAGCAGCACCACCGACTGCAATAAGGTATATACTTTTAAATCTCTTTAGTGCTTCAATAACCTCCTTTCCTCTTTCCCCTTTTCCAATTGTCGCTTTTATCCCCATTTCGAGAATAAAGGGGGTATAAGGGTCCATTCTTATTGAGGTTGTGGGCCCTGCAGAACCTATTATCTGTCCAGGTTTTGCAGGAGAAGGACCTACATAATAGATAATCTGCCCCTTTAAATCAAAAGGCAAATCTTTACCACTTTTGTAATCCTCTATTAACCTCTTGTGAGCTGCATCCCTTGCTGTATAAATTGTACCAGATATATAAACCGGATCACCACTTTTAATTGAAAGCACAGTTTCTTCATCAATTGGTGCTTTAATTTTTTTGATACTCATATCTCATTATACCAGAAAAAAGAACAAAAATCAAATTTTAAATCAAAAAATTTTAAAATATCCCCCTTGGTAAAGGAGAAATCAAAAGGGAATTTAAATTATCCTTAACCATACCTCCCAGGGTCCATGAACCCCTAAAATCAACTTCTTCTCAATATCCGCTGTTCTCGAAGGACCTGTAATAAAAAGATGGTTTTTATCAAAATCTAACTCTCTCTCAAATAAATCTTCAAAAGTTTTAAGAATATTTATCCTTTTAAGTGTAATACATACTTCTTTTTTGTTGAGAAAATCTTTAAAATCTTCTCCCTCTATGATTACTGTTCCTGATTCTTCAATTCCATAAATTGCATTGATTCCTTTGTTTTTATTTCCAAATTTCCCTCCTGCTTCTTCCCAGTTCCTTTCAAAATTCACTTCATAATTTATTTCTTCTTCAGAAGGACCTTCTTCAAAACTCAGATTTAAACCTTCAATTTCACCCTTTGTTAATCTTTTTAAAAAATTTAAGGGTATTTTGTCAGAAAAAAACTGCAGGAGAGTAGGATATTTTAATAATTTAGAGTAAATTCTCAAGAAAAACCTTATCTTAAAGGGGATATATTTTTCTTTTCTCAATTTTCTTATTAATTCAGATATGTTTATATTAACAGGGCAGATTAAATCACAGGATTCGCATAAGGTTGAGTAGAAGGCATTTGAATAAAAATTGTATAAAGAACAATTCCATAAGATCCCTATGGGTCCTCTATAAGGTCCTTTATATCCTTCTGTCTCCTGAACTCCATAGACAGGACAGACATTTAAACAGGCACCGCATCTTATACAGTACAAAATCTCCCTGAAATCTTCATTTTTAGCAATTTCTTCTCTTTTTCCCCCAATAACTATTATATACCAGTTTTTTCTTTTTGATAATAAATGAACAAAAGAAGTTATCCTCTGTCCTGTTGCACTTCTTGGTAAAATTCTTAAAAAGATCGGAAAATTTCTAACTGTATCAATAAGTTTTTCAATTCCAAATACTGTTATAACTGTTTTTGGGAAATAAAAACTCTTCCCTAAATTTCCTTCATTTTCAAAACATCCAATGATTCCCTCCTTTGCAAAAACAAAATTTGCTCCTGTTATTCCTGTATCAGCTTCCTCAAAAATTTTCTTCAGCTTTTCCCTTGCAAAACCTGTCAATTCATTTATGTCGTCAGAAAGTTTGGTATTAAACTTTCTTTCAAACAGGTTCTTTACATCAAATCTTGAAAAATGAATTGCAGGTGCAACAATATGCTTTGGTGGAGAGTCTGAAAGGTCACATATCCATTCACCTAAGTCAGTTTCATTAAATTCAAAACCATTCTTTCTTAAAAATTTTTTTAGTCCTATTTCCTCACCTGTCATTGATTTTGAAGCAACAATCTTTTTTGCCTTTTCTTTTAATAAAATGGCCTTTATAAAATGAAGTGCCTCAATCCTATCCTGAACAACAAATACTTTAACTCCCTTTTCATTCATTTTTTTTATAAATATCTCAAGAGACTCCTTATAATTCTTGATCGAATTCTCCTTTACCTTTTTTGCCCTTTGTCTTAATTCCTTAAAATTTATTTCTCTTACAGCAAGATTCCTCTTATCAAAGGCTCTTTTGATGTTTATTAAAACCCGAGTGCCCTCTTTCATTTTTTATCAAATATATCTTGAAGGGGATGTTTTGTTTTAAATTTTTTTGATTGCATATGAAAGGAGCAGCCTGGTTCTATGGAAATAATTTCCTTATCAGAAAACTTTGTTTTTAATATCTTTTCTGATATTTCAGGATAAATAGCAGAAAATATTCCGCCAAAACCACAGCAGGGCAAGAATTCAGGAACATCCTTTTTTAAGGTTTTAAAATGGCAAGAGATATGATAATCAAGAGGAGGAACAAGTTTCTCTTTTATAAAAAATTCAGTAATTTCAATTGGTTTAAATTTCAGTTCTTTATCTGTTAAGTAAGGGATTTTTTTTATGACATATTCAAGGCAGGAACCTGAGAAAAAAAGGATTTTTTTATCTTCCCATAAATTATTCAATTGATAAGCAATTTTTTCTGCAATTTTAATTTTCCCTGAATTATAAAAAACTTGCCCACAGCAGAAGCTTTTTTTTAAAATTCGAATTTTATATCCCCTTTTTTCTAAAAAATTCTTTACTTTAAAAATCAATTTTTTGTAGACTAAATTACCCATGCAGGTAGGAAAGAGGTAAAGAGTTTGTCTCATTTTTTATAATTATAAAGAATGCCCTTAAAACTATTAAAGGAAATTTTCCAATTTTTCTTTCCTTCCCTTTGTGTTATCTGTGAAAATTTGAGAGAAAGTGAGTTTCTGTGTAAGAGTTGTCTTGAGTTAATTTTAAGAGCAAGAATTCACCCTCCCTTCTGTCAAAAGTGTGGAAGAAATTTAAAAAGACACAGATGTAAAAAGAACCTCAAATATATTGATGGGGTTTATGCGATTTTTAATTACACGGACAAAATAAAGGATTTAATTGAAACATACAAATTTAAAAGATATAAAAGACTTTCAGAATTTTTTGTTCCTTTTATAGTGGAGCATATTGAAAAATTTATACCTGAATTTGATGTCATTATTCCTGTCCCTCTTCATCCCTCAAGAAAAAGGGAAAGGGGGTTTAATCAGATTGAATTGATTTTAGACGGGCTGCATAAAAGGATAGATATAAGTTATAGGAAAGATATATTGATCAGAATAAAACCAACAAAATCACAGGCAAGGATTAAAAATAATGAGAAGAGAAAAGATAATGTAAAAGATGCCTTTGTCGTGATTAAAAAAGAAGATATTAAAAATAAAAGAATTTTATTGGTAGATGATGTGTTCACAACAGGTTCAACTCTTGAAGAATGTGCAAAAGCATTAAAAGAAAAAGGTGCTTTTGAAGTTTATGCTTTATGTATTGCTACTGGTTCTTAGTTTGGTTTATAATCAATAATTGGGTTCAACTCCTTTGAAATTATATTTTCAAAATGAATGTCTATATAATTGGGATTGGACTTTCTGCACCAAGAAGAATTTCCCCTGATGTGAGTTTTAGAGAGATGATTTATGAAGCAGCAGAAAAGGCATATTTAGATGCAGGAATAGAGCCAAAGGATGTGGATACCTTTGTATCCCTCTCAGAGGACTATGAAGAGGGGACAGCAATCTTTGATGAATATGTTCCTGACCAACTTGGTGCTGTTTTAAAATCTGTTCATACAATATGTGCTGATGGAATTACAGGTCTTGCCTCTCTTTTTGCTCAAATTAAAACAGGATACTTTAGAATCGGTGTTATAGAAGCACATTCAAAACTTTCCAATATAAAAAATCACTTTCATGTTAGTGCAATGGCTCTTGACCCTATATATGTGAGACCTCTTGAAATAAACCCCTATTTTGTTGCAGGACTTGAAATGAGAATGTTTCTTGACTCAAGAGGTTATGATGAGCTTGATACTGCCCAGGTTGTTGCTAAGAATAAGGCAAATGCTCTTTTATTTGGAAGGAGTCCTTTTGGCTCCTTTGTCTCTCCTGAAGAAGTTTTGCTTTCTGACCCTGTTTCTGAACCTTTGAGAAACCTTGATATTGCTCCAAATGCTGATGGTGCATGTGTTATAGTTGTTGCAAATGAAGAGGTTGCGAAAGAAAGAAAGGGAGATTTGATAAAAATTGCAGGAATTGGATTTGCAGAGTTTACTCCCAATATTGAAAGATGGGAAGGAGATGCTGATTATTTGAAAGTTGCTGCTAAAAAGGCATATTCTATAGCAGGAATAAAAAATCCTTTAAAGGAGATTGATTTTGCAGAAGTTGATGATACTTTTTCCTATAAAGAACTTCAGCATTTGGAAGCACTCGGTCTTGCAAGTTTCGGAGCATCAGCACATCTTATTAGAGAGGGTTTTTACGATTTAGATGGTGAATTACCTATCAATACAACAGGTGGAAACATAGGGAATGGTAATCTTTCGTTAATGAACGGTTTAAGGGCTCTCTATGATGCTATTTTGCAATTAAGGGGTAATGCAGGAAATGTCCAGCTTGAAGATCCTGAGACTGCTTTAATTGCTTCCTGGAAGGGTTTACCTTCATCAAGTGGGGGTGTTTTAATTTTAAAGAGGGAGGGTTAAAATGGCACAAAAGGTTGCTGTTCTTGGTGCAGGATTAACAAAATTTATGAGAAGAGCAAAAGAAACAGGTAAAGAACTTGCCTTTGAGGCAGCCAAGATGGCTCTTGAAGAGGCAAAAATGGATATATCTGAGATAGAGTGTGTTGTAATGGCAACTGCCCCTGATATGTTTGATGGAGTCCACATGAAGGGCGATTGGCTTTCTGACGGAGCAGGTGCTAAGAGAAAACCATATATGAGGTCCTATGTAGGAGGTGGTTCCGGTGTTTTCGGAATAATTCACGGATGGTACCTGGTTGCAAGTGGACTTTTTGACACATGTCTTGTTGTAGCTGAAGAGAAAATGTCCTCATCAATGCCCCATCCTCAGGGTACATTCAATGCGATTTATGACCAGTTTCTTGAAAGACCTCTTGGAGTTAACCTCTTATGGATATTCTCTCTTGAAATGATGAGATACATTCATGTTCACAAAATCCCTCTTGAAACAATATCTCTTGTTTCACAATATCTCTTGTTTCTGTTAAAAACAAAAAAAATGCACTTGACCATCCTTGTGCACAGAAGGGAATTGCAGGCAATTATACCGTTGAAGATGTTCTCAATTCTGAGGTTATTGCTTATCCTGTCCACCGATTGATGGTTTCTCCTATTACAGATGCAGCAGCAGCAATTGTCATTGCTTCAGAACATGAAGCAAAAAGAAGAACCGATAAACCGATATGGATTGAGGGTGTTGGATGGTGTCTTGATACCTCCTACTGGACAAACAGGGACCTTTTCTATCCAAAATATGTAGAATATGCAGCAAGAATGGCTTATGACATGGCAGGTATAAAGGACCCAAGAAAGGAAATTCATGTGGTTGAGCCTTATGACCCCTTCGCCTATAAAGAACTTCATCATCTCGAAGGACTTTTACTTGCTGATAAAGGCGAAGCACCAAAACTTCTTGAAAAGGGATTTTGGGACAGGGACACAGAAGAGGGAATCCCCTCTTGTCCTTCCGGTAAAAGGGATTTTGGGACAGGGACACAGAAGAGGGAATCCCCTCTTGTCCTTCCGGTGGGCTTTTGGGTGTTGGAAATCCAATTGCAGCTGCAGGACTTATGAAGGTAATTGAAATTTATTTACAATTAAAAGGTGAAGCAGGGAAGAGACAGGTGAAAAGAGAAGTTAAAAGAGGACTTGCACAGGCATGGGGAGATTTGATGCAGGTTGGAACTGTTGTTATTTTATCCAAATAAGGAGGTAAAACATGAAATTTGAAGGAATACCCCTCGATTCAAAACAATTTGAAAAAGAGTTTAAAGTGGAATGGAAAGGAAAACTTGAATATGAATGGGATTGTGGAATAGCCCTTTCAAAATTTATGGAAGGTTTAAAAGAGGGTAAAATACTCGCGAGAAAATGTTATGCCTGTGGAAGAGTAATGATCCCTCCAAGAATGTTTTGTGAATTATGTTTCAGACCCACTGACGAATGGATTCAACTTAAAGACGAAGGAGAAATCCTAACCTTTTCCGTTTCCTTTGTTAACTGGGATGCATCAAGGAGGGAAAAACCTGAAGTTCCTGCTGTTATAAGACTTGAAGGTGCCTCAGAAAATATGGGAATACTCCACAAACTTGGTGAGGTAGGGGATACCTTAGAAGAGGTTCTTAAAAATGTAAAAATAGGAATGAAGGTTAAAGCAGTGTGGAAAAAAGAAAAAGAAAGAGAAGGAGCTATAACAGATATTCTTTACTTTAAACCAACAAAGGAGGGATAAGGATGCCTTTTAAAGAATTTATAGAAAAATTAAGTGATGCAAGAGTTCAAAAGGGTAATATTCCTGTATGGTGGGTTTATACACCCGGAATAGGAGGTGAGATCTTTTATAAGGGATTAAAACAGGGGAAAATTAAAGGTGCCTATTGTAAATATTGTGAATCAATAATTCTACCACCCAGAATGTATTGTGAAGACTGTTTTGAAAAAATTGATAAATTTGTTGATGTAGAAGGTCCTTTTCTTGTTCTTGCTATGACAGAGGTTTATTTAGATCTTGATGGAAATAGACTCAAAGAACCTCAAAAGGTTGCTCTTATAGGAGGTTCTGATTTAAAAGGTGGGATAATTCATTTTCTTGACCCCGAGGAGGATATTGATGTGGGAGATTCTGTAAAACCTGTATTCAAAAAAGAAAGGGTAGGTTCTTTAAAAGATATTGAATTTTTTACACTTGATAGATAAATGGAATATTTTAGGGAAGAAAAAACACCCTTTGAAATAGTTGATGAACTAAATAAGTATATAGTAGGGCAAGAGGATGCCAAAAAAGCAGTTGCAATTGCTTTAAGAAATAGATGGAGAAGAATGAAAGTTAAAGGAAAGATTAAAGAGGAAATTCATCCTTTTAATATTCTAATGATAGGACCTACAGGTGTTGGTAAAACAGAAATAGCGAGAAGACTGGCACAGCTTACAGACTCTCCTTTTTTAAAAGTTGAAGCTACAAGATATACAGAGGTTGGCTATGTGGGAAGGGATGTTGAGAGTATGGTAAGAGACCTTGTGGAAGTTGCTTTTAATATGTTGAGACAGAAAAAAATAAAGGAGGTTGAGGAGAGAGCACGAGAAATTGCTGAAGAAAAATTACTTGAAATTCTTGCTCCGTCACCTTTATCTCCTAAGGAAACAATAAGAGAAGGTCTTAAAAAAGGTATTTATAATGACAAAGAAATTGATGTTGAGGTAAAACAGTCCCCTCTCGCAGTTATTCCTGTAGCACCAATGGGACAGGATACAATTGCTCAAAGTTTGCAGGAAATGATGGAAGATGTTTTTCCCAAAAGGGCAGTAATGAAAAGGATGAAGGTTAAAGATGCTCTTGAATATTATACTCAGGAGGCAGCAAACAAACTCATAAATATAGATGAGATAAAACAGGAAGCCCTTAGGCTTACGCAAGAAAGAGGGATTATATTTATAGATGAAATAGATAAAATTATAGGAAAGGGAGATGAACATGGTCCTCTTGTATCAAGGGAGGGTGTTCAGAGAGATTTGCTTCCCATTGTTGAAGGAACAAGCGTATGGACTAAATATGGTGTTGTCAGGACAGACAACATTCTTTTTATAGGAGCAGGTGCCTTCAGTAAAAATTCTCCTCAGGATTTAATTCCTGAACTTCAGGGAAGATTTCCTATAAGAGTTGAACTTCATCCTTTGGGAGAAAAGGAATTTGAGAGAATTCTGGTGGAGCCAGAGAACTCGCTTATAAAGCAATTCAAAGCTTTATTTGAGGCAGAAGGCTACACACTTGAATTTGAAGAAGAGGCAATTAAAAAAATAGCCCATTATGCTTATCTTGCAAATCAGAAAATGGAAGATATAGGTGCAAGACGGCTTCAAACAGTTATGCATATAATTCTTGAGGATGCCCTATTCAGAATGCCATACCTAAATGAAAACCCCTATGTAATAACAGCTTCTTATGTCGAAGAAAAACTATCAAAAACCTTTAAAGAGGAGAATTTATCAAGATATATACTATGAGAGTTAGAAAACCAGCAGTAAGCGGTGCTTTTTATCCCTCGGATAAGGAAAAACTTTTGAGTTTAATTAAAACTTTATTTAATCAGGCTGAAAAACTTAATATAAAAATTAAATCAGCAATTTCCCCTCATGCAGGTTATATTTATTCAGGAATTACTGCCTCATATGTATATAAAAACCTTAAACAAAGTTATAGTAGAATAATCCTTCTTGGAGTTTCACACCACTATACCTTTGATTTTGCCTGCCTTGATGAAAATGAGAAATGGGAAACACCTCTTGGAACTATTGAACTTGATATGGAATTTGAGGAAAAACTTAGGTACTCTGAAGTTTTTAGATTTGACTCCACCTTACATAAACCAGAGCATTCTATTGAGGTTCAGGTCCCTTTCATACAGTATAAACTGGGCAATGAGGTTAAAATTGTCCCTATTCTCCTGGGAACACTAAAAAGGGAAAAACTTGATAAAATTTCTGAGGCTATAAAGAAAGAAATTGATGATAACTCACTTATAATAGCAAGTTCTGATTTTTATCATGGATATTCTTATAATGAATGTAAAAAAATAAATGAAATATCAAAGGATATACTCGAAAAGGGAGACCCTGATGAATTTTTCAGGAATGTAGTATCTTATAAAATTATGGCATGTGGAGCTGCAGGGATATATGTGATGTTAAAGATTTATGAAAAGAAAAAATACCATAAAAAGGTGCTAAATATGACAACTTCAGGTGATATAACAGGTGATAAGACAGGTTATGTAGTTGGTTACATTTCATTTGCTTATTATGAGTAGAGCAGAAAAAATATTTAGTTTTTTTAAAAAGTTGTATAGTCTGGGGTTATCCGTATTTAAAGAAAGAGAAAAACTTGAATTTTTTAAAAAGTTGTATAGTCTGGGGTTATCCGTATTTAAAGAAAGAGAAAAACTTGAATTAGTTAAAGTGAAAGTTCAAAATGAACTTAAAAAGATGAGTGAAATATTTACAGAGTTTGATGAGATAATGAAGAAAAGTGAAGAGAGTTCAAAAAAAATAGAAAGTGGGCTTTTCTCAGTATACAAAAGCTTACCTATTTTAATATCTTCTTATGATAAGGAAATTAAAAAATTAAATGAGATCTTGCTCCTTTTTGAAAGTCTAAGAACTTATACTCAAAATTTACTTGAAGAAGTTCATCACATTGAGGTTATCTCAAGGAATTCTGAGATAAAAGCATACCATCTTGGTGAAAAAGGAAAAGGGTTACAGGTGGTATCACAGGAACTATCAAAGCTTGCTCAAAGAATAATATCAAGTGCGAAAATCATTTCCTTAAATATTGAGAATATTCAAAAAAAGTATGCATCTTTGGGAGAAAGACAAAGTAAAGCTCTTGCGGAGATAAATAGTCTAAAAAGATATGAAGCAAGTTTCGAGAAGGTATTTGAAGAATTAAAAAATTCATTGAGGAATTTTTCTGAAACATTAAAGGACCTAAGAAGGATCTATTTTGAAAGGAAAACCTTAATGGATGAACTTTTCAGGAATTTGGTAGAACTTGAAGTAAAAACTTTAACCCTATTTACCGACTCTGAAAAGGTTCTTATTTATTCAGAAATTTTTGAAGGAAACGAGGAGATACTGAAGGAATTATATGAAATTCTGGAAAAAGCTTCTTCTGCTCCTTTAAGTTTAAAAAACAGAGTAAAGGGTAAGATTGAGTTCTTCACAAATAATAATATTAGAATAACAGATGAACTCAATGAGAAATTTGTTAACTTTGAGAAAATAAAAGAAGACTGGGAGAAAAAACTTAAGTTAATACAAAGCATAACCAGTAAAATCAAAATTCAGGATAATAATATAAAAAGTATTGAGAAAGATGTTTTAAAAGATTTCAAAATGAATATGTCATATTACCTTGATGAGGTAAAAAATTTGAACAATGCAGTAAAAAATTTTTCTTTCCTTGACACTTCATATATTCAGGATACAGAAATTGGATCTCTTGGAACTGATTTTCTCAGATCTTTGAAACTTATGAAAGAGGATTTAAAAGACGGCGAAATTCTTTCTCTCTATTCCTCAGTAGAATCAGCCAGAGCAGGAATAATTGAAGACCCGCTTTCTAAGGAACTGAAAGAAAGGGTTAAAAATTCAGTATATCTTTCTGATGAGGTTATAGGGATAGCAGAGAAAATCGATAAAATAAGAAATAAAAAAAGTGAAATTTTAAATGAGGAAACGCAAAAATTTGTAAATGTTGAGGATGATATAAAGCTGCTTGATGAGAATTTTGAAAGGATAAGTGAGTTGATAGAAGTTATGAATAGGGATATAGATTTGTTCAAAAACAATTTTGAAATAATAGAGAATTTTATAAAAGATCTGATTATAAAATTTAAGGAAATAGGGGAACTTTCTGAAGAAATTAAAAGAGAAATAATGGAATTAAAAGAGGAAATGATACATAAGATCCCTTCAAGGGAGGAGCCAAAGGATGAAAAGGTTTACTCTGAAGTCGTACTTAAACTACCCCTAACATCAAATCCTGCTTCTTTAGATCCCTACATGGCAACAGATGCAACAAGTAACACTATCCTTGAAAATGTTTACAGGTCTCTTTTTATGGTCTCACCAAAATCCAGCAAGGTTATCCCTGTTCTCCTTGAAAAATTTGAAATTGGAACAGATGGAAGAGTTTATACCTTCATTCTAAGAAAGAATGTTAAATTTCATAATGGGGAATATATGACTGCTTTTGATGTAAAGGAATCTCTATATAGAGCATTAAGGGGTAACAGTAGAAATTACTTTGATATGATAAAAGGTGCAAAAGATTTCATAAAAGAAAAAAATGGAGAAGTTGAAGGAATAAAGGTCATAGATGACTACAGAATAGAATTGGAGCTTGAATATCCTTTTGTTCCATTTATAAATAATCTTGCTCTTGTTGCTGCTGCAATAACAAAAGAAGAAAATGGAAAACTTTATGGTCTTGGCCCTTTTATAATTGAAAAATATGAAGAGAATAAATTTGTTGAATTAAAGGCTTTTGAAGATTATTTTGCTGGAAGAGCGTGTGTGGATAAGATAATCTTTTATATTGAGAGAAACTCAGAAAAACTCCTTGAAATTTTCCTAAAAGGAGAACTTGATTTACTGGAACCCTCTTTAAAGGATGAGGAAATTCTGAAAGAAAAGGCTCCATCTTATCTTGATAGAATAATGCTCACTCCCGAACTTTCAATACAGAGATTTGATTTTAATGTAACAAAATATCCTTTTAACAATTTGCATTTCAGAAGAGCTCTTAATTATGCCTTTGATAAAGAAGGATTTATAAGAGAAAGGATGAAGGGGAGAGCAATAAAGGCGGAGGGAATCTTTCCACCTTCCTCTCCTGTTTATAATCCTAACTTTAAAGGATATGAATATGACCTTGAAAAAGCACAATTAGAACTCTCAAAATCAGGAATAAAACCACCTTTAAAGGTGAAACTCACAATTACTGATAGTGAATCCTATCGAAAAAATGCAGAATTTGTTGAAAACTGTTTTAAAAAACTCGGAATTGAATTTGAAATTGAAGAAAAACCCTGGAAAGAATTTCTTGATGCTTTACACGAGGGAAAAACACAATGTCATATGATAGGGTGGATAGGAGATACTGGAGACCCTGACAGTATGGTATATCCGCTCTTTCATTCAAGTTCAATAAGAACAGGTGGAAATGAGACAAGGTATTCAAATCCTTTTGTGGACAAACTAATTGAAGAGGCAAGAAAAGTCAGAATACCTGAAGAAAGGAAAAAATTATACCAGGAGATAGAGAAAAAAATATTAGAGGATGCTCCCTGTATTTTCCTTTACCATCCCTATGAAATGATAATTTTATCGGAAAAAGTTCTCGGAATATGGCCCCATCCTCTCGGGCATTATAGAATAGAAATCGCCTTTAAATTTCCTTAATACATGATAATTGTGAATCTTCCTCTTCATTATGGAAAAGCTCCAAGATGGCTTTTTGAGAGAATGAAAAAACTCTCAGCTCTTATTATTGAATATATGCTTGAGGAATTTGATACAGAGTTCATACTTGAAAAATTCTCAAATCCTCTGTGGTTTCAGAGTTTTGGCTGTTTTCTTGGTTTCGATTGGCATTCCTCTGGTTTAACCACTACACTCACAGCCGCTATAAAGGAAGGTTTAAGAGAAAAGGATATTCCCATATTTATAGCAGGGGGTAAAGGGAAAACTGCTTTAAAAACACCCTTTGAGCTCAAAAAAACAGGAGATGAAAAGGGTGTTAATGCTGATAAATTTATTGAAATATCAAGATTAACTGCAAAAATAGATAATATATGTGTTCAGGATAATCATAGCCTTTATCATCACACAATATGGTTTGATAAAAAAGGAAACTGGCTTGTTGTTCAACAGGGGCTTAACTATATAAAGAAAAGTGCAAGAAGATACCATATCTTTTCAAAAAAGTTAAAGGAATTAACAAATGAACCTCACTCAGGAATAATAACGGAAAAAAAAGAAAAAAATACACTTGACCTTGTATCAGAAAAGAATAGGAGTGTCAGAGAAGGTATAATAAAAATTTTCAGAGATAAAGCTTTTAAGGAGATATATAAAATGCCTGAAAGACATGAGATAAAACTAAGTGATGTTGATAAAGAGAGAATTTATCAGATTTCCCTCCAATTTTATGAGAAGAATATTGAAAAATTTAAAGATATATTGCTTTTGAAAGGGGTAGGGGCTAAAACCTTAAGGGCATTGACACTTCTTTCTAATCTTCTTTATGGAACAGAGATTGAATTTAAAGATCCTGCCAGATACTCCTTTGCACATGGCGGAAAAGATGGATACCCTTACAGGATTCAAAGAAAACATTATGATAAAACAATTGAATATATTGAGAGAATTATTAAAAGTAAAAAGGGATTTACAAGGGAGGAAAGAAGTGATTTGCTGAAAAAGCTTTATTATCTTGCATTATGAGAATAGTTCTTGAAAGGGTTGAGAGTGCTGAAGTTAAAGTTAATGGGGAAAAGATATCTGAAATAAAAAAGGGACTTTTACTTTTTGTCTGTATCTATAAAGATGATACCCCAAAAGAAATAAGGTGGGCTGCAAATAAGGTTTTAAATTTAAGAATTTTTGAAGATGAGAAAGGGAAATTAAATTTGAGTGTCAGTGATATAAAAGGTGAGATTCTTGCAATTTCAAATTTTACCCTGTGTGGGGATGTATTAAAAGGAAATCGCCCTTCCTTTGATAAGTCAGAAGAGAAAGAGAAAGCGGAAGAAAAGTTTGATTCTTTTGTTTCACTTTTAAAAGAAAGTGGTCTTAGTGTTAAAAAAGGGAAATTTGGTGCCTTTATGGAAGTCTATCACATAAATTCAGGTCCTGTTACTATAATAATTGATACAAAAGAAAAATTTAAAAAAGGAGTGAAAGATGAAGAGATTTGAAAAATTAGAGAAATTGAGAGAGGAAGCTCTTAAAGGAGGCGGTGAAGAAAAAATTAAGGCACAGAAAGAAAAAGGGAAGAATACAGCCAGAGAGAGGATAGAACTTCTTGTTGATGAGGGAAGTTTCCAGGAAATTGATATGTTTGTAACTCACAGAATTCATGAATTTAAACTCCCTAAGATACTTGGAGACGGTGTTGTTACAGGTTTTGCAAAGATTCATGGAAGAGATGTAATGATCTTTTCCCAGGATTTTACAGTTTTCGGAGGAACTCTTTCTCTTGCTCATGCTGATAAAATAAAAAAAGTTCTTGACATTGCGATGAAAGTAGGAATTCCGATTATAGGGCTCAACGATTCAGGTGGAGCAAGAATTCAGGAGGGAGTGGCATCACTTGCAGGGTATGCAGAGATATTTTTAAGAAATACTCTCGCTTCAGGTGTTATTCCTCAAATATCTGCTATTTTGGGTCCGTGTGCAGGTGGTGCAGTATATTCACCTGCCCTAACAGATTTCATATTTATGGTGAGAAAAACAAGTTATATGTTTATAACAGGTCCTGAGGTTATAAAAGCAGTTACTCATGAGGATGTGTCCTTTGAGGAACTTGGAGGGGCTGATGTTCATGCAGAAAAAAGTGGTGTTGCTCATTTTGTTTATGACACAGAGGAAGAGGTTATGGGTGGTATAAGGACACTTCTAACATATTTGCCACAGAATAATATGGAAGAGCCTGCTTTTGTTGATACAGGAGACCCTGAAGATAGAGAAGACCCTGAACTTGATGATATCGTTCCTGAAGATCCAAATGCTCCTTATGATATGAAGAAGGTGATAGAAAAAGTTGTGGATATTGGAACTTTTTTTGAAGTTCATAAAAATTATGCACCGAATATAATTGTTGGATTTGCAAGGATGGGGGGAGAAAGTGTCGGTATTGTGGCTCAACAGCCCATGCATCTTGCCGGAGCCCTTGATGTAGACGCATCAATAAAGGCTGCAAGATTTGTGAGGTTTTGTGATGCTTTCAATATTCCTATAATCACCTTTGAGGATGTTCCCGGATTTTTACCAGGTGTTTCACAGGAGCACAGGGGAATTATAAAAGAAGGTGCAAAACTTCTTTATGCCTACTGTGAAGCAACAGTTCCAAAAATCACAATTATAACAAGAAAGAGTTATGGAGGAGCTTACTGTGTTTTATCTTCAAAACAGGTAAGGGGCGATATAAATCTTGCCTGGCCAACAGCAGAAATAGCTGTTATGGGACCCGAAGGAGCAATTAATATAATTTACAGAAAAGAAATACAGGAAGCAGAGGAGCCTGAGGAATTAAGAAAAAAACTTACGGAGATGTATAGAGAAAAGTTTGCAAATCCCTACTACGCTGCAGCTTATGGTTATATTGATGACATAATAGAACCAAGAAAGACAAGATTGTGGATAATAAAGGCACTCAAACTTTTAAAGAATAAAAGGCAAGGATTACCACCTAAGAAACACGGAAATATCCCCCTATAAACTTGAAAATTCCCTTTAAAAAAGGTATTAAATTATAGAGCGAAATGGAAAATAAAAAATACTGGCTCAAAAGAATTAAAGAGGAATTGATGGCAAATTATAAAGAAGTTGAAGAATTTAAGGAGCTTTATACAAAGGCATTAGCTGATTTTAATAAATATAAGAAAAGAAAAGAAATAGAACTTAAAGAGGCAAAGGATGATGGTAAAAGAGAGTTTATGAAAAAAATTTTTGAGGTAATTGATAATATGGGTAGAGCACTTGAAGTAATTAATGAAAATGAAAATGATTCTGGAAACTTAAAAAAGGGAGTTGAAATGATATATAAGCAATTTATTAATATTTTTAAAGAGGAAGGTGGAGAAATAATAAGTCCGGAGCAGGGAGAGAAATTTGATCCTGAAATCCATGAGGCAGTTGATATTGAGTATACTGAAGATAGAAATCGGGACGGGAAAATTATTAAAAGGGTTCAAAGGGGGTTTAAATTTAAAGGGAAAACAGTTGTCCCCTCAAGAGTAATAGTTGGAAAGATGAGAGAGGAAAAAAATAAGGGTTCTACCCCCGAAAAGGAAGAAAATAAAAAGGAGGAATGATAGATGGCAAAAGCTGTTGGAATAGACTTAGGAACCACAAACTCATGTATAGCAATTCTTGAAGGTAGTGAGCCTAAGGTTATACCCAATAAAGAGGGAGGAAGGGTCACACCTTCAGTTGTGGGCTTTAAGGATACAGGAGAGATAATTGTTGGAAGTATTGCAAAGAGACAAGCAATTGTCAATGCAGAAAATACCGTTTATTCAATTAAAAGATTTATGGGAAGAAGATATGATGAGGTTTTAGAAGAGATAAAGAGAGTTCCCTATGAGGTAATAAGGGGACCTCATGATGATGCAAGGGTAAAGATAAAAAATAAAATTTATTCACCCCCCGAAATTTCAGCAATGATCTTGAGATATTTAAAAGAGTGTGCAGAGGAGTATCTGGGAGAAGAGGTGACTCAGGCAGTTATTACAGTTCCTGCATATTTTAATGATGCACAAAGACAAGCAACAAAGGATGCAGGAAGAATAGCAGGACTTGAAGTTTTAAGAATAATTAACGAGCCTACAGCCGCAGCTCTTGCCTATGGGCTCGATAAAAATAAGGACATAAGAATTGCTGTTTATGACCTGGGTGGAGGGACATTTGATATTTCAATACTTGAGCTTTCAGAAGAGGGAGTTTTTGAGGTAAAATCCACAAACGGTGATACCCATTTAGGTGGAGATGATTTTGACCAGAGAATAATTGAGTGGCTTGTTGAGGAGTTTCTGAAAGATGAGGGAATTGATTTAAGGAAAGACAGGTCCGCAATGCAGAGATTAAAGGAAGCAGCAGAAAAAGCAAAGATTGAGCTTTCAACAATGATGTCCACAACAATATCACTGCCCTTTATCTCAGGTCCAAAACATCTTGAAAAAGAACTTACAAGAGCAAGATTTGAAGCAATGACAAGGGATTTAATTGATAGAACCATAGAGATATGTAAAAGAGCCCTTGAAGATGCAAAACTTACCCCTTCTGATATAAATGAGGTAATACTTGTTGGTGGTATGACAAGAATGCCTGCTGTCCAAGAGGCAGTCAGGAGTTTCTTTGGAAGGGAACCTCATAAAGGTGTTAATCCTGATGAAGTTGTTGCAATGGGTGCTGCAATTCAGGCTGGTATTCTTGCAGGTGAAATCAAGAGAGATATTGTTCTTCTTGATGTTACTCCACTTTCCCTTGGTGTTGAAACCCTGGGGGGTGTTATGACTGTGATAATACCCAGAAATACCACAATACCCGTTAGAAAGTCCGAAATATTTACAACCGCTCAGGATAACCAGACTGCTGTTACAATTCATGTTCTTCAAGGGGAAAGGCCTCTTGCAAAAGATAACAGAACTCTTGCTAAGTTTGAACTTTATGGAATACCTCCTGCGCCAAGAGGGGTTCCTCAGATTGAGGTCGCATTTGAAATAGACGCAGATGGAATACTTCATGTTTCTGCTAAGGACCTTGCAACAGGAAGAGAACAAAAGATCAGAGTTCATTCTTCCTCAGGTTTAACAGAGGAAGAAATTCAGAGAATGATAAAAGAGGCAGAAGAACATGCAGAGGAGGATAAAAGGAGAAAAGAACTCATTGATATCAAAAATCAGGCAGATTCTTTTATTTATACTGTTGAAAAATCATTGAAGGATTTGAGAGATAAAATCCCATCTGATAAAAGGTCTCTCCTTGAAGAAAAGATGAAGGCACTCAGAGAGGCAATGGCGAAAGATGATGCAAATTATATAAAAGATAAAATGAAAGAGCTTCAGGAAACCTGGTATCAGGCAACAGAGGAAATATATCAAAAAGGTGGTGCAAGAGGTGCAGGTTTTTCGGAAGGTAGGGAAGGATTCAAAGGATGGGAAAGTTCTCAAACAGCAGGTTCAGGAGTTCGGGAGGAGAAAGAGAGTAAAAAAGAAGGAGAAGGTAAGGACAAGGCAGTAGATGCAGACTATGAGGTAATGGAATAAGGAATGTAAATGGCTAAGAGAAAAACCAGAGAGGGAAAAGGGGCATTGTGACAACAAAAGATTATTATGAAATATTGGGGGTTCCTAAGAATGCAACTCAGGAGGAGATAAAAAAAGCTTATAAAAGATTAGCTTTAAAATATCATCCAGATAGAAATCCCCATAATAAAGAGGAGGCAGCAAAGAAGTTTATGGAGATTTCGGAAGCTTATGAGGTCTTAAGTGACCCTCAAAAAAGGTCAATTTATGATAAATACGGTCATGAGGGTCTTAGGGGAGCAGGTGTTTTCAGGGATGGTAACTTCACTTGGAGGGATTTTTCTCATTTTGAAGACCTTGAAGACATTTTTGGAGATATAGGTAAAATATTTGAAGAATTTGGATTTGGAGGATCTATCTTTGATTTTCTTTTTGATGGTAAAAAAGAAAAAAGAGTAAGACAAAGAGAATATTTTTCCTCCTATCCTGGTGAGGATTTGAGAATAAAAATTCCTTTAACTTTGAAGGAAATTGACCAAGGGGTCACAAAAAAGGTAAAAGTAAAAAGATATGTTAGATGTGAGAACTGCGGAGGTTCAGGTTCAAAATCAAGAGATTTTAAGACCTGTGATACCTGTGGCGGTTCCGGTTTTATCAGGCAGGAAAGGAGAACATTTTTCGGACATTTTGTGACCCAATCTACCTGTCCTACCTGTCACGGAGCAGGAAGAATTATAAAAGACCTATGCAGTGTTTGCAAGGGAACAGGTAGAGTTCTAAAAGAAGAGACAATAAAAATAAATATTCCTTCAGGTGTTCAAGATGGAAATATTCTCAGATTGCAGGGTATGGGTAATGCAGGCATAAGAGGAGGAAGTTACGGTGATTTGATTGTCCAAATTCAAGAAATAAAGGATGAAATTTTTGAAAGGATAGGCAGGGATTTAAGAAGAAAAATAGAAGTTCCCTATCCTATCCTTGTTCTTGGCGGAGAGGTCCTTGTTGATTCACTGAACGGAAAAAAGGTAAAACTTAAAATTCCCCCTCATACACAAAGAGGTCAGGTACTAAGGATAAAAGGGCAGGGTATAAAGGATTTAAATGGGGTAAGAGGAGACCTTTATGTGGAGATTGATGTTGAAATACCAAAAAGGGTATCAAAGGAAGAAGAAGAGCTCCTAAGAAAATTACTTGAGCTAAAAAAATAATGGATATAAGATATTTTTATGTTCCAAAAGAAGATATTAAGGAAGATAAAGTTTACATTCTGGGAGAAGAGTATCTTCATCTTTATAGAGTTATAAGAAAAAGGAAGGGAGATATAATAAAGGTTGTTGATGGTGAAGGCGGAGAATATACTGTTCTTCTTGTAAAAACAGGTGATGGATTTGCGGAAGGTAAAATAATAGAAAAAAGAAGAAAGCCGAATGAGGTTCCCTTTGAGCTTGCTCTTGCATGTGGGATACTTAAAGGTGAAAGAATGGAACTTTTGATTGAAAAAGGAACAGAACTCGGAGTTAATAAATTTTTTCCTCTTATAACAGAAAGAACAGTTCCTGAACCAGGAGAAACAAAACTTAAAAGATGGCAGAGAATAGCACTTTCAGCAATGAAACAATCGAGGAGAAGTGTTTTACCGAAAATAGAAGATCCTTTAAATTTAAAGGAGTTCTGTAAAAAGATTCATAATTATGATGTAAAGATTGTTTTGAATGAAAAATCAAAAAAAAGACCAGAAATTAAAGAAAAGGACATAAGAAAAAGTGTAATTGTGGCAGGACCAGAAGGCTCATTTGAAAAAGAAGAACTCAAATATCTCAAAAGAGAGGGCTTTATTGAATGGAATCTTGGATTAAGGACATTGAGGACAGAAACAGCTCTTTTATTTGCCGGAATGATTTTTTTATATTTGACTCAGGAGGTTTAAAAATGAATTGCATTTTTTGTAAAATAATAAAAAAAGAAATAAAATCAAAAATAGTATATGAGGATGATAAATGTGTTGCCTTTGAAGATATAAATCCTCAAGCCCCTTCTCATATACTTGTTGTCCCCAAAAAACACATTTCAGCAGTTAGGGATGCTGATGAAAAGGAAAAGGAATTATTGGGGCATTTACTTATAATTGCAAGTAAAATAGCACTTGAAAAAGGGCTTGAAAAAGGGTATAGAATTGTTGTAAATGATGGTGAAGAAGCAGGACAAAGTGTTTTTCATATACATTTTCATTTGCTCGGGGGGAGAAAAATGGGATGGCCCCCTGGATGAGGGTTAAATTCCCAATGAATCTTAAGGAGGGAAAAATAATATGACAGGAGTCAAATTAAGAGAAGGCGAAAGTTTTGAAGAGATGTTGCGGAGGTTTAAAAAAATTTTAAATAGAGACAGAATTATGGAGGAGGTTAAAAGACTCGAATATTATGAGAAGCCTTCTGAAAGAAAGAAAAAAGAACTTGCAGCAGCAAGAAGGAGACTTTTAAGAAAAGTAAGACAGCTTCAAGAAAAACTCAAAAAATAATATTTGGATAGAATTTTAAACCTCATATCTCAGGGTCTTCAGACAGAGGAGGGAAGAAACTATCTTTATTCCCTATCAGAAGAAAATGATATTGAAAAAATAAAAAAAAGATATGATGAGTTTCAGAAATACAGCAATCTTTTAAGAAAAAAAGATTTCTCATTCCCTGAATTTAAAAAGTTTGAAGGAAACACATCTCTTTCACAGTATTTTGTATGGTTCAGGAATTATCTTAAGAATCTGATAGAAATAAGAAGAGAAATAGAAAATTTAGAGGAAGATCCTGATTATTACCTTTCTATCGATTATAAACTCCTTTCCTTTTATCAAAAGCTTGAAAATATCTTTGATGATAAAGGTCACATAAAGGATACAGCATCTCAAAAACTTTCTCAAATAAGAGATAAGAAAAGAGAAATCTACAGAGAAATAGAAAAGAAAATAAAATTTTCTATAAGAAAATATAAAGAAGAAGGTATTTTAAGGGATGAGGAGATATATTACAAGGAAGAAAGGTTTACGGTTTGTTTAAAAACACTACCAAAAAATGCAATCTTAGTTGCATACTCCAGGTCAGGGGAAAGTTATTTTGTTGAGCCTGATAACATAGTGAATCTAAACACAAAATTCAGACATTATGATAGTCTTGAAAAAGAAGAGGAGAGAAGGATTTTAAATGAAATGTTTATAACATTTAATGGATTAAAAGAGGAAATTGATGAGGTGATCCATTATGTTTCAAAACTTGATTACATGGGCGCTCTCTTTAAATTCACAAATACCATATCAGGTCATATTCCCAAATTTGGAAAGGAAAAAAGATTTATTTTTAAGGATACATATCACCCCTTACTTAAAATAAAACTGAGAGAAAAATGTGTTCCTTATAACATTGAGTTTGATGAAAAAAATGAAGTTCTTCTTGTTACAGGTCCTAACGGTGGTGGCAAAACAAGTTTTCTTGAATCAATTTACCTTTTAATCTGTATGATAAAAAGGGGTATACCTGTTCCTGCATCCTCTCAGAGTTATTTTTACATTCCTGATAAAATTTATATGGCAGGTTTTGAGGAAAGGAGTAAGATAGAAGAAGGTTTTTCAAGTTTTACACTTTATCTTGAAGAAATAAAAAAATCCCTGAGTTATAGAGAAGGAGACAAACTTGTTTTACTTGATGAGTTCATGGGAAATACAGACCCTGAAGAGGGAGGTAATCTCGGGGTTGCAATTTTAAGGGAATTCAGAGATAGAGAAATTAAAACAATATGTGCTACCCACAATGACAGGATTAAATCATACCTAAGGGATGAAAGGGGTATATTAATTTCAGCTTTTACTCTTGACTTTGAAAAACTTATTCCAACTTACAGAATTGAGATTATGAAAGTATCCCCAAGTTATGCAATTCTGGTGGCAAAAAAATGTGGATTACCGGAAAGTATATTTGAGAAATTACCTGAATCAGCCGAAATTCTTGATCAAATTACCTGAATCAGCCGAAATTCTTGATAGACTATATAGAATGAGAGCAGATATTGAAAGAGAAAAAAAAGAAATTGAAAAGGAAAGGAAGAAACTTTTAAAAGAAAAGGAGGAAATAGAAAACAATTACAGAAAAAAACTAAAAAGAAAAATAGAGGAATTTGAAAAGGAAATAAGGGAATTGCTCAAAGAATTTGAAAAACAAAAGGATAAAAAGATTCTGAAAAAGGTTATTAAAAAAATTGAGGAAATAAAAGAAGAGGAAGAAGAAGTGCCTGAAAAAATTGAAGAAGGAAAAATTTACGCAATAAAGGGTGGTGATATTAAAGGAAAATTATTAAATATCAAAGGAGAAAAGGCTGTTCTTGATGTAAAGGGTAAAAAAATGGAAGTTCCTCTCAGTTATTTAAGAAAAACTCCAGAAAAAAAAGAAGAAAAAAAA
>Ga0197143_1000258_pt1 | contig 62623 bp, 57 predicted proteins | sample GBS70_MetaG_FD_148603 | JGI IMG/M metagenome (GOLD analysis project Ga0197143, IMG submission 148603) | Sediment microbial communities from Great Boiling Springs, Gerlach, Nevada, United States - GBS 70_MetaG | ecosystem: Environmental > Aquatic > Thermal springs > Hot (42-90C) > Sediment...
CAAGGTTATGTATGGATGACGCAGAACAGCGGGCCGCCCGTGCGGTCTCTCATGGTCACGAGTCCCCAGCCGAGCGAGGGGAAAACGTTTGTCGCCGTCAATCTGGCTCGGACGTTGGCCCAGACCAAAAAACGAGTCCTCCTTCTCGAGACCGACATCCATATCCCTAAGTTCCATCAGATATTTAACATTCCCCGCAAGCCGGGCCTGCTGGACCTGCGGGGCCAGGAGGCGACCGTCGCCTGGGACCTCTTCCCGGCTATCGACGAATATCTCGTCGTCGTCCCCAGCGGAGCGACCGGCCGCCGCTCGGGCGAGGCGTCCCCGCGTCTGGAGGACCTCGACATGCGGCGGCTTATCCAACGGGCCCTGGAGACTTTCGACTACGTCCTTCTGGACACGCCGCCGATCCTGGCCGTCCCCGAAGCCCTCCAGTTGACCCGGGACGTGCAGTCGATCCTCCTTGTCGTTCAGAGCGGCCATACGACCCGGCCGGCCCTCCAGATGGCCGCCGAACAGTTGGCCCGCATCGAAGCACCCGTCCTGGGGGTCGTCCTTAATCGGGTCGACCTCACGAGCAAGTACTCTTACTATACGTATTACTATCCCTATCGCTACTACTACAGCTATTACTTCCGAGCCGAGGAGTCATCGAAACGGGAGTGACGAGGAACGAGGGACGGGTGACGAGGGACGAGTAACGAGGAACGAGGGACGGGTGACGAGGAACGGGTTAAGCCTGCCTGTGGCGGTTCATCTGTAGGGTGACGAAGTGACGGGGAATACGTACAGCCCTAACAATTTTGCAATTAACAAGCTTGAGTTTATAATATAAATAGAGACTCTACAAAAGGAAGTGGGTTATGAGAAGGTTCATTGTTTTGTGCCTCCTTTTAGTAGGAGGCCAGGTGATGATTAGTTGCAAGGGCGATGGCGATGGCTTACCAACAATGCCCCCATCGCCTCCGCCTCGGCGATATAACATTTCAATCGTTCCAGAGGAATATGTAGGTACTCTTGCGAATAGAGAAGGCAGAACTGCATTTGTGGTTGTGGTAGGGCCGGCACTAAATAGGCCGGCCCTGGAGGAAGTGAAAATTCGCGGAACGGAGAGGTGATGGGAATTATGGAAGATCCCGAGTTTGAAAATAACGCGCGCTACAGGGCTGTTATCGTATTTGCTCGAACGCGACCTGGGTTCACGTTGAAAGTAACTGTGGGCGCATCCGAAAAGGAGTTCCTGTTCCCTGTAAGGGAAATCCCGAAATGCAGATGGAGAAACATTCCAGCCCTTGTATACTACACGTACAATCAGCCCCCCACTCCATATTTCCGAGAGATAATGGAGTGGGGGATAAGGTTCTGGCAACTTTTGGGAGTGAATTTTATAGAGGCTAGCAGCGGTGTGCCCAGATTAGTATTCCATGATATTGGTAGAGACCAATCGAAGGCAGAAATTCATTGTGAGAATATTTGTAACGTGTATGTTTCATCGTCGCCACCTGAAGCAACGCATGCTCACAAACACGCCGCAGCACATGAAATAGGACATGCGCTGGGTCTCGATCATTCACCCGCTGAGGAAGGTCCAAAAGCATTAATGAGCGGAGCAAGAGAAGGAGAGTGTGGAACAGGTATAAGCGAAGAGCCATGGGCTTGGTTTGTGCATCCAAGTCGATTGGAGGATTAAAAAACCTAAACTTCATACTATAAAAGGGGGAGGCTTGCCTCCCCCTTTTATGTTTTGAAGTTTAGTTTTTATGGAATTGGTTCTCCTTTTTATCTACATTCTCTCCATACCTCTCTAACAGTAAGAGTTTCAGTGACTGAACCAGCTGAATTAGTACAAGTTAAAGTATAAGTTTTATTTATAAGAGCTGTGTGACATCTGGCAGTGCCCCGGCAACTTGAATGACTAGCACATTCATTTGAAGTACTAAATGTTTTAGAATCATTAACACTAACAGTCTCTCTATTTAAAGTACAAGATTGAGCATTTTGGGTTCTCCAAGAAACAGTACATTGACCAATAACTGGACAGGGGCCTGGAGCATCACAATTATTAGCTTGAAAGCTAGTTATTGTGGGTGGCTGAGTACCTCCATTCCCTCCTCCAGTTCCTCCTCCAGTTCCTCAATTATCGGATCCAAGCCATCCGTCGAGCCAGGTACTCCAATCATCGCCGTACTGCCGTATTGCCGAATTGCCGTACTGCCGTAAAAAGCCCCTCCCAACTGCGTAAGTCCTAACCACTATAGGATACAAGATGGGACTTTGCCTCCCCCCGCGGCTTTATCCTGCATCATGCATCCTGTATCCTGCATCCTACAGGGGTTGTAAGTCCATCGAGGAAACCTTCACGGCGACGGACCGTTGGAGGATGTGGACGGAGACGACGACCTGACAGGTCCCTTCCCGCTCGACGATCCACCCCCGCAAGCCCTTCAGGGGGCCCCGCACGATCTCAACCCACCGACCTTCCTGCAGGTATGGGAATGGGTCATACGGCAGGGGCGATTCGCAGATCCGCCGGACGCTTTCGACCTCCTCAGCCGGGACCGGCTCGACCCGACCGTTGAATCGCACCAGACCCACGACGCCGGGTGTCCGGAGGACGGTGATGTACTGCCGGACGTCCTCCAGGTTCAGACGCACGAACAGGTAGTTCGGGAATAATGGAAAGGCGACCTCTTTCCAGCGGTCGGACCAACGGCGCCGGACTCGCCACAGCGGTAGGAAGTGGTCAATCCCCTTATACGTGAGTTGGTAGGCGACTTTCTTCTCGTGTCGGGGCCGCGTATACAGGGCATACCAGCGGAGGGGGCTGTCTGACCCTGCCCTCCCGTCGGCCATCGCGAGCCCTCCCGTCTTCCGGTCCTTTCACGACCGAGGCCCTCCATACCGAGGGCGCCCCTCCGCCTCGGCTATGCTCCTATATCCACTGCCCCCCGGGCTCCAGCAAGATTATACCAGACCCCTGGTGATATTCCAAAGTTAGTGGGTGAAGAGGGAGCGTCTCTCCGGCGGGAGGAAGGGGGATCTTTAGGCCAGGCCCGCCATCCCCGTGGGTCCGCCCCGAAGGCCGCTTTGACCCCCGAGGTCAGCATCCGCAAGCCTCGGCTTCCGGGGCATGGCCGCCGAGCCCAAGGGGCGAATACCAAATTCCTGGTCCCGGGCCGTCCAATGACCGGTGATCCGCTCGGTCCGGTCGTTCGTCCTGGGAACGTCCTTCTCTGTCCAGAGCCATTCCTGGCTGGTGTCGCCCCGCCGAGCTAAGGGAAGCCGAAGGCGCTGGGGGGAGTGACCGTCGGCCCCGCCATCCGGACGATAACCTAGCCTCCTTCCCAAAGGGACACCCGGCTCGACTGACTTCCTTTCGTCGGTCACGATGACTTCCACCCTATCCTTATAAACCCCGCACTGGACTCCGTCACCCCAGCCCTCTTTGACCCCGGGAAAACTCTTTTTCCTGCTCATCGACACCTTGTCCCCTCAGGATCAGCACTATACAGCTAACCTTTGTACTAATGCTTCGTCCAGAAATGAATGCAGGATGCAGTATAGGACTGAGGAGAAGAGTATAATCTCATCCTGCATCCTGTATTTTGCATTCTGCATTTCAAATTGTCGGCGATGGCGAACACGACTGGTATCCTTTGTTTTGAGCACGGGGCGTCTTGGGGTACGACACGAGAATCGGCGGCGCGTTCAAGGCCCTCGGCTACCTCGCGATGTTCGGGGCCATAGGCTGGTTGGCGGCGCGGACGCTGTCTTCGAGAAAATAGAAGAGCCGGATTCAGGGGTACGTCCTACCATAGGAAATCGTAGACTTTCCCACATCGAAGTTCACTGATGTCTCTGCTTGGGCCGTAGCGAGCGGGTGAAGGCCACGGCACCCCGCCCTTGCGAACGGCGCCGGATGATGGATAGCCCCACACGGGTGTGGGGGCCGGTTATCGCAATTGAGCCGATGCGCCGGGGACTTCCCGCCATGGCTCAAAGCGCCCGCCCAGATACCGGGCCAGGAATTCCTCGGCGCGACCGAAAAAGTCGAGCCGGTTTTCCGGACGGGCAAACCCATGGCCCTCGTCGGGGTAGACGACGTAGGTGACCGGGATGTTCCGAGCCCGTAGCGCCTGGACGATCTGGTCGCTTTCAGCCTGTTTCACACGCGGGTCGTTGGCCCCGTGAGCGATGAGGAGCGGCTTCTTGATGGACTCAGCCCGGAAAAGGGGCGAGCGCGACTTCAAGAACTCCTCGTCGGTCTCGACCCGTCCCAGGCGTTTATCGAACAGCGCCTTGAGAGGCGCCCAGTAGGGCGGGATGGAGCGCAGGAGCGTGATGAGATTGGACGGGCCGACGATGTCCACGCCGCAGGCGAACTCGTCAGGCGTGAAGGCCAGGCCGACGAGCGTCGCATAGCCGCCATAGCTCCCGCCCATGATGCACACGCGCTCGGGGTCGGCGTAACCCTGGGCGACGGCCCAATTCTTACCGTCGATCAGATCCGTATGCATCTTCCCGGCCCACTCCCGGTCCCCGGCATTCAGATACGCCTTCCCGTATCCGGTCGAGCCCCGAAAGTTGACCTGCAGGACGGCGTAGCCGCGATTGGCGAGCCACTGCACGATGGGGTTAAACCCCCATACGTCGCGCGCCCATGGCCCACCGTGTACGAGGAGTACCATGGGGAGGCGCTTCGGCTCGATGCCCACAGGGAGCGTCAGGTAACCGTAGATGGTCATCCCATCGCGCGCCGTGAAGGAAATCGGATGCATCTTTGCGAGCCGATACCGCTCGAGCGCCGGCTGATTACTGAAGAGCATGCTGAGCCGCCGGGCCGTGCGGTCGTAAACGTAGTAGTAGACCGGACCATCGTCCAGGAGATACGAGACGACCCATGTTCGGTCCTTCCGGTCCCGGCTGACGATGCTGAAGTCTCCGTCGCGCTCCTGCCGCAGGCGCTCGAAATCCGTACGGAGCGCCGGGTCCAGCACGTGCCACTCTCGACGGGCGCGGATGAACTGCACGGCCTCCAGGCGTCGCGTCTTCGGATGGACCAGCACAGTACTTACGTCGTACTGCGGGTCTTCAGCGATCACCCTCGTCTTCTTCGTAGCGAGGTCCACTTCGATCAGGCGCGCGGCGTTGGCGCCCACGCTGGAGATGAGCCAGAGACCGCGCGAATCCGGCGTGAAACCGACGATCCCGCCGAAGGTCTCGTCCGGTCCCCATCGCAGGAATTCCCGCCAGGGCGACCCCGCACCTTTGCGGAGGCGAATGAGCACGCCCCCATCGGGGGTGAACGCCTGAGCGGCCCGCACTTGAAGTCGGTGGTCTACGGCCCATTCCACCACGTCTCCCGGATTCTCCGTGTCCAATTCGATGGCACCGGTCTTCAAATGGATGCGGTAGACGTCGTGAAACCGCCGGTCCCGGATATTTAGGGCGACGAGAATCTCATGGGGGAATCGAGGATCCGTCGCTACGACTCGCGCTTGAACGCCCTCAAAGGGTGTCAGGTCCCGGGTCAGCTTCGTGTGGATGTTCGTTTGGTAAAGATGCCAGTTCTCGTCCCCGTCGCGGTCCTGAAGATAGAGGATGTGCTCACTGTCTTCTTGCCAGAAGAAGAAGCGAATGCCGCGCTTTTTGTCCGAGGTCACGACCCGATCGTCCTCTTTCCCGACCGTTCGGACCCAGACGTTGAGCACACCGTTATAGGGGGCCAGGTAGGCGAGTTTCGTTCCGTCCGGGGAGATTTGCGGATTAGCCCTCTCGGGATTTCCGAAGAGGACCTCGCGTGGGATGAGGGGCGGAAGCTCCTGGGCTCGCGCGCCCCATCCACCCAGGACCAGGATGAGGGTCCAAAGCACCCAAATTCCCATCCGATGGTACCTTCGCATCGTCGTCCTCCCTGTCGTTCAAATTGGAACTGGATGCGGGGATGCAGGATGCAGACTCCATGGGCGGGTTTTTTGGAATAGGAGTTACGCAGTTGGCAGGGGCTTTTTACGGCAGTACGGCAATTCGGCAATACGGCAGTACGGCAATCAGTTATTACCCATTACTCGTTACTCGTCACTCGTCACTCCGTTACTCCATTGGATATGAATCGGGAACCCCGCCGGTATCCCGTCCTTCCCTTCCGGTATCGGTACTCGGTACGGGTGCCAGGTCCCTGGGACCCGGGACCGGATCAGCGCCGAGGACCGAACACCGAGCACCGGGGACCGAACCCAACGCGCCCAGCGGGTATGCATCCTGCCTCGGAAGTCTTTTAACGCTTCTGCGGGGCTCGAGGTTAACATGGGGTGGGGGTAGATGGCACAGGGTCGAAAGCATAATATTGAAGCATGGTGGGCTTGGTTCGCCTCCCCCTGGCAGGCACCGGGTGTCATGGGCCGGGTACCCGGTACCTCCGAGGGCCGAGCTGGGGACCTGGGGGGAGGCGGAAATGTCTCCGGCTTTCGCAACTCGGCCCTACTTGACGGTGGGGAGGGGGGTCGGTAAGATGGGCTGGGTGTGTCGCGAGGGGGTGGCGTAGTGTGTCTGGGGGGCCGGTGTGGGCCATGACCGGAGGGACTTGGTCTTTTGCGGGGCGAGGTGTAATATAATCGGCGGGGGAGGGTGTTTGTACGGCTCTATGGTGGTTCGGGTAGGAAGGCAATCGGGCAGTAGGACAATACGGCAGTACGGCGAGAAGGCAATGATCCGGGAGCGAGACCCTGGGGACTCGCCGAAGCGATGGGAAGGGAGTTCTACGGCCCTGTCCAGACTCCCGATGTAGGAAGGGGGCAGGGTCTGGGATGTCGGGTCCCAGGTACCGGGCACCCGGTGCTTGATACTTGGTATCTTGGGAAGGGGGCCTTTTTTCAGCAGACTGGTAAGAGGCTCTATGCCTTGGTGTCGGGTTCGGGTGGAGGGTGCCGCCCGAACCCGACATCGGAAGGTGGGGAGGTGCCCGAGCGGCCAAAGGGAGTGGACTGTAAATCCACCGCCGGAAGGCTTCGGAGGTTCGAATCCTTCCCTCCCCACCAGGGGCGGGAATAGCTCAGGGGTAGAGCATCAGCCTTCCAAGCTGAGGGCCGCGGGTTCGAATCCCGTTTCCCGCTCCAGAGGGTATGGGCGGGGCTGGGTGTGGGGTGCTGGGTCGTGCACACGACCCGACACCGAACACCCAGGACCGAAGGCTGTGAGAGGGCCCACGTAGCTCAGGCGGTAGAGCACTTCCTTGGTAAGGAAGAGGCCACCGGTTCGAGTCCGGTCGTGGGCTCCATCGTCGGATGGTGCTGGGTCGTGGGTGCGGGACGGGTATCCAGGACTCAGCATCAGACCGAAGGACCGAGGAGGCATTCTATGGCCATCGGGAAATTTGAGCGGACGAAGCCGCATGTGAACGTCGGCACCATCGGTCACATCGACCACGGCAAGACGACGCTGACGGCGGCCATCACGCTGGTCCTGAGCAAGCGGTACCCGTCGCCCGTGAACAAGTACATCCCCTTTGACCAGATCGACAAAGCGCCCGAGGAGAAGGCACGCGGGATCACGATCGCCATCGCCCACATCGAGTACGAGACGCCCAAGCGGCACTATGCGCATATCGACTGTCCGGGCCATGCCGACTATATCAAGAACATGATCACGGGCGCCGCCCAGATGGACGGGGCGATCCTGGTCGTGTCGGCGCCGGACGGGCCGATGCCCCAAACCTATGAGCACGTCTTGCTGGCCCGTCAGGTCGGTGTGCCCTCTATCGTCGTCGCCCTCAACAAGGTCGACATGGTCGACGACCCGGAGATGCTGGAGCTTGTCGAGGAGGATATCCGGGACCTCCTGAAGAAGTACGGATTTCCCGGCGACGAGACGCCCATCGTGCGGGTCAGTGCTCTGAAGGCCTTGGAGGGGGACCCCCAGTGGGAAGACGCCATCATGGAGCTCCTGAAGGCTGTTGACGAATATATCCCGGAGCCCGTCCGGGAGGTCGATAAGCCCTTCCTGATGCCCATCGAGGACGTCTTCTCCATCACAGGCCGGGGTACGGTCGTGACGGGTCGGGTCGAGCGGGGGCGGCTGAAGAAGGAGCAAGAGGTCGAGATCGTCGGCCTCCGGGACGAGGTCTTGCGGCGGGTCGTCACGAGCATCGAGATGTTCCGGAAGGAGTTGGACGAGGCCATCGCCGGGGACAACGTCGGCCTGCTCTTGCGGGGCACGTCCAAAGATGAGGTCGAGCGGGGCATGGTCGTGGCGGCCCCGGGGTCGATCCGGCCCTACCGCCATTTCAAGGCCCAGGTCTATATCCTCCGGAAGGAGGAGGGCGGTCGGCATACCCCCTTCACGACGGGGTATCGGCCCCAGTTTTACTTCCGGACGACGGACGTGACGGGGACGGTCCTCCTCCCCGAGGGCGTTCAGATGGTTGCCCCGGGGGACAACGTCGAGATCCAGGTCGAGCTCATTAAGCCCGTCGCCCTGGAGAAGGGCCTCCGGTTCGCCATCCGGGAGGGCGGCCGCACCGTCGGGGCGGGTACGATCACCGAGGTCTGGGAGTAAGGGCCGATGGCCAAGAAGAAGGGTCGCCAGACGATCACCTTAGAGTGTACCGACTGTCGACGCCGGAACTACACGACCCAGAAGAACCGGACCAACACGCCCGACCGGCTGGAGCTCCGGAAGTACTGTCCGTACTGCCGCCGCCATACCTTGCACCGGGAGACGAAATAGCCCATAATATGGAATGGACTCCGGAGTCCCTGCAGGGCACTAGCTCAACCCGGCAGAGCGTCGGTCTCCAAAACCGAGGGTTGGGGGTTCAAATCCCTCGTGCCCTGCCATAAGGGGGTGGAGCGCACGCGTGCAGTGGTGGCATCGTCTCCGCCGCTTCCTTCAAGACGTCCGAGATGAGCTCCGCCGAGTCACCTGGCCCAGCCGCCCATCGGTGGTGGAGCACACGATCTTGGTCCTCCTGACGGTGGCCGCTATCGGTTTTGTCTTGTGGCTGGTCGACCTGGGGGGCCAATGGGTACTCCATGAGCTCTTTCGCCGTCTGCTCGGTTGACCGAGCATCTCTTATATCTTGCCAGCCGACGTTTACGCCTCCGATTTCACGGGGTCGTCCGATATGCCTGAATCGACCGAAAAGACGATGAAGTGGTACGTCTTGCATACTTACGCCGGCCAGGAGGACGCCGTCCGGGAGGCCTTGGAACAGCGAATCCGGGCTTACAACCTTCAGGATAAGGTCCGGCGGGTCCTGGTCCCTCGGCAGAAGGTCATCGAGATCCGGGACGGCAAACGGGTCGAGACGGAGCGCAAATTGTTCCCGGGTTATATCCTGATGGAGGCCGACCTGGACGACGAACGGACCTGGCAGGTCGTCCGGACGACGCCCCGGGTCGTCGGGATCATCAGCGCCGGCCGTCGTCCGATGCCCCTGACCGATGAGGAGGTCCAGCGGATCTTCGACCAGATCCGGGAGGCCGAGGAGAAGCCCGTCACCGAGCTCGAATTCGAGCGCGGGGAGACGGTCCAGATCATCGACGGCCCCTTCACCGGCTTTGTGGGGCAGATCGAGGACATCAACTACCAGAAGCAGACCCTGCGGGTCGTCGTCACCATCTTCAGCCGGGCCACTCCCGTAGAGCTTAGCTTCCTGCAGGTCAAGAAGCTCCAGTGACGGGACCGGCGTCGGAGGGAGGAACGTCCGATGGGTAAGAAGCGGGAAGTCGCCACCGTGCGCTTGATCCTGGAAGGCGGGAGCGCGACCCCGGGTCCCCCCGTCGGGCCGGCCCTGGGTCAGCACGGTGTGAACTTGATGGAGTTCGTCAAGACCTTCAACGCCCTGACGGCCTCCATGCGGGGCCAGCAGGTGCGGGTTCTGGTCCACATTTACGAGGATCGCACGTTCTCTGTCGAGCTGAAGGGTCCGGTGACTTCCTTTCTCCTTAAGCAATTAGCGGGGATCGTGAAGGGCTCCGGGACGCCGAATAAGGAGAAGGTCGGCCAAATCTCCCGAGCCCAGCTCGTCGAACTGGCCCGCCAGCGCATGAAGGACCTGAACTGCGATTCGATCGAAGCGGCCGTCCGGACCCTGGAGGGCCAGTGTAAGAGCATGGGAATCGTCGTCGTCGATTGAGGGGCTCGGCGGGGATGAGGCCATAAGGCGGAGAGGTCGTCAGATTTGAAACGGGGGATTGCCGTGGGGCGTAAGTATGCGGCCGCACTAGCGAGGGTCGAGGCCCGTCCGTATCGTCTGGAAGAGGCCCTGGCCCTTCTGAAGGAAATCGCCTACGCCCGGTTCGACGAAACCGTCGAGCTGGCCTTACGTCTGGGGGTCGACCCCCGCAAGCCCGATCAGCAGGTCCGGGGGAGCGTCGTCCTCCCCCATGGGACGGGGAAGACCCGACGGGTACTGGCCATCGCCGTCGGCGACAAGGCCGTCGAGGCTCGACAGGCTGGTGCTGACTTCGTCGAGGGGCCTGAAGTCATCGAGCGGATCGAACAGGGATGGCTCGACTACGACGCCGTCGTCGCCACGCCCGACATGATGCGGTTCCTGGGACGTGTCGGCAAGATTTTGGGGCCCCGGGGCCTGATGCCGAATCCGAAGGCCGGGACGGTCACCCTGGACATCGGACGGGCGATCCGGGAAATCAAAGCCGGCCGTGTGGAGTTTCGGGTCGACAAGACCGGCAACGTTCACGTCCCGGTCGGGAAGAAGTCCTTTCCCGTCGAGCACCTGGTCGAAAACGTCCTGGCCGCCGTCGAGGCCGTCTTGCGGGCCAAGCCCTCGACAGCGCGGGGCAAATACGTCCGGCGGGCTCACGTAAGCACGACGATGAGCCCATCCCTGGAGCTGGACTTGAACGACCTACTGGCCCGCCTACGGGTATAGGAGTGTTCGGCTTCATCAGCCCGGACCAGGAGTCCTGACCATGCGTGTCCGACCTAACCGGCTCAAGAAAGAGCAGTGGGTCCAGTCGTTTCGGCAGGAAATCTTGCAGTACCCGGCGGTCCTTCTGCTGACCCCCCAGGGCCTTACGGCTCGGGAGGACCTCCAGGTCCGACGTCGCATTAAGGCCCTGCAGGCCCACTATCGGGTCGTCAAAAACCGCCTCGCCCGCCTCGCCTTTCAGGGGACGCCTCTGGAGCCGTTGAGCAGTGCCCTCCGGGGGATGACGGCCGTCGCCTATCACACCGACGGCGTCGCCCTGGCCAAGCTGGTCCGAGACCTCATGAAGGAGTACAGCCGTCTGGCCTTCAAGGCGGCTGTCGTCGAGGGCCAGCTCTTTACGGACAAGCAGTTGGACGTGCTGGTCCACCTGCCGTCCCGGGAGGTGGCCCGGGCGCAAGTACTGGGCCTCCTTCAGGGGCCGGCGGCCCGGATGGTCCGGCTTCTGGCGGCACCGCTTCAGCAATTTTTAGCCGTCTTACATCAGTACCAGGCCCGACGGGCCGGTGAACCCGATTCGGAAGGAGGTAGTCCCATGGCTGAACTCACGAAGGAGCAGGTCATCGAGTACCTGAGTGGCCTGACCGTCACCCAGCTCATCGAACTCGTCAAAGACCTGGAGCAACGGTGGGGGGTCCAGGCGGCCGCCGCCGTGCCGATGGCGGTGCCGGTCGCCGGTGGCGCTCCGGCTGCGGCGGCAGAAGAGGAAAAGGTCATCACGTACAACGTCGTCATCAAGGACGCCGGTCAGCAAAAGGTTCAGCTCATCAAGGTCTTGCGGGAGATCTTTCCGGAGCTGGGCCTGAAGGAAGCGAAGGCCCTGGTCGACGCGGCCCCCAAGACGATCAAGGAAGGCCTCACCCGAGAAGAGGCCGAGGACTTGAAAAAGAAACTCGAGCAGGCGGGGGCGACGGTCGAGATCACGTCCACGTGAGGCTGGCCGGACGGCTCCGCCCTTCAGTCCCTTCTGGATGGGAGAGCGATGGACCTGTCTATATTAGAACGGTACCCTCGTACCGAAAGCGGGCGCTACTCCTTTGCCCGCATTTCGTCGGACCTGCCCCTCCCCCATCTGATGGAGCTCCAACGCCGTTCATACCAAGAGTTCCTTCAGATGGACCTCCTGCCCGAGGAGCGCCAAGACGTCGGTCTCCAGGCGGTCTTCAAGCAGATCTTCCCCATCGTCGACTACCGGGGCATCTGCCAGCTCGACTTCGTCGACTATACGGTCGGCGTGTGGGAGTGTCTGTGCGGCCATCTTAAGGGCCTGGAGTACCTGCGGGCGACCTGTAGCGGCTGTGGGGCCCGTATCCCTATCGACCCCGAGGAGGGGGACAGCGTCCTCTGTCCCCATTGTGGGACGCTGAATCGGGAAGTCCTTCAGGTTTGTCCAAAGTGTCAGACCTACGTTCACCTGAAGCACCGCTACACGGACCGGGAGTGCAAGGAGCGGGGCGCGACCTACTCGGCACCCCTACGAGTCCGCCTGCGGCTGTCATTGTTTGAGACGCCCGAGGACCGGGAGGCGGGCCGGCCCAAGGAGGTCAAGGAACAGCTCGTCTACTTCGGCGAGATTCCCCTGATGACCGAGTTTGGGACCTTCATCATCAACGGGACCGAGCGGGTCATCGTTAGCCAGCTCCATCGCTCGCCGGGGGCTTACTTCCGACAGGTCGGCCGCCGGTCCTACCTCGCCGAGGTCCTCCCCTACTACGGGGCCTGGATCGAGCTGATGTACGACCGCCGAGGCATCCTGCACGCCCGTATCGACCGCCGCAAGAAGGTCCCGGGAACGGTCCTCCTGAAGGCCTTTGGCCTCGAGAACAACCAGGAGATCTTGAAGCGCTTTTATCGGATTCATCACGTCCGTCTTCATGGGGAATCCATCGAGGTCGAGCTGACGGACCGCCTGGTCAACGTCCGGGTCGTCCAGGACGTCGTCCACCCGAAAAAGAAGGGCCACGTGATCGTCCCGGCTATGGAGCGATTGACCCGGCCTCGCCTGGAGGAGGCCCTGGCGGCTGGCGTCCGGACTGTCCGGGCCCGGACCCGGCGGTTATTCCGCCGGGCCTACCTGGCCGAGGACGTCGTCGACCCCGAGACCGGTGAGGTCTTGGCGGCGGTCGCTTCCGAGGTGACCCCCGAGCTGGTCGAGACCCTGATGAAGAAGGGAATCCTCGATCTGAGGGTCATATTCCCCGACCGGGAGCCCATCGGCGACACGCTGGTCCTGACGATGGCCAAGGACAAGACCCAGGACCGCAAGGAGGCCCTCCGGGAGATCTTCCGGAAGCTTCGGCCCGGCGACCAGGCTACGGCGGAGGCCGCCCGGATCTTCTTTGAGGAACTCTTCTGGAATCCCCGACGGTACAGCCTGGGGGCCGTCGGTCGCCTGAAGCTGAACACGAAGCTCGGGATGGACAAGCCCCTGACGCAAACGACCCTGGACCTGGATGACATCTGTCGGATCACCGAGTACGCCCTGAAACTCCAGCGCAACCTCGCCCAGGCCGACGACATCGACAGCCTGGCCAACCGGCGGGTCCGGGCCGTCGGCGAACTCCTGCAGAACCAGCTTCGGGTCGGCCTGAGCCGTATGGAGCGCTATATCAAGGAGCGCCTGAGCGTCCTGACGGACCTCAGCGACGTCGTGCCGGGGGAACTGGTCAATACCAAGATGGTCATGGCCTCGGTCCGGGAGTTCTTCGCTACGGGCCAGCTCTCTCAGTTTATGGACCAAACGAACCCCCTGGCCGAAATTACCCACAAGCGGCGGCTGAGCGCCCTTGGTCCCGGCGGTCTGAACCGGGAGCGGGCCGGCTTTGAGGTCCGGGACGTCCACCCGACCCACTACGGCCGGGTCTGCCCCATCGAGACCCCGGAGGGCCCGAACATCGGTCTGATCGTCTCCCTGAGCTGTTACGCCCGGGTCAACGAGTTCGGTTTCATCGAGAGTCCATACCGGAAAGTCGAGAACGGCCGGGTCGTCGATTACGTACGCATCCTGCATCCCGGCGACACGGCCTTCGAGAAGGGCCAAGTCCTGCCCCGGGAGGAAGTGGACCGGGTCAATCGGGAACTCCAGAAGAAGGGGAAACAACCGGCTCGGTACGAGATCCACATCTGGTACATGACGGCCTGGGAAGAGGCCCAGTATGTCATCGCTCAGGCGACGGTTCCCCTGGACGAGCACGGACGCATCGTGCCGGACTTTGTCATCGCCCGGAAGGCCGGTGAAATCGCCCTGGTTCCCCGGGAAGAGGTCCAGTTCATCGACGTCTCCCCCAAGCAGGTCGTCAGTGTCTCGGCGAGCCTGATCCCGTTCCTCGAGCACGACGACGCCAACCGGGCCCTGATGGGCTCGAACATGGAACGGCAGGCCGTGCCTCTGATGAAGCCGGAGCCGCCCATCGTCTCGACGGGGATGGAGGCCATCACGGCCCGGGACTCGGGAGCCGTCTTGGTCGCCGAAGAAGACGGCGTCGTCGAGGCCGTCGACGCCACGCGGATCGTCGTGCGCTCCCGCCGGCCCCAGGGGGAGGACCGGGTGCGCATCTATAAGCTCCGGAAGTTGGAGCGTTCGAATCAGGGCACGTGCATCACCCAGCGACCCATCGTCCGGCCGGGCCAAGAGATCCGGAAGGGTCAGGTCATCGCCGACGGACCGGCGACGGCGGAGGGCGAGCTGTCGTTGGGTCGGAACGTTCTCGTCGCCTATATGCCCTGGCACGGCTATAACTTTGAGGACGCTATCGTCATCAGCGAGCGCCTCGTCGAGGAGGACGCTTACACGTCGATCCACATCGAGGAATTCGAGGTCCAGGTCCGGGAGACGAAGATCGGCGAGGAGCAACTGACGCGGGACGTCCCGAAGGCGACACCGGACCAGGTCCGGCATCTGGACGACACGGGCATCGCCGTCATCGGCTCGTACGTCAAGCCGGGGGACATCCTCGTCGGCAAGGTGACGCCCCAGCCGGAGACGGTCCAGACGCCCGAGGAGCGCCTCATCGCCGTCATCTTCGGCGAGAAGGGTAAGTCCTTCACCGATTCGTCCCTGCGGGTCCCGCCCGGCGTCGAGGGTGTCGTCGTCGACGTCAAGGTCTTCGCCCGCCGGGGCGTCGAGAAGGACCCGACGATGCGGGAGCTCGAGCGGATCGAGAAGGAGAGGCTCCAGCGGGACCAGGAAGACCAGGTTCGGATCCTACGGGAGAACGTGAAGCTCCAACTGGCGACCCAGCTGGCCGGTGCCGAGCTCCGGGAGGCCCTGCGGGACATCCACGGCCGGGAGATCTTCCCCAAGGGCCATGTCCTTCGGTCGGAGGACATCGAGAGCTTGGAGTTCCTGGACTTGGAGAATCTCAAGCTCCGGCAGACAGCGGCTCAGAAGACCCTCCGGGACGTCCTGAGACGGTACCACCAGCGGCTGAAGGTCCTCCGGAGCATTTATGAAGAGCGAATCAAGCGTCTCGAACAGGGTGACGAGCTCCCGCCCGGCGTCCTGAAGGTCGTCAAGGTTTACGTGGCCATGAAGCGGCGCCTGCAGGTCGGCGACAAGATGGCCGGCCGTCACGGCAACAAGGGCGTCGTCGCTATCATCCTCCCCAAGGAGGACATGCCCTTCTTGCCCGACGGGACGCCCGTCGACATCGTCCTGAACCCCCTGGGCGTGCCGTCCCGGATGAACGTCGGCCAGCTCCTGGAGGCGAACCTGGGATGGGCCGCCCACGTCCTGGGCGTCCGCTTCGAGTCGCCCGTCTTCGACGGCGCTCGGGAGGAGGACATCCGGGCCCTCCTGCGGGCGGCCGGCCTGCCGGAAGACGGCAAGACGGTCCTCTACGACGGACGGACGGGCGAGCCCTTTGAACAGCGGGTTACGGTCGGATATGCGTACATGATGAAGCTGATCCACATGGCCGAGGACAAGATCCATGCCCGGGCCACGGGCCCCTACTCGCTGATCACCCAACAGCCCCTCGGGGGCAAGGCTCGCTTCGGCGGCCAGCGCCTGGGTGAGATGGAGGTCTGGGCCCTGGAGGCGTATGGGGCCGCCCATACGCTTCAGGAGATGCTGACCGTCAAGTCCGACGACATCGACGGCCGCCTCCGCCTGTTCCAGAGCATCCTGCGGGGTCATCCTCGGATCGAGCCGACGATTCCCGAGTCCTTCCGGGTCCTGATGAAGGAACTCCAGAGTCTGGCCCTGGACGTCGAGCTCGTCTACCAGACGTCATCGGAGGAATCTCGAGAGGCGGCTTCTTGAGGGTCCCGAGCCCATCGCCCCATCGGCCCCGGACGACGATGAATCGTCTCATGACGTCACGAAAGGAGGCATTGCCTTGGTGGCCACCATCTTTCAGCAACCCGCCCAACGGCGAAAGCGGGAACGCAACATCAACGACATCGTGGCCATTCGTATCGGGCTGGCCTCCCCGGACAAGATCCGCTCGTGGTCTTACGGGGAAGTCAAGAAGCCCGAGACGATCAACTATCGGACCTTTAAGCCGGAACGAGACGGCCTGTTCTGCGCCCGGATTTTCGGGCCCGTCAGCGACTACGAATGTCTGTGCGGCCGGTACCGGAAGCTGAAGTACAAGGGCGTCGTCTGCGAAAAGTGCGGCGTCGAAGTCACGGAAAAGCGGGTCCGCCGGGAGCGGATGGGTCATATCGAGCTGGCGGCTCCCGTCGCCCACATTTGGTACGTCCGGAACGTTCCGAGCCGAATGGGTCTCTTGCTGGGCCTGACGGCCCGAGAGCTCGAACGGGTCATCTACTATGAGTCCTACATCGTCATCGATCCCGGCGACACGGACCTCCAGTTCTGCCAGCTCCTGACGCAGGAGGAGTACCGGGACCTCCGCAAGCAGTACGGCCACCGGTTTGTCGCCAAGATGGGTGCCGAGGGTATCCGGGAGGTCCTGCGAAAGATCGACCTGGCCACCCTGGCCCAGGAGCTCCGGGAGGAGATGAAGACGTCGCCGTCCCGCCAGCGGAAGATCCGAGCGGCCAAGCGTCTCCGGGTCGTCGAGGCCTTCCTCCGCTCCGGTCAGAAGCCCGAGTGGATGATCCTGGACGTCATCCCCGTGCTCCCGCCCGAACTGCGGCCCCTCGTGCCCCTGGAAGGCGGCCGGTTTGCCACGTCGGACCTCAACGACCTGTATCGGCGGGTCATCAACCGGAATAACCGGCTCAAGAAGCTCTTGGAGCTCCGCGCCCCGGAGGTCATCATCCGCAACGAAAAGCGGATGCTTCAGGAAGCCGTCGACGCCCTCCTCGACAACGGCCGGCGCTCTCGGGTCATGAAGGGTGCCCAGCGGCGGCCCCTGAAGTCCCTCAGTGACAACCTCAAGGGCAAGCACGGCCGCTTCCGGCAGAACCTCCTGGGCAAGCGGGTCGACTTCTCGGGTCGGGCCGTCATCGTCGTCGGTCCCGAGCTGAAACTGTGGCAATGCGCCCTCCCCAAGAAGATGGCCCTCGAACTATTTAAGCCCTTCGTGTACCACCAGCTCGAAAAGATGGGCGTCACGGACCTCGTCCGCCGGGCCAAGGAACTGGTTGCCCGGGAGGACCCCCAAGTGTGGGACGCCCTCGAGCAGGTCGTCCGAGACCACCCCGTCCTGCTGAACCGGGCACCGACCCTGCATCGCCTGAGCATTCAGGCCTTCCAGCCCATCCTGATCGACGAGAAGGCCATCCGGATTCACCCCCTCGTCTGCACGGCTTACAACGCCGACTTCGACGGGGACCAGATGGGCGTCCACGTCCCTATCTCGCCGGAGGCCCAGCTGGAGGCCTCGACCCTCATGCTGTCGGTCAACAACATCCTGTCGCCAGCCAACGGCAAGCCCCTGGCGTCCCCGACCCAGGACATGGTCCTGGGGATCTACTACCTGACGGTTCGGAAGCCGATGCCCCACGGGACGACCCCCGAGTCGGTCCCCTACTTCGGGACGGCCGACGAGGTCCTGATGGCCTACCAACTGGGTTACGTGCAGACCCACACGCCCATCCGGTTCCGCTTCTCGGGCCTCCTCATCGATACGGAGTCTCAAAACAACACCCAGGACATCGTGTACGCTTCGAAGGAAGAGGTCACGAACCGCTGGATCGACACGACCGTCGGCCGGGTCCTCTTCCATGCGGCCCTGCCGCCCCACATGCCCTTTGTCAACGGCGTCCTCAAGAAGAAGGGCGTGGCCTCTTTGGTCCACTTCGTGTACCTCAAGTACGGGATGCGAAAGACGGTCGAACTCCTGGACGCCCTCAAGGACGTGGGCTTCCGGTTTGCGACGAAGGCGGGCATCTCGATGGGGGCCTTCGACGACCTGGTCATTCCCCAAAATAAATGGCAGATCATTGAAGACGCCCGTCGGGAAGTCCGTCAGATCGAGGAACGCTACCGCCGGGGCGAGATGAACGCCCGGGAAAAGTACAACCACGTTGTCGCCATCTGGTCCCGGGTTACCGAAGACGTCATGAAGGAGATGATCCGAGAGATGCGGGAACAGACGGCGGAACGGGGCGAGCTCAATCCCGTGTACGTCATGGTCGACTCGGGTGCTCGGGGCTCGGACGTCCAGATTCGCCAGCTTGCCGGGATGCGGGGCCTGATGGCGAAGCCCTCGGGCGAGATCATCGAGACGCCCATCACGTCCAACTTCCGGGAGGGCCTGTCGGTCCTGGAGTACTTCATCTCGACCCACGGAGCCCGGAAGGGCCTGGCCGATACGGCGCTGAAGACGGCCGACGCCGGGTACCTGACCCGCCGACTGGTCGATGTGGCCCAGGACGTCTATGTGACCGAGTATGACTGCGGCACGATGGAGGGGATTTACATCGAGCCCCTCATCGAGGACGGCGAGATCGTCGAGCCCCTCCGGGAGCGTGTCGTGGGGCGCATCGCCGCCGAGGCCATCCGGGACCCCCTGACGGGCGAGGTCATCGTCGGGGCCAACGAGATGATCGACGAGGAGAAGGCCTTTCTCCTGGAAGAGGCGGGCATCGACCGGGTCAAGATCCGGTCTGTCTTGACCTGCCAGAGCCGGCGGGGCGTCTGTGTCCTGTGCTTCGGCCGGGACCTGGCGACGGGTCGACTCGTCCAGATCGGGACGCCCGTCGGGATCATCGCCGCCCAGTCCATCGGTGAGCCGGGAACCCAGCTGACGATGCGGACCTTCCACTACGGTGGCACGGCCGGCCGCATCGGGGAAGTCTCCCAGCACCGGTCCCGGCACGGCGGCATCGTCCAGTTCCGGAACCTTCAGACCATCCGCACCCGAGAAGGCTACCAGGTTGCCATCAACCGCAAGGGCCAAGTCGTCGTTATCGACCTCGACGGCCGGGAGCGGGAGCGCTATACGGTCGTCTACGGCGCCCGGGTCTTGGTCGAGAACGGGCAGGCCGTCGAGCCCGATACGCCTCTCGTCGAGTGGGACCCCTACTCGTCGGTCATTCTGTGCGAGCATGAGGGGACCGTCCGGTATCACGACATCCGGATCGGTGAGACCGTCCAGGAAGAAATCGACGAAGTCACCAAGAACCGGGATTTGGTCGTCGTCGACTTTGCCATCGGCAAGACGGTCCTGAAGCCCTCTATCGAGATCGTCGACGGAGCCGGTGAGGTCCTCGCCACGTACCTCCTGCCGACGGGGGCCCGGTTGGTCGTCCAGGAGGACCAGAAGGTCTATCCGGGCGACGTCCTGGCCAAGATCCCCCGGGAGACGACCAAGACGAAGGACATCACGGGCGGTCTGCCCCGGGTCGAGGCCCTCTTTGAGGCCCGGAAGCCGGCCGAACCAGCCGTCATCGCCGAAATCGATGGCATCGTTCGCTTCATGGGCATCAACGAGAAGGGCCAACGGATCCTGCGCATCGAGGGCGAGGGCGGCGTCGAGCGGGAGTACACGCTCCCCCGGGGTGCCCACGTCATCGTCCGGGACGGCGAGGCCGTCGAGGCCGGCGAGCCCCTCATGGAGGGACCCATCAACCCGACGGACATCCTGCGGGTCCTGGGCGTGCGGGAACTCGAAAAGTACCTCCTGAACGAGATTCAGCGGGTGTACCGCTCCCAGGGCGTCAGCATCGACGATAAGTACATCGAGATCATCATTCGTCAGATGACCCGGTGGTTCCGTATCGAGGACGTCGGCGACACCGACTTCCTGTACCGGGAGATCGTCGACAAGTTCCGCTTCATGGACAAAAACGCCGAGGTCGCCGCCCGGGGCGGCAAGCCGGCGACGGGCACGCCCGTCCTGCTGGGCATCACACGGGCGGCCTTGAGCACCGACAGTTGGATCTCGGCCGCGTCCTTCCAGGAGACGACCCGCGTCCTTACGGAAGCGGCCATCCGCGGGAGCACCGACTACCTGTACGGCCTGAAGGAGAACGTCATCGTCGGGCGTCTGATCCCCTGCGGGACGGGCAGTCCCTACTATCGGCAGGTTCGGATCGAAAAGGACACAACCATCGAGGAGCGCATCGTTCCGGCCGCTTACGAGGAGCCGACCGAGCTGACCGCTCCACCGACCCTCTCAGTCACCGAAGAAACAGCCTGATATCCATCGGCCGTAGGGGGTCGGGTCCAGAGAGCCTCCGGGACCCGACCCCACGCCCCCTACCCTACCCACACCAGCAAACCCGCCACGACCAGGGCGGCGGCCCAGAGGACGTCAAAATTGACCCACGCCCGCCGCAAGACGGCCAGGCCGACCTTCTCGTAAACGACGAGGGCGACCAGGAGCATCACCGTCAGATACACGGCCGTGTGCCAGGCGACGGCCGTCAGGCCCAACAGGACTGGACCGCCCGGCTTGACGACCGCCGCCATCGGCCCGTGAGAGTGACCGCCCACGGCCGACGAGGTCCCCAGCAGGACCGGTGCCAGCATGAGTCCCGCCCCGTGCCCCGTCGCCATCAGGAAAGACCACAGGGCGAGGTCCCAAAAGCCGACCCGCAGGCCGACCCACCGGGGATGTCGGGTCCGGACGAGTCGATAGATCCCAAAGGCCATCAGGACGGCCGCCGCCAGGCCCCGCAGAAAGACCTCGGGCAAACGGAGCTGAAGGCCCAGCAGGACGGCCGTCACGAGGCCGATGGAGACGAGGTGCCCGACGGCGATCGGGACCAGGGCCCCCCAGACCGCTCGCCGACGCCGCTCCTGAAGCCCCAGGGCCACGGCAAAAAGCCAACCCATGCCCGGATTGATCCCGTGGTAAGCACCCAGCAGAGCCAGGGCCAGCCAGAACCCGAGGCCGTCCGTCACGACTGCCCGTCCGGCCTTACGGATAGCAAAACGAATCCGACGAAGCGTCTCCGCCCTCCAGACGGACCTGGTGGGGTCGGTCGTCGCCGAAGTCGACAAAGAAGTCTCGGTCCACCGTAAGCCCGCCTTGGGCGTCGGCGTTGATCTTGACCATCCAGCCTCGGATGCCGTCGGGGTAGAAGATGGGGTCCCACGGGATGTACAGGGAATTCGTCACATACACCCGACGGCCGTCCCGGCTGACCTCGACCATCTGGGGCCCGCCGTTGAGGGGCCGGTCCGGGTTCTTCGGATGGGGGGCCCGCCGGACGATCCCGCCCAGTTGCACGGTCCCCGTTAGCCGCGGACGGAAGGGGTCGGAGACGTCGTACTGCCGGAGCTCGCCCGTGCCCCAGCAAGAAACGTACAGGAAGCGGTCGTCCAGGGAGAGGGCGATGTCCGTCACGAGGGGCGGAACAGCTTTGAAGTCCTTCAGGGCCGGCGGGAGCTGGTCCGGATTCGCCGGCTCGGCCGGGATTTCGATGACCTTCTGGACGTTCCAGGTCCCGTTGGTCCGGTGCCACAGCCAGATGGAGGCGGAGAGGTCTTTCAGGGAGAGGACGACACCCGCAAAGCCGTACGCCTTCGTCGGGTCATGGGCGGGTCGAAGCTCGAGGACCATCTGGTGCTCGGGACCGAGGTCGAGGGCCTGCACGTGCCGACGGCGCCGGAGGTCCCAGACGTGAATGTGGTGGCCGTAGCGACTGTTCAGGAGGGCGTCCAGGTCGACGCCGTTTTCGACCATCCGGGGCGTCCCCCACTCGCTGGTGATCATCACGTCGTAACCCAAATGCCACCAGAAGTCGTAAGCCAGAAACTGGGGACCCCGGTCGACTTCCCAGCGACCCAGGACCTCAAAGGTGTCGTGGTCCAGGACGAAGATGCCTCCGGGGCCGTCGCCTTCGGGGTTCCCCAAGGCGCTCAGGTAGATCCCGTCGGGCCCGCAGTGGACCGTGTGGGGCCGAGAGTAACCGGCCCGCTGGGTGACCTCCGAGGGCTCGATGACTTTCACGATCCGCGGGTTCCGGGGGTCCGGCTTCGTGTCCATGATGTAAATCCGAGACGACCGCAGGCCGGGCACGACCAAGTACCGACGTTCGACGTGGGGATGGGGCGCATAGGGGCACAAGGCCGAACTGCAGGCGTTCCAGCCGAAATGGTGGAGCTCGTCTCCCGCATAGGGGAGCTCAGTCCGGCCGACGACCTGGCCATACGTGGGCGAGCGGGGGTCGACGTCCACGACGGTCATGGCGTCGGGGCGGCCATCATTCCGAGGGTTGATGGTCGCCACGTAGGCGAGCCGCTCCGGCGGGGCCTGCATGGCTAACCGGGGAGAGGGATAAAACGTGGGGTCCGGACGCCAGACGACCATAGTCTGCCTCCCTGACAGGCGATAAGCAGGGAACAGGATACAACGGGTGCCGGATGCAGTGCAAGTCCGATTTCCAAGACGGAGCCTCTCCCCGGAGGAGAGTCCCACCGATGCTTCATCCCCGAGCTCCCGCATCCCGATCTTGCATCCCCGACGGACATCCCGGACAATAAGACGGAAATCTTGGCGCTCTTGGGAGGCATCTCATGGAGCTTATCGGTGAAATCCGAGGCTTTTTAGCGGAACGGGTCGCCGGCCTGCTCCAGGAGGCGGGCCGTCAGCAACAGGAACGAGTCGGCGAAGCCCTCCAACGTCTGCGACAGGCCTTCCAGGTCCTGGAGCAGTCCCTGATTCAGCTGGAAGAGACGGTCCACGGCTGGTCTGTCCCCAACATCGATCGGCCCATCGCCGATTGGGCGGAGCAGATCGTCGGGCTTCTTCCGCCGCCCCCGCCGTCCCCCGTGCCGGGTCTGATGGAAGCCGTGGAGGCCATCGACATGGCGGAGACGCAGGGTGCCCTGCTTCAGGCCCTCCTGCAGGGTGTCTCGGCCTTTTGCGACGGGCTCGCCGTCTTCGTCGTCCGGGGGAACGCCCTCGTGGGCTGGCAGGGCCTTCGCTTGCAGGGGGTGGGGGCCGAACCGGAACGGTTCCGCCATTACTCGGTCTCCCTGGATGCCCCCAGCGCCTGGAGCCGGTGCTACGAGACCCAAACGACCCAGGTGGCGACGCCGCCTTTTGCGCCCGCCGATCAGGCCATCGTGCAAGAGATGGCCGGCTATCTCCCCCAGGTCTTTGCCCTGTTTCCGATCCTCGTGAAGGGCAAGCCCGTGGGTCTCCTCTATGCGGACCGCAGATCGGGTCCCTGGAAACCGGAGGAGCCGATGGCCATCGAGATCCTCGTCCGGCATGCCGCCATGGCCGTCGAGACGATGCCCTCCCGCCTCAAGTGGATCCAGGCTCGGAAGGCCCAGGCCCCGACGCCGCCGGAGGCCTCTCCCGAGGAAAAGCGCCTTCACGAGGAGGCCCAGCGTTTCGCCCGCCTGCTCGTCCAGGAAATTAAGATGTACAACGAACAACAGGTCATCATGGGCCGTCAGTACCGGGACCTCTACGAACGCCTCCGGGACGATATCGAGCGGAGCCGCAAGGTCTACCTCGAGCGGTTCCCCCAGTCGGTCGTCTCCCAACGGGATTACTTCTATGAAGAACTCGTCCGCGTGCTGGCCGACGGGGACCCCTCCCTGCTGGGCATCGACCGATGGCCCGTCCCGGAGGGATAGCCGGCAGTAGGGCAATACGACTTTTTCGAGACAAAATTCACTAATATTTGAACAGGATGCAAAATACAGGATACGGGATGGTCTGGGCTCCCGCTTTTATCTTGCATCTTGCATCCTGTATCCTGCATCTGTCCTATGATTATCGGTCTTACGGGACGTAACGGCGCCGGGAAGGGTACGGTCGCCGCCTGGTTGGAGCAGATCGGGTTCGTCTATCGGTCCCTCTCGGACGAGCTCCGCTCACTCCTCCGGGAAAACGGCATCCCCGTCACGCGGGAGAACCTCATCCGTTACGGCGTCGAGTTTCGCCGCCGCCTGGGGCCGGGCATCCTGGCCGAGCGGGTCCTCCGACGGCTGGACCCCGAGAAGAATTACGTGATCGACTCCATTCGTCATCCCCGGGAGGTCGAGGTCCTGCGGAGTCGGCCCGACTTTCTCCTCATCGCCGTATCCGCCCGTCCGGAGATTCGATTTGACCGGCTCCGGCGGCGGGCTCGGGAGGGCGATCCCCAGAGGTGGGAAGAGTTTGAGCGCATCGAACAGGCGGAAACGGCCAACCCGGACCCCATGGCCCAGCAGATCCCCGCTTGCGAGGCGATGGCGGACGTGGTCATCGAGAATAACGACACGGTCGAGGCTCTCTACGAGCGGCTCCGGGAAGTCCTGCGCCCTTTCTTCCTGCGGCAGACGCGACCCGACTGGGATGAGTACTTCATGCAGATTGCCAAGGTCGTGGCCCTGCGAAGCAATTGTCTGAAACGGAAGGTGGCGGCCATCGTCGTCAAGGACCGGCGAATCATCTCGACGGGCTACAACGGCACGCCTCGGGGGGTCCGCAACTGCAACGAAGGTGGCTGTGCCCGCTGTCGGGCCTTAGGCCAGAGTGGGACCCAACTCGACGTCTGCCTGTGCTCCCACGCCGAGGAGAACGCCATCACGCAGGCGGCCTATCACGGGATCTCATTGCGGGACGCCACGCTTTACTGTACTCTTTCACCCTGTATCACCTGTGCGAAGATGATCATCAATGCCGGGATCGCCGAAGTCGTGTACGAAAGCCCGTATCCCCTGGAGTCGGCCGTCGTCGCCCTCTTTCGGGAAGCGGGCGTGCGGCTTCGGGTCCTAAAGAGTGATGGGGTGACGAAGTAACGAAGGGGTAAGGGGACGATGGGAGTCCGGAACCGGCGCAGTGGGCGGCGTGTTGGGAAGGCAATTGGGCAGTAGGGCAATGATGGATGACGCGTTACCCGTCACTCGTTACTTGTCACTCCGTCCTTTCCAGATGGGGCCGGGACGATGTCCGTGCGACACTTTTTGGACACGGACGACGTATCCGTCGAGACCCTGCGTGGGCTTCTTCAGCTCGCCCGGGAAGTCAAGCAGGCGCCGGAACGGTATGCCCACGAGCTGGACTGCCGGGTCCTGGGAATGATCTTTCAGAAGCCGTCGACCCGGACCCGCGTGTCCTTCGAGGTCGCCATGCTTCAGATGGGGGGGCATGCTCTGTACTGGAACGCCCAGGACCTCCAGTTGGGCCGTGGAGAGACGATCGCCGACACGGCTCGCGTGCTGAGCCGGTACGTCGACGGGATCGTCGCCCGGGTCTTTGCTCACGAAGACGTCGTGACGCTGGCCCGGCATGCGGGCGTTCCCGTCATCAACGGGCTCAGTGACTACCTGCATCCCTGTCAGGCTTTGGCGGACCTCCTGACGTTGTGGGAGCAGAAGGGTCGTCTGGAGGGGCTCCGGCTGGCCTACGTGGGGGACGGCAACAACGTGTGTCATTCCCTGCTTCTGGCGGGGACGCGGTTGGGTCTGCACGTGCGGGTCGCCACACCGCCGGGGTTTGAGCCCCGACCCGAGGTCGTCGACCGGGCCCGGTCCCACGCCCGGTCCAGTGGGGGAAGCGTCCTGCTGACGTCCGACCCCGTGGAGGCCGTCGCCGGAGCCGATGCGGTGTACACGGACGTGTGGGCCTCGATGGGCCAGGAGCACGAGCGGGACCTTCGGATAAAGGTCTTCCGGCCTTATCAGGTCAACGCGGCTTTGCTACGGCACGCTCGACCGGACGCCGTCTTCATGCACTGCCTGCCGGCTCACCGGGGAGAGGAGGTCACCGACGAGGTCATCGACGGACCCGCTTCGGTCGTCTGGGACCAGGCTGAAAACCGTCTGCCCACGCAGAAAGCCTTGCTCCTCTGGGTGTTCCATCGGGCGGTGCTATGACCCGCATCGGTATCGTCATGTCCCGATACAACGAGGTCGTCGTCCAGGGCCTCCTGGCGGGGGCCCGGCGGGCCCTGGAGGAGGCTCGGATTCCGGAAGCGGACCTCCGGGTCCTCGAGGTCCCGGGCTCTTTCGAGATCCCTTGGGGGGTCGTGCACCTGATCGAGACTTGGCATCCCGACGGCGTCATCGTCCTGGGGGCCATCATCCAGGGCGAGACGGATCACCATGTGTACCTGGCCCAGGCGGTGTTCCAAGCGCTTGCACAAATCAGCATCCAGCATAAAATACCCATTGGACTGGGGGTCCTGACGACGGCCAATCTTTCGCAGGCCCTGGAGCGGGCGGGTGGTAAGATGGGCAACAAGGGTTATGAAGCCGCCCGGGCCGTCCTTCAGTGCCTGCGGGACATCCAGGCCCCGGCGTGACGCCTGGACAGGTGAGGAACGTGGAGTACCGTTCCGACCGCTCGTCTCCCTCGACGGAGGGTTTTTCGTTTGTCTTTCCAGCCCTATGGCCGAATCGCCGGCAAGCCCGCGTGCTGGCCATGGTGGTCCTCTACAGCCTCGAGCTAGACCCGGGCGACGTCCAAGAGAAGACGGCCGGGGTCCTTAAGATGCTGGGGGGTGCCCGGCCGGCCGTCTTGGAACGGGCCCGCTATCTGGTCCAGGGCGTCCTTCAGCACCAGTCCGAACTGGACGCTATCATCCAGCGCCTGGCCCATCACTGGGAACTGGACCGTTTGAGCCCCATCACCCGAAACGTCCTTCGGATCGCCCTCTTTGAGCACCTCCACGACGGTCTGGACCTGGCCCTCGTCATCCATGAGGCCGTGGAGCTGGCGAAAGCCTTTGCCGAAGACGATGCCTTCCGGTTTGTCCACGGCCTGCTGGACCAGCTCCGGAGTCAAGGGGCATGAGCCTGACGGGCAGTCTGGAAGATTTGTCGCTGACCGACATCATCCAGATCATCAGTCTCAGCAAGCGGACGGGCATTCTGGAGGTCGAATCCGAGGACCGGCGGCGGGGCATCATCATCTTCAAGAACGGTCAGGTCGTGAGTGCCCTTCTGCAGGGGAAGAACTCGAAAAGCCTGGGTCAGGTCTTGGTCGAGGCCGGCGTCCTCCGACCCGATCAGCTGGAACAAGCCCTTGCCCTGCAACGCCAGCAGAGGGCCCATCAGCCCCTCGGTCAAATCCTCGTCCAGCAGGGGTGGCTCACCCGGGAGGCCCTCGAGCTGGCCGTCAAACAGCAGATTTATCGGACCGTCTATGAGCTCCTGCAGGTCTCCCGGGGGACCTTCACCTTCCACCTGACCGAGATCATCCCCTACGATGAGATTCGGGTCGACCCCATCGACTTGGTCCTTCTGGAGAAGGGCTTGAATGCCCAGCAACTCCTCCTGGACGCCATGAAGATCCGGGACGAGAGCCAGATCCTGCGGCCGTCGAGTACGGCGGAGGAGGCCCGTGGGGACTTCGGCGGGGTGGCAGAGGAAGAAGCGGAGGTAGAGGCTTCGCTGGAGGGCCTTTCGGTCCTCCTGGCCTTCCCCCAGGCCGCCGTCCGGTCGTACCTGTCCCATACCCTGATTCAACGGGGCGCTGTGGTCGTTGAACTCTCGGAGTCGGATCCGGAAGTGATCCTGAACCGGGTCGTCGAATGGCAGAGGCTGGCCCCGGACCTGGCGGTGGTCGTGGACGTGGACGTGCTCCCGGACCCCCAGGCTTGGATTCAGGCGGTCCGCCGGCGAGCCGGCGGGGTCCCCATCTTGGTGGTGTACCGATACATCGACCCGGACCTGGACGAGACTCTGCGACAGACATGGAATGTCTACCTCCTGCAGAGCCCCTTCATCCCCGCGGGGTCCCCCCGGGAGGTCCGGGGGTACGTCCACATCCTGGCCCAAGTCCTGTTGGACCACCTCCGCATGATTCGGGCGAGCCGGGCCACGCGTCCGGCTCCGCCGGCCTCCGACCTCATGGAGCGGCTGTGGCGGGAGCTGGGTCTGGACGAGCCCTTCCAGGCAGAAACCCCGGAGGCCCGCTTCTCGAAACTCATGGTCCAGTTGAAACAGGCCCTGGCCGAACTGCGGCATCCCTCGGAGGCCCCTCAGATTTCCCTCCTGATCCTGCAGTTCGCCGCCGAGTTCCTGGACCGGGGCCTGCTGTTTCTGAACACGCCCCAGGGCATCGTCGGCCTCGGCGGATTCGGCGATACGGGCGACGACGAGCCGATGCCCCTCAAGGTCCGGCGGATCCGACTGCCTCAACCTGTCGGCGACTTTGCAGTCGTCGCCCAGACGGGCCAGCCCATCCGGCGGTCGGCCTCTGAGGCCCAGGAGTGGTTCGACGCCTTCGTCCAGACGATCGGTCGCTTTCGACCTTCCGAGTACGTGATCATCCCCCTCGTCGTCCAGGACCAGACGGTCGGCTTCTTTTATGGAGACAATGCCGTCACGGGCCGACCCCTGGGCGACTTGACGTATCTGGAAATCTTCCTCCATCAGGCGAGTTTCGCCATCGAGAACGCCATCCTAAACCGACGTTTGAGCCAGGCGGTGTTCCGATGACGACGGGGCGACCCCTCCGTTCGGTGATGGTCATTGAGGACTCGGAGGCGATGCGGGGCTATATCCGGACGTGCCTCCAGGCCTTCTTCCCCGGCGTCCAGAGCTTGGAGGTTCCCACGGGTTTTGATGCCCTTCGTCTCCTGCCGGGCTTGGCCGTCGACCTCATCATCACGGACATCAACATGCCGGACATGAACGGCCTGGAGCTCATCCGTTTCTTGAAGGCCCACCCGGTGTACTGTCGGATTCCCATCGTCATCGTGTCGACGGAGGGTGCCGCCGAGGACCAGCGGCGGGGCTTGGCCCTGGGAGCCGACGCATACATCGTCAAGCCCTTCCGACCGGACCATCTGGCCCAGGTCGTCCGGACGATCTGGCTCCGCTACGAGCAGAACCCACCGTCGGTGCCTTCGGAGAAGCCGGCGTGGCCGCCCGAGAGGTGAACCCCGAATTTTTGGCCGAGGCCCAGGACATCCTGGAGGCCATCGGGAACGTCCTCCGGCAGTTCGAGCAGTACGCCCGGGCCGGCCAGTTTAAGGCCGACCTCGTGAATCAGCTCTTCCGGAGCTACCACTCCCTCAAGGGCCTTTCGGCCATGCTGGGCTACACCCGGATGAGTTCCTACACGCACCGACTCGAGGACGTCCTCGACCGGGTCCGCTTGGGCCGAATCCCCGTGTCGCCCCGCCTGGTCGACCTGCTGTGGGATTCCCTGGAGACGCTCCAGCACCTGCTTCAGGAGACGGCCGAGGGAACAGAGGGTGTCGACCTGGACAAAGCCCTCCAGGCCGTCGACCGCTTCGTCGAAAGCGCCCAGCGGGAGACCTCGCCGGTCGGGACCGACCCCCTGGAACGCCTGGCCTTAGATGCGGCGACCCGCCAGTCCCTGACCGAGTACGAAGAGCACCGCCTCCGGGAGGCCGTCCGCCAAGGCTTGCGAGTTTACTCGATTCACCTTCGTCTGACCTTTGCCGACTTCGACCGAGTCCTTCGGGAGGCTAACGCCGTCCTGAATCGCCACGGCGAGCTCATCAGCACGCTCCCCGAGGTCGGGACCGACCCGGACCAGATCGGTTTTCGTCTGCTGTGGGCCTCGTCGGCGTCGCCGGATGCCCTCCGAGACTTACTCCCGGTCGCCCCGACCCGAGTCGACCTGCTGTATACCCCGGCCGAGCCGGAGCGCCCGGTCGCCGAGGCGGAGGCCGAACCGGCAGAGGTCGAGGCCGAACCGGTCTTCCTGCGAGACCTTAGCCGCTTCGTGCGGGTCGACCTCCAGGCCCTGGACGCCGTCCTGAACGTCGTGGGAGAGGTCGGTGTCCTCCGGTCCCGCCAGGAGAGCCTCATCCGAGACCTCCAGAGCCGATTTCCCGAGATGGCGGCCTACCTGGCGTTCCTCCTGCAGTCGACCCAGGAGATGGCCGTCCGCCTGGGAGAGGTCCAACGCCATCTGTTGGAAATGCGGCTTGTCCCCATCGGGACGGTTTACGGGCGTCTGGAGCGGATGGTTCGCCGCCTGGCCCGTCAGGCCGGTAAGCAAGTCCAGACCGTCTTCCTGGGCGGTGAGACCCGTCTCGACAAGACCCTCATCGATCACATGATGGACCCCCTCGTCCACATCCTGCGGAATGCCGTTGATCACGGTCTTGAGGCACCCGACGAGCGACGGGCCCGGGGGAAACCCGAGGTGGGCACGGTCCGCGTGGAGGCGGCCCAGGTCGGCCAACGGATCGCTCTTCGGATCACCGACGATGGCCGAGGCATTCAACTGGAAAGGGTCCGCCGGCGGGCGATTCAGATGGGCCTCATCGACGAACAGACGGAGGTGACCGTCCAGGACGTCCTCCGGCTCATCTTCGAGCCGGGGTTTTCATCCGCCGAGCGGGTCGGGGAGGTCTCGGGCCGGGGCGTCGGTCTCGACATCGTCAAGCGGACGGTTGAACGGCTGAACGGGACCATAACGGTTCACACGGAGGCGGGCCGGGGGACGACCTTTGAGATTCTGCTTCCCATCACGCTGGCCGTCGTCCCGGCCGTGATCGTCCGGGTCGGCCCGGAACGATTCGCCATTCCCTTGGCCCTGGTCCAGGAAATCGTTGAGGTTCGCCCCGAGCACCTTCGACAGGTCGAGGGTCAAGAGCTCTTGCACTACCACGAGGGAACGGTGCCCCTGATCCGACTCGGCCGAGTCTTTCGTTTGTCGGACGCTCGGGACGGGGGCGTCGCCGTCGTCAGTCGGGCCGGTCAACAGTGGTTCGCCCTGCACGCCGATGGGATCGAGGGGATGCAGGAGATCGTCATCAAACGGATCTCGGCTCGTCTTCAGGACCTCCGGGGCATCAGCGGGGCCGCCGAGATCGGCGAGGACCGGCCCGTCTTGGTCCTGGACCCCATCGGCCTGACGGTCCGGGTCTTCTCGCGAGGGTCCGCAGGGGGATCCCCGCGTGTTTCTCGGGAGGGTTCGCATACGCTCATGTGACCCCCTTTGCCCGACTGCCGGATGGTGCGGACCCGCTCTAGCGAGTGGGGCTGGATAATAGCCGTACTGCCGTCTTAAACATGTTGTATGAAGCCCACTTTGGTCTGACGGACCTGCCCTTCCGGAATACACCGGACCCCCGGTACGTATGCTGGCTCCCCCAGTACGAACAGGCCCTCGCGATGGTCGAATATGCCATCGAAGAACGGGAGATGGTCCTCCTGACGGGGGACATCGGCGTCGGCAAGACGACCGTCATCCGGGCCGCCCTCCAGCAAGTGGAGGCGGCCACCGCCCGGGTCGTCGTCCTTGTTTACCCTCGGATGACACCCTATCAGCTACTGGCCCAACTGGCGACGGCCCTGGAAGTCCCGCCAGCCCGGTCCCGCTACAACCTGATGAATCAGCTGGCCGACCGTCTCGTCGACCTCTGGCGGGAAGGCTGCCGCGTGGCTCTCGTCCTCGACGAGGCCCACCTTCTGCCGAGCAAGGCCGTCTTCGACGAAATCCGTTTCCTCAGCAACCTTCAGTTAGATACGGCCAACCTCCTGGGCATCGTCCTGGTCGGCCAGCCGGAGGTCGAGACGACCCTCCGCCGGCGGGCCTATGCCGCCTTCCGCCAGCGTATCAGCATGCACCTCCGCCTAAGACCCTTACAGCCTGAAGAGGTGACGACCTACATCCGCCACCGGTGGGAGCAGGCCGGGGGTACCTGGCCAGGCCCCTTTCGACCGGACGCCCTGGAAGCCATCGCCGCCCTTTCCCAGGGCTACCCACGCGTCATCAACCACTTGGCCCACTTAACCCTGATGGAAGCCTTTGCCCAGGACCGACCCGCGATCGACGCCGACCTGGTCCGTTCCGTTCGTTCCGCCCTTGTGCTATAATCCACGGGACCCGGCGGAGTGGGGGGATCGGAAACAAAAGCCCAGGACAGTCTTTGAATGCTGGCCGGGTCCCCGACTCCTATGGGGCAGACTGTATCGAGCATTCTCCATGTGTATGATGCCCCATGAATAGGGTGACGGAGCGACTGGGTTCACGGGACATGGAGTCCTCCGACCGGATCGCCGTCACGTGTACCGGATGCGGTCGGCGCCTGCGGATTCCCTGGAAGCCTCAGGCGACGGGCGTCCGTCTCATATGCCCGGTATGCCGTCATGTCCTGGTCGTCCGGCGGTCGGAGGCGGGGGTCCCCGTCCAATTCCAGGGGGTCCTTCACTATATGCGCCCGAAGACGGCACCGGCCCGGACTTTCCTGTGCTACTTGGGAGTGGCCGACCTGGGCGTCGCCCAGCGCCTGACGGCTCCCCTCGTCCAGGAAATGGGCGCGGACGCAGAAATCTTTACCGACGGCCGCTCCCTTTGGGATGCCCTCCGCCGGAGTCCCCCCGACTTGGTCATCGTCGAGGCCTGGCTTCCCGGTCTGATGGGCTACGAGGTCATCGAGCGGATCCGTCAAGACGGGGCTCTCCGGGACCTGCCTGTGATCCTACTGGCCTCGCTGACCTACCCAGGCCGCTACCGCCGCCCGCCGGTCCAGTTCCACGGCGCCGACGAGTACGTCGAGCCGGATGTCCCTATCCCCCATTTCCAGGAGGTCGTCCGGCGCCTGCTCCGACGACCGGCGGCTGGCAAGTCGGAAGAAACGACGGTCCACGACGAAGAAGAGGCCCGCCGCCTGGCCCGACTCCTCCTGACGGATCTGGTCCTGTATCACATGGACCGGGTCCGGGCGGCCTTGTCGGCCGGCAATCTGCGGACGGCCTTGAGCCGGGAAATCGCCGAGTTCCACGCTTACTACCGGCGTCGGGTCGACCCCCGAATATGGGAACGCCAGGATTACTTCGAACAGTTTCTTCGGGAGATCGAACAAACCGGCCAGGTCCAGAATCTCTTAAAGGACGCTGAGGTATGAGACCCGAGTGGGAACAAATGGAATGGTGGGAGGCCCAGGGCCCCCCGGCGACGTGGCCCGACGCAGTCTGGCTCGTCCTGTACGAGGCCCTGGACTCGGAAGACTGGCAATTTCGGAGTCAACTGGCCGCCTGGCTGACGCGGCTCCACCACCCCCGGCTGGTCCAAATCCTCATCGACGCCCTTCAGGACGACGAGCACGCCAACCGTCGGAATACGGCCCTTCAGGTCTTGACGGCCCAAAGTCCCTACATCCCGGACGTCCTTCGCCGCCTGATGGAGTCGCCCCATCCGGACGTCCGCCTCTTTGCCGTCCAGCTGGCCCGGACAGCCCGGAATCCCGACCTCCTGCCGGAGCTTCAGGCGCGTCTGGACGACCCGAATCCCAATGTCGTCACGACGGCCATCGAGTCCCTCGGCCGCCTGGGCCATGCCTCGGCCATCCCAGCCCTTCGGTCTCTCTTGAACGCCGACGACCCCTGGATCCGCTACCAGACCGTGCAGGCCCTGGGTCAGATCGGCCACCCGGACGTCCTGGACCTCTGGCCCGGCTTTTTCCGGGACTCCCTGCTGTACCTGCCGGCTCTCCAGACGCTGGGTTACTTCTTCGACGGCCGGGCCGTGGCCCTCGCCGTCGAGGCGCTCCAGCACCCCGACCTGGCGGAAAACGGCCTCCGGGGTACCCTCCGGTGGTTCCACGTGCCCTGGAAAGACGAGTGGCTTCGCCAGTACGTTCACCGGTTCCACGAATGGCTCGCCCGGGTCGCTCCCCCGGCCGAGAGCCTGGACGCCCGGCCCTGGCGGGATTGGCTCGGCCACGACTCCGAAGAGGTAGCTCGGAGCGCCGAGTTCTGGGCCTGCGTCTTTCAGCGACCTGAATTTCTGGAAACCCTTCCGGATCGACTCGACGACCCCCTGGAAATGGAGCGAGTCGCGACGGTCCTACCCTGGCTCCCGCCCCTCGACTCGGACCGGTGGCGCTCCATCTGGGCCCGCCTGGAACGACCGGAGGCCCGCCACGCCTGGCTTTACTGGCAGACCCCTCCCTTGGCGGACGCCGACGTCCGGTCGGCCCTTCTGGACAGCTGGGACCGACTGGCACCGGAGACTCGGACTCTCGTCTTGCCCGCTGTTCTCCAACAGGCTCCTTGGTCCGAGGTCCGGACCTGGCTCGAACGCGCCTGGGCCCTTGAATCGTCCGAGCTCCAAGACGTCGTCTGGACCTGGCTGGCCGAGCGACAGGCCGAGCCCGAGCGGGTCGCCGAACTCCTCCAGTGGACGGCCTCCTGGACCGAAGACCCCCAGGCGTGGCGCCGAGCGGCCTTCGTCGACGTGCGGTCCGCCCTGGCCCCTGACGAGTTTCGCCAACGGGCCGTCGCCTGGATGCAGGACCCGGACCCCTGGGTCCGCCTTCGGGTCCTGCACCACGCGACGTCGGCCGGACGGCTCCCCCGGGACGTGACCGACCGCCTTTTGCGGATGGCCCTGGCAGACGAACACACGGCCGTTCGGGAAGAGGCCATTCGGGCTTACCCTGCGGACGCCCCCGACCTCCTCGACGTCCTGCGGGCGACCCTGGCCGGCTCGGACCTCTGGGGGCAGGTCGCTTCCGTCCGGCGGCTTGCCGCGTCGGGCCACCCGTCTGCCTGGGCCATCCTCATGGCGCACTACGACCATGCGGAGTTTCCCCTGCGTCTGGAGGTCTTGCGCCACGTCGGCCGGCTCGACATTCCTGATGTTTTAACTTTTTACAACAGAGAATATGATTTCAAGGATTTGATCCATAAACGCATGATCCTCGAGGGCCTGGCCGCCATGCGGCGTCAGGCCGACGCCGCCTTTGAGTTCGTCCTCCAGCGGTTCGACCCCCAGATGGAGGTCAGCCTGAAAGTTCGAGCCCTGACGACGATGGCCGTCCTGGACCCCCGACGGTTCCATGCCTGGCTGACTGATACAGCGCCCCCTATCGAGCAGTGGCTGACCCCGCCGGAGTGGATGAGCGTCCTCGCCCATCTGGACCTGCCCGACGTCCCCCAATGGGCCCGACCGTGGCTCTATCTGGAAGAGACCTGGCCCCAGTGGATCGAAATCGTCCAAGCCCGACCTGCCTGGCGCTCGACCCTGGACCGCTATGCCCCCAGTCGTCTTCGGCAGTGGGTCGACTTCTTCATCGGACCGGGCACCCCGACGGATTGAACCCATGCGGTACCCGCCCCTGGATTCGTCTCAGACCGGTGAGGTCCTGAGTGACGACCTATTTTACGCCTTCGTGGACCTGATCTACCGGCACACGGGCATCCGCTTTGACAAGGAATCCCGCTTCGTTCTCCAGCGGCGCCTCGTCCATCGCATGCGGGCCCTCGGTCTGCCCTCCCTGGAACGCTACTACTACCACCTCCTGTATCATCCCGACCGGGAACGGGAGATGGACCAACTCATCGACCTGGTGACGACCCACGAGACCTACTTTTTCCGGGAGAAACGTCAACTGAAGTGCTTTGTCGAGGAGATCGTTCCCCTCCTGGTCCAGGAAAGGCGAACCGACCCCCACCGCGTTCTCCGTATCTGGAGCGCCGGCTGTTCGACCGGCGAGGAGCCTTACTCGATCGCCATGCTTCTCCGAGGACTCCCGGCCCTGGCGGGATGGCAACTCTTCATCTTCGCCAGCGATATCTCCAGCCGGGCCCTCCAGGTCGCCCGCCAGGGTATCTACGGTCCCAGCTCGTTCCGGGACATGGAGCCCGCCTACGAGACGTATGTTCGACAGTACTTCGAGCCGACCCCCGACGGCAAACTCCGCATCCGGGACGAGATCCGCCAGATGGTCCTGTTCGGGCGGGTGAACCTGCTGGATTCGTCGAGTCTGGCCCTGTACGGTTGGCTCGACGTCATCTTTTGCCGGAACGTCCTGATCTACTTCGACACCGAGGCGAAGAAGCGGGCCATCCAGAACTTTTACGAGCGCCTCCGCCCCGGCGGCTTCCTGCTCCTCGGCCACTCCGAGTCCCTCCTCGGACTGGACAGTCGTTTCCAACTTGTCCATCTTCAGAATGACATGGTGTACCGGAAGTAGTGCTTAGAAATGGATGCAGACCCGGTGGGCGGGCTTTCCGGTGGCCAGGCTCGGTGTTCGGTCCTTGGCGTTGATCCGGTCCCGGGTGCCAGGTATCCGGAACCTGGAAACCCGGTACCTGGTATCTGTCTTCGAAAAACGCGCCCACGGGGTATGCAGGATGCAAACCCGGTGGGCGTGTTGGGCTCGGTATCCGGCCTTCGGCCATGGAATGAGGACGATGGGTTATCCAGGCCGAGGACCGAAGGCCGGACACCGAACCTGATCCCCGGACAGGCGTCGGGCGCGGTCATCCAGGTGGAGGTGGTTCCATCGATGCGGACGTCCAAGATTCGGGTCCTCGTCGTCGACGATTCGGCATACAACCGACGGACGATCAGCCGCCTCCTGGCTTCGGCTCCGGACATCGAGGTCGTCGATACGGCTTACGACGGTCAGCACGCCATTAAGAAGGTCCTCGAACACGACCCCGACGTCATTACCCTGGACCTGGAAATGCCGAATATGGACGGCTTCACGTTCCTACGGTGGCTGATGGCCCAGCGACCCAAGCCCGTCATCGTCATCAGCGCGTATGAGGCTGACGAAAATGTCCTTCGAGCCCTTGAGATGGGTGCCCTCGACTTTATCGCCAAGCCCGGTGGTCCCATATCGCCCCGACTCCCGATGATTCAGGAACAGCTCATCGCCAAGGTCCGGGTCGCCGCTCAGGGTAAGCTCCGGCCGCTCGTCCGACCTATCCCGTCGGAGGCGGTGCGTCGGGAGGCGGTCATTGTTCGGGAAACTTCCGATGTCCCGTCCGGCGTCGTCGTGATCGGGGCCTCTACGGGCGGTCCTCAGGCCATCCGCCACCTCCTGCAGAGGCTCCCACCGGACTTGCCGGCGGCCCTCCTCATCGCCCAACACATGCCGCCTGTCTTTACGACGATGTTTGCCCAGCGGCTGAATCAACTTGCGGGTCTGCGGGTCCGGGAGGCCGGGGACGATGAGGCCATCCGGCCCGGCTATGGGTACGTCGCCCCCGGCGGCCGCCATATGGAGGTCCGTCGCGCCCGTGGAGGGCTCCGCATCCGGCTTCGAAATCCCGACGAACGGGAGAAGTACGTGCCTTCGGTAGACCGGCTATTTCGCTCGGCGGCCGAAGCCTGTGGAACGGCAGTCCTGGGTCTCATTCTGACCGGGATGGGTGACGACGGCCTCCGGGGCGCCGCCGCCGTAAAGGCCGCTGGCGGACGGATCATCGTCGAGCACGAAGAGACCGCCGCCGTCTATGGGATGCCCCGCGCCGTCCTCGAGGCCGGCCTGGCCGACGAGGTCCTCCCCCTCGACCGCATCCCCGAGGCGCTCCAAGCCTGGCTTCGCCGCCGACACCCGACGTGAGGACGGCCCTATGGCCAAATGGCCCGATCAGGGCCGATACATCCAGAAGGGCCGAATGCGAGCCTGCCAGCGGTGGGCTTGGCGGTCGTACTTCCGAAGCAGGCGCTCCAGGGGAGACCCGGGGCTTAGGTCCGGGAGGGTCTCGATAGCTTCCCGAACGGCCGACGTCCCGCACAGGAGGTCGAAGGCCAAACGGTCGGTGACGAACTCATAGGCCTCCGTCCGCCATCGAAACGCCTGGGGGTACATCCGTCGGAGCATGGCGACGACGGTGACGCCCGTCCGGAAGGGCCGAAAGCGCCGGACGTCTGTCACGTGAATCCAGACGCCCCCGCAGACTTGACCCGCATATTTATGAAATTGAGGCCGAAAGGCCGTCGGCTGAAAGCGTACGCCCGGCAGGCCGAGGTCGTTGAGGGCCGAAGCCAATTCGAGGGGATGGACCCAGGGTGCCCCGAACTGCTCGAAGGGTCGGGTCGTCCCCCGGCCCTCGGAGACGTTCGTCCCCTCCAGCAGACACATCCCGGGATAGACGAGGGCCGTCGTCCACTGGGGCATATTGGGGGAGGGGTTCACCCAGCGGCGGCCCGTATCGGGCCACGCCATGCGACGGCGCCATCCCCGGAGTCTTACGACGTGGAGGTCGACCGGAAGTCCTCGTTCGGCTACGTACAGACGGGCGAACTCGCCGGCCGTCAGACCGTGCCGGACGGGGACGGCGTGGATCCCGACGAACGACCGGTAGGTCGGTTCGAGGAGGGGTCCCTCGACGGCCACTCCCCCGAGGGGGTTCGGCCGGTCGAGGACGACGACCCGTCGGTCGGTCCCGGCGACGGCGTCAAGGACGTAAGCGAGCGTCGAGAGGAACGTATAGTAACGGCTCCCGACGTCCTGCATGTCGAAGACGACAGCATCCACATCCCGGAGCCACGCTTCCGGGGGCCGAAGGCGGCCGGATTGATACAGGCTGTAAACGGGCCGGCCGACCCAGGGGTCGAGGCCGTCGCCGACGGTCTCCATGTCTTGAAAGACGCCCCAGAAGCCGTGCTCGGCCCCCCACAGGGCGACGAGTCGCCAGTCGTCTTCGGCCCGGAGGTACTCGAGGGCCGTGCGACCCTGGCGGTCGACGGCGGCCGGATGGCTGAGAAGGGCTACGCGGCGGCCTCGGATCAGGGGTCGCCAGAGGTCCGGACGTTCAAGGCCGACGAACATGAGGACACCCACCCGAGGAGTGGATTTTCGGGTACCGGGTCTCAGACTCGGTCCTCGGTGTTCGGTATCCGGCCTTCGGCGGTGGACTGGCTCCGGTACCGGTATGGGTCCCAGGTACCGGTACTTGGCAGAATGCTCGGCTCATGCTTCGAAAACGAGCACATGGAGTCTGCGTCTCCAATCTTAACAAACCCCGTGTGCACGTTTTCGGGACAGGCACCGGGAATTCTGTCAAGGTCCCGGCCTTCCATCCAGGTACCCGTACCCGACACCTGGAACCTGGGGACCTATGCCGGATCCCTACAACCGTTCGACAGAGCGGCGGGGAGAGACTATAATTTCAAAGCGGACCGGCCGGAGAGGTGTCCGAGCGGTCGAAGGAGCACGGCTGGAAACCGTGTACCCGCCGTAAGGCGGGTCGTGGGTTCAAATCCCACCCTCTCCGCCACGGCACCGGCTCGGGGGTATGGGTCCCGTGCGATGGCGGCCCGCGAACCCCGCCAGGCCCGGAAGGGAGCAACGGTAAGCGGTGTCCGGCATGCGCCGCGGGGGTGCCTGTACCCCCCTTATCGGTGTCAGGCATCCGTGGGATAGGGGCTCAAATCAAGGGTATGGATGCAGGATAGAAAGGGCCAGGATTCCGCGGATACCTGGTACCCGCACCTCTGCACCATTCCCACATTTCAAATCTTAACAAAGCACTACTGCCTTGTTAAGATTTGAGATGGGGAAATTGAGCATGGGTGCCCGGTAACCGGCCTGCATCATACATTCTGTATCCTGCATCCATACAGAGCACTACGGGGGGTTTAACCCCCCGATTGCCCATGGCCCGACGACCGTAAAACACCCTGTTCACCGGGTCCGTAACGACTCGAATCCGACCGTGGAGCGTTTTCCAGGGGGTCCGTCCTTGGCGAGTGTGCCGACCTTTATGCCGTTGACCCTTCGATGGCGACCCCAGTCTTTTGACCAGGTTATCGGCCAGCGGCACGTTGTCCAGACGCTCAAGCACGCCGTCGAGAAGGGTCGCATCGCCCAATGTTACCTCTTTTCAGGCCCCCGCGGGGCCGGCAAGACGAGCCTGGCCCGCATCTTGGCCAAGTCGTTGAACTGCGAGCGGGGCCCGACGGTTCAGCCCTGTCAGGCGTGCGCCTCCTGTGTCGAGATCGCCCAGGGCCGCTCACCCGACGTTTTGGAAATCGACGGGGCCTCCAACCGGGGGATCAACGAGATCCGGAATCTCCAGGAAGTTTTGCGCTATCGGCCCCTGCGCGGCCGTTATAAGGTCGTCATTATCGACGAGGTCCACATGCTGACCCAGGAGGCCTTCAATGCCCTCCTGAAGACCCTGGAGGAGCCGCCGCCTCACGTCGTCTTTGTCCTGGCGACGACGGAGTTCCGCAAGGTCCCCCTCACGATCGTCAGCCGCTGTCAGCAGATGGAGTTCCACCGCATTGGCGAGGACGACATCTATCGGCGTCTTATCTTCATCTGCGACACTGAGGGGATCGAAGCCGAGGCCGAGGCTCTCCGGCTCCTTGCCCGGGCGGCAGACGGTTCCCTCCGGGACGCCATCAGTCTGCTGGACCAGGCCCGGACGTATGCCGAGGGCCCTATCACGGCGGCGGTCGTCGCCGAGATCCTGGGTCTTGCCGAGCCGGGCAAGGTCCTGCGCCTGGCCCGGTGGCTTGTGCTGGGTCAGACGGGCGAGGCCCTGACGTACTTTCACGAACTCCTGCGGGAGGGCTATGACCTGAAGAACATCATCGACGAGCTCCTGACCTTCTTTCGGACCTTGCTGTGGGCCCGCTTTAAGACTGACGAGCCCGTCACCGTTGCACGGGACAAGGATACGCAAGCCCTGATCGACGAGCTCTTACCGCTTCTTCGAGAGGAGGACGTCCTCCGCATCTGTCAGCAACTCCTGGAGTGCGCCGAGCGTCTTCGCTACAGCGAGCTCCCGCTCCTGCAGGCCGAGATGACCCTGGCCCGCATCTGTCAGCTTCCCCGGCTCGTCGAGCTGGAAAAGCTCCTGGACACCTGGATCCAGGGCCGACCCTGGCAGTGGAACCCGGAGGCCCCGGCCATCCCCATCTCACCGCCGACCGGTGGGGCTGAGGCCACCGGTCCGCCGCCGTCCACGGCTCACCCTCGGCGGACGACCTTGAGTCCCTTGGCTTCAGCGGCGGCCGCTTCCACCGTCGACGACTTCATCGAGTGGCTCCGGTCCCAGAAGGAGTTTGCCCTGCTCTTTACCCATGTGCAGGGTTGGCAAGTCGACGATGCGGCCGGTTGTATCTATCTCAAGATGCCCCCGGCCTGGAAGACCATCGCCGAGACGACCTTAGCCGAGCGGATGCCCATCCTGCGGCAGGCCATGCACGACCGCCTCGGACGGGTTTACCGTATCGAGCTACAACCAGTGGCTCCGGAGTCGGCGGAGGCGCCGTCACCGGACGCCCAGACAGAGGCCCGTCGGGCCGTCGAGTCGGACCCCGACGTCCAGCGGTACTTACAGGTCCTGGGTGGCGAAATCGTGAAGGTCGAAAAGTCCTGATTCCCCGGAGCCGTCCTTTCAGCCGCCGCACGTGGAGGCGACTACGCCGGTAAACCGTCCCAGCGGGGTACGGTTTAGAGACCGAAGAGGATCGGCCCGAGTCGGTCCCACAGGGCCCGGAGTCGGCCCCCGTCGTCCCAGGTCCCGACGCCCGAGATGGACCCGACGGGCATGACCAGGCGGACGCTGTTGGTCGCCATCACGAAGTCCGCCTCCCGGAGGTCGTCCCACTCGAGGGGGCGAACCTGGACCTGCCAGCCGAGACCCGGCAGATGGGTTAAGAGAAATCGTCGCATCGTCCCCGCCCGAGCCCCCTCCGAGAGGGGCGGCGTCCACAGGGTCGTCCCCCGAGCGACCCAGAGATTGGCCCGACCGAGGGAGAAAGGTCGGCCCGCCCGGTTGACGAGTAGGACGTCGTCGAATCCGGCCTCGACGGCCTGTCGCCATGTCCAGTGAAACCATAGGTAGTCACAAGTCTTCCACGGCCATCGGACCCACCCGGGGAAGGTCTGGACCTGGAGGCGGAGGGCCTGCCACGTCGGGGGCTCGGCCGCCAGGGGTTGGGCCTCCGCAGTAAGGCGTACCCGCCGAGGCTGAGGGTCTCCATACACGACGGCCTGGATGCGGAGCCGGTACGGCCGGCCGGGGTCCATTCGCTGGAGGCACCGTCGGAGGTAGCGGTCGAGTCGGTCGGGTCGGAGGGGATAGCCGAGACGGCGGGCGGCGGCTGTCATGCGGTCTCGGTGATACGGCCAGAGAACAGGCCCTCGGTCGGGCCGGACCAGCAGGGTCTCAAAGAGGCCTTCCCCGTACCGGAGGGTCAGGTTCATGAGTGGGCCAGCGTCCATACGCGGTGCCACTCCGGGTCGTCCCATAGAAAGCGGGTCTTCCAGAAGACCTCGTCCCACTCCCGCTCGGGGTCCGAATCGATGGTGATGCCGCCGCCGGTCCCGTACCAGCCCCGGTCGTCACAGGTCACCAGAGTCCGGATGGCCACGCTGAAGACAGCCGACCGGCCGGGAAAGACGATCCCGATGGCCCCGCAGTAGACGCCGCGCTCGGCCTTCTCCCGCTCGGCCAGAAGCTCCATCGCTCGAATCTTTGGGGCACCCGTGACGGAACCCGGCGGGAAGGTCGCCCGCAGGAGGTCCAGCAGGGTCACGTCGTCCCGGGCCTCGGCCGTCACGATGGAGATCATCTGCCAAACGGTCAGATAGGGCTCGACCCGAAACAGCTCCGGGACGCGAACCGTGCCCGGACGGGCGACCCGGCCGAGGTCGTTCCGCATGAGGTCGACGATCATCAGGTTCTCGGCCCGGTCCTTGCGAGACGTGCGGAGTTCCTCATAGAACGCCCGGTCCTCCTCGGGCGTCCGACCCCGGGGACGGGTTCCCTTCATCGGTGCCGTCACCAGACGGGGGTGGTCCCAACGAAGAAACAGTTCAGGGGACATCGAGAGGACGGCCCGACGGGCGTCGACCTGCAGGTACGCCCCATAAGCCGTCGGCTGTTTGGCCCGAAGCCGTCCGTAGAGCTCATAGGGCGACCCCGTCAGCTCTAACTCGACACCGACCGTGTAGTTGGCCTGATAGAACTCGCCGGCTCGGATTTGGTCCCGGACCCACTCGATGTCCGTAACGTAGGTCGTCCGGTCGACTGTACACCGAACGAATCGAAGACGACCCCCGGGCGTCGGCGGCGGGAAGGGGAGCGAGGTGACTTCACACCGGCGGCCATCGGCACGCCATTCCTCCAGGATTTCGCCCGTCCGGACCCAGAGCCGATCGTAGACGCCCATCCACATCGGCGGGAACCCCAGGGGCGGATCATATGGGACCGGAAGACGCTCCCAGCGGTTCCGGAGGGTATACCCCAGGTAGCCGATGAGGAAGAAGCGGCCGACATATCGTTCCAGGGTCGCCGGGTCTGTCACGGTGTCGAGCGGCTCGACGGCCCAGAAGGACCGATGAGAACCCAGATGGGGCTGAGCGCCGTCCAGCCACACGAAGCCCACCGGCGGTGTCCATCGGGTCGGGGCCCGCGCCACGGCCACCCCCGTCCTGTGGGACCATTCCTCAGGCGGTCGAAGGGCAAGATACAAGATGCAGACCCCAGGATGCAAGATGAATGCGGACCCGACGTCCCCTTTCTTCCCCCCGCAGTATCTGTCCGACCGAATGACCGAATTTCAGGGTCGCGGCAGTGGAAGGGTGGGAAAACCGGGCTGAACCGGGCCTTCACCCCGCGCAAGCCCCGGCACGAGTAAATGGATAGCCACGGTTCGAGGATCCCCACGAGACTCCATCGGACTATATCGATCGAGCGGACCGGTGTGGAGACCCCCTGAACCGGTCTTAGCAGGCCCCCGATGAACAACAGCCAGGGAGCGACCGACCGGAGTCCCATCCGTACCATTTTTCCGCCGTCACGCCGTCACACGGACCCATCGGTGGGTCCGGGCGGACCGATAGCAGGCCCTTAGGATGCGGAGCGTGGCGACCGCCTCTTCCCCGTCGCGTCCGGTGACCGGCGCGGGCCATGTCTCCAGGCGGCTCAAGAAGTCCCGAAACAGGCCGGCATACCAACGCACGTAGCAAAGCTTGTCGGAGAGGGACTCCCGGACGAGTTCCGTCGAAGTCCCGGCGGACTGAAGCCACAGGGCGTCACCGTCATACAGGACCGTCGCCCGCGGGCCGACGAAGAAAAACCGGTTTTGCCGCCCCTGGGCCGCCCAGGAGAGCTGAAGGGTGACCCATCCGGTGGGATATTGGAAGCACACCAGGGCCGTATCCTCCACGCCGTAACCCGTATGGCGGATGGCTTGGGTTCGGGCCCACACGGCGGCCGGCGGTCCCAAAAGCCATCGAAGCAGGTCGATGTAGTGGACCCCCGTGTCCATCAGGATCCCACCGCCGCTGACCCGAGCGTCGACCCGCCAATCGGGCGCCCAATCGCCGATACCCGGGTCCGGGCCCGCCCGTAAAACGGTGATGTCTGCAAACCCGACGGGCCCCAGGCGTCCTCCGACGATCAAGCTCCGAAGGACCTGCCACACGGGGGCATAGCGGTACTGGTGACAGACCATGAATACCCGAGGGTACTCCCGAAGGAGCCGGGCAATCGCCCGAGCCTCGGATAGACGGGGGGCCAGAGGCTTCTCGCACAGGACGTGACACCCATGCCGCACGGCACGCCCGATAAGGTCCCGATGGACGTGGGGCGGCGCACAGATGTCTACAAAGTCCAGGCGCTCCGACCGAAACAGGTCTGTCGCGTCCCGGTAAATGCGGGCTTCCGGCAGGTGCTCCCGGATGACCCCATGGCGGGCCTCAACGGGCTCGACGACGGCGACGATGCGAACCCGCTCCCGCAGGAACTCGTCGGTCTGAAAGGCCGGGATATGCGCCTGGAGGGCGATGTTGCCGACGCCGAGGATCGCACCCTTCCACACCATCGCCTACGCCGCCTCCGGCCTCCCGGTCCCCTCCTGGAGCCATTGCAGGAGCCGACGGCTCCGCCGGTCCTGAGCGACCAAGAGGACGAACGCCACGGCGTTCAGGACGAGGACCTCCAAGAGGAAGAAGAGCAGGATGCGGTCCAGCAACACGGTAGCGAACAGGACGGCGACCCGCAGGTTTGTCGCCAGCAGGCTGTAGTACTTCATCAGGGGCCGATTCAGGCGCCGATACACTTCGGCGAAACCGGCCGGCACGGTCCCGCTACCCTCGTCGTAAAGACGCTTCAGGAGACGGACAAAATTCGGGGAGACGACCTCGACCCGCCGGACATAGGGAATGTAAAAAGCCAGCAGAAGCCGGGCTCCGCGTGGCCCCGGAACGCCCCGCAGAAGGGCATATTCCCGACGCAGGGTCTCGCTCCGGTCCATCGGGCCCTCCTCCGGCCGGACGTATGTCCGCGCTGAGTGCTCTGTCAAGACTTGAGATACAGTGCAGGATGCGGGATAGGACTCTGGCCTCCCCGCCAGCCCTATCCTGCATCATGCATCCTGTATCCTGCATCATGCATCAACGTCCCGGGGCTTCAGCGAGGATTCGATCGGCGACGACATCGAAAGCCTCCTGCAGGATGGCAATGGCTTCTTCGGCGATCGCCTCGGTGAGGGTCAACGGCGGATACAGCCGCATGTTCGGCCGGTAGACCATAGCGATTAGGCCCCGCCGGAGGCATTCCTCGAAGATCATCCGGGTCCACCGCCGGTCCAAGGGGACCCGGGTCTGACGGTCGGCCACCAGCTCGATGCCGATCATGAGGCCCCGGCCCTGGACCCGTCCGACGAAGGGGTACCGTTCCGGAAAGGTCGCCAGACGGTCCAGTAGGAACTGGCCCATGCGGGCCGCACGGGAGACGAGGTCTTCCTCCAAGATAACCCGGACGGTCGCCAAGGCGGCCGCTACCGCGAGGGGATTGCCGCCAAAGCTGGACGAACTCCCGCTCGGATTGGCAAAGGGACGGGCATGGGCCACCTCTTCTCGGATCAGGATGCCCGTAATGGGGAAGCCTCCGCCAAAGCCCTTGCCGATGACGAGGACATCGGGCACGACGCCGTCGTGTTCGCAGGCGAACATCTTGCCCGTCCGCCCAAATCCCGTGATCGTCTCGTCGCAGATGAGCAGAGCGCCGAATTCCCGGGCACAGGCCTGCAGGCGTTGTAGGTAACCCGGCGGAGGCACGACGTTGCCCGCCGTCCCCTGGATGGGCTCGACGACGATCGCCGCCAGGTCGTGGGTCGTCTCGGCGAGGACCTTCTGCCGTAAGAACGCCACGCACGCCCACTGACAGTCCGGAAACGTCTGGCCGAGGGCACAGCGGTAGCAGTCGGCGTATGGCGTCAAGTATGTCCCCGGCATGAGGGGGCCAAGCCCATGCTTGAAGGGATCGCCCAGCAGGCCGAGGACGCCGCCCGTCTTGCCGTGAAAACCACCCCAGAAACCTAAAAATTCCCGCTTCTTCGTGTACGACTTGGCCAGTCGAAGGGCCGCTTCGACGGCCTCTGCTCCACTACTATAGAACTGGACCCGCCGGATGTCGCCCGGGGCGATCTCGCTCAGCAGACGGACCAGCTCGGCCCGGGCCTGCGTCGTGAAACTCCCGACGGCGATACGGGCGGCCTGCTCCTGGACGGCCCGGACCCACTTGGGATGCGCATGCCCCAAGATAGCGACGCCGACGCCCGTGAAAAAGTCGATAAACCGATTGCCGTCGACGTCCTCGACGATGGCACCTTCGCCCCGGGCGATGGCCAGCCGAGCGTACAGGGCGATACTCGGAAGGCCGGGCGCAATATAGCTCTGCTCCTGCTCAAACCATTCCCGAGACCGGGGTCCCGGAATCGGAGTGCGGACCCGAGCCCATCGCACGCGCAGGTCCTCGCAAGGTCGAGTAAGCGGGGCAGGAGCGGGTTTGCTCCTGCCCCGCCCCGATAGTATAGAAGGCGAGCCGTGGGGGGACTACTGCTGGGTCGGCGTAGGCGCCTTCTTGGCCCCGACCTTTTTGACGGCGATCGCCACATTCTTGCCGTCTTCTGTCTTGTAACTCACCCGGACCTCATCGCCCTGGGCGATGCCCGACAGCGGCTTCGTCAGAGCGAACTCCATCGTCTCCGTCTTGCCCTTGACGCCCCGTTCGATGGTCAAGCTCGTATCCGAAAAGGCCGTCACTTTCCCGACGGCGACGTGGCGCACGGCCTTAGCATCGGTCTTCGGGGCCGAGGGTGCCACCTGAGACTGTTGAGCCCAGGCCATCATGGCCATAACCCCCACGGCCACGAGGCTGAAAGCGATCCACCGTTTCATAAGCGACCTCCATGAGAGTCGAGTTGGTGAGGGGAATAGCAAGGTCTGTACCAAACGGGAGAGATGACGGCACGGCGGCTTCTGAAGCGCCCGGATGCTCGACCCGGCCGACAGGCGGGTCAGAAAAGGTGGGACATTTCTCTCCAGGCCTGGGGACTGACCGTCGGGTCTCTGCCAAGCCCCGGACCGTCGACGCGACCCCCCAAGACCCGGCCTCCACGGTCGGGTCCAACCTCCAGGGCGACTGGATCCCGACCGGCTATGGGGGTATCATCGATCCCTTTCAGGCGGGCCGGCTACCGTCGATTTCTGCCGGAGGGGTGGGCCATGCCGTCTGAGGACCGGGACCTCAGGGACGAGGGTAACCCAAACGGGTCTTTCCAGCTTCCTCCCGACACCCCCTTGGCGGCGAACCGGTGGTATCAGCGTTGGTTAGACGGCGATCCCGAAGCGTGGGAGTGGCTCGTCCAGACCTTTACCCCCATGGTCTACCAGTTTTGCTACCACTTTACGCATAGCCCGATGCTGGCGGAGGAATACACCCAGGAGATCTTCCTCCGACTGTTTCAGAACCTGGAGAAGTTGGGTCACCACACGAACTTGAAGTACTGGATCATGCGAACGACTTACAACTACTGCATCGATGCCTATCGGCGCCAGAGATACGAACGTCGCTTCCTCCGTCGGCTCTGGCTCGAGGCCCGGGAGTGGTGGCATGCCAGCCTCTATGCCCAGGAGCACACCCTCCTGTCCCGGGATGTCCGTCGGGCCCTCCGCCGGGCCCTGCGGGCCATGCCCGACGACCTGCAAGCCGTTCTCATCATGCGGGAGTTTATGGAGCTCTCCTACGAGGAGATCGCACAGGCCCTGGGCATCCCCGTCGGGACCGTCAAGTCCCGCTTGAATCGGGCCCGTAACTTACTGGCCCGCCGGCTCCAAGCCGAGTGCCCGGCGCTGGTCTCGGCGGGGACCCGGTCGAAAACCCCCGAGGCCGTGATCGGAATGCCGTCGGCCTTCGTTGAAGAATAGATAGACGGGTTCCGAATCCGGCGGTCGAGGTGACCCATGTGTGAGGAGTGTCGCCAGCACCCCCGGTGGAAGCAGGTCGACGACTTGTTACGAAGCCTCCGAGGAACCGGCCGCCCGCCGGAGCGGCTCCTCGAACGACTCCGCCGCCTCCCCTCGGAGCAAAAGTCCCCGGCACCCCCGGTGTGGAAGCCCATCCTGTGGATCGTCTTTCTGCTATTGTGGCTTCTACTTCAACAAATCCCCCTGGCTACCCGGCGCCCGGCCGGACCTTCCCTTGCAGGCCTCCCCCGCTTCGCCGGCCGCCCCGTCGGTCCCCGTCGGGAACAGCCCTCGGAGTTCTTTGGCCTTTCCCGTCTGAACCGCCTCCCGGCTCTGCCGGAGAAGTGAGACGGCGGGCCCCTTTACCCGCCGAGCCAGGAACGGAGCCATCGGCGGAGGAAGACCAACAGCAGGACGACGATCGCCGGGCTGAAATCGATGGCCGTCGCGACGGCCGAGCGCCCCAAGAGCCGGCGGACGGGTGCCAGGACCGGTTCCGTGAGCCGGATCAACCAGCGCCAGTACCGGATGGGCAGGAAACCCCACGAGAGAAAGACCCGCAATACGATGAGCAGGATGTAAGCCTGGATCGTCCAGTCCAGGACGTTCAAAAAGAAGCTTTTCACGGTCCACGACCTCTGTAAGAAGATGCAAGATACAGGATGCATACCCCGTGTGCGCGTTTTTCGAAGACAGGTACCAGGTACCGGGTTCCGGTCTCAGGTCCCGGGTACCTGGCACCTGGGACCCGATACCTGGTACCGGATTCGCGCCGAGGGCCGAATACCGAGTACCGAAGACCGACTCCAGCTACTGAAAAACCCACATACCGGGTTTGCATCCTGCATCCTGTTCTTAACAAAGCCGTAGCCGACCCGACGTCGGGGTAGGCCTTACGCGGTGAATGGGGTAACTGTACGCGGTCCGAAAATCGCTTGGCCGATCCGGACGATCGTCGCCCCCTCTTCAATGGCGACCTCGAAGTCGTGACTCATCCCCATCGAGAGATGGTATAGGCGGAGGGAGGACCCCCGAGCGGCCAGGTTGGCGTTGACTTGGTCCCGCAGTTGGCGGAGCCGCCGGAAGTACGGCCGGGACGCCTCGGGGTCCGGGTCATAGGGCGGGATGGTCATCAGACCGACAGGGCGGAGCCGCGCCGAGTCGGCAAGGCGCTCGACCAGGGCCGGCAGTTCGGCCTCCGAACAGCCATGCTTGGTCGGTTCCGGCGACAGCCGGACTTCGACGAGGACCGCCAGGGTCCGGTCATAGCGCTCACAGGCCCGCTCGAGGACGTCGATGAGGTCCGCCCGGTCGACCGAGTGGATCCAGTCAAAGAGCCGGACGGCCCAACTGGCCTTGTTCGTCTGTAGGGTCCCGACCAGATGCCACGTCAGGCCGGTCGGACAGAGGGGGATCTTCGTCCTGGCCTCCTGGACCCGATTCTCCCCAAAGTGGCGAAGGCCCGCCTCATAGGCGGCCCGGACGGCTTCAGGCCCGAAGGCCTTGCTGACGGCGACACATAGGACTTCGTCGGGTGAACGGCCGGCCCGAGCGGCCGCCCGGCAAATTCGCTCCTGAACGACCCGGACACGCTCGGCGATGAGGCTCCGTAAGTCCACGGGCAATTCTCCCCGAGAGACGAGACGACGGCGGGTGGCATCACGTCGCCCCACCGTCCCGTCGCAAAATGGCCTGCGCTGACGACCAAACCCGTCGGAGGACCGGCACGAGGGGGTCCATGATCACCGCGTCCAGGCCGGCGGCGACGGCCATCGCCAAGAAGGTGGCCTGACCGACAGTCTTGGCCCGCTCATCGGCACCCCATCGGAACGTCAGGTTGGCCAGACCGACCAGGACGTGACATCGGGGAAAGTGGTCCCGTAGGCGACGGATGGTCTCCAGCGTGTCCGTCGGGTCGGCCCCGGGACGACGGTACACCAGGGGAAACAGGACGGCATCGAAGTAGATGGCCTCGTCCTCCAGGCCGCAGGCCCGGAGGGCCCGGTAGGCTTCATAGGCCAACTCCAGACGCTCCGCCGGGGTCAACCGGGTCGTCTCTTCCGTGGCACACAAGACGATGACCTCCGGCCGAAACTGGCCGATGACGTCCAAGGCCGCCGGCCGAAGGGGATGCGCCGGCAGGGAGTTGACGACCGGCCGAACGGGACATCGGGGCACCAGCCGTGCCCACGCCGCCGTATCCGGCCAGTCGATCACGGGCCGGACCTCGGGGGCCGTCTCGTAAAGCCGTCGGATAAAGGCCTCATAGAGGGCCACCCGGTCCGCCCCGGGCCAGTCGAGCTGGATATCGATGCCGTACACGCCGACCCGTGCCAGGCGTCGGATGAGACGGTCGATCGGGGTCCACCGGTTCTCCGATAGGGCCCGGCGCACGTGGGGTCGCACGCTGTTGAGATTCTGGGCGATCAGTCGATAAACCGACACCATTCTCCCTACCGTCGGGTCCAGATTTCCGATGTAGGAATCCGGCATGGGTCACCGGATAAAAGGGACGGAGTGGTGAAGGGACGAGGTGACGAGCCATACGGCCCCATTGTCGTCAGAGAGAGGGATAGCCCCATAATATTTTATTGATCTTCGTTTTGAAAAAGTTTCTAAGATTCCCCACGGTAGAACGCACCCCTGGCATCCAAGCTCCTCATCGTCACTCCGTCACTTATACTATGGGTGGCCGCTAAGATACCGCCCGACATCGGAGAGCAGACCTCTACGAACTTTGACAATGCAAAGTCCCCTCATACAATGGGACGACGAGCGAAGTGGGGACCCTTCCCGGGAGGCGGCCCGTGGTCGAGCTGGTCATCCCGAGTCAACTGTCCTTTTTGACGCTGGCCGAGGAGGTCGCCCGGGCCCTTATTTCGGGCTACGTCCTCTCGGAGGAGGACCGAGACTTTGTCCTCCTGGCCATTCACGAAGCCGTCGCCAACGCCATCGTGCACGGCAACCGCCAGGATCCCCGCCGGGTCGTGTCCCTCCGGTTCATTTTAGAGCCTCACGGCTTTTACGTCGAGGTCCAGGACCAGGGGAACGGGTTCGAGCCCGAGGCCGTCCCGGACCCCACGAAGCCGGAGAACCTGTTCAGTCCCCGCGGACGGGGTCTGTTGTTCATCCGGACCCTGATGACGGAGGTCGAGTTCGCACGGACGCCCGAAGGCATGCGGGTCCGCATGTACAAGGCCGCTCCCTACTCGTCGCCTTGAAGCCGAGGCCCACTCGAACCAGGGATGGAGACACGGGGACGCCACCGATGGGAGAGACGCGGGAGAGTGCGTTTCAGTATATCGGTTCCCTGGCCGACATGCCTGTCCCGGTCGTGTTCAAAAAGGTCTACGACTATCGGGTCCCCGGTGTCTTGACCTTTCAACGGGAAGCCGTCATCAAAAAGGTCTACGTCAAAGACGGCCGTATCACCTTCGCCAGCTCGAATCAGAAAGACGACCGCCTCGGCGAGTTCCTGCTTCGACGGGGCATCATTGACGAGACTGTCTTCCAAGAAGCCTCCCGTCGCCTCCGACTGAATCCGGACAAACGCCTCGGCCGCATCTTGGTCGAGATGGGCGTCCTGACGCCTCATCAGCTCTTTCAGGCCGTGCAGGACCAAATCCTGGCCATCGTGAGTAGCGTCTTTGCCTGGGCGCAAGGCGTCGTCCACTTCGTCGTCGGTCCGTCCAAGGACGAAGAAGTCATCCAACTCCATCTGCCGATTCCGAGGGTCATCGTCATGGGTGCCCGCTGGCTCCCGGACCCCGGCCGCTGTATCGAGGCCCTGGGCGGGCCCGACGGGTACGTCGAGATGGTGCCCCAGCTTCGTCTGGAAGTCCACGTCCTGGGTCTCCTGCCCGATGAGCGGCGACTCCTGCCTCTGTTGGACGGAACCCGGACCCTCCGAACGATCCTCGAACAGAGCCCCATTGGGCCCGACATGGCCGCCCGCCTCCTCTATAGTCTCTATGTCCTGGAACGCGTCCGCATTCTGCGGGCGGTGCCATGACGGGCCATCACACCGGCGTAAGGAACGGAGTCGGCCATGACCTGGACCGACGAAGACGTCCTGGGAGCCGTCGCCGCGGCGCTCCTGCCCGAACTACGGGGTCGGACCCATGAGGTCCTCCGATGGGTCGAGCGTCCAGGGGAATTGAGACGGATGGACATTGCCGTCCCCCTGGGCCTGCAGGCCCGCCTCCGAGAGGCCTCCCTCTGGCAGAAGGCCGAACGCTGTCTACGGGATTCGGCCCGACGGGGCTATCGGGTCATCCCCATCGCCGACCCGACGTATCCGCCCCTCCTGAAGGCGACCGAGTCGCCGCCCATCGTCCTGTGGGTTCAAGGCCGGTGGCCCCTGCCGGAGACGCCCCTCCTGGCCGTCGTCGGCTCCCGCCGAGCGACCGTCTACGGGAAGAACGCCGTACGGTTCTTGCTGGAGCCCCTCGTCGGGGCCGGCGTCGGGGTCGTCAGCGGGATGGCCGTCGGGGTCGATGCGGCCGCCCACCAGCTGTGCATCGAAAGGGAGGGCTACACGGCCGCCGTCCTGGGCCACGGGCTCGACGTCACGTACCCCCGGGAACACCGGACCCTGCGGGAGCGGCTCCTTCAGGCCGGCGGGACGCTCATCAGTGAGTATCCGCCCGACACACCACCCCGGCCGGAGCTGTTCCCCGTCCGGAATCGGGTCATCAGCGGCCTGACGCCTGGCGTCCTCGTCGTCGAGGCACCGCCCCGGAGCGGGGCCCTGAACACGGCCCGGTGGGCCCTGGCCCAGGGTCGAGAGGTCCTGGCCGTCCCCGGGTCCATCTTCCAGGAGACCAGCTTGGGGACAAACTACCTCATCCAGCAGGGTCTGGCCCACATGGTCTTGCACTGGCGGGACATCGTCCAGGCCCTACCGCCGACGTGGAGCGCGGGCCTTCGATGGCCAGAGACGCTACCGGCCCAGACGGGAGCAGAGACTGCGCCCTGGGACGACGCGCAACGCCGCCTCCTCGAATGGCTCCCGGCCGACGGCGACGTCGGCATCGAGACCCTTCTGGAGCAAGCCCGCCAGGCGGGCATCGACCCGGAACGGCTGTATGAAGCCCTCTTCGAGCTCGAGCTCCGGGGTGTGGTCATCAGCCTGCCCGGTCGCCGCTACGCCCGCCGTCCCGGATGACGACTCCAAGGAGGGTGAGCCAAGTCCGCGGCTTGAAAATCCCAGCAGGGGGTGCCATAATAATATCTTCGAACCGACCCCGTGTTCCTGGTCCGGCTCCCTCCGGGCGAAGAGGTCCCCATGCGTTTGCGTGAGCGTAATCAGTACAATGGTCCGTGTATCCTCTACGAGCTGATCCCGCCACCCAAGGACGCCACGCCGCGAGAGGTCGAGGCCGTCGTCGAGTGTGTCGCCGAGTTTATTGCCAGCCTGCCCGTCTCGATCGACGCCCTCAATATCCCGGAAGTTCGGCCCGAGAGCACCCGGGAGACCCAGCGACCCCAGGCCTTCATACCCAAGATGGAACCCCGGGAATTCGTCCGCTGGGTCCGGCCGGCCCTGCCTGCCTCGGTAGATGTCATCGTGAACCGGTGCGTCGTGTATGCCCCCCGGGAGGCCCAGCTTCGGTGGTTGATCCGAACATACCACGAGTTTCGAGTCGAGAACCTCGTCTTGGTCGGTGGAGAATCCAGCCAGATCCGCTATCCGGGCCCCTCGGTCTTAGAGACGGCCACATGGATCACCGAGTACCTGAACCGGGGTCGATGGCCGTATGACTCGTCGAGGCCCGCCATTCCCCCGACGGACTTTTTCCTCGGGGGCATTACGATCCCGACTCGTCGAAAGCCGGACCCCGAGCGGGACGAGCCGGCCCGCCTCATCCAGAAATCCCGACGGGGGATTCAGTTCTTCACGAGCCAGGTCCTGTACGAACCCTTCAGCATGCAGAGGCTCCTGCGGGACTACGCGGCCCGTTGTCAGGCTGAGGGCGTCCCACCCTGCCGGATCTTCCTGAGTTTCGCCCCCGTCTCGTCCCCCAGCGACGTACAGTTCCTCAAGTGGCTGGGCGTAGAAATCCCCCCGGACGTGGAGCAGGAGCTCTTGAAGGGCTGGCTCGGCGTAGCCTGGCGCTCGATCCGGGTCGCCGAACGGGTTCTTCAGGACATTCTCGACTTCGTGTCGGCCGAGCACATCGCCGTCCCCCTGGGCCTGAACGTCGAACACATCACGAGCCGCAACTTTGAGGTCTCGGCCGAGATGATTGCCCGCTTGGTCGCCGTGTTTCAGCGCCACTTTCGACGGGAGGCCCCGCCGGATACGGCGGCCGAGTGGGCCCTCCAGCTGACTGGCCTGCCCGTACCGGACGCGTGAAGGAGCCCGTCCGGCACGCGCCGGTATAGGGTTGGACCGCATTCCGTCCGTGCCCGGACGTGGAGGCCGGAGACTTTACGCTGAAGGTCCCGAGGCCTGCAAGTCCCGGCGGACCCGCCGGGTCGCCTCGACGATGACCCGAAGCTTGCCGATGGCCTCATCGACTTGCCGAGTCTTGAGCCCGCAGTCGGGGTCGACCCAGACCTGCTCGGGTCGGAGGACCTCCAGGGCGGCCCGGATGCGCCGTTCGACCGTATCGACGTCCTCGACGACGTGCGTGTGGACGTCGACGACGCCGACGCTGATGTCCTTCGTATAGGGATGCCGTCGGAAGTGCTCTAACATGTCTAAGCCGCTGTTACTCATCTCCAGGTCGAAGTTGTCGACGGGGCTCTTCAGCATATCGGGATAGACGGCCTCAAAGTTCCCGTAGCACATGTGGGTGACGAAGTAAGCCCGGTCCCGCAGGCCGTCCAGGACGACTTCCATCGCCTCGACCATGATGGGAAGCTCGTCCGGCCGGACCGACGTGGCCGGCTCGTCGATCTGAATGATCCGGGCACCCGCCTCGATGAGGGCTTCGACTTCCCGATGGATGGCCCGGGCCAGGGCCAGGACCGCGCTCTTCCGGTCGGGATAATACTCATTGAACGACCAGTCCATCATCGTGTAGGGCCCGGTCAGCATCCCCTTGACGGGTCGGTCCGTCAGGGACTGGGCAAATTGCCACCACCGAACCGTCATCGGGCCCGGCCACTCGACGGGCCCCACGATGATGGGCTTGTGGTAGTACCGATTGCCGTACGAACGTACAAGGCCGCCGATCTCGAAACCCGGGAGCCGTTCGGCAAAATAGGCGACCATGTCGCCCCGGTACATCTCACCGTCGACGAGAACATCCATACCCAGCTCCTCCTGGGTACGGATCCAGAACTCGGTCGCCCGACGCTCCAGTTCCTCCAGACGATCCCGGGAGATAGCACCCCGCTGGAACTGAATCCGGGCTTCCAGGAGTTCGGGGGGCTTCGGGTAGCTCCCGACGGCCGTCGTGGGGAGCAGGGGCAGGTCCAAGCCCAAGGCCTTCAGCTTGCCTCGACTCATCGGCGACCTCCGGCGAAGGACTCGGCGATGCGAGCGACCCGCTCGATTTTCGCCCGGGCCCGGTCTCGGGGGAGGAGCTCCAAACCGCAAGACGTCGTGAGATGATGCGTGCCCTCCAGGCGGGGCGCCAGGCGGTCCAGTCGGCGCAAGACCTCGGCCGGGTCCTCAAGTTTCGTATTCCGGCCGTCGATAAGACCCAGGCCGAGGGGCTTGGCCGAGCCACTGGCGGCGATGACGTCCAGCAGACGGGGGCTGTAGGTAAAGTCCAGGACCAGCATGTCCACGGGCCATCGTTGGATGTGCGACCACAGGGGCTCGATGTCCCCCCAGTACAGGGCCAGGGCGAGGCGGGCCGGACCCTTGTTTTCGGCCAGGATTTCGAGGGCGGTGGCCACGATGGGGGCATCTTGGGGGTGGTGAAGCAAGGCCGGCTCCTCGACCTGAAGCCACGAGAGTCCGGCCTGCACGAGCTGACGGACCTCCCTAGCCCAGGCCACGGCGTAATCTTCCGTAAGCCTCTCGATGCGACCCAGATAGAGCGGCGTCTGGACGATGGAGTACCGGGCCATCGTGTAAGGCCCCGTGAGGACGACCTTCACGGGTCGGGTCGCCGCCGCCTGGGCAACGGTGAATTCCCGCAAGAGGATCGGCTCCTTCCACTGGACCGGCCCCGACACGACGGGCTGACGGAAGTAAAAGTTCGTGTCGAAATACCGAAGGAGTCCGTCAATCTGAACATTCGCCAGTTTCCGGGCTAAGTGGGAGAAGGGACAGTACCAGCGGACCATACCGTCGCTGACGATGGCCAGCCCGGCCCGTTCCTGCTCGGCAATGACCTGCCGGGCGACCTCGTCCTCGACCTGCCGGAGCTCGTCGTCACCGATCCTCTTCTGTTCCCAATCGGCGATGGCCCGCCGGAGCTTCTGTTCCTCCGGCGAATCCCCGATACGGGGGTAGTTACTGTGAATGACTGGCCAAAGCGCTTCCATCCGAATACCCCTTCAGGGAATCAGATGCAAGATACAAGATGCGAGATACGGGATGCAAGATGCCGGACTACTCGGCATGCGCCAAGATGCCGCCGAAAAAGCCCGTCACCGGGATGAGGACCAGAATCAGGAGGGCCCAAATCCAGAGCCAGCGCCGGGCCGGCGGCGCCCAACTAATGACGATGCCCAGCCACAGCAAGACCGTCGTCGCCACGCCGAGCCGCTCGTGCCACTCTAAGACTTCCTCCAACTCACTGCCCTCAAAGGGCTCTTCCTGAGCCCGGCCGGCAAAGTAAGCCGCCAGGGCAAACAAGGCCGCGACCCCGATGAGGAGCCGGGCGGCCGCCCCGTAATGGGGCCACCGCCGACTGAGAAGCGTCAAGACGGCACCCATTAGGCCCAGGGCGATGGGGAAGTGGACGATCTTGTTGTGCATGTGGGCCCATACATGCTGACGCCATGGGATCCCCGTCTTGAGGTCTTGGGGCACCCAGGCCGCGCCCGATGGGGCGGCCCTTTCAAGTCGCTCGGGGGTCGGAGACGCGTCCGGCGACCGATCTTCTACTTCCTGGGAGGCTTCTGGCGCTTGGGACTTGTCTTGGTGTCCCCGATGACTCCAGGCCGTCGGGGGCCCACCGAGGAGGACGACCCCCAGGCCCAGGGTCAAGACGACCGAGATCGACCGAAGGTGACACCGCATGGACGACCTCCTGGAGAGTGACGAAGTGACGGGGTAACGGAGTAACGAGTGACGAGTAATCAATCATTGCCGCATGGCCGTACTGCTCTGTGAAGATATGGATGCAGGATACAGGATGCATGATGCAGGATAGAAATGGCCCAGATTCCGGTTACTTGGTACCTGGCACCCCTGCCCCATTCCAAGGCCCTCCTGCCTTACTGCCCGATTGCCTTATTGCCTTCCTGCCTTATCACGCGTTACTCGTCACTTCGTCACCCCGTCACTCCCTACGGCTCGCTAACTCCTGCAAGGCCGCCGCCAGGTCTGCCCGGACCCGCCGGACCTGCTCCGGCGTCAGGATATAAGGCGGCGCGAACCGAACGACCCGCTCCTCAAAAAGGGGTCGGTCCATCAAGTATCCCCGGGCCTGGACCGCCTGAAGGAAGGCCTCGGCCTGGTCGGGTCGATGAAAGACGAGGCCCCACATCAGACCCAGTCCCCGAGCCCCGGCCAGGACGTTCGGATACAACCGACACCAACCCTGAAACACCCGGCGCCATCGGGCTTCCAGCCGTTGGACCCGTCGGATCAGCCGCTGGCGCTGGAGGGTCCGGAGCACGGCCAGACTGGCCGCACACGCCACGGGATGCCCTCCAAAGGTAGACAGGTGGGGAATCAGGCCCGTCGCCAGCAAAGCCTGGGCCAGACCCCTCCGCAGGACGAAAGCCCCGAGGGGGAATCCGCCTCCGAGGGCCTTGCCGAGGACGAGGACGTCCGGTCGGAGCTGAAGCCGCTGACAGGCCCACCAGGACCCACAGCGGCCCATACCGGTCTGGACCTCGTCCAGGATCAGGAGAGCCCCGACGTCCCGACACCGACGCTGGAGGGTCTGCCAGAATCGAGCGCCGGCCGTCCGGATCCCGCCCTCCCCCTGGACGGGCTCGACGACGACGGCGGCGACCCGCTCGTCGATGGCCTCGAGGGCTGACGGGTCGTCCCAGGGCAGGCGAATCACCTCCGCTTCCATCCACTGGAACGCCGATCGGTAGGCCGGCGACCCGATGAGCGCCAGGGCACCCTGGGTCTCCCCGTGGTAGGCACCCTCGAAGGCCACGAACGTTCGCCGGCCCGTCTGGACAAAAGCCGTCTTGAGGGCTCCCTCGATGGCCTCAGCACCGCTATTGGTCGGATAAATGGCCGTCAGGCCCGCCGGCAGAAGCGTCTTGAGTCGACGGGCCCACCGGACCTGAATCTCGGCAGGCCACACGCCATACACCATGACGTGGGTATGCCGTCGCAGTTGTCGGGTGACGGCCCGCTCGACGGCCGGATGCCGGTGGCCCAAAACGTTGACCATCAGACCCGACGTCAGGTCCATCCAGGCCCGCCCATCGGCGTCGTAGACCCAGGGGCCCTGTCCACGCACGATGCGGAGAACGGGTCGTTTCGGCCCGATAGGGCCCAGGGGGAGAGTCCACATCGTCACTGTCGTTCCCGACCAGACAGGTAGGTAAGCCGTGAAGACGGGGTCCAGGGGCCCCGCCGGGGTATCATGCCGAGTCAGCCTTCTCCTTCTTGGGGACGATTTCGCTACTGTGGCCTCCAAACAGGCGGGCCGTCGGGTCGATGAACATCTTGGCCGCCCCGACGGCGATGGCCGCCTGTCCAAAACCCGTCGCCAGGAGCTTGAGATTCCCGACGCCTTCCACGCTGGCGATGTCCCCACAGGCGAAGACGCCCGGCAGGCTCGTCTCCATTCGGGCATTGACCTTAATCGAGCGGCCGTCCAGCTCAAAGCCCCACTCGGCCAGGGGACCGATGTCGGCCTTAAACCCCAGGGCCAGGATGACGGCATCGACCGGGAGGGTCTCTTCCTCCATCGTGCGATTCTGATAGATGACGGCCTCCCGGACCCAGGTGTCGCCCCGGAGCTCCTTGAGTTCGTAAGGGGTCTTGACCGTCACAGGGGCGGCCATCAGTTCCCGCACGCTCTTTTCGTGGGCCCGAAATTCGGTCCGGCGGTGGATCAAGGTGACGTGTCGGGCGATGGGATAGAGATGGAGGGCCCAATCCACGGCCGAGTCGCCGCCCCCCACGATGAGGAGACGTTTGTCCCGAAATTCCTCAAAGTTCTTCGCAAAGTAGTAGACCCCCCGCCCCTCGAAGGCCTGCACGCCGGGCCTGTCCAGACGGTTTGGGTTAAACGCCCCAATGCCGGCACTGATGATGACCGTCCGGGTCCAGTGACGCCGCCCCTTGTCGGTGGTGATCACGTAAACGCCGTCGGGTTCCCGCTCCAGCTGAACGGCCCGTTCTTCGAGGCACACGGTGGGCCGATACCGAAGGCCCTGAGCGATGAGGTTGGCCGCCAGGTCCTTGGCCAGGATTTCCGGGAAGCCAGCCACGTCGTAGATGAGCTTCTCCGGATACAACGTGATGAGCTGACCCCCCAGCTCAGGCAGGGCCTCGATGATCTTCGTCCGCATCTCCCGAAGGCCCGCATAGAAGGCCGCAAAGAGTCCGACCGGCCCGCCGCCGATGATGGTCACATCGTATACGTCCCGTTCCTGTGCCCAGGTCATGAACCGCCCCCTACGCGGAGATTCGGAAACGGCTTGATTGACCCTCGCCTTGAAAACGTTCTGGGATCCTCCACGGTAGGACGGGTAGTGTCCCGCTCCGTGGGTCCAATGGCAATTCGGCAACAAGTTATTACCCGTTGCTCGTTACCCGTTACTCCGTCACTCCATCACTCCATAGCATGGCATGCCCGGACCGGTCTTTGCAAACCCCGAAGGTGATGGCTTACCTTAATACCGGATATCGGCTACGGATTCCGGTACAGAGGACGAAGAATACGGACGGAACGACTGGAAATCCGGATCGACCCCGACGAGGCCAAGTGGCTCAGAGCGGAGGCCCGCCGACGGGGTGTGTCCGTAGGAGCTCTTGGCCGAGAGGCCATCCGCCGCTTCCGGGAAGCGACGGAGGCAGAGACGGCCGCCCGACTGGCGGCCGTCGATCGGCTCGCACGCCTGGAGGCCCCCGTGGCCGACTGGGAGAGGATGAAGCGGGAGATCGAGATCGCTTATCTCGACCCAGAAATCCGGGCGGCTCTGGCCGTCCGCCTCGGCGTCGAGCCGGAGGCCTGTTTTGAGGCCCTGCGCCAGCTCGAAACCTCCCGGCAGGAGGAGCTCCTGCAAGAGGTTTTTCGAGACCTGAGCGTCCGGGGTCGGGTCCCGAGCCCCTCGGAGTGGTATCGAGAGCCCTTCATGACCTACGTCCACGCTCGTCTTCGGGAGGGAAAACCGTGAGGGTCTTTTTGGACGCGAATGTACCCATGTATGTGGCCGGCGGCCCCCACCCGCTCAAGGAGCCGGCCCGACGAATTCTGGAAGCCGTAGCTACAGGGCGTCTGGACGCCTGGACGGACGCCGATACCGCTACTGGGCTGTCGGGGCCCGGGAGGCGGGTCTGCGGGTATTCGACGATTTCCTGCGCGTCTTGACACCGGACCGGGTCCTACCGGTCATCGTCAAGGATGTCGTCCGGGCCCGGGATCTCCTGGAGGCCTTCCCGGGCCTGTCGCCCCGGGACTGCATCCATGCGGCCGTGGCCGAATCGTGACGGCGGACAGAGCTTTCGAACAAATTCCCTTCTTGCGTCGTCGGCCTATCGAGGCGGTCCCATGAGGCGGTACCCGATGTTTCTCCGGCTTTTCCGGGAATAGGTCTGGGCGGCCGTGACGTACAGCGTGGTAGGCGGGCCAGGATGGGTGCCTTGCCGGGGGACAGGCATCCCCCTATGATGGGGCCGCCGAGACCATGGGCCGCGCCCTCACGGGTCCAGCCGTGGGTGGGTTCCCAGACCGTCGGATTCGCTTGATCGGCGTGACGGGCGGTATCGCCACGGGCAAGAGCACCGTAGCCCGTATCCTGGCCGCCGACTTCGATGCCGCCCTGGTCGACTCGGACCGCGTCGTCCATGCCCTTTTGGCTCCCGGCGGGGCCGCTTATGCGGACGTCGTCCAAGCCTTTGGCCCGGACATCCTGGACGACGCCGGCCGAATCGACCGGCGACGGCTGGGCCGACGGGTCTTCCAAGACGTCGAGGCCCGCCGCCGTCTGGAGGCCATCCTGCACCCCCGGGTGATCCAAGAGACGGCTCGCCTCATCGAGGCTTACCTGGCCGCCGGAGCCTGGCTGGTCGTCGGCGTGGCCCCCTTGATGATGGAAGTCGGCACGCATCGGCGTTTCCCCCTCGTCGTCGTGACCCACTGCTCGGAGGCGACCCAAATTCGCAGGCTTCAGGAACGAGACGGCCTGTCGGAGGCCGAGGCCCGCCTTCGTATCGAGGCCCAGTGGCCCGTCGAGCGGAAGCGCCGGATGGCCGACGTCGTGATCGACACGGAGGGCTCGATGGCCGAGACCCGGGGTCAGGTCCTGGCCCTCGTCGCCTGGCTGTGGCCAGACCATCCGGCCATCGCCCGATTTCGCTTGGAAGGCATATCGTGAGGTTTCCGACGATCCTCCGCCGAACGCTCCGATGGGTCTTCCGCCTGAGCCTCGCCGGGGGTCTGGTCGCCCTCGGGTGGTTCCTCCACGCATGGCTGAATCCCGTCTTCCAGATGGAAGCGCCCCGTCCCATCGAGACGATGGAGTGGACCGAACCGGGGCCGACGGCGCCCGTCCGGGGCCTTATCCCCTATCCGGAGCTCTTAAAGGCCCTGCCGGTCGACTGGCCGGGCTGGGAACTCCAGGAGCCCCCGTATGGGACCCTGTTCCAACACCAAGCATACGCCTACACGATGGCCCGCCAAGTGTGGGTCCGTCCGCCGGCCCAGGTCGAAATCCGGGTCCTGGATGCCCGTTCGGCCCCCTTTCTGGTCGAAAGTCTGGCCCAGGCTGTCGAGTTCCGGGAAGAGGCAACCGACCACTATCGCCGTGGCATCCGCACGCCGGATTACTACGGTTTTGAGGCCTTTTACTTCAGCGAGGGACGGGGCGAGATCCAAGTCGTCGTCGGCCGGCGGCTCTGGGTCAGCCTGGACGGCTACGGTCTTTCTTCCCCCGACGTCCTGTGGGAGGGATTCCGCCGGGTGAACCTCCGTCGTCTGCAGGCCCTGGCGCAAAGGACAGAGTAACGAATGACGAGTAACGGGTGATGAGTGATAAGGCAGGAAGGCAATAAGGCAATCGGGCAGTAAGGCAGGAGGGCCTTGGAATGGGGCAGGGGTGCCAGGTACCAAGTAACCGGAATCCGGGCCATTTCTATCCTGCATCATGCATCCTGTA
>Ga0197143_1000260_pt1 | contig 62291 bp, 63 predicted proteins | sample GBS70_MetaG_FD_148603 | JGI IMG/M metagenome (GOLD analysis project Ga0197143, IMG submission 148603) | Sediment microbial communities from Great Boiling Springs, Gerlach, Nevada, United States - GBS 70_MetaG | ecosystem: Environmental > Aquatic > Thermal springs > Hot (42-90C) > Sediment...
TAGTTATACCAAAATCATGTTTAAGAAGGGCTGGCAGGGCTTTAAAAGCCTCATCCTCAAGGCGATATCCGACAGTATGGCTAAGACCTCCGAGTTCTGCTTTAATCTTAGTCTGTTCTTTTTCAATAGTTTGAATAGCCGTTGTGAGTTTTTTAATTTCTTCCTCGGTTCTTTTCTGAGCTTCAGCAAGCTCATCAACCCTTTGTTCGGTTCTTTTTTGTGCTTCAGCAAGCTCCTGGACAGTATGTTCAAGTCTTGTGAGTCTTTCTTCAGCTTTTTTCTGAGCTTCAGTAAGTTCATGGACAGTATGTTCAAGTCTTGTAAGTCTTTCCTCAGTTCTTTTTTGTGCTTCAGCGAGTTCTTCAACTCTTTCCTCAGTTCTTTTTTGTGCTTCAGCGAGTTCTTTTACAACTGCCTTGAGTTCCTCAAAGTCAGACTTTTTGACAGTGTCTGCAAGGTCTTCCCTGAGGAGTTCAAGGGCCTTCATTACAGGAAATCTGAACTCTTCAGGAAGTTGCTCTATTGCCTCAAGATACCTTGCCATAAAACCATTCTACCAAATTATATGAGTAAGTAGCAACTTTTTCCATGTTTACAGCTCAGAAGGCAGCATAGAAGGGAGTTCCTGAGGTCTCTTCTTTCTAGGGCTTCTTGACTTTTCATATAAACATATGTAAATATATTTATATGAATCAGGTCTTAAAGCTCATGAGGCTTCTTTCTGATCCCCTAAGGCTGAGGATATTGATGATTCTTAGCAGAAAGGAGCTCTGTGTTTGTCAGCTCATGGCAATAACGGGCGCATCTCAGCCCCTTGTATCGAGAAACCTCGGGCTCCTTAGAGAAGCGGGGCTTTTATCAACAAGAAGAGAAGGCAAGCTCCTTTTTTACAGGATTTCTGAGGATCTGTCAGCCCACCAGAAGGAGGTTCTCGATGTCCTGTTTAATTTACTTAAGGATGATCCACAGGTCCTTGCAGACAGGCAAAGGGTTGTGGAGTGTCAGGAGTTCCAGAAGAGAACAGGCAGGTGCGACATGAAGGCCTTAAAGAGATTTATGAAGGAGGTTCACAGATGAGAAGATATATATTTTTATTTTTCTTTCTGGCATTTCTTTTTACAGGACTTAAGGCCTATGGAGAAGTTTCAGCCAATGAAATGAGTAACAATGAAAAATCCTATACCCTTAAGGAGGCCTTTGAGATAGCTCTTAAAGGAAATCCTGAACTAAGGGCAATGTATATGAATCTGAGAGCAGTAGAGCAGGATATCTATATCCAGAGAAGTTATCTTTTACCTCAGTTAAGGATAGAGGAGAGATTTATGAGAACTGACAATCCTGCCTATGTCTTTTCTACAAAGATTAATCAGGGAAACTTCACCATGACAGACCTGATGGGTGCACCTGATACATTTAATGCCCCTTCTCCAATAAATAATTTCCAGACAGTCCTGAGTTTTGAGATGCCCCTGTATGTAAGAAAGGCCTGGCTCGGTCTTGATATATCAAAAAGGCAGTACGAGACGGTTAACCTGGAGTTTGAGAGAAAAAAAGAGGAGGTAGCCTTTCAGTTAATTAAGGCCTATACAGGAGTCCGCACTGCAAAGGAGTATGTAAAGGTTGCAAGGCTCGGTCTTGAGAATGCAGAAGAACACTTAAGGATTGCAAAGGCAAGGCAAAGAGCAGGCCTTGGCTTGAGTTCCGATGTCCTGAGGGCAGAGGTTGGCGTTGCTGAGGCAAAGGCAAGGCTTATTTCTGCTGAAAAGAATCTCTCTATAGCAAAGAGGTCCCTCGGTCTGATTATGGGAATGGATGAGCCAGTGGATATTAAAGATGAAATTATGAATCCCTTACCACCACTCCTTGATGAAAAGGTTTACCTCGAAAAAGCCCTTCAGTCAAAGGAGATAAAGGCAATGGAGCTCAGATATGAAAATGCAAAGAGGTTTATTAAACTTGAGAGGTCTGATTACATACCCCAGATAGGTATTGGTGCAAGTTATGAGCTCGATGACCACAATAGACCCTTTGGTTCTGAGGGAAAGAGCTGGCAGGTTATGGCCTTTTTGAGATGGGATATCCTGAGTGGTGGGAAGACCTATTACAGCACAAAGAAGGCTGAATACAAATTGCAGGAGGCAGGTGAATATCTTGAGGGTCTCAGAAAGAACATAAGGTTCAGGGTTCACGAGGCTTACAGTTCTGTCCTTGAGGCAAAGGCCCATCTTGACCTTGCCCTTTCGAGCCTTCAATCAGCAGAGGAGAACAGGCGACTCATAAAGATTAGATATGAGAATAATCTTGCAAAGATAATAGACCTTCTGGATGCCCAGACAAGCCTTGATAACGCAAGGGCCCTTGTTGTCCAGAAACAGGGAGCCCTCGAGGAGGCAATAGCAGGACTCATGTTTGTAAGCAATATGATGAATGAATACATAGAAGGAGGTATAAAATGAAGAGGGTTTCTGTGGCAAGGGTAATGGTTCTGGCAGTATTAATCCTCTTAAGCCAGGTATTACTATTTTCATGCTCAAAGGATGAAAAGGCTATCCTAAAAGCACCAGTAGAGGTTACAGGAGTAAAGGTCTCAGAGGTGAGGCCTTTAACCATAGATGAGGTCTATGAGGTCTCGGGCACCATTAGACCGAGGATAAGCTCCGTGATATCCTCAAGGATAATGGGTGAGGTGAAGGCCCTGTATGTTAAAGAAGGAGACAGGGTAACGCAGGGACAGGTTCTTTTAAGCATTGATGACAGGGATTTTCGTGAGAGGTTGAATCAGGCAGAAGAGGCTTATGAGGAGGCTGTAAGGGCCCTTGAAAGCGCAAGGCAGAATAAGAGGCTTGCTGATATTACCTATGAAAGATATAGAAGACTTTATGAAGAAAAGGCCCTTACACAGCAGGAGCTTGATCAGATCGAGACCCAGAAGGAGCTGGCAAGGCTTGAGCTTGAAAGGGCAGAGGCCATGCTCAGGAGGGCAAAGGCAGGCCTTGAAGAGGCAAAGATAATGTATGGTTATACAAAGGTCACCTCTCCAATAAATGGCGTTGTTACAGAAAAAAAGACAGAGATAGGAACCATGGTCATGCCTGGTGCACCCCTTTTTACAGTAGAAGATACAGAGAATTTCAGGCTCGAGGTCTATCTTGATGAGAGATTTTCAGGAAAAGTAAAGATAGGCCAGAAGGTTCCTGTTTTTATCGAATCAAGGTCTCAGGCCCTTGAAGGAAGGATTTCAGAGATTGTGCCTGCTGTTGATCCACTGACAAGGAGCTTTCTTGTAAAGATTGATCTAAAAGGTAGGGGCATACCAGAATTGAGGTCTGGCCTTTATGGAAAGGCAAGGTTCACTGTAGGTAAAAAGACAGGGCTAATTGTACCAGAAAAGGCCATTGTGAAAAAAGGGCAGCTAACAGGTCTTTATGTTGTTGATCAAAAAGGTTATATCTCTTACAGGATAGTTAGAACTGGTGCCGTCTATCCCGAAAAGGCAGAGGTGGAGGTTCTTTCAGGCCTGAATCCAGGTGAGAGGATTATAGTGGAAGGAATTGATAGAGCCATGGAAGGCGGAGTGGTGAAGGAGGAGATTAGATGAAAGGGATAGGTATCTCTGGTTCAATAGCAAAGGCCTTTATAAGGTCAAAACTGACACCTATACTTGTTATTGCTGCCCTTCTTTCAGGTGTCTTTGCCCTTATAATGACACCGAGAGAAGAAGAGCCCCAGATTGTAGTTCCCATGATAGATATCTTTGTGACCTATCCAGGTGCCTCTGCCAGGGAGGTAGAGGAGAGGGTCACAAGGCCCATGGAAAAATTTCTCTATGAGATAAAGGGAGTGGAGTATGTCTATTCCATAGCAAGGCCTGGTATGAATCTAACAATTGTGAGATTCTATGTTGGCCATGATATGGAAGATGCTATTGTAAAGGTATATAACAAGCTCATGTCCCATTACGACCTTATTCCACCTGGTGTTTCTCAACCCCTTGTGAAGCCCAAATCAATAGATGATGTGCCTATCCTTTCTTATACCCTCTGGTCAGAAAGATACAGCTCCTATGAACTGAGAAGAATTGCCCTTGAATTATGCACAGAGATTAAGAAGGATAAAGATATTTCTGAGACCCATATAATAGGAGGCCAGAGGAGGCAGATAAGGGTTGTGCTCAATCCTTCTAATCTAAGGGCCTATAATCTCTCAGCCCTACAGATAATGCAGATGCTTCAGGGTTCAAATGTAGTTATTCCTGCTGGAGCTATTCAGAGGGAAAACAGGGAGGTTCTTGTAGAGGCAGGAGGATTTCTCAGGACAGCAGAGGAGATAGGTAATGTCGTTGTTGGTGTTTATAATGGAAGGCCTGTTTACCTTAAAAATGTTGCCCAGATTGTTGATGGACCTGAGGAGCCCCAGAGTTATGTCTTTACAGGTTTTGGTCCTCAGGCCAGTAAAAAGATCGGAAATGCTGCTGAAGGTGATAGCCTTTATGAGGCTGTAACCATTGCCATTTCAAAGAAAAAGGGGACAAATGCCACGGAGATTGCAAAGAGGGTTGAAAAGAAGCTCAATGATTTAAAAGGAAAGCTCATACCTCTTGATGTGAATATCATCGAGACACGAAATTATGGAAAGACAGCAAAGGAAAAGTCCGATGAGCTTCTTGAGCATATATTGATAGCTACCTTCTCAGTTGTCCTTCTTATTGCCATTACCCTTGGATGGAGAGAGGCTGTAGTTGTAGCTGTTGCTGTGCCTGTTACCCTTGCCCTGACATTACTCATTAATTATCTCTATGGTTATACCCTTAACAGGGTTACCCTCTTTGCCCTTATATTCTCCATAGGTATACTTGTGGATGATGCCATTGTTGTGGTGGAGAACATCCACAGACACTTCAGACTCCACAGGATAAGTCCTCTAACAGCTATTTTTGCAGTAGATGAGGTGGGAAATCCTACAATCCTTGCAACCTTCACTGTTATTGCTGCCCTTCTTCCAATGGCCTTTGTCTCTGGCCTCATGGGTCCCTACATGAGACCCATACCTGTAGGTGCTTCTGCTGCCATGCTCTTTTCACTCCTTGTGGCTTTTATAGTCAGTCCCTGGATGAGCTACATAGTATTAAAGAATGTTAAGCCTGAAGGGCACAAAAAAGAGGGTGAGGGGCTTCTTAAGATTTATGGAAGGATTCTCAGTCCCCTTATAGATTCTCCAAAAAAGAGATATCTTGCCCTCGGAGGAGTCCTTGCCCTCCTTCTTGGTGCTATTGCACTACTGCCATTAAAAAAGGTCACTGTCAAGATGCTACCTTTTGATAACAAGAGTGAACTACAGGTTATTATTGACATGCCAGAAGGAACAACCCTTGAGGAGACAACGAGGGTGGCAATGGAGCTCGGTAGATATATAAGAACCATTCCAGAGGTTACAGACTATCAGATATATGCCGGCACCTCAGCGCCTTTTAATTTCAATGGCCTTGTAAGGCATTACTACCTCAGGACAGGTCCAAATGTAGCAGACATACAGGTAAATTTTGTCTCCAAACATGAAAGGTCGAGCCAGAGTCATGATATTGCAAAGAGGATAAGGGAGCCACTGCAAGAGATTGCTAAAAGATACGGTGCGAGAATCAAGATTGCAGAGATTCCACCAGGACCACCTGTTTTGAGCACCCTTGTAACAGAGGTCTATGGACCGGACCATCAAAGACAGATAGAGATAGCAAGGCAGATAATGGATATCTACGAAAAAACAGAGGGCGTTGTTGATGTTGACTGGTATGTAGAGGACGATCAGGAAAAACTAATATTCGAGGTGGATAAAGAAAAGGCAGCCTATCACGGTGTAAGCACTGATGTGATATCCCAGAGTTTAAGAATCGGCCTTGGAGGTGTTTCTGCGGGTCTTGCCCATCTTTCAGAAGAAAAGGAGCCAGTTGAGATATTCCTCAGGCTTCCCATTGAAGAGAGGGCAAAGATAGAGGCCTTAAGGGCTATGACAGTGCCAACACCTAAGGGCAATATACCATTAAGTGAACTTGTGAGGATAAGAAAGACCACAGAGGATAAGACTATCTATCACAAGAATCTTCAGAGGGTCGTTTATGTTACTGGTGATGTGGCTGGAAAGGAAGAGAGCCCTGTTTATGCCATATTAAAAATGAGAAAGGTCATATCAGAATTAAAGCTACCGGAGGGTTATTCAATTAAACAGTACTATGCCAGGCAGCCTTATCTTGAGGATAAATACTCCATTAAGTGGGATGGTGAGTGGCACATTACCTATGAGGTCTTCAGAGACCTCGGTATAGCCTTTGGAGCAGTATTGATTCTTATATATATCCTTGTTGTTGCCTGGTTCAAGCACTTTGTAACACCATTGATAATAATGGCACCGATACCTCTCACACTCGTTGGAATTATGCCTGGCCACTGGCTCTTTGGTGCCTTCTTTACAGCTACCTCCATGATAGGTTTTATAGCCCTTGCCGGAATAATTGTGAGAAACTCCATACTCCTCATAGACTTCATACAGATGGAGTGGCGTGATTGTGGTAGCTTAAAAGATGCCTTAATTAAGGCAGGTGCTGTGAGGTTTAGGCCCATCGCCCTTACTGCAGCAGCCGTTGTTGTTGGCTCCTTTGTGATGATCTTTGACCCGATATTTCAGGGTCTTGCAATAGCCATGATGTTTGGAGCCGTTGCCTCCACAGCCCTCACTCTCATTGCAGTACCTCTGCTTTATTATGAATACTTCAAGACAAGGATATGCCCTATAAAGGCAGAAGAACTCGAGGCAGAGGAGCCCCGGGATGAAATGTCAGAGATTTAATAAAAAAGGAGGTTTTGAGATATGTACATAGCAAAGACAGATTCATGGTACCTTGAGAGGATCATATGGCTCATTGCAGGAATATTCACTCTATTGAGTGCTGTCCTTACAGCTATCCACAGCCTTTACTGGTTGATCCTGACAGCCCTTGTTGGTGTGAATCTCATTATTTTTAGCCTTACAGGTTTCTGCCTTATGGCAAACCTGATTTATGCCCTTGGAGCAAAGCCAAGGCTTGAGAAGGAGTAAGGAGGTAAGCCTATGAAGGACATAGTCTATCTCTGCCTTGACTGTGGCAGGGTATCCACAATAAGGATAGAGATATGTCCTCTATGTAAGGGAAGAAACATTACTGAATTTAAAATATCTGGCATATATGGCGGTTGAAACCCCTGGGGAGGATGCTGAGGTCTTCAGCATTATGCTCGAAATAAGAAGGGTAGGTGATAGAGAGAGCTTATTATGGTTCTCTCAGGAGCTTTCTTACATCTCCTACTCTCATTGTAATCTTCTTTGAATCAAGATACTCAAGAAAAGGGATTGCATATTTCCTTGTTGTCTGGAGTATATCTCTGAAATCTGATACAGTAAGCTCCTTTTTCACTGCAAAAAAGGCCTTTAATCTCCTCAGGAGCTCCTGAAGGTGCTCTTTTGATATATAAAGGGAATTGTTTATCCTCTCAAGAAGGCCTTCTTGTGCAAGGAGCCTCAGGGCATCATCAAGTTTTTTGTCATTTATATTTAATAACTTTGAAAGCTCCTCTTTTGTTGGTGGCTGAAAGGCCCCTTTATGGATCTCCTCAAGGAGCCTCTTTTTTAGCTCTGGATCAAGGGATGCCGTCTTGAATTCCTTCAGTCTTAAATATTCTCCTTCTTTAATAATCTCAGGAGAGTTAATAATAAAGTCAAAGAGGGAATGATCGAGACCAAGGGCTGACCTTAATTCTTCCTTAAGGGCACCCTGTTTTAAAGGGTTTTTATTGTGGAAATCCTTGAGGTTCGAGATGAGGGCCTTCTTGAGCCCTTCTATAGGCTGTGAATGATAAAAAACTCCATTAACCTCAATCACAATTCCCTTTTCCTTAAGGGAGCTTATTGCCCTTTCTATCTCATTTATCTCCCTGTTAATCCATCCATGAAGTCTGTTTTTGGGAAAACCTTTTTGAGACCTCAGGATCTTTACAGAAAGCTTTTCTTCAAGACTTCCTTTTTCAAGAACCAGAAGGTCATCAATCAGTTCAGGATATCGTTTTTTTACAGGATAAGGATCAAGGACTATCCCACCACCAATTGTATCCAGTGGAGAGACCCTTCTTATAACAAATCGGTCTTCAGCAGAGGTAACTACTGGTCTGTCAAGTCTCATCTGACAGAAGGTCCTTTCACCTGGCAGGAGTTCTTCTCTGTCAAAGAATATGCACCGTGCCATTGCCTCAGATGTCCAGATATGGAGATGCACAAGGCTTTTGTTTTTCAAAGGAGGGGAGTTTTTTAAGAGTTCGAGCCTTACATTCAATAAATTCGTCGGTACAAATGTGTCGGGTTTTGCAACTATGTCTCCCCTTTCTATCTCTTCCTTTTCTATTGCCTGAAGGTTTATTGCAAGTCTCTGACCAGCAAGACCCTCTTTAAGGGGCTTGCCATGGCTCTGAAGTCCTCTTACTCTGCTCTTCTTTTGTGATGGAAGAATCTCTACAGGTTCATCTATTCTTATCCTGCCAGAGACAGCAGTGCCTGTAACAATGGTGCCGAAACCCTTAAGGGTAAAGACCCTGTCTATGGGCAATCTAAAGACTCCACCTGATGGCTTTGGAGGTATCCTGAGGGCAATCTCTTTTATCTTTTCCTTAAGTAATTCTATGTTCATGCCTGTCTTTGCTGACACTGGTATGACTTCAGCTTCCTCAAGGAAGGTGCCTTTAACAAAATCCCTTATCTCCTCTTTTACAAGCTCAAGCCATTCATCCTCAACGAGGTCTGCCTTGTTGAGGGCAATTAGGCCTGATTTAATCCTCAGGAGATCACATATGGCAAGATGCTCCTTGCTCTGGGGCATTATACCTTCATCAGCAGCAATTACAAACAGAACCATATCAATTCCAGCTGCTCCAGCAAGCATGTTTCTTACAAGCCTTTCATGGCCAGGTACATCAACAATGCCTATTGTTAGCCCTTCTGGATAATTGATATAGGCAAAGCCAAGGTCAATAGTAATACCCCGCTCCTTTTCTTCCTTCAGCCTGTCAGGGTCAATACCTGTAAGGGCCTTGACAAGGCTGCTTTTGCCATGGTCAATATGTCCTGCTGTTCCGAGGATTACAAAAGGCATTTATGACCTCTTTAATGCTTTTTTTACCTTTAATGTATCTTCTATTAATTTAATAATTGCCCTATCCTTTGGCCTATTAGCAGCTTTCTTTGACTCAAGAATGTCCTTAAGATCTGCAACAATACAATAAAACTTGCCCACCTTTATCTTCTTTGACCTGCTCCTTATGCTTTCAAATTTATCCTGTGAACTGAGTCTGAAGATAAAATCTATGGAGCATTCCTTCCCCTCAACAGTAATCACTTCACTAATGGCTTCATCTCTTTTATATACTGTCATATTGAGGAGTCTGGCAAACTCTTTTATTTTTTTTCTGTTTAGCTCTGTATCTCTTATAAAAAAATCAAAATCATGGGTCATTACAGGAACTCCCTGTAGTACTGCTGCCACATTTCCAACAAGTATTGCCTCAAGCCTGACCCTTTTTAGTGCTTCAAGGATCTTCTCAAGGAGCACTTCGTCATGGGACATATCTGTTACCTATTTTTCTTAGAAGGAATCGTCTTCCCCATTTTTTTGGCATAAGGATATTCCTTACGATCAGATGGAGGTCATGGGGGTCAATCTCAGGATAGAGTCTGAGGAGTCTTTTTTCAATCCGTTGACAGCGTTTTAAAAACCTTGCATATTCTTTTACCTCTGGACTCAGATTATCGACATCAGTTCTCTTCTTACTCATAGTATAAATTAATGGATTAAGAAAGATAGAGTCAACAAGAGTCTGAACTCCCTTAAGGTAAGAGGGAGTTATGTTATAATAAACTTGAAAGGCTGAAGTTAATGACGGAGAGGTGGCCGAGTGGTTTAAGGCGGCGGTCTTGAAAATCGCTGTAGGGTTGCACCCTACCGGGGGTTCGAATCCCTCCCTCTCCGCCATTATATAAACTTACACAGGAGGTGGGATTATGCCTGTGTATGAATTTAAGTGTAATAATTGTGGTGAGGTCTTTAGCATTACAATGAGCATTCGTGAAAAAGAAAAGGCTGAGATTACCTGTCCGAAATGCAAGTCAAAAGACCTGAGACCTGTTTACTCAGGTTTCTATGCCGTGACATCCAAGAAGTCCTGAAGGTTTTAAGCTAAAGATAATATAATATTTCCTGCGAGGAGGTCTTAAGTCCTCAAATTAAAGGCCGTTTTCTTTTATGCCATTCTGTTGATTGTTCATAGCAATAGGCTATATTAAGTATGGTCTCTTCTTCAAAAGGTCTTCCTATAATCTGAAGCCCGATGGGGAGGTTCTCTGAACTGAATCCACAGGGGATTGAGATGGCTGGAACACCAGCAAGATTTACAGAGATCGTGAATATATCACTGAGATACATCTGGAGAGGATCCGATATCTTTTCACCTATCTTAAATGCTGGTGTCGGCGATGTGGGAGTTATGAGCACATCTACCTTTTTGAAGGCCTCATCAAAATCCCTCTTTATGAGAGTTCTTACTTGTTGGGCCTTTTTATAATAAGCCTCATAATATCCTGAAGATAGGGCATAGGTACCGAGCATTATCCTCCTTTTTACCTCATCTCCAAAACCCTTTGAACGGGTCTTCATATACATGTCTATAAGATTTTCACCTTTAATCCTGAGACCATATTTTACTCCGTCATACCTTGCAAGGTTTGATGAGGCCTCTGATGTGGCAAGGATATAGTAGGTAGCAACGGCATAACCAGTATGGGGAAGGGAGATATTTATTATCTCAGAACCCATTCCTTCAAGAAGTTTTACAGCCTCCAGCACAGCATCCTTTACCTCCGGATCCATCCCTTCAATAAAATACTCTTCAGGAATACCAATCTTAACCCCCTTTATCTCTTTTCCTATAGAGGTTGTGTAGTCCTTTGGTGGGTAAGGTGCTGATGTTGAGTCTTTCGGGTCATGGCCACCTATATAAGTCATTATAGCAGCTGAATCCCAGACGGTTTTAGTTATAGGACCTATCTGATCAAGGGATGAGGCAAAGGCAATGAGTCCATATCGCGACACAGCTCCATAGGTTGGTTTTAGACCCACAACACCACATAGGGCTGCGGGCTGTCTTATGGAGCCTCCTGTGTCAGAACCAAGGCTTGCAATACATTCATCGGCTGCTACTGCTGCAGCAGAACCGCCACTGCTACCACCAGGTATCCTTGTGAGATCCCAAGGATTTCTTGTAGTAAAGAATGCAGAATTTTCTGTTGATGAACCCATGGCAAATTCATCCATGTTTGTCTTGCCAATAAGGATATAGCCTGCACTTTTAAGGCGCTCTGTTACAGTACTTTCGTAGGGAGGAATAAAATTTTCAAGTATTCTTGAGGCACAGGTGGTGCGTATATCCTTTGTACATATATTGTCCTTTATTGCAAAGGGAATACCAGTAAGGATTGTAGTTTTCCCTTCTTTTATAAGTTCTTCTGCCCGATTAGCCTGTTTTAAGGCCTCCTCGTATGTGAGGGTTATATATGCCTTTACAGAAGGTTCGACCCTTTCAATCTGTTTATAAACAGATTCAACTATCTCTGCTGGCCTTATCTCATTTTTAAGTAAAAGATCGTTCAGGGTCTTGATGTCAAGCCTGAAAAGGTCTTCCATGCTGTTACCTCTCCACAAAGTACTAACTTCTTCCTACCGAATGGTATATAAAACCGAGCTGTCTCATCTTTGCGGGTTCATAGATATTCCTTAGGTCAAAGAAATACCTGTCCCTCATGAGTAATTTGATTCTTTCAAGGTCAAGGTTTCTGAACTCATTCCATTCTGTTACTATAACAATAGCATCTGCTCCATTTGAGGCCTCATAGGGATCCTCTGCATAGTTAATATCAGGAAATAGTGCCTTCATGTCATTCATTGCAGCAGGGTCATAAGCCTTTATGATTGCCCCAAGTCTTTTAAGCTCCTTTATTATATAAATAGAAGGGGCTTCTCTTATATCATTTGTATTTGGCTTGAAGGAAAGACCGAGGATAGCAAGAATCTTCCCTTTAAGGTCACCCATTGAAGAGGTTATCTTTTTTATCATGCGTTCTCTCTGTTTTATATTCACATCTACAGCAGCGCGCACAATTTTCAATTCCTCTCCGTGCTCCTCAGCAAGCTTTATCAGGGCAAGGGTATCCTTTGGAAGACATGAACCGCCAAAACCAGGGCCAGGGTGGAGAAATTTAGGACCTATCCTCTGGTCAAGTCCCATACCCTTTGCAACCATATGGACATCGGCCCCAACCTTTTCGCATAGAGTAGCAATCTCGTTAATAAAAGATATCTTTACAGCGAGGAAGGAATTGGAGGCATATTTAATCAGCTCTGCTGTCTCGATATTCGTTATTACAAAAGGTGTTTCTATTAGATAAAGAGGTCTGTAAAGGTCCTTCAGTATAGCTATTGCTTCAGGACTCTCTGCACCAATAACCACCCTGTTTGGTCTCATAAAGTCTTCTATTGCAGAACCCTCTCGGAGAAATTCTGGATTTGATGCAATGTCAAAATGATGATTCTCTTTAAGATTCTCTGATATGATCTTTTTGAGCCTTTCTCCAGTGCCAACAGGTACAGTACTTTTTGTTACTATTACCTTGTACCCGTTCATATGCTGGGCTATCTGTCTTGCAACATCTTCTACATAGCTAAGATCAGCTGAACCATCTCCTCTTGGAGGTGTACCGACAGCTATGAATATTACAAGGGTATCTCTTACTGCATCAGCTATATCCGTTGAAAAGCGGAGTCTTCCATTCTTGAGATTTTTATTTACTATACTTTCAAGCCCTGGTTCAAAGAATGGCACTATACCTTTTTTCAGGAGATCTATTTTTGAAGTGTCTTTATCAACACAGGTAACATATACACCGAATTCTGCAAAACAGGCACCTGTCACCAGTCCTACGTACCCTGTACCGATTACACCTATATGCAATATTACCTCCTCACTAAATAGACTGAAGATTCCTCTACGAATTTTATATTCTTCAGCTTTCGGCCTTAAGGCTGAGGCCCCCTGAGAGGCAATATATTATACCTTTACTTCCCCTCTATTGCAATTGCTCCTTTTCTCAAAACTTTAATCTTACCATCAATAACCTCTATAATAGTTGATGGCTTTCCCGAAAGTCTTCCCCCATCTATGATTAGGTCAAGACCTTTTGGGAAATAGCTTATGATGTCCTCTATATCATTTCCAGGTGGTTTGTTAGAAGGATTTGCACTTGTAGAGGTTATGATAAGACCTGTTTTTTTAACAAACTCAAGGGCGAAGGATTCGCCAGGTATTCTTATGGCTACCTTTCCTGATCCACCTGTAATATATTCTGATATGTTATCTCTGGCTTTGAAGATTATTGTCAATGGTCCCGGCCAGTATCTTCGAATAATATCAGTAATTTCCGATGGTATCTCTTCAACTATCATGCCCAGTGATTCTACACTACCTGTTATCAGTAAAAGTCCCTTTGTTAAGGGCCTTCCCTTAAGTTCTATAAGCCTTCTTAGCGCCTCTTCATTATCATAAATAACGCCAAGCCCGTAGACCGTATCAGTGGGATAAGCCATTATACCTCCCTGCCTCAGAACCTCGGAGGCTTTTTTTATAGCATATTCCATGCCTGTATCTTTTATCCTGATGATTTCCATAATTTAATAGACTTGACAATTATCTGTGCTTTCTATCATAGTTATTGTATAAGAGTTTGATTGGGATTTAAAATAGGCTTCGGCACCAGGGCATTGCCCTGGGATTTTTATTTTTCAGGAGGAAGTTCAGTGAGTAACAAGTTGTTCGTAGGTAATGTCTCTTTCAGGGCTTCAGAGGAGGACCTCCGAGAGCTCTTTGGAAAGGCAGGAGAGGTTCTTTCAGCTAAGCTCGTGAAAGACCCGGCAACGGGACGGTCAAAGGGTTTTGGTTTCGTTGAGATGGCTTCACAGTCCGATGCTGATAAGGCCATCGAGATGTTCAATGGGAGTAATTTTATGGACAGGAAGTTGGTAGTGGATAAGGCAAAACCCCGCCAGCCCCAGAGGGGTTCCAGAAATTTTAGGGAGAGATCTCGCAGGAGGAGAGAAGCATAGAGCCCACAGGCAGTCCGAGTTCCCTCGAGACAACTTCACATTTAGACTGAAACAAGAAAAAGACCTTTTTTGGGGTAATCTCTGTTGTATTGTGTCCTGAGAGGGGATTAGGTGAGATCTTAGAATTGATATAACTCGTTAAGGTCTCAAAGTTCCCCTGGCCTTTGCTGATAATAAGAGAGGTCTCATAAAAGGTCTTTCTAAAACCCTCTGAAGTAAACTCAAGGATTGTTCCAATGGAATCAGAACCATTGGTAATAACTTCTATTATTTTATCAAGAGAGGTTTCATGTGCATCTACCTGAGTACAGTCATTCAGTACAGAACTACCTTTGACAACTGCTATTACCTCAACACCCATTTCTTTGAGGATTTCTATTAAAAGCCTGTCAAAGACTATCTCTCCAGCATTGTCAAGAAGATAAAGTACCTTTTTTGAAGCTACTAAAGCCTTTTTAAAATCCTCAAAGTGATCAATAGCAAGACTTCCATTTAAGGCCTTTCTTATAGTACCATCAATATCAACAGAACTGTAGATTCCGAAATCTATTATATTTCCAGCAATAGCAAGCCTTGTGGCAGTCCAGAGGGGATCAGGGCTTTTCTCTACGATTTCCCTGAGTTTTGGATAAAGAGAAAGGGCTATCTTATTGTATCTTGATTTAACTTCTCTAAAAGGATCCATTCCGAGGGTCTTCCTGATAGCCCTGTGAATGAATGTTGTAGTCCATGCTGGAGGTTTTGAAAAATCTGTCTTTTTGATCTCCTCACTAACAGCAACAAGGACATCTTTCTGGACTTCCTCATTAGCACCAGAAAGTCTTAAGGCAAGGACAGTCTGTTTTAAAAAACAAGGAAGACAGTCAAGGGAGGTCTTCATAATGTTACTCTAATCAAGAATTTTATAGCCGAGTTTCTCTATGCTCTCTTTTGTAATCTTTAAAAGCCAATCACTGTTAACAATGGAGTCATCAAATTTAATCTCTATCATGCCGCTTTCTGTAGTTATTTCTTTTACTCCCTCCATCTTGCCAATGAATCTTCTAAGGGCAAGAGAGCACTCCTCACAAAACTCCTTCTGGACATTTATTAGTAGTCTCTTCATCTTTCACTCCTAATTATCCTTTAGTTTACAATCTATCAGTTTTTCCATGCCCTGATGCCTGAAGCCTTCAACCTATCGGTGGCGGGAGCGTATGGGAATCGAACCCACCTTCCCCGCTTGTGGCAGGGAACACTGGATTTGAAGTCCAGGGGGGACACCAGAACCCCTGACGCTCCCAGATTAATCCAGAGATAGGCTTTCAGACCTTTAGCATGTATTGCTATTTTAACACAACATTAACCCTTCTTCAGCATATCCTAAAGAAAATCTGTTGTAGCCTTAAGAATTCAGTCTGAGGGCTAATTCATTCCACTGGTGTTACAACTGCCATGACTACAAGTCTCTCACCGAGGTCTGCCTCAAATCCATGGGGCACCATGGGATCGCAGAGTATACAGGTCTTTTCATCAGCCTGAATCTTTTCCTCGCCAACTGTGAAGGTGCCTTTTCCTTCAACTACATACATAAGCAACCGTAGGGGAGCCTTGTGGGGTTCAAGCCTCTGCCCTTTTTCAAGACACATGAGGGCTATCCTCATCTCAGGTTTGTCTGAGAGCATCTCTCTAAAGATTCTGTCGGGATTGAATCTTATCAGTTTTTTCAGATCAAGGAGCTCCATATAATACCTCCTAAATTAGTCTGGAGGGCCTGCTAACTTCTGCACCTCCTGATTTTCCAGTCTCCATATCTGTGGTAGAAATGGAGTTATTTTTCATTGAACCAAATTTTAATTTAAAAAGTCCATCGCCCAGTTCCTTATTACATGCTTCTATGCAGAGGCCACAATTAACACAGGATATATCCCTGCTGTTTTTTCTTGGTTTAACATCCATAAAGCATACCTCTTCACATCTTTTGCAATCAGTGCATCTTCTGGCATCCTCTTTCAGGAATATAAGTCTGAGGGAGAAGGGACTTATCCATCCAAAAAGCATCTGCATCAATCCAGCTGCACAGACATATTTACACAGCACATGTCTTACAAGAATAGAGCTTAAGAGTATATAAATAGATACGCCTATTATACCCGCTCTTACCCCAAAAGAAGGGTTGAGATTGATAAGTTCTCTCCATATCCGTTCAGGAGAGATAAAATAGCCTGTCAGACCTGCTCCTATCACCAGGGGAATAACAAGCATGCTCAAGATAGCAAGAGGCAAATAGATGAGGCTGTCTCTTTTTGATGGTTTGTCTTTTCTGGTATTAAAGGGAGAGTATTTCTTCCATAGAGAGGTCTTTCCTGTAAGTTTTCTCGTCAAAAAATCTGCCCACTCAAAAAGGGCACCTTCAGGGCAGAGCCAGCCACAGAAGAACCTTCCAAGGATAAAACCAAAAAGCGGGAATATTAAAAGAGCAATAAGCCAGGGAATTATAGCCTTAGTAAAGAATCTCCAGGCTACTTCAGTGGAAATTGGTGGCGAAGTAACAGTAGGGCTCTTTTTTGTTGCTATAAGCAATAGTTCTTGCTGAAAACCTGAAGACCAGACCTTACCGAAGAGGAATAGCTCTTTGGTATCCCCATCATATCTGAGGATATTAAAAACAGGCATAAGAAGGATAAGACAGAGAAATGATAACTGGGTCAGCCTTCTAATATAACTGATCTTCATGACTTATTCTTGCACGAAGGTAGGCTCTCCAGAAATGATATAAATCATATTTGAGGGACGGAGTCCCTCAAACTCCCTTATAATAGGCTATAGGCGATAGAAAAATAAAAAACATCCTGTCGCCTGTAGCCTATTTTTTGGGAATTCAAAGGGGCTTTGCCCCTTTGTGGTATATTCTATAACATGGAACTTTTAAGGTTTCAGAAGCCAAGCAGGTATATAAACAATGAATGGAACAGTATTCATAAAAGGGGTGACCTGACCTTTGCCCTTGCCTTTCCAGACCTCTACGAGATAGGGATGTCTCATCTTGGTTTAAGGATCCTTTATGAAATACTTAACTCCATGGATGGTGTTGTTGCCGAAAGGGTCTTTGCTCCCTGGCCCGATATGGAGGAATATCTTCGTAAAAACAAGATATATCTTAGCAGTCTTGAGTCTCGCAGACCTATTAAAGATTTCGATATCCTTGGATTCAGTCTCCAGTATGAACTCTCTATAACAACGGTGCTTAATATGCTGGATCTCGGAGGGATTCCCATCTTCAGTATAGAGAGGAAAGGACTTCCGCTTGTAATTGCTGGTGGACCCTGCTGTCTTAATCCGGCCCCCTTTGTAAAATTCTTTGACCTCTTTTTTATTGGTGAAGCTGAATATGCCATAATGGATATAGTAAATACCATAAGAGACTGGAAAAGAAATGGCGATGGCAAAAAAGAAAGTCTTTTAAGGGCCCTTTCAAGAATTGATGGAGTCTATGTCCCTGGAATTTCTTCTTCTGTTAAAAGGGTCTATGTAAGGGACCTTGATGAGGCTCCCTATACCCTTAAACCCGTTGTAGCCCATCAGGCTGTTCATGACAGATTCAATATTGAGATATCAAGAGGATGTCCAAAGGGTTGCCGATTCTGCCAGGCTGGCATGATATACAGACCTGTTAGAGAAAGGTCTCCTGAAAGGATTATAGAGATTGCTGAAAAGGGCCTTTCTCTTACAGGATATGAAGAGGTCTCTCTGACCTCCCTTAGTGCTGGCGATTATCCTGGCCTAGATCACCTACTTCAGGAGCTTAATAATAGATTTTCCCACAAAAAGATTTCCCTTTCCTTGCCATCTTTAAGGATAGGGGCAGTAACAAAGGATATCCTGAGACAGTTAAAGGCTGTAAGAAAAACAGGCTTTACAATTGCACCAGAAGGAGGAACGGAGAGATTAAGAAGGGTCATTAATAAGGACTTTGGAGATCTGGATTATGAGAGGGCCCTGAGTCTTCTATTTGAAGAAGGATGGCTCAACCTGAAACTTTACTTTATGATAGGTCTTCCTACAGAGACAGATGAAGATGTAGAAGGGATTATTAAGATGGCCTTAAAAGCCCTTAAGATTGCAAAGAGATATACGAAAAGATTTGTAAACATAAGCGTTGGGGTATCACCTTTTATTCCCAAACCGCACACACCTTTTCAATGGTTACCCCAGGAGAGTCTCGAGGAGTTAAAAAGGAAGGCCAATTTTATCAAGGACAATCTCCAGAAAAAGGGTATAAATTTCAAAGGACACGATCCCGAGATGTCTCTGGTGGAGGCAATTATATCAAGGGGTGATGAAAGGATAGGCCCTTTGATACACGAGGTCTGGAGGCTTGGTGCAAGGCTTGAGGCCTGGACAGAATATTTTGACTTCTCAAAGTGGCTTAAGGCCATGGACAGGACAGGTATAGACGGGATAGAAATAGCGAGATCCTCTTACAGTGACGAACATTTATTCCCCTGGGATATGATTGACACAGGTGTCAAAAAAAGTTTTCTTCTCAGAGAATTCAAAAAGGCCCTTTCTCAGGAGTTTTCACCTGGCTGTGAAAGGCTCTGTTTAGGCTGTGGTCTTGGATGTAAACCAGTAGAAAGCCACCAAAGATCTCCGTCGACAGACCTATCCTTAGATAGCCTGAAGATGGGCAAAGAAAGAACAAAGAACGCTCATAACACAATAAGACTCAGGGCAGAATTCTCCAAGACAGGTGTTTTTAAATATCTGAGCCATCTCGAGCTTATGAAATTGATAGAAAGGGCCCTAAGGAGGGCAGATGTTCCCCTTGAGTTTACAGAGGGATTCCATCCATCACCACAGATCTCTTTTGGTCCAGCCCTTCCAGTCGGTGTTTCTGGATTGAAGGAGTATTTTGATGTGATAGTGAGTTCCCGTATAATTAATAAGAGATTAAACCATAAAGAGAGTCTCAGATTAATTGCGGATTCCATTAATAAAGTATTACCAGGTGGGGTGAGCTTAAATAAGCTGTTTATAGTTCCTTTGAAGGCAGAATCCTTGAGCTCTTTCATAAAGGGTTATAAATATCTATTGAGGTTTGAGAAAATTTTATCCCGCTCAAAAACTGAAGAAATAATATATAATGCTGTATCAGGGCTGACTGCCCATGCCTTTTCAATGCTGAAGGATTTTGAGCCTGTACCTGAAGGGTTAAGACTTATTCTTGAGGATTCGGAAGATAAAAAGGTTAAGATATTTGAGTTTTTAAAAGACATAGGTATCCCGGATGAGCTTATTGTGAACGAGATGGTCGAGGTTATAAGGGAGTCTCTTTTTGGATATATAAATGGTGAACCCGTTACACCTGACTATTTTGAGTTAGTGTAGCAGGCCAGTAGAGGTGTAGTTTAAAAAGGTATGCAGAATGAGATACTCATAAATTCTAACCGAGAAGAGGTCAGGGTGGCCCTCCTTGAGGGTGGTCAGGTTGTGGAGTATTATATTGAGCGTAAGAAGGGATTAAGCCTTGTTGGGAACATTTACAAAGGCAGGATTGTAAAAGTCCTGCCAGGGATGCAGTCTGCCTTTGTTGATATTGGCCTCGAGAAGGCGGCTTTTTTATATGTGGGTGATATTGTAATTATTGATGAAACGCCTGCTCAGTTCCATGAACTTCTAAATAATGGCAAGGAAGACAATACATCACCAGATTCAACAGGAGCTACAGAGACAATCGGAGGAGAAGTAGGGGTTAGAGAGAGATTTTATATTAAACCTCAGAGGATTTCTATTGATGATATTATTCAGGAAGGTCAGGAGATACTTGTTCAGGTAGCAAAAGACCCTATAGGAACAAAAGGGGCAAGGGTGACTGCCCATGTGACACTGCCAGGTAGATATGTTGTTTATATGCCTACCATAGATCATATCGGTGTATCAAGAAGGATCACCACTGAGGCAGAGCGGACAAGACTAAAACAGATAGCAGAGGCTATTAAGCCAAAAACAGGCGGGATAATTGTAAGGACAGCATCAGAGGGATGCAGTGAAGAAGAATTAAAAAGGGATCTTGAATTTCTATTAATGCTCTGGGACAATATCTTGAAAAAGAATGAATCAGTCCATGCTCCCTCCCTTCTTTATAGCGATCTTGATCTTATTCTAAGGACTGTCAGGGATATGATGGGACAGAATATTGAAAGGCTCATAATTGATTCTGAAGAGGATTATAAGAGGGTAGTAGACTTTGTATCTCTATACTTTCCAAAACTTGCAGGCAAGATTGAACTCTATGATGGTCCTGAGCCCCTTTTTGATGCTTATGGTCTTGAGGTTGATATCTCAAGAGCTTTAGGCAGAAAGGTTTGGCTCAAATCAGGGGGGTATATTGTTATTGATCAGACAGAGGCAATGACAGTTATAGATGTCAATACAGGTAAGTATGTTGGCAAGGAATCCCTTGAAGAGACAATTCTTAAGACAAATCTTGAGGCTGTTAAAGAGATAGCCTATCAGATAAGGTTAAGGAACCTTGGCGGAATCATTATTATTGACTTTATAGACATGGAAAAACCTGAACACAGACAGAAGGTCTTCAATGCTTTTGTGGAGTTGATGAAGAAAGACAGGGTCAAAAGCACCATCCTTAACATCTCAGAACTCGGGCTTATTCAGATGACCCGAAAGAGGGTTAGGGAAAGTATAACGAGGATTCTCTGCGAACCGTGCCCTTACTGTGATGGTAAAGGATATATAAAAACTCCAAGAACAGTATGTTATGAAATCTTCAGGAAGATAAGGAAGATAAGGCCCTATATTACTACGAGATTAATAATAAAGGTTAATCCTGTTGTGGCGGAATTATTGACAGATGAGGAAAGACAGGGAATAGAAGAGCTTGAAAGTCTCTTTAATGTAAAGATCGTTGTGCAGGAAGACCCTACATTTCATCAGGAACATTTTGAGATAGTTCAGATCTAATCATTAATCATCAATGTTACAGGATAAGTTTCATAAGCTTGTAGAGCTGTTGAAGGAGATGGATAGTGCTATCCTTGCCTATTCAGGTGGAGTTGACAGCACCTTTCTCCTAAAGGCGATGAAGCTAAGCGGAATAAAATTTGTTGCTGTAACATCTATATCTGAGACCACTCCTCCAGATGATATAGAGATTGTAAAAAGGCTTATAAAGGAACTCGATGTTGAACACATATTTATAAATGGAGATGAATTAAAAAGAGCGGAATTTGTGAGAAATGACAGAGATAGATGTTTCTACTGTAAAGACTCATTATTTGCACATCTTCGGGAGATAAAGGAAAGGCTCGGCTATGCCTTTATTGTTGACGGTAGCACTATAGATGACCTTTCTGATTATAGACCTGGCAGGAGGGCTGGAGAGATTCATGGAGTTAGGAGCCCCCTTGTGGAGGCCGGCTTGGGGAAGATGGAGATAAGGCATTTAAGCAGAGAATTAGGGCTAATAACATGGAACAGACCTTCTTCACCATGTCTTTCTTCAAGGATACCTTATGGTGTAATGATTACACGAGAGGCCCTTCAGAGGGTAAAAAGAGCAGAGGAGGTTTTAAAAGCTGTAGGGTTCAGGATTGTAAGGGTTCGGGATTACTGGCCTATGGCAAAGATAGAGGTCTCCTCTGAGGAGATCAGTAAAATCTTGGATGAAAGTCTTCGTGGAAAAATTATTGAGGAGATAAAAGCATGTGGTTATACTACTGTTGTCCTTGATCTTGAAGGGTATAGGCAAGGAAAATTGAATGAATCTATAGGGTAATTACGGAAGAGTTACTATCTTGACCTCACCACTCTTTCCAGGAGAACCAAGGTCTTTGTCATTGAGTATTAATCTTATGCCACCAGCATTGCCAATTAGTAGTTTAAAGTCTTTTTTTGATTTATATTGAGCAACCTCACCAGGCTTCAAGGTTATGTCATGAGAGCCCTCAGGTGTATCTACCTTGAGCCATGTGAGTTCTGAAGCAACTATCTTGAGGCTAAGGACATGGTCTTTTTCACTTTCTGAGTCTGTCTCAAAGGTTTTCTGGCCTCCTGCCCCCTCTGAAGATGTAGTGGTAGAGGATTTAGATTGCTTTTTTTCTGGCACTACTTCATTAATAGCTGGTGGTCTGGTTTTATGTTGAGATTTTGAGGTAACAGGAGCTTGTGTAGTAGAGGTAATCTCTGGTGGAGTGGGAATGTCGAGCTTTGTATTAGTCTTTGTTGTTTTAAAAATCGAGAAGATTATTATTCCTACCATTAATATAATAACCGTACTTATTATTGTAGTCGGTTTCAGAATATAGGCTAAAGGCTGAAGTTTTTTAAGGAATTTATTATTCTTCAATCTTTCGTCTTCAGCCTTTTTCTGGCCCATGTCTGTTATTTCTTTTTTCGCCTGGGCCATTCTTTTTTTAAATTCCTGTATTAATGGTTGGGGGTCAAGGCCAAGATAGAGGGCATAGGCCCTGATATAGCCCATTGTATAAACCTCTGCAGGGAATTTCCCGAAATCTTCCTCTTCAAGGGCTTTAAGTAGAGTGATCCTTATCTTTAGGTCAGAAGCAACCTTTTCAAGGTTAATACCCTGCGATAGCCTTGTCCTTTTTAAGGTCTCCCCCAGCATGTTAAATGATAGCCTAAATAAACCAACATGGGCAACATCAAAGGGGCTTTGCCCCTCAAAGCCCTGCCAAGACCCGTGAAATTATCTAAATATCCCTGTACTCAGATATCTATCCCCTCTATCTGGAAGAATCACTACAACCCTTTTCCCTCTGCCAAGTCTTTTTGCTATCTTTATGGCAGCCCACATGGCAGCTCCTGAGGATATGCCCGCGAGAATCCCTTCAACCCTCGCAAGCTTTCTTGTAGTCTCTTCTGCATCTTCATCTGTGACAGTGATAATCTCATCATATATCTTTGTGTTTAAAACACCAGGAAAAAATCCTGCGCCTATACCTGCAATCCTGTGTTTACCTGGATTTCCTCCTGAAAGAACAGGAGAGCCAGCAGGCTCAACAGCCACCACATAGACATCCTTTCTCTTTTCCTTCAATACCTCTCCAACACCTGTAATTGTTCCACCTGTTCCAACACCAGCAACAAAGACATCAGGCACCCCGCCAAGGTCGTTTATGATCTCAAGGGCAGTTGTTCTTCTATGGATATCTGGGTTTGCAGGGTTTTCAAATTGCTGGGGCATAAAGTAATCCCTATTTTTAAGATAGATCTCCTCGGCCTTTTCAACAGCTCCCATCATTCCCTTGTCTGCTGGTGTTAGTATTAATTCTGCACCATAAGCAGTAAGGAGCTGTCTTCTTTCAATGGACATGGTTTCTGGCATGGTAAGAATCAATCTATAGCCTTTTACAGCACATACAAGGCTAAGGCCTATACCTGTGTTTCCACTTGTTGGTTCTATAATAGTTCCCCCTGGCATCAGTTTACCAGTTTTCTCAGCTACCTCAATCATGTTCAAGGCTATCCTGTCCTTTACAGAACCACCTGGATTGAATCCTTCAAGTTTTGCATATATCTCAGCATCATGAGGTTCTGTTAGTCTTCTTATTCTCACAAGGGGAGTGTTTCCTATAAGTTTGAGGATATCAGGTTTAATGTTCATTTATGCACCCTTTATTATATCCATTCCCATGTAAGGCCTGAGGGCCTCAGGGACTACAACAGTCCCATCCTTCTGTTGATAGTTTTCAAGGATAGCCACTACTGTCCTTCCTATAGCGAGGCCAGAACCATTAAGGGTATGGACAAATTCTGTACCCTTTTTGCCAGTTCTGCGGAATCTAATATTTGCCCTTCTTGCTTGATAGGCTTCGAAATTAGAGCATGAAGATATCTCCCTGTATCTGCCCTGACCCGGTAGCCAGACCTCTATATCATAGGTTTTTGCAGCTGAAAAACCGAGGTCTCCCGTACAGAGGCAGACAACCCTATAGGGAAGGTTTAACCTCTGGAGTATCTCCTCAGCATCCCTTGTGAGGCTTTCGAGTTCTTCGTAAGAGTTTTCAGGTTTAACAAACTTTACGAGTTCAACTTTATTAAATTGATGCTGTCTTATAAGTCCTCGTACATCCTTTCCATAGGAGCCAGCTTCTTTCCTGAAGCATGGGGTATAGGCCGTGTAATATATGGGGAGATCCTCTTCTTTCAGAATTTCGTCTTTATGGATATTTGTGAGGGGGACTTCTGCTGTTGGGATGAGATAGAGTTCTGGATCAAGGGTTCTGAATAGCTCTATCTCGAATTTTGGTAACTGACCTGTGCCTATCATGCTATTCCGGTTTACAAGAAGCGGTGGGAATATCTCTATATAACCCTTTGAGGTATGGATATCAAGCATAAAGTTTATAAGGGCTCTTTCAAGCTTTGCGCCAGCACCTTTCATTATACTGAATCGTGTCTGGCTGATCTTAGTTGCCCTTTCGAAATCTATAATCCCAAGAGTCTCTCCAATATCCCAGTGGTTTCGTGGTTCAAAATCAAATTTTTTTGGCATGCCCCAGCGCCGTACTTCCTTGTTTTCTGTTTCATCCTTTCCGATGGGTACAGACTCATGAGGAATATTCGGGATATTGAGAATAATATCTGTTATTTCAGCATCAAATCCTTTAAGGGTATCCTCAAGGGCCTCTATCTTATCAGAGACATCCTTTGCCTCTATCATTTTTTGTTCTATGAGATTCCCATCAGATGACTTTCTTGCCTTTAGCTCTGAAATCTCCTTTGAAAGGATATTCCTTTTCTGTCTTAACTGTTCAACTTCTCGTAATAGCTCCATCCTTCTTGAGTCTATCTCAAGAAATCTATCAAGTATTTCCGTGGAATATCCTCTGTTTGTGAGGGCAACTCTGATTTTGTCTGGATTCTCTCTGATGTATCTTGGATCAAGCATGATATATTAAAATAACAGATGTTTGCCTAAAAGGCAACGGAGCCTACTGTAAGTTTGATAATGCAAGTAACCAGTTGAGGTTCTGTGTTTTGGCAAGGGGTTCTTTTGGTAGAATATTATTTTATCAGGCAAAGACCTGAAGAGATTAGGGATATGAATTCAGTATCTCATGGATAGAGTCAAAAAATACTTAAATGAGATATTTGTAATACTTTTCAGAACCTTTGGCCCTCAGCACTGGTGGCCTGCTGAAACCCCTTTTGAGGTTGCCATAGGAGCGATTCTTACTCAGAATACAAACTGGCAGAATGTGGAGAAGGCAATAGCAAATCTCAAAGAAAGTGGCCTTCTCGATCCAGAAGGATTGTATTCGATTGATGAGACCACCCTTGCAAGTCTTATAAGGCCTGCGGGATATTTTAATATAAAGGCAAGGCGGATAAAGGCCCTTGTGAACTTTATAATGGCTGAATTTAATGGCAGGATTGAGGAGATGTCAGGTATTGATTATAAGATTCTCCGGAGAAGGCTCCTGGAGCTTGATGGAATCGGGCCTGAGACAGCTGATTCCATATTGCTTTATGCCCTTAATAAACCGGTCTTTGTTATTGATGCCTATACAAAGAGGGTCTTATTAAGACATGGCATAATTAATGAAAATGCTCAATATGAAGAGATTCAGCAACTTTTTCATGAAGTCATCGAGCCCGATGCGGGTCTTTATAATGAATATCATGCCCTCTTTGTCAGACTTGGAAAGGTCTTCTGTAAGACCAAGCCATTGTGTAAGGAATGTCCACTTCATCCATTTACCTATTCAGGTGAGAGATGAATGCAATAATCAAAAGAAGGATAAAAAGGGCAAAGGTAAAAGACGGCAGGATTAATCTTGAGGATGTGGATGATCCTGTTGCTGTTGAGAAGGCCTTGAGGATAAAGGTGAATGGAAAGGAGGTCCTCAGGCTTTATTGCTCGCCTGTAATGGTAAGGGAGCTTGTAGTCGGTATGCTCCTGACAGAGGATATTATAAAGGGTTCGTGGTGTGCAGAAAGGATGGAGATCCTTTACGGAGATGAGATAATTGTGGATATAAACACTGATGATTCACCATCATTGGAGGGTGGTATCTCTCTTGAAGGAGCAACCATTACATCAGGTTGTATTGGAGGAATTACCTTTGAGAGGAAGGAGATCAAGGATGTTGGAAGCCCTGAACTTAGGATTGAGTCAGAAAGACTGAAGGCACTTTTTAATGAATTTCAATTAAGGTCTGAACTATATAAATCTACTGGCTGTATTCACAGTGCAGCCCTTTCTGATGGTCGGATACTTATAGCCTTTGCTGAGGATATAGGAAGGCATAATGCTATCGACAAGATTATAGGCTTCAGTATCCTTGAGGATATCCCGCTGGAAGGAAAGATTATCTTTGCAAGTGGGAGGCTTTCTTCAGAGATGGTGAGCAAGTGTGCGCGATGGTCTATCCCTGTTGTAGTCTCAAGGACTGCTCCTACAACGAGGGCCCTTGATATAGCTGAAAAGGCAGGTATGACCGTCATCGGTTTTATGAGGGGTGAGAGATTTAATATATATACCCATCCAGAGAGAATCTTATAGTTCCATCAATCCTTAACTAAACTCTCGACGAGTTTCATATCTCTATGTTGTATTTTTTTAACCTGTATCTGAAGGATCTGAGGGAAAGACCGAGCAATCTTGCTGCATCAACCTTTGTGTTCTGCGTCATCTTCAGGGCTTTGATAATATATTGTTTTTCTATATCTTCAACTAACTTGTCAAGATTTATCCCTTTGGGTGTCAATTCAGGCACAATAGGTCTTTCTTTGGTGTCCATTATAATCTCGGGAGGTAGGTCTTGTAAGGTAATCTCGTCAGATTTCGTAAGAAGACAGACCCGTTCTATTACATTTTCTAGTTCTCTGACATTTCCTCTCCATGAATAATTTTTTAGGGCCTCCAGGGCCTCGTTGGACAGGCGCTTTCCAGGATGATATTTGTTAACGAAATATTCGGCAAGCAAAGGGATATCCTCCCTCCTCTCCCTTAAGGGAGGGATATGAACTGGTATGACATTTAATCGATAATATAGATCCTCCCTGAACCTTCCTTCTTCTATCTCTTTTTTTAAGTCTTTATTTGTTGCTGAAATTATTCTTACATCCACCTTTATGTCTGTTACTCCTCCAACCCTTCTGAATGTTCCATTCTCTATAACCCTGAGGAGTTTTGCCTGAAGACTTAAGGGCATATCTCCTATCTCATCAAGAAATAGGGTCCCTCCATCAGCTATTTCGAATAGTCCCTGTTTATTGTAATGGGCATCTGTAAAGGCTCCCTTCATATGGCCAAAGAGTTCACTTTCGAGAAGACCTTCAGGAAAGGCTACGCAGTTTATTGCAACAAACTCTCTGTTTGCTCTTTTACTCAACCTATGAAGGGCATTGGCAATCAATTCCTTACCCACTCCACTTTCTCCTGTAATCAGGACATTTGAATTGGACTCAGCAATCCTTGGAAGCGTTTCCATAAGGTTCTTCATTTTTTCGCTTCTATAAATAATGTTGCATAATCTTTGTGGTCCAGCGAGCCTCTCTGATAGGAGAGAAAGCTTTGAGGTAAATTTTTTTCTCTCAAGGGCCCTCTTTATTACGACCCTTATCTCTTCAATCTTGAAGGGCTTTTCTATATAATCATAGGCCCCCAGTTTTATTGCCTCAATAGCTGCCTCAGCACTTCCAAAGGCTGTTATCATTATTACAACTGTATGAGGTGAGACCTCCTTCGTCTTTTTTAGAACTTCAAAGCCATCAGCACCGGGCATCTTTACATCCGTAATCACAACGTCGAATATGTCCTTTTCCAGCATCTCGATGGCCTCTCTGCCATCCTTTGCAATAAAGGTGTCATAACCTTCCTCCTGAAGGAATATCTCAAGGACATCCCTCATCCCTTTCTCATCTTCTACTATTAATATCTTTGCCTTGTCTTGCATTCGAAACTGACTTATTAATTCATTAACTCACTATTTCGAGGTAAGACCACCTCAAAGGTGGCACCATATCCTTCTCTTTTCTTTACTGATATTTTACCATGATGTTCTTCTATAATCTTATAGGCAATAGCAAGACCGAGGCCACTTCCTGTCTCTTTCGTAGAATAAAAGGGATAAAAGATCTTTTCGAGCTCTTCCTCAGGTATACCCGGACCTGTATCAGAAAATAACACCACAACATTTCTGTTATCATGCCTGACGGAAATCTCGAGTCTTCCACCATCAGGCATTGCCTCGAGTGCATTATATCCAAGATTGAGAAAAACCTGTTTGAGCTGGGATTCGTCAGCAGTGATCTCAAGGCTTTGAGGCCCCAGTTTTTTAATCTCAATATTTTCTGCTCCATGTGAAGTCCTCAGCATTAAGATTACTTCATCCAGAAGGCCCATAAGATTAAAGTCTTTAATATTAAGTGGAACTGGCCTTGTATAAAGAAGGAAATCCGTTATTATCTTATTCAATCTGTCCATCTCCTTGAGGGCTATCTCCATTAATCTTTTCTTTTGTTCCTCGGGAATCCGGTCTTCAAGGAGTATCTCAATTGCACCTTTTAATGAAGCAAGGGGATTTCTTATTTCATGGGCTATGTTTCTGGAGAGTTCACCTATTGCTGCGAGCTTCTCTTTTCTTTTTGCCTCCTCTTCTCTTTTTTTAATCTCTGTGAGGTCCTGAAATACCCCTATTATTCCTGAAGAACCCTCAGCCTGAAAATTATTGAGGGTGATCCCTATTATCCTTTCCTTTAGCCCGCTATCGGTTCTTGCTTTAATAATGCCTTCTGTTCTGAAGGGAAAGGTGGCACTGAGGGTCTTCTGACCGAGAAAAGGGAAAACCTCTACTAATCCCTTTCCTATCACCTCGTCCCTCCTGAGACCTGTAATCTCCTCTGCTGGAGAATTAAAGGCGATTATCCTCCATGAATTATCAGTAGTTACAATCCCACTTGGCACATTCTCTACAATTATCGTATTGAGGGCCTTGAGTTCTACAAGGTCGTGTTGTGTTTTCTCGAGACTTTTATATGTCTTGTCGAGTCTACTTGTAAGATGGCCTGATAGATAGGCAACAAGATAAAGTCCAGAGATATGTATGAAGATGTTATACAAAAAATGGGTAACCTTAAGGGATGATTCATATCCTATTGGAATTATTCTATAGAATTGTAGATCCATAAGGGTGCCATAGAGAATACTGAGGATGGTTGCAAGTATATAACCAGCGGGCCTTCCAACTACAATGGCTCCCGCTATTACATTCAAGACCATAAGAAAGCTGAACCAGCTTTCAACGCCACCTGTCATGAAGATAAGAAATATGATTAATATTGAGTCAATAATAAGCTGAAGATAGGCAAATCTGCGAAGATTTTTAATGTATCTAAGCAGAAGGAGATAAACTATACTGAGAATGAATATACTGTAAACAAGATATTTGATAAGATGATAATAAGGGAATGGATATGGTCCTATCTTAAAAAGAATAAAAGAACCTAATAGGATTATAGTAAAAAAAAACCTGAAGAAGATTAGGCCTTTGACTTTGGTCACTTTATAAGGGTAATTAGCCTGAATATTGGTAGATACATCGCTATAATTATAAAACCGACTGTAGTGCCAAGGAATACCATGAGCAGGGGTTCCATCATTGCTGTAAGATTGGAGACAGCTGCATCAACCTCATCGTCATAGAAATCAGCTATTTTTGATAGCATCTGGTCAAGGGCGCCTGTTGATTCACCAACGGATATCATATGGTTTACCATCGGGGGGAAGACGCCCGATTTCATAAGAGGTTCTGCTAAGGTTTTACCTTCAGAAACTGCCTTTTTAACATCCCTGACAGCATATTCTATAACTTTGTTACCTGCTGTTTTTGCTGTTATATCAAGTCCATCCAGGATTGGCACCCCACTTGCTACAAGGGTGCCAAGGGTTCTGGTAAATTTTGCAACAGCTACTTTTCTAATAAGGATACCAAAAATAGGGAGCTTCAAGAAGATGGAATCTGTGATGTATTTTCCTTTCTCTGTCCGCCTTATCCTTATAAAGGCGATAACAAAAGCAACGATAAAGAGCACTATGGCTATGCCACCCTTACCTGCTAAAAAGTGGCTTATGTTTATTACGATCTTCGTGGGCAGTGGCAAGGTTCCACCAAGCTGGGTAAACATCTTTGCAAATGTTGGCACTACAAATATCATTATTATAGCTACGACAATCACTGCAACACTCGTAACAACTGCTGGATAGACCATTGCTCCCTTGACCTTCTTTTTTAACTTCATTGCCTTTTCAATATAGGTAGCAAGCCTGTTAAGGATCGTATCAAGGATACCACCTGCCTCACCAGCAGCAACCATATTGGCATATAGTTCTGAGAAAACCCTTGGATGTCTTTTTAAGGCATCTGCAAAGGTAGAACCTCCCTCAACATCTGCCTTAACCTGTGAAAGGATACTGCCGAAATATTTATTTTCTACCTGTGTTGAGAGTATCTCAAGGGCCTGAACAAGGGGAAGTCCTGCATCTATCATTGTAGCAAACTGTCGGGTAAAGACTACTATATCCTTGTCTTTTACCCTTCCACCGAAAAGGCCGAATCCTTTTGCCTTTGCTTTTTTTTCTCTAACAAGGGTAGGGACGATCTGTCTCTGTCTTAACAGGGCTAAAACCTCTTCCTTGGAGGTAGCTGTTATCTCACCCTGTTCTATTACGCCTTGCCTGTTTTTACCTGACCACTGCCATACTGTAGCCATATTATCTCCTTACCTGGGTAGGAGCTCCACCTGATACACCTGCCCTCTGTAGCATGTTTATCATCTCCTCAGGAACTGGCGACCTTGTGAGGGCATCCTCGTAGGATATTAATCCCTTCTGATAAAGTTCAAAGAGCGACTGGTTCATTGTCTGCATACCGAATTTTGCCTGACCAGTCTGCATCATAGAATAGATCTGGTGTATCTTATCCTCTCTTATCAGATTTCTTATAGCAGGATTCGGTATGAGTATCTCGATGGCAAGGACCCGGCCCTGTCCTGTCTTTTTTGGTATGAGCTGCTGGCATATTATTCCTTCTAATACAAAGGATAGCTGTACCCTCACCTGATCCTGCTGATGGGGTGGAAAGACATCTATAATCCTGTTTATAGTCTCCACAGCCGTGTTAGTATGAAGTGTAGCGAGGGTTAGATGACCTGTCTCGGCAACTGTAAGAGCAGCCTCAATAGTCTCAAGATCCCTCATCTCACCTATAAGAACAACATCGGGATCCTGCCTCAGGACATACTTAAGGGCATCCTTGAAGGATTTTGTATCGGCCTTTACTTCCCTCTGATTTATCAGGGCCTTTTTGTGAGAATGAAGATATTCAATAGGGTCTTCAATGGTAATTATATGAGCTGCTCTCTCTTCATTTATCCTGTCTATCATGGCAGCAAGGGTTGTGGACTTACCACTTCCTGTAGCACCTGTAACAAGGATAAGACCCTTTGGTTTTTTAATAAGTTCATTAATGATATCGGGAAGGCCAAGTTCCTTAAAACTCCTTATCTGCCAGGGTATTGTTCTTATAGCTGCTGCTACAGCACCCCTTTGCATGAATATATTTGCTCTGAACCTGCTGAGTCCTTTAACTCCAAAAGAAAGGTCCAGTTCAAGATTCTCTTCGAACCTGTGCTTCTGGGCATCTGTGAGGATGCTGTAGCATAACTCTTTGGTATCAGTTGCTGAGAGAGGAGGGAAATCCAAGGGGATGAGCTTTCCATCCACGCGTATCCTTGGTGGTGAACCTGTTGTGATATGTAAATCAGAAGCACCTTTCTTTACCATTATTTCAAGAAGTTCATAAAGTGTTGGCATTTGAGTTCTCCTTTCAAGTCTTTCTAATCTCCAAAGGTGACCCTTAAGACCTCTTCTATAGTTGTTATTCCCTCTTTTATCTTTGTAAGGCCGCTCATCCTCAAGGTCTTCATTCCAAGCTTTATAGCAGCCTTTTTTAATTCTCCTGCTGAGGCGCCCTCAAGTATGAGGTCTTTAATCTCATCCTTGATGGGCATCACCTCGTAAAGGGCAATTCTTCCTTTATAACCTTTTCCATTACAGGCAGGGCAACCTTTACCTTTAAATACCTTTATGGTCTTTGCCTCTTCCTCTGAAAAACCGAGTTTAACAAGTGCCTGAGGTGGTACATGTTCTTCTGTTTTGCATTTCTGGCATATCCTTCTACAGAGCCTCTGTGCAAGGATTAATATTACAGATGATGAGACAAGGAAGGGTTCAATGCCCATATTAAGAAGCCTTGTTATTGTACTTGGTGCATCATTTGTGTGGAGTGTGCTTAAAACGAGATGGCCGGTGAGGGCTGCTTTTACAGCAATCTCTGCTGTTTCGAAATCCCTTATCTCTCCAACCATGATGATGTCAGGGTCCTGCCTCAAAAAGGACCTGAGGGCTTGAGCAAAGGTCAGACCTATCTCCTCTTTTATCTGGACTTGATTAATGCCCATAAAATTGTACTCTACAGGATCCTCTGCTGTCATAATATTCACATCAGTCTTATTTAGATGATTGAGGGCTGAATAGAGTGTGGTAGTTTTACCACTTCCTGTAGGTCCTGTAACAAGTATCATACCATAGGGTTTTGATATGGCATCCATGAATTCCTGAAGTTGCTCGGGTTCGAATCCCAATTTTGTAAGATCTATCTGGAGGTTGGACTTATCAAGCAATCTTAGAACAACCTTTTCACCAAAGAGGCATGGCAGTGTAGAGACCCTGAAGTCTATCTCCCTGTCTTTACCGAGTTTTAGTTTTATCCTTCCATCCTGGGGAAGTCTTCGTTCTGCAATATCAAGCTTTGACATAATCTTTATCCTTGATGTAAGAGCATTTTTTATCTTTGTTGGAAGGGTCTGGACTGTATACATGACCCCGTCAACCCTGTATCTCACCCTGAGGACATTTTCGTATGGTTCAATATGTATGTCACTCGCCCTCTGGTTTATGGCATTAAGAAGAATAGAATTTGCAAGCTTCACAATAGGGGCATCTACCTCTTTTATAACTTCACCCTCCTGTGCCTCTTCTTCCGTTTCTATAACCTGAATTGCCTCTAATGCGACTTTATCAAGATCACCAATTTCTGAGGTTAAGTCTTCTATAGTTACTTCAGAGGGCTCTGAAGTTTTTTTTGTAGCCTGGGAAAGGGGTTCTTTAAATGATGGTACAGCTATTGCACTACCATAATATTTCGAAATTGCCTCTATAATTGCAGATTCACTCGCTACCACAACTTCAACATTGTATCCTGTGATAAATTTCACATCATCTATTGCAAAAACATTTGTTGGATCAGCCATTGCAATAGTTAGGTTAGGTCCTACCCTCGTTACAGGTATAATAAGATGTTTCTGGGCAAGGTCTCTGGGAACAAGTTTGATTATATTTGGATCGATATTGTACTCAGAAAGGTTTATTGTGGGTACCCCATACTGCTTACTCAGGAAATTTACAATCTTTTCTTCTGTAACAAATCCAAGCTTAACAAGTTTACTACCTATTCTTCCGCCTTCTCGCTTTTGTAGCTCAAGGGCCTCCTTGAGTTGGTCGGGAGTTATTATGTTTGCAGAAACAAGGAGTTCACCTAATCTTGGTCTCATATAAAAACATATTATAAAAAGATGGGTAATGTCAACTACATTTTGTAAATCCACAACTTCTGCATATAGCACAGCCACCTTCTTGCTCTACAGCACCACCGCATTCAGGGCAGCTTCCGAATGGTATGGCCTTTGAGGGCATGGTGTGCTTATTGTCTCCATTTCCAGAAGGCCTTTGGATAGCCCTGTATCTTTCGATGGCCTTTGCTATCGCATCAGAACAGCTGAGAATCCTTCCTCCATTGTGCCATGCTGGCTGATGGCAGGAGATACCCTTTAGCTGTTTTATTATCTCTTCAGGCTCTATATTAGACCTGAGGGCCAGACTTACGAGACGGCCTATCGCCTCTGACTGACTGGCAGCACATCCCCCTGCCTTGCCCATATGGGTGAATACCTCAAATAGAGAGCCCTTTTCATCCTCATTAATTGTTACATAAAGATTTCCACAACCAGTCTCCATCCTTAATGTTGCTCCTCTTACGATCTCTGGTCTTTTTCTCGGGATAATCCTGTTAATTGCAGCATTTTGTGGCGAAGTAACATCTTCTTTAACCTTTGTTATTACCTGACTTTTGCGTGAACCATCTCTATAAACTGTAACACCTTTAACTCCGAGTTCATAGGCAAGGAAATAGACCTTCCTCACATCCTCAGGAGTGGCTGAATGAGGGAAATTCACAGTCTTTGAGACGGCATTATCAACATATCTCTGAAAGGCAGCCTGCATCCTTATATGGTCTTCAGGAGATATATCATGGGCTGTAAGATAGATACGACGAACATCTTCAGGTATGTTTTTAAAGTGCTGTATGCTTCCTGTTTCAGCTATAGCCTCCATGAGCTCCTTTGACCAGAATCCCCTTTCCCTGGCCTCTTTTTCGAAATAAGGATTCACCTCTACCAGGCGGGTACCATCAAGGACATTCCTTACGAAGGATACAGCAAAAAGAGGTTCTATTCCAGGTGAACAACCTGCAATTATCGATAGGCTACCTGTTGGTGCAATAGTAGTAAGGGTTGCGTTTCTCAGTTTGATCTTTCCATCATATATGCTTCCCTTATAGTTTGGGAATACACCCCTTTGTTCTGCAAGCTGGGTACTCGAGGCCCTTGCTTCTTTCTGTATAAATTCCATTATCCTTTCTGCAAGCTCAAAGGCCTTTTTTGAGTTATAAGGTATCCGTAACTGTATAAGCATATCTGCCCATCCCATAACGCCAAGCCCTATCTTTCTATTTGCCTTCGTATTCTTTTCTATCTGGGGAAGGGGATATTTATTTACATCTATAACATTATCAAGAAAATGCACTGCCTTCCATATAATATCTCTGAGTAATTCCCAGTTTACCTCCCTATGTTCTCCTGACCCTCTTACCATCTTCGCAAGATTTATTGAACCAAGATTGCATGATTCATAGGGAAGAAGGGGCTGTTCACCACAAGGATTTGTTGATTCAATAACTCCCACATGAGGTGTAGGATTTGTTTTGTTGATTCTGTCAATAAACACTATCCCGGGTTCACCATTGAGCCAGGCGTGATGGACTATGGTATCAAAGACCTCCTTTGCCCTCAGTCTTTTCATAACCTTACCTGTCCTCGGATTTATCAGTTCGTATTCTCTATCTTCAATTACAGCTCGCATAAAATCTTCTGTAATTGCCACTGAGATATTAAAATTTGAAAACCTTCCCTCTTTGTCTTTACAAGTAATGAACTCAAGTATATCAGGGTGGTCAACCCTCAGGATACCCATATTTGCACCTCTACGGGTGCCTCCCTGTTTAACAGCTTCAGTTGCTGTATCAAAGACAGACATAAAGCTCACAGGACCAGAAGATATACCCTTTGTGGAGCCTACAACATCTCCCTTTGGTCTTAATCTTGAAAAACTGAAACCAGTGCCTCCACCTGTTTTATGAATAATGGCAGCTGCCTTTACAGCCTCAAATATACTCTCCATGGAATCCTCCACAGGGATAACAAAGCAGGCACTCAGCTGACCCAGGGGCTTACCTGCGTTCATTAGGGTTGGAGAGTTAGGAAGAAAATAAAGGGAGCTCATAATAGAATAAAATTCATATGCTGTTTTTTCTACCTCCTCAGCCGATTTTCCATAAAGGAGGTCAGCAGAGGCCACATGCCTTGCGACCCTTTCGAAAAGCTGCTCGGGTGTTTCGACTATCTTTCCATCTTCATTCTTTGTAAGATATCTCTTTTCAAGAACCTTTAAGGCATTTGGAGATAATGAATGCAGATTGTTCATAAAAATCCTCCTACGAAAAATTTGTGGTATAAGATTTATATGAATGGGTTTTACCCATATACATTGCATATGGCAGGGCAGGACAACTCCATTTCACCTGGGCCCATAAGCCCTCAAGGGAGTTTGTTGCCTGCCTGCTTAAACCATGATAAGTTGGTTGGGCCCTTAAGCCCTCGTGACCATGGAGGATTGGTCCGCAGGCTCCTGCCTCTGCCTTATAACTCATGGAGGTGTTACTATCATTAACAAGAGAAGAACCGAAGGGCTTCCCTTCAAAAAGGCTATCCTTGCTTTCGCTCATAAGCTTCTTAGAACTATCTGGTCTATGCTCATTAAAAGACAACCCTTCAAGCTTAATCATGCCCCATTTCCCTATCATAAGGAGGTGAGTTTTTCATAGTTGACTCCCTTTTTAAATTTTGAATTTTGTTTTTTATACCATAAAAGAGGCGTACTGTCAAATAAATTTTTTAAATAAAATCCAAATAAAATCCTATATATTGAGTTATAATAAGAAAAGATGTTCAATATATAGTGGTGCGGGGATGATGATCGACCTATATTTATCCTTGGCAGATGTGATGTAGTATGATATATACTATTTCCCTCACCAGGGGCTTTGCCCTTATAGCACAGCCCTTTTGTGGCATTGTAACATAGATATGAATCTACGCCTGCTTCATCTTGATACTGTTGACTCTACCAATACCTACCTCGATAGGCTGGCAAAGGAGGGGTATCCTCACGGCACAGTTGTCATAGCTGATACCCAGACAGCAGGCAGGGGGAGATTCAGGAGGGTATGGTTTTCGCCACCAGGAAAGAATATCTATATGAGCATTCTGATAAGGCCTTCTGGCTTCATTGGCAAAGGTAAAACTGAGGTCGGAAGTCAGAGGTCAGAGGTCGGAAGAGACAAGATGGGCCTTTCAGATTATGGGATTCTTCCCATGCTCGCAGGTGTTGCCTCGGCAAGGGCTATCAATAAGGTATTGGGTTCCAGAATGTTAGTAACATTAAAATGGCCCAATGATATCCTTTTAAAAGAAAAGAAACTCGGCGGTATTCTTGTAGAAGGCAGGATTGAAAGTGGTAGAGAATTAGCAGTTGCGAATGCCTATTTTATAGTAGGGATTGGCATAAATGTTAACATGACAGTGGAAGAGATGCCCGAGGAAATAAAGGATATTGCCACAAGCCTCTATATTGCCTCAGGTATGGAGTTTTCAAAAGATGAGATTATAGATCTGATACTTAAGGAATTTTTTAAACTCTATGACGAGTTTTTAAATAAGGGCAAGGCTTATATTATCTCTGAATGGCAAACCATGAGCTCAACTATTGGGAGGGCTGTAAGGGTTGTCCTTCCCGATGGAAGAGAGGTCTGTGGAAGGGCTATTGCTGTTAATGACGACGGATATCTTTTGATTGTTAAGAATCTCGGTGGTAAAAGTAACAGTAGAGGCTTAGAGGTTATAAAGGAAGGAGACATCTACCATGTTGATAACCATTGATATTGGCAATTCTAATATAAAGATCGGCTTCTTCAGAGAAGGTCACAACAACCAGGTACCAGAGGTCAGGCGGATTTCTCTAAAAGAATTGCCTTCTCCTGATGATGAAGCTTTTGTTGGCTCAAGAAAAAATTTGGATAGTTTCTCTTCAAAGTTGAAGGAAGTACTTTATAGTCTCCTTTTTGAAAAAACAGCTGGTGGAGAAGGGACAGTTGGTGTGATTATCTCCTCTGTTGTTCCTGAGCTTACAGAACCCTGCATAAGAGGGGTTTCAGGTTTTACAGACAGGGTGCTTCTTATGAGTTACAGACTTGATACAGGCCTTACCTTTGCCATACCAGATCCCTCAAAGACAGGTCCTGACAGGATAGCTGCTACAGCAGGTGCATATAATGAATTTAAATGTCCTCTTGTTGTGGTTGACTTTGGCTCTGCAACAACCCTTACAGTTGTGGGAAAAGGAGGGCTCTACCTTGGTGGAGCAATTCTGCCAGGGGTTCAGATGATGGCACAGGTTTTGCATCAAGAGACAGGCCTTCTTCCAAAGATAGAGCCTTCTTTAGAGGGCCTTGAGCCAATAGGAAAGAAGACCGTTTCTGCCATAAATTCTGGTATTATATATGGAACAGCAGGGGCTATTGAGAGATTAAGGTCAGAGTTCGAAAAGGAGCTGGGCTACAGGCTTCTTCTAATAACAACAGGTGGGAATGCCTTTTTGATAGAACCATATATTAAGGTAGATCAGAGGAGACCCTATCTGGTTCTTGAAGGTTTAAAACTAATCTTTGAGAGGAATGTATGAGTGGTGGTGAAGTAACAGCTGGTGGAGGGGTTAAACTCCACGAATTGCGAAAGGATCTTCTTCTTGGAAGATGGATTGTTGTCTTAAAGGACTCAAAGAGGCCTGAGGACTATCGTATCCCTGAGACAAAGCAGTCAGGTGAATGCCTTCTCTGTCAGTCAAATTTCCAGAAGGAGATCCTCACGATACCAGGAGAGGGTAACCTCAAATGGAGGGTAAAGGTTATTCCTGCTCCTGAGCCAGTACTCAGGATTGAAGGTGAACTCCGTCGCAGGGGTGTAGGGATATACGATGCAATGAACAGTGTGGGTGCAAATGAGATAATTATAGAATCTCCTTATCATGACAGGGCTCCTGAGGATATGGGCATTGAGCAGGTGAAGGCCCTACTTGAGGCCTACAGGGCAAGGATTGAAGACCTCCAGAGGGATGCGAGGCTGAAATATGTTCTTATTTACAAGAACCATGGCATTCTTGCAAATGCCAACTGGAGTCATGCCTATTCCTCTATAATGGCAACACCTGTAATTCCTAAAAGACTTAAAGAAGAGCTTGATGGAGCCAAACAGTATTATGGGTACAAAGAGAGGTGTATATTCTGCGACATTATGCATGAAGAACTCACAAAGGGTGCAAGGGTTGTCCTTGAAAGTCCTCACATGATAGCCTTCTGTCCCTTTGCACCGAGATTCCCTTTTGAGGTATGGATAATGCCTAAGAGACACAGCTGTGCCTATGAAGAGATTTCTCAGGAAGAGCTTGAGGACCTTGCGAGGTCTCTTTCAGAAATTCTGAGAAAGTTCAAGACCCTTTTTGGGGATCTGCCATACAATTATGTCCTTCATACAGCACCAAACAGGATACCAAGGCGGAATCACTGGCATACCCTTGGTGATGACTTTCACTGGCATATAGAGTTTATGCCGAGACTTCAGAGGACTGGAGGGTTTGAGTGGGGTTCTGGTTTTTATATCCTTGAGACCTCACCAGAGGACTCAGCAAAATTTTTGAGGGAGGTATAGGGATGATTAAAAAGATCTTGCTGCCAACGGATTTTTCAGAAGGTTCAAAGAATGCCCTGCCATATGCAATGGAGCTTGCAAAGCAGTATAATGCAAGTCTTTATCTGATTCATGTCATTTATGACCTTTCGCAGGCATGGGGTCTTCATGTGCCGCATGTGAACCTCGATCAGCTCTATCTGGAGATAGAGGCTCAAGCGAAAAAGGAGCTTGAAAGATTCGGTCTTGAAGAGCTCAGAGATCTCAATGTCCACAGGGAGATTATCAGAGGGGTACCATATGAGGAGATTGTAAAATTTGCTGAAAAGAACCAGATAGACCTGATTGTGATTGGAACCCACGGAAGAAAAGGTCTCGAAAAACTTTTTTTTGGCAGCACAGTAGAACAGGTAGTAAGAAGGGCACCCTGTGCAGTTTTAACAGTAAGGATTACTCAAAGGGGCTAAAACCCCTTTGAAACCCAATAAAACAGGCTTCAGGTTTTAGGCTACAGGCGAGTTGAAGGTCTATCTTTCTGAAAGCACATTTCTCGGTCTTTTGCTCAGCTCAGCTGAGGTTTACAAAAAGGAGTGCCTTGGTTATCTCCTCGGCTATAGTCTTGAGGACCGATTTATTGTAGAGCATGCCTTCAGTGTTCAGACAGCTTCGAGGAGATTGAAGGGTGTTGTCCTTGGCGACAGGAATCAGAAGAAGATAGAGGAGGTTCTTGAGAAATTTGATAAGCTCCAGATAATCGGAGACTTTCATTCCCATACCCAGTTTGGAGAGACGAAAGGCCTTCCCATCCCAAGTCCTGATGATATAAAAACGATGAAGCCTGGTCATATCTATCTAATAGTTGCGGTAAACGACACTGATAAGGTCTATTCCTGGAGTGAAAATAGAGATGGCACTATATCGGGTTCTGTGGGAAAGTTATTTTTTAAAATTGCAGCCTATTTTCTCAAGAGCAAAAGGAAAAAAGAAGATGGCAGAAATAACGGTAACAGACAAAATTTTGAGGTAAAAAGGGCAAAGATATACTGTCCTTTTCCACCTGGTTTTTAAGAATACTCATTGCTGCACTATTATTTAAGAGGTGCTGGTGTGAGATCTGATGTGGCAGTTATAGGAGGTGGACCAGCAGGTGCGATAGCTGCAAAGACCCTCGCAGAAGGAGGCTTTGAGGTTATTTTAATAGAGAGGGATCTCAAGACGAGTAAACCGTGCGGAGGAGGAATCCCTTCTACGGCATTTCGCGAATTTAATATTCCGGAACTCCTCATAAAGAAAAATGTTGAGACTATAGATATAGTATCTCCCAGTGGATACAGGCTTTCAATAGAGCTTAAAGGTGGTGCTATCTCAATAGTTGATAGAGGAGAATTTGATGCTTTCTTGAGAGGTCTTGCCTCCAAAAAAGGGGCAACACTTATTGAGGCAGAATTCATAGGTTTTAATGGGATCGGTAAATCAAATGTTAATCTCAGATTAAGAAGAAAAGATGGAGAAGAAGTAGAGTTGACTTCAAGGTATGTCATAATTGCTGATGGTGTGAATTCACGGGCAAGGCATTCTCTTGGGTTACCACCTATTGAGAAGGTTTTTACCTTTAGTGCTAAAGCTGAGGAGATAATAAATGATAAGTGTGAATTCTGGTTTGGTTCAGACCATGCACCAGGCTTTTACTCCTGGGTCTTCCCTCTTTCTGCTGGAACAGGCAGTAGAATAGCTTCTGGAATAAAAGAGAGGTTTAATTACTTCTGCAAAAAAAGAGGGATTGAGCCGAAGAATATTCGTGGATACCCCATTCCTTTGTGGTCGAGGAGAGGTCAGTTTCTTCAATATAGTTCAAATATCCTTATTGCAGGAGATGCAGCAGGTCTTGTGATGCCTCTTACCTTTGAAGGTATCTATTATGCCATGGCTTCAGGTAAAATGACTGCACAGGCTATAATAGAAAAGAGACCATCAGATTATAAAAGATTGTGGAGAGATAGATACCTTAAGAGATTTATGCTTATGAAACTCCTCTGGAGGTACTTTCTGAGAAGCGACAGCTTAGCAGAAAAACTGGTCGAAATACACAGAAGCTCAGAGGTTCAGGAGATTGCCATGAAGCTGTGGTTGAGAAAATCTGTTGATGAGGAGAGCCTGAAGTCCTATAGAGCTGTGTTTAAAAAATTTATTGGCGCTAAACTTGGAATAATATAAACAGGGTAGCATGAGATCAGCAATGCAATTTATATATCCTGATTTCAGGAAAGATATAGGATGGTTTCTTGTCCTGAGTATACTCTTTCATCTTGCAATTCTTGGCATGCTCTATACCACCACCTTTAAAGAGGAGACAAAGAAACCTCCCTTCTTTGCAAGGATTATAACACCAGAAGAATTGTCAGGATACAGAATACAAGATACACAAACCAGAAGCAAGAGCTCAGAAGAGGTAAAGAGGTTAAGTGGTGAAAAGAGAAATACTCCTTCACCAGTTCATCCACTCACAAATTCACCAAAAAACTTCAGCCCCGAACCTTCAACCTCTGGCTTCCAACCTTTGACCTCTAATTCCCCTTCTCCGACTTCTGTGGCTCCAACTTCTCCTGAAGAGTTGATCCAGTTGCCAGGACCTATTATTTCGAGAAATTCAGTCAAAGAAGAGAGTCCAAGATTGTTCGACAGTGATGTGATAGCACAGTCTATGCGACAGGAGCCAGTAAAAACAAAACCACCTGAGATAACTTTTGATACTCGAGAATTCAAATATCAGGGATACATGGCAAGACTTAAGGAAAAGATAGAGTCCATCTGGCAGTATCCAAGGTCTGCAGCAGAAAGAGGTATATATGGAGACCTCTTTATAAGGTTCAGCATAAAAAAGGACGGAAGCCTTGGAAGGGTTGATCTCGTAAGAACCTCTGGTTACAGAGACCTTGATGAGGCAGCCCTTAAGGCCCTTCGAGATGCCTCTCCTTTCTGGCCCTTACCAAAGGAATGGGATATGGAGGAATTTATAATTGTAGGACATTTTATTTATACCCTTTATGGATACTATATTCGGTAATATTAGGCGACAGGCTTCAGGCGACAGGATATTTCTTATAGCCTATTTATGGTGCCGAAGGCGGGATTCGAACCCGCACGGTCTTGCGACCACCAGACCCTGAATCTGGCGCGTCTGCCAGTTCCGCCACTTCGGCTAAGGATATTTTAACACAATGATAGATCTTCATATCCATGGAGCTGAAGAGCTTGATACAACCTCTCAGGACCCTGAGGCAATATTAAAGATGGCAGGTTTGCTCGGTCATGAGGGCATTAAGGCCTTTTTGCCTGTTGTTTATCCTGATTCAATAGAAAACATGCGCCTCAGTCTTGAGAGTATTAAAAAGGCAATGGAATTTCAAAAAAACATGACGATTTCTTCTGCCACAACTGTTACTTTCTCCACCAATGATTCACCCACCATTTCTCTTATACTTGGTGCCTATCTTGAAGGCCCTTTCTTGAATCCTCAGTATGCGGGGAGCCTTAACAGGTTTTTCTTTCTTACTCCTTCTTCAGGTCTTTTTGAAAGCCTCATAGAAGGCTATGAGGATGTAATAAAGATTATAACGATTTCTCCTGAACTACCTGGTGCCCTTGAACTTATTGAGAATGCTGTCAGAAAAGGAATAAAGGTTCACATGGGCCATTCTGGTGCTACTTTTAAAGAAGCCCTTGAAGGCAAAAAGGCAGGAGCCACGGGCATTACCCATCTATTTAATGCCATGAGGCCATTGCACCATAGAGAGCCAGGCATAACAGGGTTCGGCCTTCTTGACAGAGACCTCTATGTGGAGCTTATCTGTGACGGTATTCATATATGCCCTGATGTCCTGAGGCTTGTATTTTCCGTGAAGCCTGTTGATAAAATAATAGCTATTTCTGATAGGGTTGCAAAAAGGCCTCTTGAATGGAATGATTCAGGTAACATTGCTCAGGCAAGCTATACAGAAAATGGTATCTTGAGGGGAAGTCTTTATCCCCTTTCAAGGGCAAGAGAGGTTCTGAGGGAGATCGGCATTCCTGAAAGTTCAATAGAGGCTGTTACCGATGGAAACCCCTCAGCATACATTAAATTTCAAGGAGGTATCCATGATCCTTGATTTAAGAGACCTAAAAGGGGATGAGCCCTTCAGAAAGGTAAGGGAGGTTCTTAAGGATTTATGCCCTGAAGACGAGATATTCGAGATTTTTCTAAACAACGAGGCCCTTGCAAAGAGGATGAAGGGGTTTATGACCATGTCGGGTTGTAATGTGGAGTTGTTAAGGACTCAGGAGGCATGGATTGTTAAAGTCACGGGAAGGAACTGTTATTGTGGATGAGACTTGACAGGGTAGCCATAATCGGCGTTGGTCTTATAGGTGCATCCTTTGGCCTTGCCTTGAAAGAGAAAGGTCTTGCGGGTGAGATTTATGGTTTTGGAAGAAATGAAGATAACCTTAAAAAGGCAAAGGCAAGAGGAATAATAGATGCCTACAGTAGGGATATCACGAAGGTCTGTGGCTCTGCAGATCTCGTTGTCCTTGCAACACCTGTTGGGGTATTTGTTGAAATAGCAAGAGAGATTAGCCCCTTTTTGAAAAGAGAGTCTATTGTTATAGATGTGGGGAGTATAAAAGGAAGACTTGTCTATGAACTTGAGTCGCTCATGCCAGAAGGGGTGCATTATGTTGGCACCCATCCGATTGCTGGTAGTGATAAATCAGGAATTGAGTATGCAAGGCCTGACCTGTTCAAGGATGCAAGGTGTATTATCACTCCAACAGAAAAGACAGACCCAGAAAGCCTGAGCTTTGTTATGGAGTTATGGAAGGAGTTTGGCTGTAATGTGGAGCTGATAGATCCAGTGAAACATGATGAGGTCTATGGAGCAGTAAGTCACCTCCCCCATATAATTGCTTATTGCCTTGTGAACACGGTAGGTCAAATTGACAGCGAATATATAAAATACGCAGGTCAGGGTTTTAAGGACACCACAAGGATAGCCCTCAGCTCTCCTGAACTCTGGAGGGATATAGTGGTTTATAATAGAGAAAATCTTCTGAAATTGTTAGAAGTCTTTGGGAAGAATATTGAAGGGTTTAAAAGACTTCTTGAAGAGGCAAATTCTAATGGAATAAAAGAGCTATTTGCGAAGGCTCAGGAGTTGAGAAAGGGTTTAAGCGAGTGAATATGATAAAAAATAATTCCTTTTTGCCGAAAAGACAGCCATGTTGTAGAATTTTGGAAAAACTAAATTGTTACGAGGTGTCAGTATCTATTATAAAGAACAACTCGGCAACCGCAGGCATAAGCAGGGATGAGTATTTTAAGCTTTTATCCGAGATTTAAATGGCTAATATAGGGATACATAAGACAAAATCCTTAAAAGGTGAACTAACGCCTCCACCTGACAAGTCCATTACCCACAGGGCAATTATGTTTGCCTCTATTGCAGAGGGTAAGAGCATTATAAGGAATCCCCTTATGGCAGAAGACCCTATAAGCACCATGAACGCCATGAGGGCACTGGGAGTGGAGATTGACGAAGAGGCTTCAGGCTTCAGGCTTCAGGCTGAAGAAAAAAATACCAACTTGATTATCCATGGCAAAGGACTGTACGGTTTAAGGGAGCCCTTTGATGTGATTAACTGTGAAAATTCAGGCACAACAGCAAGACTCATATCAGGAATACTTGCCGGAAATTATTTTTTTACTGTCCTCACAGGTGATGAATCCCTTAGACAAAGGCCTATGGCAAGGGTCATTAATCCTTTAAAAGAGATGGGGGCGAAAATATCTGCAAGACAGGATGATAGGTATCTGCCAATGGCAATTAAAGGAGGAGGTCTAAAGGGTATAACCTATAATATGCCTGTTGCCTCTGCTCAGGTAAAGTCCTGTCTAATACTTGCTGGCCTTTTTGCAGAGGGCATAACAGTTATTCATGAACCTCAGAAATCAAGAGACCACACAGAAAGAATGCTTAAGTCCATGGGGGCCCCGATAGAGGTTGACGGACTCGAAATTAAAGTGAAAGGTCTTCAGCCTTCAGCCTCAGGTGGTGGGGTAAAGGTAAGCCTTCAACCTTTAGATATTACAGTTCCATCGGATTTCTCCTCTGCAGCCTTCTTTATCGCTGGGGCATTAATAGTGCCAGATTCAGAGATTATCCTCAGGAATGTTTGTGTGAACCCAACAAGGACAGGCCTTCTTCATGTGATTAAGGAGATGGGTGGTAATCTAAGGCTTGAGAATATTCATGATGTCTCAGGAGAGCCTGTTGCTGATATATATTGTAAAACGGCCTCTTCTCTCAGGGCTGTGAAGGTAGGGAAAGATTTGATTCCTTCCCTTATTGATGAGTTTCCTGTCCTCTGTGTCCTTGCAACACAGGCAGACGGAGTCACAGAGATAAGAGGGGCAGAGGAGCTAAGGGTAAAGGAATCAGACAGGATAAAGGCAATGGCTACAGAACTCCAGAAGATGGGTGTAGAGGTTGAGGAATATCCTGACGGGATAGCTGTTAAGGGAAGGACAGTTCTTAAGGGTGCAAAAGTAGAGAGCTATCATGACCACAGGATCGCTATGTCCCTTGCCATTGCTGGTCTTATAGCCGAGGGAGAGACGATAATAAATAACCCTGAATGCGTGGACATATCGTTCCCGGGATTTTTTACTGTGTTAAACAGACTGAAGAGTTAGACAGGCGTCGTTGTTCATAAATTATGCCAAGGATAATTGCTATAGATGGTCCAGCAGGTGCTGGTAAGAGTACAACGGCAAGGATGCTGGCAGAGAGGCTTGGCTTTTTGTATCTTGATACTGGTGCCCTTTACAGAACTGTTGCTCTTTATCTTAAAGAAAAAAATGCTATTGAGGTAGTTGATGATGTAACACTAAAAAAACTTCTTGAGGGATGCGAAATCATTTATTCTCAGGAAGAGATTTACCTTAACGGAAGACCCGTATCTTCAGAGATAAGAACTCCTCAGATAAGTGAGCTCGCATCTGTGGTTTCCACAAGAAAGATTGTACGAGACTTCCTTAATGAACTTCAAAGAAGGATTGCCTCTCACAGGGATGTTGTAGTAGAGGGCCGGGATAGCGGGACGGTAGTATTCCCGGGGGCAATAAAATTTTTTCTCACTGCATCCATCGAAGAGAGAGCAAGAAGGAGATGGAAGGACTTAAGGGATAAGGGCATTACCGTTGAGTATGAAGAGATAAAAGAGGCTATTATCAGAAGGGATAAAAGGGATTCTTCAAGGGATATTGCACCTCTTAAGGCAGCAAAAGATGCTATAATAATTGATACGTCAAATCTAAGTCCATATGAGGTTGTTGAGACTATAATAAAGCAGATCAGTAGAATACCGGAGCAGAAGCGCAGCGGAGGGACAGAGCAGTAGGGAATTAATCAGAGCGGAAGAGCTTATTCCTTTAAGAACTCTGCTGTCACTACTTACCGAAACATTATTTAAGATGCTCGATTCAATTATGAGATATATACTTTATCTTCTCTTAAGGCTTTTGTTCAGGATCGAGATAAAAAATCGCCATTATATACCCGAGAAGGGAGGTGTTATAATTGCTTCTAATCACACAAGCTATCTTGATCCACCGGTGCTCGCAGCATCTTTAAAGAGAAGGCCAACCTTTATAGCAAAGGCCAGTCTATATAAAATACCCATTGTTGGTTTTATAATAAGGACCTATTCTATAGGTGTTAAGAGAGATAAGCCTGGCTCTTCAACAATAAAGAAGGCATTAAAGGTTTTGAAGAGCGGTGGAGCCCTTGTTATTTTTCCCGAAGGAGGAAGGAGCAAGGAAGGTAAACTTATGGAATTTAAAAGAGGTGTTGGTCTTCTTGCAGCATTGGGTCATGTTCCTGTTATTCCTGCGTACATAAAAGGTACCCACAGGGCCTTGCCTGTAGGTGCTAAGTTAATAAGGATGGAGAAGATAAAGGTAGTATTCGGAAGGCCTATAATAAGAAGGTCGGGTGAAGATGATTTGACCTATGAAGATAGGGTAACGAAGGAGATATTTGATGAGATAAAGAGGTTGAGCCAGACATGCAGCTGATCTCGAAAGTCGGGTGCTTTTCCTCTTCATCAACTTTTTCGAATTTAAAAATTTTAGTATAAAGTGTGAATAGAATGAAGATTAAAAAGGCAGAGACGGCAGGTTTTTGCTTTGGTGTTAAGAGGGCCCTTGAGCTTACTCTTAAGGCTGCCAGAGAGGGTTCTGGCGTATATACCCTCGGTCCTTTAATCCACAATCCCCAGGTGGTTAATAGATTGCGGGAAGAAGGTGTGGAGGTCTTAGAAATCTCTAACTGTTACTTCGCCACCAATAACAGTCAGGTACCTTTAAATCTTAAAACAGTTGTTATAAGGACTCATGGAGTATCTAAAGAGACAAATGAGCATCTTAATTCCCTTGGTGTTAAGGTTGTAGATGCCACATGTCCCTTTGTAAAAAAGGCTCAACAATATGCTAAACTTTTACATAATGAGGGCTATCAGGTTATAATCCTTGGTGATGCAGATCATCCAGAGGTCATCGGGATAAAAAGCTATGCTGGCCCTGATGCTGTAGTAGTTACAGAACCTGAACAAATAGGGCGACTTCATAAAAAAGTGGGCGTCGTTGTCCAGACAACTCAACCTATTGAGAGATTGCAGAGACTTCTTGAAAAGATTGTTACTTTATGTAGAGAGCTAAAGGTTTATAATACCATATGCAATTCTACTCTAAAGAGGCTTAAGGAAACGGCTCAAATGGCAAGAAATGTAGACATGATGCTTGTGATTGGTGGTCGCAATAGTGCAAATACCACACAACTTGCAAGACTTTGTGAGTCCCTTGGGGTAATGACCCATCACATAGAGACATCTGATGAGCTCAGGAAAGAGTGGTTTGAGCGTGTTCGAACTGTGGGTATAACAGCAGGTGCATCAACGCCTGACTGGATTATTGATGATGTAATAGAGAGATTAAAAGAATTTGAGGGTTAAGGTCCCTCAAACTCCCTGATGATAGGCTATAGGCTACAGGCGATTAAATTAGGCTATAGGCTATAGAAAAATTCCTGTCGCCTGTAGCCGGAAGCCTGTTTTTTTGGGGAGTCAAAGGGGCAAAGCCCCTTTGGTGGAGAAGTAAATTCGGCTTCAGTTAATCAAGACTGAAGCTAAGTGGTGGCGAAGTAACAGTGAGGTTCATATTATGGCAGTAGGATTGAATAGTCTTGATGGGAACAAATCTCTTAACGAACAAACAGACAGAGAATTTGAATCCCTCCTTGATGTGGCGTTTCATACCCTTCAGGAAGGTGAGATCATGGTAGGGAAGGTGTTAGCAAAAAGACAGGACGGGCTTATTATCGACATAGGATACAAGTCAGAAGGGTTTATTCCAATTGAAGAGATATCGGAAAAAGAATACAATGAGATAAAGGAAGGTGAAGAGATAGAGGTATATATTAATGAGATATTGGAAACAGACGGCATTGTCCTTCTTTCAAGAGAGAGGGCAAGAAGGCTGAGGGCATGGAGTATTATAGATGAGGCCCTTAAGACAGAAGGATATGTAGAAGGAACTATTACTGAAAAGATAAAAGGTGGGTTCTCCGTTGACATTTCAGGTCTAAAGGCCTTTTTACCACTATCACAGGTTGATCTACATTTTCCTAAGAATCCAGATGAATATATTGGTCTAAGTTCTAAATTCAAGATTCTGAATCTTAATAAAAAGAAAAGCAATATAGTCCTTTCAAGAAAGGAGTTTTTAGAGGAAGAAAGGAAGAGATTAAAGGAATCACTTATTGAGAGGTTAAGAGATGGTGCCCTTGTAAAAGGCATTGTGAAAAATATAACTGATTTCGGGGTCTTTATAGACCTTGGAGGTATTGATGGACTCTTGCATATATCTGATATATCCTGGAGCAAGATAAATCATCCATCAGAATTTTTTAAAGAAGGAGATGTAGTAGAGGTTGTGGTTCTAAAATTTGATCCTGAGACCGAAAAGATAACCCTTGGGTATAAACAGAAGAAGCCAGATCCATGGCTCAAGATTGAGGAGAAATATCCGGTAGGGCAAAAAACCAGGGGTAAAGTGATAAGTATTACTGATTATGGAGCTTTTGTGAGAATAGAGGACGGGATTGAGGGATTGATTCATGTTTCAGAGATGGACTGGTCCAACAGGCCAAAGCATCCTTCAAGATATGTTTCAATTGGTGACATTGTAGATGTTGTGGTGATAAATATTGATAAGGCCCATAGAAGGCTCTCTCTCAGCTTAAAAAAGCTAAGACCAAATCCATGGCAGATAATTGCTAAGAAATATCGGGTAGGCCAGAGAGTAGAGGGAAGGGTGTCAAGCATAACAGACTTTGGTGTTTTTGTTGAACTGCCAGAAGGAATTGAAGGACTTATCCACATATCAGATCTTTCATGGACAAGGCATGTATCCCATCCATCAGAGATTTTAAAAAGGGGTCAGAAGATTGAGGCAGTCATTCTAAATATACAGCCTGAAAAAGAAAAACTTTCCCTCGGTCTTAAACAGCTTACTGAAGATCCATGGATAAGGGTTATACCAGAAAAATATAAAGTCGGTGATGAGGTTGAAGTTAAGGTTATTAAGGTTACAGAACATGGTATCTTTGTGGACATTGACGGAATGGTTGAAGGACTTATCTTTAGTTCAGAGATTCCAAAAGATCTTGACAGATTAAATCTTAAACAAGGGGATATCTTAAAGGCATGGATAATAAAGGTTGATACAAAAGATAGAAAGATAGGTCTCAGCATGAATAGACAATAGGATACAGGCTTCAGGCGACAGGAATTTTTCTATAGCCTAAAATTGCCTGAAGCCCTAATATTGTGAGGTAACAATGAAGAAGCTATGTTTGGTAATAGTAGCTTTAATAAGTGGGCTTATAATAATAAGCCTTCTGTTAACCTTTTTACAGAAGGATGTAATGGTGAGAGAGAGGATTGGTCTTATAAGGGTTGAAGGCCCTATACTTAGTTCAAAGGATACTATAGATGAGATTAAGGCTTTTAGAAAGGACAAATCCATAAAGGCTATCGTTTTAAGGGTTGACAGTCCTGGTGGTGCCGTGGCACCTTCTCAGGAGATATACGAAGAGATAAAGAAGACAGTAAAGGAAAAACCTGTTGTCGTTTCCATGGGTGCTATTGCTGCTTCAGGTGGATATTATATAGCTGCACCAGCATCAAAGATTGTAGCCAACCCCGGGACACTCACGGGTTCCATCGGAGTGATAATGGAGATACCAAATATAAAAGGTCTTATGGATAAGATTGGAATAAAGAGAGAGGTTATAAAGAGTGGAAGATACAAGGACATGGCATCTATTTTTAAGGATATGGAGCCAGAGCAGAGGAAGATACTTCAGGCTGTTCTGGATGAGGTTCATGAGCAGTTTATAAAGGCTGTTGCGGAGGGAAGGGGTTTGCCCCTCGAAAGGGTAAGGCAGATTGCTGATGGGAGGATATTTACAGGCTCTCAGGCATTCGAGATCAGGCTTATTGACAAACTCGGTAACATTGAGGATGCTATAGATGTGGCAAAGGAGCTTGCAGATATTAAAGGAGAACCAGAGATTGTAAGCAAGAAAGAGAGGTTTTCATTTATAGATCTTCTAAAGGGCAAATTCCCTCAGCTTTTGCTTTCTGAGACTAAGGAGATTATTAATGAATACACATCGTTGAAAATAAAATATGAGTTTATTCCGTAGATAGAGCACCAGACCAGCAGAGCAGTAGGTAAAAAGACTACTGCTCTGCTGGTCTAAGCATATATTCAAAGATGGAGGTATTATATGACAAGATCAGAGTTAATAGAAAAGATTGCGGAGAAGTGTAGTGGTTTTACGAAGAGGCAGGTCGAGATAATGTTCGATACTGTCATGGATAGTATCAAGGAGGCCCTTAAGAAGGGCGAGAGGGTAGAGATAAGGGGATTTGGTAATTTTACTGTGAAGACCCGGCAGCCTCGGATAGCGAGAAATCCAAAGACAGGACAGAGTGTTCAGGTGCCAATGAAGAGGACTGTTCATTTTAAGGTTGGTAAGGAATTAATGGACATGATGAATCCTGGATTAGAAAAACAACCATAAACAGGCTTCAGGCTACAGGCGACAGGATTTATTTTTAAGGTAGAATGAGGTTATTCGAGCATTTTTGAGATGTATATTAAGGTCATGAAAGGTTATTTAACAAGTTACATTAAGGTGTCGCCTTTTGTGCTTTTTAGGGATGGTGCAAGTAATAGTTGGCCTCATGCCCTTTTAAGATTTATCTTGGACAGGTGTGGCCTATAGCCTACGGTTACTGTTGTTATGGATAGAAGGGATTTTCTCAAGTCAGCGATAAAGATTGCATTTAGTATTATTGGCCTTTTAAGTGTTCCTTTCATTGTATCACTTCGGCCAAGATATATAAGAAAAAAAGAGACTAAATTTTTTTTCTTAACAAGGCTTGAGGATATGCCCAGAAGGGATGTGAAAAGATACGATTTAAGTCTCACTTCTGATAAGGGTAGCAATAGTCAGGGAAAGTCCTTTCGTATCTATGTTGTAAATACAAATAAAGGGTGGATAGCCCTTTCACCTGTTTGTACCCACCTTGGTTGTCTGGTAAATTACAGCAGGACAAAAAAGGAATTCATCTGCCCATGCCATGGTGGAAGATATAGCATAGAAGGTGAGGTTCTTGGAGGACCTCCACCTCAGGGTCTTACAAAACTCCCTTTAAGAATAGATAATGATAAGGTATATGTAGGATTGAGGATATGAGGCAGCAGGGTCTTCTCCAATGGTTTTTGGATAGATTCGGCCTTAAGGAACCCCATAAAGCCCTTTTTGAAAGGCCTGTTCCTGAGGGATTGAGCTATTTTTATTGTCTTGGTGGCATGGCCTTTACAGCTTTTCTTATTTCAGCTTTTTCTGGCCTCTTTCTTTCAGTTTTTTATGTTCCTGAAGAAAATAGAGCCTTTCAAAGTATAGTCATGCTTCATGAAGATATAGCCTTTGGCAGACTCATGAGAGGTATTCATAAGTGGTCTGCTACTTTATTGATTGTCTTTCTTATCCTTCATGGTCTGAGGGTATTTGTCTCAAGGGCATACAGACCTCCAAGAGAATTAAACTGGCTTTCAGGTGTAATTCTTTTCCTACTATCAATGGCAGAAGGATTTACAGGATATCTTCTTCCGTGGGACCAGAAGGCCTACTGGGCAACAGTTGTGGGGACTAATATAATCGGCCTCATCCCTCTTTTCGGCGATTTGCTTCTAATAACTCTCAGAGGAGGCTCCGATGTATCTGGTGCTACCCTTATTAGATTCTACAGCCTTCATATCCTTTGGCTTCCGATCTTGATGCTCTTTTTTTTATGGATGCATTTTCACATGATAAGAAAACTTGGGATAGCAAGGTCGTTATAGAGATGGCGAAGTAACAGTGAGGAAGAAGAGGTGGCGAAGTAACAGTTGTGAAAAGATTTTATCCAGATTATCTCGTAGAGATACTTTTTTTAATTTTTCTTATTATTGAGATTAATGTTGTCCTTGCCCTTCTACTGCCGCCAGTAATCGGGAAGGAGGTCGACTTTACCTCTCCCTACCAGCCAAGGCCTGAATGGTATTACCTATGGCTTTTCATGCTCCTCAGGTATTTTTATGGCCCCTTAGCAATTCTTGGAGGTGTTATACTGCCACTCCTCTTTATCGGGATACTGCTTTTTATTCCCTGGATAGATAAATATATGGGCAGGATAGTGGCTTCAGTCCTTATAGTCCTTCTCTTTTTATTTTTTGTCCTTTCTGTTTTGCTTGCTTGACCCTTTGGTGGCGAAACAGAGGTCAGATGCTTTGAGGGACTCTGTCTCTCAAACTCCCTGATGATAGGCTATAGGCGACAGGCGATTAAATTAGGCTATAGGCTTCAGGCTATAGGCTATAGAAAAATTCCTGTCGCCTGTAGCCTAAATATCTTCTGAAGCCTGTAGCCTGAAGCCTTTTTTTGGGGATTCAAAGGGGCTTTGCCCCTTTGGGACTTTGTTCCTCAAACTCCCTTATAATAGTGCAGTAGAGCAGTAGTCTGCTCTGTTGTTCTCTGCTCTGTGGCAGGTGTGATGATTTGAATTTTCTTACCCAGCAGTGATATTCTATAGTATGTTAACAGGCTTCAACACAAACATTACTTATAAAGAAGAGATTTATCATGTCCAGACAGAAGATAGTGGGCTGAGAAATCCTGTCATAACTACCCTTCTTTATAAGGGAGGTATAATTCTTGCTTCAAAGAAGACTTCTTATAAAGACCTCCTTTCTGAAAAGGGAATTCTCTCACAGGGTGTAAAAGAGAAGATAAAAAAGCTCATGGTAGAACAGCACAGGGCAATGATCGAAGACCTCTTTGCTGGGAAATTTGATAGCATGCTCAAAGGTGGTAAGTCTGAACTCACAAATACTAACACAGAAGAAAGTTCCTGGGAGGTATATGAGAAAATTGAGACAACTGTTGAGAGCATAGATGACGGAAAGACAAAAGACCTCAAAAAAGAGTCAGCCCATCGAGAAGGTACTTTCAGGACACTCGATGATATACTTCTTGACCATATCTTGAAAAGAAAAAAGGCTTAGATACATAGCTGTCCAAAATAAATTAAAATGTTATTTTCAAGAGGGCATAAGGCCTCAAATAGGCTGAAGGCTTAAGATAGGCTGTAGGCGTTAGGCTTCAGGATATTAGGGAAAAATTCTATAGCCTGTAGCCTACGGTAGCCTGTTCTTTGGCCTCATGCCCCTTTAAGATTTATCTTGGACAGATGTGATTTAGATAAGATATTCAATCTCCAGTTCTGATCGGTGGCGGAGTAACAGTGAATTGTAAGAGAACATTAAAATATTCTATAATTTATAATGCTTGTACAGAAAAGAGATATAGAATATCTGAAAAACCAAGCCAGGATCCTAAGGATCGAGATTCTCAAGATGCTTACCGAGGCAGGATCGGGTCATACAGGTGGTTCTCTTTCAGCAGCAGATATTGTAGCAGCTCTTTATTTCTATAAACTCAGATATAAACCTGAAGATCCCCAATGGCCTGAAAGGGACAGATTCGTCCTTTCAAAAGGTCATGCTGCCCCACTTCTTTATGCAGTCCTTGCCATAAGTGGATACTTTGATAAATCACTCCTCAGGACCCTTAGAAAGCTGGGGAGTCCTCTTCAAGGACATCCTTGCTCCAAGATGCTCCCCGGGGTTGAGGTCTCGACAGGTTCTCTTGGACAGGGGCTTTCAGTGGCAAATGGTATCGCCATGGGACTTAAACTTCAGGGATTGAATTCAAGGGTCTATTGCCTTCTCGGTGATGGTGAACTTCAAGAAGGCCAGGTCTGGGAAGCCGCCATGACGGCATCCCATTATAAGAGTGACAATCTCTGTGCCATTGTTGATTTAAATGGACTGCAGATTGATGGTCCTATCTCTTCTGTAAAGAATATCGAACCTGTAGATAAAAAGTTTCAGTCCTTTGGATGGAATACTATTGAGATCGATGGTCATGATATGGCGCAGATAGTGGATGCCCTTGACAGGGCAGAGGAATTAAAGGGTGCACCTACTGTTATCCTTGCACGAACTATTAAGGGTAAGGGTGTTTCAATATTTGAGGGAAAGGTCAAATATCATGGCATAGCACCAACACCTGAAGAGCTTGAGATCGCTTTGAAGGAGTTATCAGATGGAACAGGCAATTAAATCATTTTGCGGACTTGAGGCAGCTACAAGGGATGCCTATGGAGAGACATTATTTAGACTTGGTCAGGAGAATAGGGATATTGTTGTTCTTGATGCAGACCTGAGTAGCTCTACAAAGACCTCAAAATTTGCGAAGGCCTTTCCTGATAGATTTTTCAATATGGGAGTCTCTGAGCAGGACATGATGGCAACTGCCGCAGGACTTTCCCTTACAGGCAAGATTCCTTTTGCCTCCACTTTTGCAATATTTGCAACAGGTAGGGCCTGGGAGCAGATAAGACAGAGCATTGTCTATTCTCATCTTAATGTGAAGATTGTGGCAACCCATGGGGGAATTACAGTTGGTGAGGATGGTGCATCCCATCAGGCAATTGAAGATATAGCCCTGATGAGGGTCATACCCGAGATGACAGTAATAGTGCCAGCTGATGCCTATGAGACAGAGCTTGTGATTGAAGAGATAGTTAAATTCTACGGTCCGGTCTATGTAAGACTGGGTAGGGCAAAGGTTAAACCCGTTATGCCTGAGGATTATAGATTCCAGATCGGGAAGGCCTATGCCTTTAGATTAGGTAATGATGTGAATATTATTGCCTGCGGAGTGATGGTTAAAGAGGCTCTTGATGCAGCAGAGATTCTTAAGGCGAAGGGTATTGATACTGGTGTTATTAATATGTCCACCATAAAACCTCTCGATGAAAAGATGCTTCTTGAGGCTGCCAGAGCAAAGCTTATTGTAACAGCAGAGGAGCATTCAATTATAGGTGGGCTTGGAGGTGCTGTTTCTGAATATATCTCATCCATAAGGCCGAGACCTATTTTAAGAATAGGCATAAAGGATACATTCGGTTGTTCAGGCTCTTCGCAGGAACTTATGAGGTTCTTTGGTCTAACATCAGATCAGATTGCCAGTGATATTATGAAGAAATGGTCTGAACTTGCTACCAAAGGGGCAAAGCCCCTTTGAACAAACCATGATTCAGTTCGAGGGCGTCTCAAAGATATATGAGACCCAATTAGCTCTTAAAGAGATAACCCTTTCTATTGAGAGGGGTGAGCTCGCCTTTATTACAGGTCCATCAGGTGCTGGTAAGACAACACTTCTCAAACTGATCTATGGTCATGAGAGGCCCGATAAAGGAAGACTCACAGTTGGTAATTTCGATCTCTCTATAATAAAACAGAAGGATATTCCCCATCTAAGAAGGCAGATAGGGATCGTATTTCAGGATTTCAGGCTTATAGATACAAAGACAGTATTTGAGAATGTGGCAATGCCTTTAAGGATAAGAGGATTAAGTGATAGGGAAATCCGGGATTTTGTTTTTGAAAGTCTTAGGCTCGTGAATCTCAGACACAAATTAGATGCCTATCCTCCTACCCTTTCTGGTGGTGAGCAGCAGAGGGTGGCGATTGCAAGGGCAATAGTTGCAGAACCCCAGATACTCCTTGCTGATGAACCAACAGGTAATCTTGACCCAGAAAACACAAGGGCTATAATGGAGATATTTAAGGAGATTAATGTAAAGGGTACAACCGTCGTAATTGCTACTCATAATCCTGAACTTTATACCCATAGCGGTAGAAGGGTCTTTAAGTTACAGGAAGGTTGTTTAATAGGAGTGGAGGTTTTGTGATCTCGGGATATTCCTTTAGATTTGCCTTCGAAAGTTTGAGGAAGGAGTTCTGGCTAAACCTTATTGCAAGCCTTTCAGCTGGAATTGGTCTTTTCATTTTAGCTATTATGGCTCTGGGTTTTTATAATATCAATCTTCTTACCAAAAGACTGCCTGAGAAATTTACTGTTGTCCTTTATTTGAAGGATTTACCACAAGAAGAGATAGATAAAACCATTAAAGATTTAAAAAATAATCCTATGGTGAAATCTGTAGGTTTTATTCCAAAGGATAGAGCCCTCGATGAACTCAAGAAAAGGTTAAAGGACTCAAATATACTACTGGAAGGTCTTGAGGGGAATCTCCTGCCTGACACTGTAGAGATAAGGCTTAAACCAGAATATATGAAGAAAGAAGAGATAAAAAACTTTATTTCTACCCTTAGGTCCATGCCCCAGGTTGATGATATAGATTATGGTGAGGACATAGTGGCATCCATTGTAGTGATTAAAAAGACCGTTGAGACTTATGGAATAGCCTTTATAGCTCTTGTTATGATTGGTGTTGTCTTTAACTTTTATACAACCATAAAGATTCTCTTTTATAGAAGAAAGGAGGAGGTAGAGACCTTCAAGCTACTTGGTGCATCAAAGGGTTTTATACGGATCCCCTTTCTTATAGAGGGAGCCATAATTGGCATGGCAGGAGGATTGATTGCCTCGGGGTTCCTATTGGCTTTATATCAGGCATTACTTTTTCTTTCTTCAAAACTTCCCTTTATAAGCTCATTAAACATCTTCCGTCAGATCCTTTCATTACTTATATCTTTACCATGTGCTGGTATTTCTCTCGGTATCATAGGGGCATTTTTTGGGCTTGGTAAAATCAGGTATTGAATAAATTTTATGCGGGGTAAGAGGTGAGCTCATATAGAGCATTAATTGTTCCAGCCCTGATAATTCCTTGCGCTATCAGCCTGCTGTTAATATCTTCTTTTTCTTCTTATGCTCAGGATCTTCAGCAAAAGCTTAAGTCGATAGAAGAAGAGATAAAGAGATATGAAGAGAGGATTAAAAGGGAGCAGGCAAAGGAGTTTTCTATCCTTAATGAACTTGAGAGGGTCAATTCCCAAATAGATGAGGTTAAGAAGAAGATTCGTACACAGAGATCACAGCTCAAGATAATAGAACGGAAGTTGTTCAATACACAGAACGATATAAAAGGGCTTGAGCAAGGGCTCCAGAAGAGGAAGGAATGGCTGAAGAAAAAAATGAGGGCCCTGTGGGTATTCGGTTATGTCAGGGAGATGGAATTTTTGCTTTCCTCAAGAGATGGAGGAGAATTCTTCAGGAACTGGAGATACCTTATCCTTCTCAGTAGATATGAAAAGAGTATGATTGATAAACTTAGGTCAGATATTGAGGAGCTGAGGAAAAAGGAAGTAGAGCTTGCTCTTCTTAGAAAAGAGGTCAAGAAGGTCCTTTCATTAATGGAAACAGATGAAATGGAACTCTTGAAGATGCAGAAGGAAAAAAACATCTTGCTTGCTACTGTCAGGCAGAATAAGGATCAGTATAAAAGGATGCTCAAGGAATTAAATGAATCAGCAAGGAGACTTGCTAAAATTATAGAGGAGTCAAGGGTCAAGGGTGGTACATCAGAAGATAGGCGATTCCTTTCAAAAAGGGGTAAGCTTATATGGCCTGTCAATGGAAGGGTGAAGATCCCTTTTGGGTACCACAAAGACCCTTTAACGGGTGTGCCTGTTTTCAGGAGTGGTATTTATATCCTTACTGAAGAAAATGAAATCGTGTCAGCTGTTGCAGGTGGAAGGGTGGCCTATACCGGGGAGTTAAAGGGTTATGGAAAGGTTATAATAATAACCCACGGAGATAATTATCATACAGTCTACGCTAACCTTGCCGAGATTTTTTTTAAGCCAGGAGATATAATAATAGAAAGACAGGCCATTGGCAGGCCAGGGGAGTCCTCTATATTTGAGGGAACTGGTTTATATTTTGAGATTCGCTATAAAGGCAAACCCCTTGATCCACTCCAGTGGTTAAGGAAAAAATAGGAGGAAAGATGGAAAGAGAAGGTAGAAAGAAAATGAAAAATAGGATATTTAGTATAGGAACCTTATTACTGCTTATATTTGCAGGCATCTTTATAGGCAGGATTACTATGTCCACGCCGAGCAGCGAGGCTCAGGGCTACGAGGAATTAAAGGTTTTCACAGAAGCCTTTTCTATAATAAAAAGAAACTATGTTGATGAAGTAAAGACAAAAGACCTGATCTATTCTGCTATAAAAGGGATGATGGGTAGTCTTGATCCCCATTCTGGTTTTTTGACACCAGAGGCTTATAAAGAGATGCAGGTAGAAACAAAAGGAGAGTTTGGCGGTATTGGTATTCAGATAGGTATTAAGGATAACGCCCTCACAGTTATTGCTCCTATTGAGGATACACCTGCCTTCAGGGCTGGCATAAAGGCGGGAGACAGGATAATCAAGATAAACGGTGAATCCACAAGGGATATGAGCCTGATGGATGCTGTAAATAAGATGAGGGGTCCGAAGGGGACAAAGGTTACCATAACAATAATGAGAGAGGGATGGGAATCACCCAAGGATTTTACCCTTATCAGGGACATAATCCACATCAAGAGTGTCAAATCAAAGGTAGTAGAAAAGGGCGTAGGCTATATAAAACTTTCCCATTTTCAGGAACAGACGGCAAATGACCTGAGTATTGCTCTGAGAGAACTTGTTGAAAAAGAAAAAATAACTTCTCTTATTCTCGATCTGAGAAACAACCCGGGTGGATTACTGCAGAGCGCTGTAGAGGTAGCTGATCAATTCCTTGAACCTGGCAAACTTGTTGTTTTTATAAAAGGAAGAACAGGTGAGAAGGTAGAGTATTTTACAGAAGGTATAAGGCCAAATTATAAATTACCCCTTGTTGTACTTGTAAATCATGGCAGTGCCAGTGCTTCAGAAATAGTTGCAGGTGCCCTTAAAGACCACAGAAGGGCCATAATTCTTGGCACAACTACCTTCGGAAAAGGCTCAGTCCAGAACATTATTCCCCTCAGTGATGGCTCTGGACTCAGGCTCACAACTGCAAAATACTACACCCCTCAAGGGATATCCATTCATGGCGAAGGTATAACACCTGACATCATTGTAAAACTTGAAGCAAAGACCCCTGATAAGGAAAGACCTGTTCTCAGAGAAAAAGATATACAGAGACACCTTCAGGAGAAGAGTGATGAGGTTCCGCTTGAAACAGCACCCATAGAGGTTGAGGAAAAGGATGACCTTCAACTTAAGAGGGCTATTGAACTTCTTAAGACCTGGGAGATATTCAAAAGGCTTCCACAGGCTGGCTAATGGACTGTACGAGTGAATTAATTAATGAAAAGGATTATCTTTGACATAGAGACTATAGGAAAGGATTTTGATACCCTTGACGAAAATATCCAGAATTATCTACTTCAATGGGCAGATACAGAAGAAAAGGAAGAAGAGATCAAGGAAAGACTTGGTCTTTCACCAGTGACAGGTGAGATCGTTGCTATAGGTCTACTTGACCCTGATACAATGAAAGGTAAAGTATATTTTCAGGCCCCTGAAGATGAACCTTTTCTTCCCTTTGAAGAGGATGGCATATGGTATGAAACAGGTACAGAAGAGGAGATACTGATTAAGTTCTGGAATGATGTAAAGGATTGTGACCAGATTATAACCTTTAATGGTAGGAGCTTTGATTGTCCCTTTATCCTCATAAGATCAGCCTTGTACAAGATAAAACCATCAAGAGAGCTTATGCCAAACAGATATAATAACAGCCATACAGACCTCCTTGACCAGCTCACCTTTTTCGGTGCCACAAGAAAATACAGGCTTGATATATGGTGTAGATTCTTTGGCATAAAAAGTCCTAAGGAAGAAGGCATTACAGGTCTTAATATAAAAGACCTGTTTCAGCAAGGTCAATACATTGAGATAGCCAGGTACTGTGCAAGAGACCTCATCGCCACAAAGCAATTATTTGATTACTGGGACAGATATATAAGATTCAAACAGGACTGACCTTTCCTAAGTTTTATGTCCTCCTCAAAGGTAATAGTTGGCATGAGTGGTGGAGTTGACTCCTCCGTTGCTGCCTATATCTTGAAAGAAAAGGGATTTCAAGTCGAGGGTGTTAGTTTTATTCTTTATGAGGCAAGGCTTCGGAGAGAGCCCTCTTACAGGCATGTTCCATGCTGTAGCATAGAGGCAATAAAAGAGGCTGTCTTTGTGGCATCTCAGCTTGACATTCCACATACAATTGTTGACCTTAGAGAAGAATTTATTGATAAAGTCATAAATCCCTTTATTGAAGCCTACACGAGAGGTTTGACACCAAATCCGTGCATCCTGTGTAATAGATACATAAAATTTCCCCATCTCTTAAGGATAGCTGATGAGAAAGGGGCTTTCTTTATATCCACAGGTCATTATGCAAGGGTTAAGGAGGGCTCTCTTCTGAAAGGAGTAGACAGAAAGAAGGACCAGTCCTATGTCCTTTATGTGCTTAAAAAGGAGCATCTTCAGAGATTACTCTTGCCACTTGGTGACTTGATCAAGGCAGAAGTAAGGAAGATTGCCAGTTCATTAAATCTATATTCAGCAAAGAGGCCCGAGAGTCAGGAGATATGCTTCATTGAAGAGAGGAGATATGGAGACTTCATTAAAAACTTCGTTACGCCTGTTGAAGGTCCTATCATCGAGATGAAGACAGGGAAGGTTTTAAAAAAACACAGGGGTATTATTTATTACACAATAGGACAAAGGAAGGGTCTTGGTATTTCTTCAAGAGAGCCCTTTTATGTGGTAAGGATAGATCCGCAAGCACATGCTGTTTATATTGGCACTAAAGATTATGTTTATAAAAAAGAGATAATTGTGAATGATTTAAATATCCTCGAACCATCAGCCTTTGTAGGCCCTTCCCTAAGGGCTACTGTAAAGATACGTTCTACCATGATAGATGAGCCAGCTACGATCTATCTTGAAAAAGATAAAGCAAGGATTGTTTTTGATTCACCCCAGTGGGCACCAGCACCGGGCCAATCTGCTGTTTTTTATGATAACGAATGTGTTATAGGTGGAGGTGTAATTCAAGAGATTCTGGGTTGACAAACTCGGGCTGAATAGGTTAATTTATTTTATCTATATTGCTCTTTGACAAGCCTAAAACATGCGGAGTGAGCCCTAAAGTTTAAAGTTTCCATTGAGAGTTTGATCCTGGCTCAGAGCGAACGCTGGCGGCGTGCCTAACACATGCAAGTCGAGCGGAGTTAATTGATGGGGGCAACCCATTGATTAACTTAGCGGCGGACGGGTGAGT
>Ga0197143_1000261_pt1 | contig 62089 bp, 61 predicted proteins | sample GBS70_MetaG_FD_148603 | JGI IMG/M metagenome (GOLD analysis project Ga0197143, IMG submission 148603) | Sediment microbial communities from Great Boiling Springs, Gerlach, Nevada, United States - GBS 70_MetaG | ecosystem: Environmental > Aquatic > Thermal springs > Hot (42-90C) > Sediment...
ACAAGTGCTCAACGCCTTTCGGCATCAGAGGTTTTTGCACGGCACCCTGCGTGGCGAATCTAACCGCGGGGCGATTTTCAAGCACCCCCCGCCCAAGGCCGCTTACGGTCACGCTCCCACTCCTGAACGGGCCCGCCACCCGCCGATCCTTGAACGCAGGTTTAGACGATGCGATACAGCTCATCCTTTTCCTCGGTCGTGAATCCGTGGCGAGCCACGGCGCCGGAGCAGCGATCGCACAGGGGAAGGATCATCAGGTCATCCTCCTTCTCGAGCACCATGGACAGCTCCCACCGCAGCCTCTCGATCTCCAGGGACGTTAGACGGCACCGGAACACGCTATACTGCACGCGGTCGCCGTAGCCCTCGAGTAACCGCGCAGTACGCCGCAAGCGAAGGTCGTCGCGGACATCGTAAGCGATGAGATACCATCGTCGCGCCATTACCTGAGCCTTAGCCGCGCAAAAAGTCCGGGAGACCCCGTCCATTCTTTCTCGAGAAGTCTAACCTCAAGCTCGATGGTTCTAGCGTAGCTCAGAGAGTAGCCGAGAACAGGATGCTTCCAGCTCTCCGCAAGCCTATCCTCGAATAACTTCGCAGCCTTCCTGCGCCCGCTGTCGGATAGCCAAATGCTGCCCCCTGCTTCGACGAAATCGGACGAACTCCACTGCCGCCGATTGATCGAGGCGACCAGGGGCATATCCCATAACGGGACTCGAAAGAGCTCCATCACGTCTAGGGCAAGCGGATATGCCGCCGAGCGCGGCGCGTGATAGAAGCCGAGGGCAGGATCAAGTCCAACGGCGAGGATCGATTGCTGCACGCGGCTGTACAGGAGAGCGTAGCCGAAGCTGAGCGCTGCGTTGAATCGGTCCCGGGGAGGCCTGCGGCTCCGCCCGCGAGGCGCAAGGAGCGAGCGCATCTCCTGGTGAATAAGCAGGGGAAGTGCAGCGAAGTAGGCCTTCGACGCCACTCCCTCATAGCCGCGCAGCGCAGCGACCCCTTCAGCCCGAGCGACCTGTTTCAGCTGCGCCCGGAGGACAGCTACCGTCTCTGCCACCGCCGTTCGAGCCTCTCCATCGCCCCTCGTCGCCCGGAGCAGGAAACGCAACTGGCTCTCCACTCTGGCGCTGACCAGCCGGCGGGCGAGACGCAGCGCCGTCCCCGGGTCGGTCACAGCGGCATATTGGCGCAAACGGCGCTGAACGCTCCCTGCCGACGGCGCGAGGCTCCCCATGTACCGGCCGCCGGCCGTGAGCCAGTGCACCGACACATCGTGTGCGAGGCAGAGTTGAAGCGCTTGGGCGCTGACCTGCACCGCTCCATGGAGCACTAGCGCACCGACCGCCCGGATGGGCAGCGATTCGAGCTCGGAGTCGCCTGCTCTGATTACGAGCCGTTCACCCGAGCGCCGCACCATGGCGCCTGCCGTCATCACGTGGACCACTTCCCGGTCGGGCACCGCCGGAAAGAGCCTTGCCGGCTCCCCAGCCGTTCCCAAGGCGAACCGCTCCTCTTCGGGGAGGCATACGGGTGCCAGGGAGCAGCGTGCGCAACGCCGCTCGTCGTCGGACACCGGCGGGCGCTCCAGCCGTGCGCGAACGGACCGGGCGCGAGCGACAGCCGCAACTACTGCAGCGCGAAGCTCTTCCGTGAGTGGAACCCTCACGGTCACGTTCTCCGCGTGGTACCGAACACGGCCCTCCGGGACGGGCCGCCCGAACCGCTCCTCCAGAAGCATTGCGTACGCTGCCACTTGCAAGGCGTCGGACGGCCAGGCCGTCGGCTGGCCCTGCGCGTCACGGAACGCCCGCCCCCGCTTGTGTTCGTACGGGACCAGATTTCCCTCTCTCGTCCGGACTGCGTCGACGCGGCCCCGTAAGCCCAACCGCTCGCTCGATACCTCGAGTCCTCGCAGCTCGGTGCCGCTCGGGTCGAGCTCTCCCCGCTCTTCGTGAAGTGCCCGGCCGGCATACACCGCCTCGTCCGCCAAGAGGATCCCCTCGACCTCTTCGAGGTAGAAGAGCCTCTCACAGTACGTGAGGGAGTTCAGTCCCATCACCCGGATCGGCTCGTCCGGCTCCAGGACACCGGAGCTCCCTCCCGGCATCGCTGCGCCGGGCACCGAGGCGTCCTGGCCGCTCGTCATCCCGTCAGCGCTCATCATCGGGTCGAAGGATCGGCACCCAGGCTTCGCTCGGCGGTTCTCCGTCGCCGAGTGACCCGCGCTGAAGCCGGAATTGCCGGTACACCGTGCCTGCCGCGCCGACGTGGTCGACCCAGACGGGAAGCGCGAGCGGCCCGGCCGGGTCCGGGACGAGCCAGGTCGGCTCGACACCTATGACGTCCTCCGGTCGAAGTCGCCGCAGCTCGTCCACGAGATGCGTGCTCTCTCCCAGGGAGAGTCCGCCGCATCGCGAAACCGAGCCGGGATCCGCGAACGCTTGCGAGACGCGCTCGGCGAGCTTCGGGTGCCCCTCGTTCGCTCCAGGACGAACGCCTACCGCGAGCTTGAGCCCCACGAGCAGCTCCTGGAGGTCGGGCCTCTTGTTCGTCCCCACGCCGGCCGGAGTCCGGGCATTCTTGATTCTCCAGCTCGTCCGCACGACGCGGGAGAGCTGTGGCTGGGAAAGGACCCCGATCGCCAGCTCCGCGCCGGCGTGGACGTATCGGTCCCACTCTCCCACCGCCGAGCACAACATCCCATACACGGTGGCGGGGGGCGGGACGGGGAGTGTTTCGAGATACTCGCGTGCCCGCGGGGAGCGGAAGGACGCGATGGGTACCGAGACGTAACAGGTGACCGCGGAAACCATCATGCAAGCCCTCCCTCTCTTCGCTCTGCCCAGTCCGCTTCGTCGTCGCGGGCTCCGGGTCGCAGGAGCTGCTGGCAAAGCCGCCCTCGCCTCCGGCAGGCCACGCCCCGAACCTCAGCCAGGGGACGCCAGGAAGTCTCGGAGGATGCGTTTGACTTCAGCTGCCGCTTCCTTCACGCCGGCGAACACCTTGGCGCCGCGGCTCCTCAGCTCCTCACCGTCCGGCGTGGCGCTGAGTGCTCCTCCGACGATCAGCTCGTCCGCCGCGATGTCGCCCGACCGGACGCGCTCCAGCAGCGCCGGCGCACGTACGGCGTTCCCGTCGTCGCGGAACGCGTAGAGGATCCGGGGAGCGAAGTCGTCCGTCCAACGGAACACCACCGACTCGGGCGAGAAGTCGAACAGGAAGCGCGCGTGGTTGCCCGCCACTTCGCCGAGTTCGACGAGGCCGTCGACCACTTGCAAGGCCCGCTCGGGGCGCGCCAGGTCGGCCGGAGTGAGCGCGAAGCCGTACTGGTAGCGCGTGGCGTGGACCTCGGTGCCGTACGGCACCGGGAATTCCCCCTGGAGTGCGGCCGATGGGGTCGCGTTGATACTGGCGGCGTTGAAGGTGATGTCGCCGGACCACGGCGTGAGCGACACCGCCCGCGTTACTTCCAGACGTGCACGCCGAACATCGGCAGTTCCCCGCGCCCGACCCCGTCGCTGTTCTCCTTGCGTTTCGCTCGCCTCGGCGGTCGCGGCTTTGGCCGACATGAAGCCCAGGACGTCGTCGTCGATGAACTCCTCAGCCCCGCGCTTGAACTCCGGGTCCTCCCAAGTGTGACGATTCAGGTCGTCCTGCCACCGCCGGTTGGTCGGAAGGCCTTTCCGCTGCCAGACGTAGCGGAGCGCCCACCGGATGGCCTCGGCCGATACGGTGGTATGGACGGCGCCGTTCCAGAGGATCTTCTGGAGCGTCGTGATGTTCCCCTCGGTCTCGGCTCGATTGTTGGCGGCCGTTCCGTGGTGCGTGCAGATGATTCCGAAGAGGTGCTTCGCCATCGCTTCTCTCCTCCCATGGTCATTGGTCATTCCACTTTTCCCCGCGTCCGTCAGCTGCCCTCCGGCAGCTCTTCGGCGCGGTCGGCGCCGTTGCTTGCCTCGCGGTTCTCCTCCTGAGCCGCGTAGCTCACCAGGGCGAGGAGGGCGAGGTCTCTCGTCAGCTGCCACCGCTCAGGGCCCAGGTAGGGCAGGACCTCGCGCCAGCGCTCGCGGAGCGTCGGAATCGTGCCGGCTCTCGACCAGAAGTCGATGAGCGCTGCGCGGAGGCTCTCAGCGTTCTTGCAGTGGGCGAACGCTATCCTGAGCCGTTCCCGCTCCCGCTCGACGAGGTCCTGGAAGCGCTCGCCCCTGGTCCTCGCTCTCTCGCTCAGCGCTCCCAAGCGGCGCCGCCACGCTTCCTGGCAGGCTTCGACGATCGCCTCTTCCGCGGTGGTGAACGCATCCGGTTGCGAGACCATTGCAGCTACTCCTCCTGGCGCGGATTTCAAGTCGCTCCTTCGACGGCGCATGGCCAACGCTCGGTCATAACGCCGCCACTGCGCCCACGTATCGGGCGCGCGTATCAAGGAAGTCACCCCGTTCCACCAGGGCCTGCCCGCAGCGACATTGCGGGCAACGAGGTCCAGAAGCGGGCTCACCTCCCAATTCAACTCGCCTCCGTCCTCCCCACTGTCCCCTTCCGGCCCTGCCGCGTCACCTCGCCCGCCGGTTGCACCTCGCCTGCTCCGCCGGGAACCCCCACCGACCGAACCTTGCGACGGACCCTCCGCCTCTTCCGGGCGCTCATTGGGGAGCGGGCGCGCGGCAAGCGTGGGCAGGAGGTGAACAGCGTTCCGGAACATCCGGAGCTCTTTTCCCCCGACACCTTCGACGACGTACCGGTCGACGCGGGTTCGTTGTTGCCGCGCCCAGGGCGCAACCCCGAAGGCGAAGACGTGGCACCTGGCTGCCACCCCCGTTGCTATCAACCGCTCTGCTTCGAGCTCGGCCAGCACCCTGAGGCCCGCATCGGCGACGCCGGCGACGACCAAGTCCTGGACCGGACTCGAGAGGAAGAGCCTTCTCATCCGCGCGTACCGCTCGAGGTCGTCCAGGTCGGGGACGGCGAGGCAGAACTGGGGCCTGACCCCGCGCCCAAAGCTGCGAACCCGGAAGTAGATCGACCCCACGGGTGCGTAGAGCAGAGCGAGCCAAAGTCCGGGAGCCTCCACCAACTCCGTCTGGCTGCCGAACGCTTGATGCCGAACCCCGCCTCCGGGCGCAAGCCATGTCCGTACGGGACTCGGCTTCGTTAGCCGAAATTCGTCACCGCTCTTCTGATGGATGTACCTCCCAACCTTTCGATACGAGAAACGAACCCAGGCGCCGTCGATCTCGAGCACGAGCCTGCCCGACGGCTTCTCGGGTTTGTCAGCTTCACGTGTCATGCCGTGCTGGAGGAAGGTCTCCAGAACGGCGGCCTGCAGGACCGTGCCTCCATCCTTGTGACCATCGGGATGTCCGAGCCCCAGAAACCAGAACCTCCCGTCCTCGGTGAGACGGAACGATTGCCGAATCAGCTCCGAAAAGAACGCTTTTCCTTCCCCGCTCCAGGTGAACGTGACCGCGTCCCTCGCTCGCTCCCACGACCCGCCGAGGCTCTGGAGGCGTTCCCGCGTTTCCGACTCTTCCGGTCGCTCATCGAGGGCCGCGAGCGTCATCCACAGTCCGGCGAGCCCGGCCCGATGGAGCGGCGTCATGCCCGGGTCGAAGAGCCCGATGCGGAGCGTCCCGCCGGTTTCCGTTCTCTTCGTTCCAATTCCCGTCGCAGGCATCCCAGTCGGCTCACCTCCACGAAGCTACGTCCTCCAACGTGCGCCCCATCGGGGCGAATACTCGATGCTGCCGGGCGGGGCTACCAGCACCCCTCGCTCGGTGCTCCAACGCACCGCTTGCTCGGCCACCGGGCCCCACAGCATCGGGATGGTGCAGGCCACGAGCCGGTCAGCACGTATTCGGCCTCCGCTGTCTCTGCAGGAAGGGAGGTCCTCCTCCCGCACCACGGGCACCGTCGCGCCCGGCTCGCGCAGGGGCGCCGGTTCGAGGTGCCAGGCCTCGTCGAGCCAAGCACTGCGGACACTCCGCGGTGGAGGCTCCGACTGGAGAACTCGGAGAAACTCTTCGCTCAGCTCCCGCTGGGAGACCGGCCGCCCTGCCACATCTCGGAGCCAGCGTCGAGCGCGCTCGAGATCCTCTCCGCAATACGGCGAGGAGTCCGGCGGTTCGATTACCAGCGCCTGCTTCGGTCCCACTCCGGACTCCGGAGTTGCCCAGCGGTTGAGTCGGCCGAAGCGCTGGATGAGCGACGCGATCGGGGCGAGCTCGGTTACGAGCAGGTCCGCCGAGATGTCGAGGGAGACCTCGCAGACTTGAGTGGTGGCAGCCAGGATCCCCTCGCACGACGAGCCCGGCCGAAAGCTTCCGACCACCGCCTCGTGCCGCTTCAACCGGTCCTCGTACCGGTATCGGCTGTGATACGGCTCCACGCGAATGCCGAAGGTCTCGGCCTGCTTCGCCACCGCTACCGCACGCTCCACGGTGTTGGCGACCCAGAGCACTCGCAGCCCGTCGCGGGCGGCCCGCACAGCCCGCTCGAACGCCTCCGCGCGGGATGCGCTCGCGAGCTCGTAGCGCGGCAGCGTCTCCAGCTCCTCCGGTCCCGCGAACTCGGAGAGCTCCTCGCCCAGCTTGTCGCACAGCTCCTCGAGGGCGCGCCTCCGCGCAGGGGGGAGCGTTGCCGTCATGAGCAGGATGGGCGCTCCTCGGAAGGCGGCGATGAACGCGAGGAGCGCGCCGAAAAGCCTGTCGTCGTAGAGATGCACCTCGTCGAACACGAAGGCTGACCCCGCCAGTGCGGGGAAGCTGAAGACCCCAACGCGGTTCAGCTGAACGAGGCCGAGGACGGCGTCGGCGGTGCACACGACGACCTTCGCCCCCCAGGGGTTCAGCCCCTGGTACCGGACGAGTTCGCGGACCGCGCAGCCTTCCTCGCCGTCAGCTCCGTTGTCCAGGAACCGCACGATATCGAAGGGCGCGCGGCTGTGAACGAGCTTGGCATCGTCTGCGAACTCCGGCAGCGCGTACGTGGCGAACCCCTCCGTCGCAGTTCCGGTCGTGGGATAGGAGAAGAAGAGTTTTCTCCCCGCCCCGTGGCGCGCTGCCCAAAGGTACGCCGCGACGGTCTTCCCGGCTCCGCACCCGGCGGTTAGCAGGGTCACTCTCGTGCGTGTTTCCGCCACCGCCTTCTGGAACGGGCGCAGAGGCCGGTCGCGCAACCTCCTTCGCACCACGCTCCGGAGGTCGCCCCCGGAGCACGTTCGGGAGAGCGCTTCGGCGGCCCAATTCGCCGGCTCGTGCTTCCCTTCGCGGAGGAGCGCCGAGCCGCAAACATCGGCGGCGATGACGGTAGCAGCCACTGCCCCAGCGAGGCGCCGTTCCTCCTCGGAACATTGCTGCCACCACTCGTCGACCTCCAATACGAGGCCCTCGACCGGTTGAAGCGCTTCCGGGTCCGCTAACTCGATGCGGAGTCGCGGAAGTGACGGGGGTGCTCCTCTCCCGAGCTCCCTCCCGAAGGCGTTGAGGGCGCCGACAAAGTCGGGATGCTCGGAGAAGACGTCCATTACCGTCGTCCCTGATGGGCGCGCCCTGAGCGACCGGCCCGGCTCGAACTGGAGGTGGTGCCCGAGAACAGCGCGGAGCGCGAGCAGGCAAACGGGCCGGGGGAGGCCGGCGAAGAGCCAATCCTTCAATCGTTCCTGCGATGAGATCAGCCACGCGCCCACGACCTCGTGTCGCAATGCCTGGGGGAGCCCCCGCCCCCTCACCACCAGCTGGAACTGGTCGTTCGCCTTCCCGATGTCGTGAAGCAAGGCCCCGGCCAGTACGGCCGCCCGGAGCCAATCCCGGTACCGGTCGGGGGCGAGCCCGAGCGCTGACAGGATTGCATCGCCCCGACGTTCGACGAGGGCTCGGGCAACCCGGCCCACTCCCTTCAGGTGGCCGGGAAGTGTTTCGGCCTCTCGCGGCTCATCAGGAGTGGTCGAGCTTTTCGCGAGCAATCGTTTCGGTGCAACACTGGCCATCTGCCGCACTCTCTCGAGCTTTCAGTTCGAGCGCTCCCCGGTCTCCTGCACGGCTTGAGTGGGAGTTGAAGTCCGTTCGGGGAGGAAGATGCCGCAGCCGAAGCGGCGCCTGCCCCCCAGTCCGGCAATCTGCAGCCGAATCGAGGCCTCCGGGCTCAATCCGGCGACACGGAGGGCGTAGCCGACCACCTCTTTGTCCCTGACACGCAGTGTCCTACGAATCCAGGGCGAGGAAGGCGCGGCCCCTCGCCCCTCGATAGCCCGCGTCCCGGCGCGCTCCAGCAGAGCTGGCTGACCATCGACCCCGAGCTCCGCGAGCTGCCTACGAGCGGCCTCCAGGAAGGCATCGGGTTCGAGCATCCCCTTGATCGTGACCAGCCGACTTGACAGCACCGGCGAGGGCCTCAGCGCCCGCACGTGCGGAAGCCCGACGCGCAGCACCGTCCCTTCGAGGTCAATTGACTGGCCGGCCAGGGGCAGAAGTCCCGGGAGCACCGTCACAGGCACGCGGAACGCGAGAGTAGAAGCGGGAGTCAGGGCCAGCGCTCGGTTGCCGACGAGCTGCCCCCGGATGGGATGGACCCCCACGAGAGGGCTGCCGTGCAGCCACGGCAGCAGTCGACTCAGTGCGCCGAAGAGGGCGTACCCGTGGTCTGCCGGAATAAGAACAGCCGGGCCTACGAGCCCATGCAGACGGAAATGGACATCGACGACCGCCGCTCCCGACAGGTGGGCGTCCTGTACCTGTCTCGTTGTATCCCCATCGAGCTGCCCCATCGCTGCCTCACCTCGTTGAATGGCCGGGCTCCGGCCGCCAGCTCGGAGCACGTGCGCCACCATGCAAGTACGGGGAGGCGGGCGCGCCACCTCCAGTCCGGCAACGATTGACGCCTCGCCACGCGTACTCGCCCTCCACCCGACACCGTCACGCGCATCGCGACCCCAACTGCGTACTCGGCAACCCGCCGGCCTGTTGGCGGGATTCTACCGCACGACCGCGTCATCTCCTGACGCTCTTTGTCATTCCCCCGTACGAAAACGAAGCTCCGTCCCACCTCGCCGGCGTCCCGGTGCCGCTTCCGAGCCTTCGGCACCCGCCGTGGCTCCCCAGCCGCCAGCTCGATGGCGACGCCTGTCCGCCTGCACGTACGCCTCGCGCAACCCGCCGTCCGGGGAAGGTTCGCTCCGGTGGGGCGCTCGCAGGCTTCGAGGGGCGGGCGCGCGCTGGACCAGGGAGGGGGGCCATCGCACACCCTCCTCCCCCGCAGCCACCGCCAACGCCGCTTGTCGGGGCCTCCCTCACCGGAACCCGACTAGGAACCACTGCTGACGACTCTTCACGCCCGTTCGAACGCAGGGGAAGCCCGGACGGCGCTGCGGTCTCAAGGTCATTGTCGCCGCCCTGCCCGAAGCGTTCGTCGTCAACGCCGTCGGGACGCTCTACCGCTTCGCGGCGCCGGAGGGCGAGTAGGTCGCGTCCTCGGTCAGGGCGACCTTCGGGCCAGGCGAGCGCTCGCGCAGGCGGCGGCGAGGAGCAGAGCGGCCGCTGCCAGCGCCCACGGCGCCCCGCCTCCCGCCCCTCCCTCGGCCCTACCCGAGCCGGTCCGCGGAGCCGCGGGCGTCGCGGTCGGCGAGGGCGACGGAAGCAGCCCGGCGGCGTACGGCGCCAGCGGCGGCTCCTCCGTCAGCATCTCTCCGGCGGCGATGCGCTGGAAGGCGAGCCCTCCGAGCTCCTCCGCCTTCGCCGCCGCGAGGGCCGGCGTCACGCCCGGCACGAGCGTCCCGCAGACCGACGAGGGCACCCGCGCCGGGTCCGCCGGCCCGTCGTTGAGGAGGGCATCGAGCACGAGGGCGAACACCACCCCGTCAGCCGGGAACTGGATGTGGAGAAGCTGCGACTCCGGGCACAGCTCCTGCACGGCGATGTTCCGCACCTGCACGCCCGGACGCTGCGGCAGCGGGGACCGAGCGGCGGGCGGCACCACGACATCGTCGGTCTCCGAATAGATCACCGTCCAGTCCGGCCCGGGGAAGACGTCGCCCGCAGCCGCGAGCGCCCGGAGCAGCTTGGAACCCGGCACCATCTGCCAGATGGCCGCCGGGCACGCACCCGCCCCGCAAAAGGCCGCTGCCGCATCGGTCCCGCCGTTCGCAGGCGCCAACCCGACGACATCGCGCACCACCGCGCGCACATCGGGCCAGAAGGCGAGCGCCCAGCGAATGTTCAGCCCGCCCTGGCTGTACCCGACGACCGAGACGGGCTTCCCCGTAACCGCGTACATCCGGCGGATGGCGAACACGACTCGCTCGGCTGTCAGCTGCACATCGCCGGTGCCGTACGCCTTCGTGTCGACGGTGCAGACGTCGAACCCCTCCGCTACCAGGGCCGGCGCGAAGCCCCAATCCCAGTTCTCCGGACCGGTGAGCCCCGTGCCGGGCACGAGGAGCACGGGTCCGCGAACAGCCGACCCGAACGACGCCGGGCAGTGGAGCGCCGCCTCCAGTTCGGCTTCTGGCTCGCTGAGCGGGGGCGACTCCGCCCGCACGCCGCCCGGCCAGAAGGCCGCGAAGAGAGATAGCAGCAGGGCCGAGAACGCGATGCGGCCGGTCGTTCGAAGCATCGTTCGCCTCCGAGCGGGTTCCTCCGTCCGCCCGGGGACCATACCGCGACCCGCCGTCGTACGCAATGCCTCGCTAACAAGCCGTTCATCGGCCACTGCGATGCTCGGATGCCGTGACGCCTCCCTGCCCCGCTGCCGCGCACACCGGGCTCCTCGGAACGGCCTTCCTGCTCGTTGCCGGCCGGAGCGCCATGTCCGTGCGGAACGCTTCCGACGGCCGGGCCGCGGCCATAAGGGTCGGCCCAGCAGTCGGGGTCGCGATGGCGCCCCCGATGGCTGGGTACGGCCACCTCCCGGGCTCCCGCGCCATCTGCGCGCACACCTTCGTCCGCGCGGGCCAGTTGGGGCCGCGCCGGCTTTCCGTGTCCGGGATGGGGCAGCGCGGCGGTACGGCGGCAGGTAGAACCACCATCCGCAGCACGGTCGGGTCCCCCATCGACGTCGGCGTACCGACCCCGGCGATGGGCGGTGTCGAGGCGGCGTGCTGCTCCGACCCGGCCCTTACCCTCTTTCCCCTGGCCATCCTGTTCCCTCCAGGGGCCGACCGCGCCTGCGCCCCGGTCGCCGGAAGGGGCTGCGTCGCGGCCGCGGCCGGCGGCTGGGGAGGGGTCGCCGACGCCTCCCCGAACCCGGACCGCTCATCCGTCCCGGCGAAGCGCGCCAGGTTGCCCTCCGCCCGCTGGGCTCACCGGGCCGGACATCCCGGCGGGGCCGCCGGCTTCCCCTTCGCGGCGCTCCCCGATGCACCGGCTTCCCGCCCGAAGGGGGAGGCGGCATGAAGAGGCCGACCATCCTCTTCCTCTGCGTCCACAACGCCGGCCGCTCCCAGATGGCCGCGGCCTTCGCTCGCCGCCTTTCCGCCGGACGCGTCGAGGTCCTGAGCGGCGGCTCGGAGCCCGCGGCCGAGGTGAACCCCTCGGCGGTCGCTGCGATGGCCGAACTCGGCATCGACCTGGCGGAGGAGCGGCCACGTCGCTGGACGGAGGAGGACCTCGCCCGCTCCGACGTGATCGTCACCATGGGCTGCGGCGACGCCTGCCCCGCACTCCCGGGCAAGCGTTACCTCGATTGGCCCGTCCCCGACCCCGCCGGCCTGCCGCTCGAAGCCGTCCGTCCTATCCGCGACGAGATCCGCAGCCGCGTGGTCGCCCTCCTCCGCGAGCTGGGGGTGGCCGAGGGGCCGCCCGGCGCCGCCGAGCCTTAGCGGTCGATGGCGTCGCCCGCCTCTGTGCTTCCGGCGGCCCCGCCGGCAGCGTCCAACGCCCGCTGGACGGCCTCGGCAGTGATGTCGCCGTGGGAGGCGTGCCAGAGCGCCCGCCCCTCCGAGAGGACGAGCACCTGCGGCGATTCGTGCCGCACCCCTGTTTTCCGCTCGATTCGCCACTTGAGCGAGTCGTCGGCAGCGACGTCGAGGACCCGTATCTCGCCGCCCACGCCGCGAAGCCGGAACCGCGCGACGGCGCTCACAGCGCAGTGCGGGTCGTGGAGGAAGAGCACCACGGGCCGCGCGTGCGAGGCGTGGAAGAGCTCCTCCAGCTCCTGAGCCCGGGCGAGCGGCACGAACTGCGTCGAGGTTCGACCCCGGCTCCTGCCGAACATCGGTCCCTCCTCCGTTCCCCTCGTGTTGTGCTCTCCCCATCGTCCTGCAGTGATCCTTCCTGGGATGTGACGGCCCGCACGTTCGCGGTCAGGTCAGCCGGGAAACCTTCACGTTTGCGTCAAGGTGCGCGCGTGGGTCATACTTTGCATAGAGCAAAGGGGGCCCGGCCTCGTGCGTTACCTCCTCCGCCTTCTGCCGTACCTGAAGCCCTACCGCTGGCTCTTCGTCGCAGGCGTGCTCTGCACCATCGCCTCGGCCGGGCTGGTGATGCTGAACCCCCTCCTGGTGGGCTGGGCCATCGACTTCGGCCTGAAGCCGGTGCGGAACGAGCGGGGCATCGCGGTCGACTTCGCCGGCAACGAGCGGCTCCTCCTCCTGGCGGCGCTGGCGATCGTCCTCGTGGCCATCGGACGCGGCCTCGCCGCCTTCGGGCAGCAGTTCCTGGGCGAGAACATCGGCCAGCGGGTGGCCTACGACCTCCGGAACCGCATCTACGACAACATCCAGCGCCTCAGCTTCGCCTACCACGACCGGGTCCACTCCGGGCAGATCATGTCCCGGGCGACCCAGGACGTGGAGAACATCCGCATCTTCTTCAACATGGGAGGCATCCGGCTCTTCTACATCGTCCTCCTCCTCTTCGTGGCCCTCGGCGGCATGTTCGCCATCAACTGGCAGCTGGCGCTGGTGAGCATCGTCTCCTTCCCCATCATCGCCTGGCGCTCCATCGTCACGAGCCGGCGGCTGCGTCCTCTCTGGATGGAGATCCAGCAGAACCAGGCGATGCTCACCCAGGTCTCGGAGGAAGGCCTCTCGGGCATCCGGGTGGTGAAGGCCTTCGCCCGCGAGGAGTACGAGGCGGAGAAGTTCCGGCGGGTCTCGCAGAGGCAAGCGGACCTGAACTACACGCAGGCCCGCATCCAGGCGTTCCACGCCCCCCTGATGAACGCCATCTCGATGGCACAGATTGCGGCCACGGTGGGCTTCGGCTCCTGGCTCATCGCCCGGGGGCAATTGGCGCCGGGTGCGCTCCTCACCTTCGTCCTCTGGCTCAACCTCCTCCAGCTCCCGGTGCGCTCGCTCGGCTGGATCATCAACATCTTCGCCCGGGCGGCGAGCGCCGCCGAGCGCGTCTTCGAATTGATCGACGCCGAGTCCGAGGTGAAGGAGAAGCCGAACGCCATCGTCCTCCGCGACGTCAAGGGGCACGTTCGTTTCGAGAACGTCTCCTTCGCCTACAACAACGTGAGCCCGGTCCTGCACGACATCACCATCGACGCCCCGCCCGGGAAGCTCATCGCCCTGCTCGGGCCGGCGGGCAGCGGCAAGTCCACCATCGTCAACCTCATCCCGCGCTTCTACGACGTTTCCGCCGGCCGGATCACCATCGACGGCATCGACATCCGCGACGTGACCATCGAGTCGCTCCGGAAGAACATCGGGATCGTCCAGCAGGACGTCTTCCTCTTCGTGGGGACCATCCGCGACAACATCGCCTACGGCCGGCCCGATGCGACCCAGGAGGAGATCGAGCGGGTCGCGAAGGCGGCCCGCATCCACGACTTCATCGTCAGCCTGCCGAACGGCTACGACGAGTGGGTCGGTGAACGGGGCGTCACCCTCTCCGGCGGCCAGAAGCAGCGCATCGCCATCGCCCGCACCCTCCTTCTCGACCCGAAGATCCTCATCCTCGACGACGCCACCGCCAGCGTCGACAGCCAGACGGAGTTCCTCATCCAGCAAGCCCTGCACGAGCTGATGACGGGCCGGACGACCTTCGTCATCGCCCAGCGGCTACGCACGATCATGCGGGCGGACGAGATCATCGTCCTCGACCGCGGCCGGATCATCCAGCGTGGCACACACGCCGAGCTCATCGCTCAGGAGGGGCTCTACCGCCGCATCTACGAACTGGAGCTGAAGGACCAGGAGGAGGCGCTCGGGAAGGTTCTCGCGGACGAGCGGGCAGCCGGTTTGCAGCGGGGCTTCCGCGCGGCGCCCGCTCCGGGAGGGGGGAGCTGATGGCGTTCTGGGGAGGTGCAGGCGCCGGCGGATGGAGCATCGGGATCGGCGGCCAACCCGGCGGGCCGGGGATGAACCGCTTCGCCCGCGCCGGCTTCGACGGCTGGACGGAGGAGTACCTGGGGAAGCCGTACGACGCCGAAGTCGTCCGGCGGCTGCTTCCCTACCTCAAGCCGTACAAGTGGCGAGTGGCTGCCTCGCTCGTCTGCATGGTGGTCATCGCCGTCACCCAGTTCCTCCAGCCGCTCCTCATCGGCTTCACGGTCAAGGCGGGCCTCGCCCACGACCTCGAGCGGGTGTACTGGCTCACGGCCACGATGGGCGGCCTGGCGGTGACGACGTTCGTTGCCGCCCGCATCCAGCAGCTCCTCACCGCCTGGGTCGGTACGCGGCTCCTCCATCAACTCCGCACCCAGATGTACGAGCATATCCAAGGCCTCTCCCTTAGCTTCTTCGACGACATGGAGGTGGGCCGCATCATCAGCCGCCTCACGAGCGACGTCACGGTGATGCAGGAGCTCCTCACCAGCGGCTCGCTCACCTTCGCCTCCGACTTCGTCGGGCTGGCCATCGTGGTGACGACCCTCCTCATCCTCGATTGGCAGCTCGCCCTCGTCACCTTCGCCGTGGTGCCACCCCTCGTGGCCATCATGGTCTGGTGGGCGCGCCATGCTCGGGCGGCGTTCATCAACGTCCGGGTGAAGATCAGCCAGCTCTACGGAACGTTGGGCGAAAACGTGGCCGGCGTGCGCGCCATCCAATCCCTCTCCCGGGAGGATGTGAACGCCCGCCTCTTCGACCGGCTCAACCAGGAGAACCGGAACGCGAACATCTGGGCGGGGATGCTGACGGCCGCCATCATGCCTGTGATCGAGCTCGCCGTCGCCGTGGCGACGGCCCTCGTCCTCGTCGTCGGCGGCTTCATCGCCCTGCGCGCCTCCTCCGTGGACGTCGCCACCACCCTCGGTGCCCTCACCGCCTTCGCGGTCTACGTGAGCCGCTTCTTCGACCCCATCCGCGACCTCGTCCTCCAGTACACGATGCTCCAGCGGGCGATGGCAGGCGGCCAGCGCATCTTCGAGGTGCTCGATACCGAGCCGAGGGTGAAGGACAAGCCGGACGCCATCGAGCTGGACCACGTCGAGGGACGCATCGATTTCGAAGACGTCTGCTTCGAATACGTTCCCGGGGTGCCGGTGCTGAAGCACATCACCCTCCACGTCGAGCCCGGGGAGACCATCGCCCTCGTCGGCCACACCGGCGCAGGGAAGACCACGATCACGGCCCTGCTTGCCCGCGGCTACGACGTGACCAGCGGGGCGATCCGCGTCGACGGCATCGACATCCGGGACATCAAGCGGCGCTCCCTCACCCGCCACATGGGCGTGGTGCTGCAGAACCCGTACCTTTTCAGCGGCACAATCCGCGAGAACATCGCCTACGGCCGGCCCGACGTCACCGACGAGGAGATCATCGAGGCGGCGAAGGCGGTCGGTGCCCACGATTTCATCGAGCGGCTGCCGAACGGCTACGACACCGAGATCGTGCAGGGAGGCCACAACCTCTCCGTGGGTCAGCGGCAGCTCATCAGCTTCGCCCGGGCCATCGTCGCCAAGCCGCGGATCCTCATCCTCGACGAGGCCACGGCCTACGTGGACACCCAGACCGAAGCCGTCATCCAACGCGCCCTCAAACGCCTCCTGGAGAACCGCACCTCCTTCGTCATCGCTCACCGCCTCTCCACCATCCGCTCCGCCGACCGCATTGTGGTGCTGGACCACGGCGAGATCGCCGAAATTGGCACCCACGAGGAGCTGCTGGCGAAGAACGGCATCTACGCCACCCTCTATCGGATGACGTACGAGCGCGAAGCCGCCCGCGCCGCCGAAGCCCTCATGGGCGAGGACGAGGCAGTCGCTCGACGGCGCCGAGCGGAAGCCGTCCCCCTCCGCGCCGAACCAGCGGCCGGTTCGTGATCGCCGTCATACGTGCTCCCTCGCAGGCCACTGCGCTCCCGACCTCGCGATGCCGATGATCCGCTCGTAATCGCCATCGAGGAGGTGCGCATCGGATGAAGGAGTTCCATTGCGGCGACGTCGTCCCCGGCTGCACCGCCACGTTCCGCTTCGCCACCGACGAGGAGATCTTCGCCGCCGTGGTACGCCACGCCCGCGCCGACCACGGGATGGCCGAGGTCCCGCCGGAGGTGATGGAGGAAGTCCGCCGGCTCATCCGCCCAGCAGCGTAGCCCCTTCCTCGCCACCAGCCATTCGCCTCGGCGGCCTGGGCGGATGCTCAGGCCGCCGCCTCGCTCGCCAGGACCTCCACCATCCGCTCCACGCGGACAATCCCCAGCAGCCGGCCCGCGTCGTCGACCACCGTCAGGGGAAGGAAGCGCTCCCCGTACGGGCGGAGCATCGCCCGGCGGGCTGCCTGCGCGACGGCCGTCGAGGGGGAAATCTTCATCGCCGCCCCGTCGCGCTCTCCATCCCACACCCGGAGCGGGCGGCCCCAGCCGTCCACGACCACGGCAATCCTGCCCGGGGGAAGCTCACCCTCGCGGACCGCCTCGGCCGCTTCCAGGAGAGCTTCGGCCACCAGTCCGAGCCGCCGGCGCTCCGCGACGCGCCGGATGAGCTCGCCGATCTCGCGGGGGAGGGGACGGAATTCCGGCGCCGGGCGGTTCAAGAGGAACCCCTGGCCGAGAGGAACGCCGAGACGGATGAGCTCCGCGAGCTCCTCCACCCGCTCGATCCCCTCCGCAACCACCCAGGCGTCGAGCCGGGAGGCGAAGTGCCCCACCAGCTCCAGGAGCGCCCGCTTCGCCCCGTCCTGGTCGACGCCTTCCACGAAGGCGCGGTCCACCTTGACGAACTGCGGTCGTACGGCAAGGAGCCGCTCCAGCCCGGCGTACCCCGTGCCCGTGTCGTCGACGGCGATGAACGCCCCCCGCTCTCGCAGCTCCTTGGCGACCCGGCCGAGCTCGCCGACGTCCCCGAGCGGGCTCGTCTCCGTGATCTCGATGACCACCCGGTCCAGCCTTGTCTCGACGAGCAACACCTCCGCCACATCCGGGTGGGCGACCGCTGCCGGGTCCAGGTTCACCGTGAGGAAGGTGTTCGGCGGAAGCTCGTCCCGCAGGCGGAGCGCCTGGCGCACGACCGCCGCCTCCAGCCGTGGCCCCAAGCCGAAGGCGTACGCCTGCCGGAACCATTCGAAGGGCGGCGCGTCCACCTCTGGGTCGGCGAAGCGGGCGAGCAGCTCGAAGCCAGCCGTGACGCCGCGCCGGAGGTCGACGATCGGCTGTCGGTACAGCGCGATCCGCTCCGGGTCCCGGAGGACGCGTACGAGTGCCTGCTCCCACTGGAGTTCCGACGGTTGGCCCGGCCCCACGCTTACAGCGTCGGCGCTCCCGCGTCCCTTCCACAGACCCCACGCCCTACTCGGGGAATCCCCGGGGAATCACCCGGAGATTCCCCTATCCCCGCCGCCTCGGCGCTCCCCGCCCCTCGCCCGAGGCCAGCGATTCCGGCATCATGCCCTCGAACTCCCGTGCCAACCCAGCCCGAATCCACCCTCCCTACCGACCGCGAAGCGAAGCTCCCACCGGCGGATCCCCTGCTTCCCGGCACCTTCCTCGTCATCCTCATCCCGCCGACCAGCTCGGCTGCCTAGGGGGATCCCTTGGGAGAGGGGATGGCGCTCACCGCAGCCTTCCTCTGGGCCATCACCAGCACCATGCTGCGCGCCCTGGGCCAGGCGGCGTCGCCACTTTGGATCGGGGTCGTACGCCTTTGGGTCGCCTCGGCCTTCATTCTCCTCGTGGCGACCGTTCTCGGCGATGCGATGGCGCTTCCTGGCATCACGCCGGGAGCCGCCGCTGCCGTGGCAGGGAGCGGCATCCTCGCCTATGCGGCCGGAGACACGCTGTACATTCGCGCCCTCGCGCGCTTCGGGATGGGGTCCGTGTTCCCCGCCACGATGTCGGGCTTCATTGGGCTCACGGTGTTGGGAGGGGTGGTGCTCCTCGGCGAACCCTTCACCCCGGGGCTCGGGGTCGGCGGGGCAGCGATCGTGGCAGGAGTGTGGCTGCTGACACGCGGGAGAGAACCCGTCGCGGTATCGGGCGGAGGCGCGGCCGGCGCGTCGCGGTGGGAGGAATTGGCCTTCGTGGGCTCCATTGCGGCGCTGTGGACGGCGGCGACGCTCTGGCTGACGTGGGGCCAAGGGGACCTTCCTCCGCTGGCCGTCGGCGCGGTGCGGACGCCGGTAGCGGCCATCGCCCTCACGCTCCTGGCGGTTGCGGCGGACAGGAATGGGGCAGGGCAGCTCGTCGGCAACTGGAGGCTGCTCGTGGGGGCGGCCACGGCCGGACTCGTCGGGACGGGAGTCGGAAGCCTCCTCTACATCCTCGCTCTCCAGGATGCCGGTGCAGCGCGCACGGCGGTGCTCTCCTCCACCTCGCCGGTGTGGGGCCTCCCTCTCGCGATCCTCGTCCTCGGAGAGCGGGCTACACCGGCGCGTTTGGCAGGGACGGCGTTGGCGGTGGGCGGCGCGATGGCGGTGGCCGTGCTCTGAGGTGGGGCGGGGGCCGGCTGCTACGATGGCAGTAGGATGTTGGATTCGGTCGTCATCGAGGTCATCGGGGGGCGCGGTGGCCACGGGTATGTGAGCTTCCACCGCGAAAAGTTCGTGCCCAAAGGGGGCCCCGACGGGGGAGACGGGGGCCGCGGGGGGGATGTGTACCTCCGCGCCGTGGACGACGTCTACACCCTGGAGCAGTACCGCTCGAGGCGGCGGTTCGAGGCGGGGCCCGGCGGGAACGGCGCGGCGAACCTCAAACATGGGGCCGACGGCGAGGACCTCGTGCTCGATGTCCCGGTGGGGACCGTGGTCATCGACGAGGCGAGCGGCGATGTCATCGCCGACCTGAAGCGCCCGGGCCAGCGTGTGCTGGTGGCGCGGGGTGGGCGGGGCGGTTGGGGGAACAAGCGCTTCGCGACCAGCACGAACCAGGCGCCCCACTACTCGCAGAAGGGCGAGCCGGGGCAACGCGTGGTGCTGCGGCTCGAGCTGCGGCTGCTTGCGGACGTCGGCTTGCTGGGCCTCCCGAACGCGGGGAAGTCGACGCTGCTGGCTGCGGTCTCGAACGCGAAGCCGAAGATCGCGGCCTACCCGTTCACGACGCTCGAGCCGATGCTAGGGGTGGTCGAAGTCGGGTGGGAGCGGTTCACGCTCGCAGACCTCCCTGGGCTCATCGAGGGGGCCAGCGAAGGGTACGGCCTGGGGTTCGAGTTCCTCAAGCACGTTCGCCGGTGCCGGGTGCTGGCCCACCTCGTCGATTGCACGTCGCCCGACCCGGTCACCGATTACGAGCTCATCCGCGGGGAGCTGCGTGCCTACGACCCCTCGTTGGATTCGATCCCGGAGGTGCTCGTGGTCACGAAAGCGGACCTCGATGGAGAGGCGGCGCAGCGGGCGGCGGCGTTGCTCACCGACCACACGGGCCGCGAGACATTCGTTATCTCGGCGCTGGAGCGGCAGGGGTTGGAGCCCCTCGTTGCGAGGTTGATGGAGCTCGTGAGGGCGGCGCGGGAGGCGGAGGCTGCCCGGGGGGTGGAGAGCGTGCCGGTGCTCCGCCCGGCGCCGCAGGAGCGGTTCCGTGTCGTGCGGGAGGGGGATGGGCGGTTCGCCGTCGAGGGAGAGAGGGTGGTTCGCTTCGTGGAGATGACCGACACCGGGATGGAGGGGGCGGAGGACGAGATCGTGCGCCGTCTGGAGCGCTGGGGAGTGGCGAAGGCCCTGCGACGGGCGGGAGTGCGGCCCGGGGACCGTGTTCGCTTCGGCTCCGTCGAGCTGGTGTGGCAGCCGGAGGCGGCCGCCGCCGAGGCCCTGGAGATGGAGGAGGGCTAGCGGCCGCGGAAGACGGGCTCCCGTTTCTCGAGGAAGGAGCGAACCCCCTCCTGGAAGTCCTCCGTGCGGCGGACGGCCTGCTGCAGGTACTCCTCCCGCTCGATGTGCGAGGCGAGGTCGGCGGTGAGGGACTCCCGCGCCAACCGCTTCATCGTCTCGATGGCGACGGTGGGACCGTGGGCGATGTCGGCGGCGAAGGCCTCGACTCGCGCCAGCAGCTCCTCGTGGGGGACGACCTCGCTGACAAGCCCGAGGCGCAGCGCTTCCTGGGCGTCCACCATGCGGCCGGTGTAGAGCATACGCAGGGCCTCGGAGAGGCCGACGATGCGGGGCAGGAACCAGGTGCAGCCCATATCGGCGGAGAGCCCTCGCCGGACGAAGATGGCGCTGAAGCGGGCCTGTTCGGAAGCGATGCGGATGTCGCAGGCGAGGGCCAGCGAGAAGCCGGCCCCCACACAGGGGCCGTTCACGGCGGCGACCACGGGTTTCCGGCAGTTCCACACGAGCTCGGTCGCGCGGTACCGACTCCGGGTCAGCGCCTCGCGGGGCGGGAACGGGCGGGGCACCTCGTCCTCCCCCTGATCGGCGGCGGTGAGGTCGGTGCCGGCGCAGAATCCGCGCCCGGCACCCGTGATGACGACGGCACGCACGCCGTCGTCGCCGTCGGCGGCCGAGATGGCGTTCTCGACCTCGGCCCAGGAGGCCCAGGTCATGGCGTTCAACTTCTCCGGGCGGTTGAGGGTGAGCCACGCAACGGCGTCGCGCACCTCGTAGGTGATGTGCCGGAACTCCACGGCGACCCTCCCAATCGTTCGCTTCGAGCGAAGGGTAGCGGTCCGGGGGAAGGCCGTCGACCGGGGTGCGCCCGTAGTGGGGACGTCGTACGCTGCGGCCATGCGGGCGCTGCGCTTCTTCGCACCGGGGCGGGTGGCGGTGACCGAGGTCCCCGACCCTGAGCCGGGGCCGGGCGAGGTGGTCCTGCGCGTCCACGCTGTGGGGCTGTGCAATAGCGATGTGCGCGTCTTCCTGGGCGAGAAACGTGCCCAGCCGGGCGTCATCCCCGGCCACGAATTCACGGGGGAGGTGGTCGCCGCGGGTCCGGGAGCGCGCACGCCGCTCGGGGCGGTGGTGGCGGTGTGCCCCATCGTCGCCTGCGGCTGGTGCGGCTTCTGCCGGGATGGGTACCGGAACCGGTGCAGCCGCAGACGCACCCTCGGTTACGACCTCGACGGGGGGTGCGCCGAGTTCGTGCGCATCCCGCGGGAGCTCGAGGCCGGCGGACACCTCCTCCCCGTCGACCCTTCCCTTCCGGCCGAGCGCCGGGCGATGGTCGAGCCCCTGGCCTGCGTGCTGGCCTCGCTGGAAGCGCTGGGCGTGGCCGCGGGCGAAGGCCTGGCAGTCGTCGGAGGGGGTCCCATGGGCCTGCTCCACGTCGTGGCCGCACGGGCGATGGGCGCCGGCCCGATCCTCGTGGTCGAGCCCGATGCGGAGCGTCGCGAGGCTGCTCTCGAGCTGGGGGCGGATGTGGCCTGCGCGCCGCAAGAGGCTTTCGAGCGAGGGATGGGCCTTACGAGCGGCGAGGGGTTCCCGGCGGTGGCGGTGGCCGTCGGCCTCGCCGAGGCGGCGCCCCAGGCGCTGCGCCTGGCGAGGAAGATGGGCAGGGTCAACCTCTTCGCCGGCTTCCCGCCCGGGACGACGCTCTCGCTCGACGCGAACCAGCTCCATTACGACGAACTCCGGCTCGTGGGCACCCAGAACGCGCCGCTGCGCCTCTACGCGCGGGCGGCGGCGATGCTCCCGCGGCTGCCGGCCCTCGACCGGGTCGTGACGCACCGCTTTCCCCTCGACCGGGCCGACGAGGCGTACGCCGCCCGGCTCGAGCGGCGCGGCCTGAAAGGCGCCGTGGTGATGGTGTAAGGAGCGAGACGCGAGTACTGGCCAAGGAGGCGGATGATGGGCGACGAGTTCCCCGATGTCACGCTGGCGGCAGTGCAGGCGGCGCCGGTGTACCTCGACCGCGACGCCTCGGTGGAGAAGGCCTGCCTCTGGATCGACAAGGCGGCGGAAGCCGGGGCCGACCTCGCCGTCTTCGGCGAGACGTGGATTCCCGGGTACGCCTCGTTCGCCGAGTGGTGCGGACATCGGCGCTTCGGGTCGGCGCTGCGCCGGTTCGTCTTGAACGCGGTCGAAGTCCCCTCGCCGGCGACCGATGCCCTCTGCCGGGCGGCGAAGCGGGCGGGCATCGACGTCGTCATCGGTGTGGCCGAGCGCGACGCCGTGACCGGCGGGACGGTCTACTGCACCCTCCTCTTCATCGGCCGGGAGGGGAAGCTGCTGGGAAAGCATCGGAAGCTGAAGCCCACGATGTACGAACGCATCGTGTGGGGTGAGGGCGACGGGTCGACCCTACGGGTGTACGAACGCCCGTACGGGAAGCTGTCGGGCCTCAACTGCTGGGAGCACCAGATGGTGCTGCCGACGTACGCGCTCGTCGCCCAAGGGGTTCACTTCCACGCCGCCGCCTGGCCCGGCTGGACCGGGACCCGCCAGGAAACGCTCTCCGCGGCCTTCGCCATGCAGGCGGCGGCCTACGTCGTGATGGCGGGCGGCCTCCTGCGCGAATCGGACATTCCGGAGGACCTGCGGGAGATCGTGCGGCCCATGAACGGCCACTCGGGGATCTTCGGACCGGACGGGCGGCTGCTCGCCGGCCCCCTCGACGACGAGGAGGGGGTGCTGACGGCGAAAGCGAACCTGGGGACGGTGATGGTGCACAAGATGATCGCGGACCATGGCGGGCACTACAGCCGGCCCGACATCTTCCGGCTCACGGTGGACCGCCGCCCGCGCTTCCGGGCCGCGTTCGAGGACGCCCCCGTGGAGGAGGCCCGGGAAAGCGAAGCCGGGGCTCCGGAGTGGCCTTCCACCCCGGCCGAAAGCCTCTCTCCCGCCTCCTGTGCGCCCGAAGGTTCCGCCTCGTAGGATCGGCGGAGCAGCGAACTCCCGCTCGACCAACTGAGGGGCAAAGGATGAAGTACGCCGTCGAGATCTTCCCTACCGACTACACCATCCCGGTCACCGAGCTCGGCCGCGCTGCGGAGGACCTTGGCTTCGAATCACTCTGGTTCCCGGAGCACACGCACATCCCCGCTAGCCGCCGCAGCCCGTGGCCTGGCGGGGCGGAGCTCCCGAAGGAGTACTGGCACACGCTCGACCCCTTCGCCGCCCTCGCCGCCGTAGCGGTGGTGACCACCAGGCTGAAGCTCGGCACTGGCATCTGCCTGGTGGTGGAACGGGACCCGATCACCACCGCGAAGGAGGTGTCCACGGTCGACTTCCTCTCCAACGGCCGCTTCCTCTTCGGCGTCGGCGGCGGCTGGAACTACGAGGAGATGGAGAACCACGGCACCAACCCGAAGCTGCGGTGGCGCATCATGCGGGAGCGCATCCTGGCCATGAAGGCCATCTGGACCCAGGAGAACGCCGAATACCACGGCCGGTACGTGAACTTCGATCCCATCTGGCAGTGGCCGAAGCCGGTCCAGAAGCCCCACCCGCCCATCGTCGTCGGCGGGAACGGCCCCGGTACGCTCGACCGTGTGCTCGAGTACGGCGACGAGTGGATGCCCATCGCCGGGCGGGGGCCCGACCTCGCCCCGCGCATCGCCGAGCTGCGGGAGCGGGCGGCCGCTGCCGGACGGGGCTACATCCCGGTATCCGTCTTCGGCGCTCCTCCTCGGCCCGACCTGGTCCGCACCTACAAGGAGATCGGTGTCGACCGCGTGATCTTCCGGCTGCCGTCGGCGGACCGGGAGACGGTCCTCGCGGAGCTGCGCAAGGCGGCGGAGGTGGCGCGGGAGGTGGGCGAATGAGCGAGGCCCAGAACGCCCCGCCCGTGCTCTACGAGGAGCGGGACTCGCTCGCCATCGTGACCCTGAACCGGCCCGAAAAGCTGAACACGCTCAACGAGGCCATGATCCAGGGGATCGCCGACGCGGTCGAGCGCGCCACCCTCTCGGAGGCGGTGTCGTGCATCATCCTCCGCGGGGCGGGGCGAACCTTCTCGGCGGGGTACGACCTCACGGCCGGCGGCGAGGCCGGGGCCGGCTTCCGGCCCCGCTTCGGGGCGCCCCGGCCCGAACCCCGTCCCGGCGCCTGGGACCCGGTGCGGGACCTCGCCTTCATGGGCCACAACATGCGCCGCTTCATGACGCTCTGGGAGTGCCCGAAGCCGGTCATCGCCCAAATCCATGGGTACTGCCTGGGCGGCGCCACCGACCTGGCCCTCTGCGCCGACCTCATCTTCATGGCGGAGGACGCGATCATCGGCTACCCGCCTTCACGTATTTACGGCACGCCCACGACGATGCTCTGGGTGTACCGGTTGGGTCTCGAGCACGCGAAGCAGTTCCTGCTTTCCGGGGACCAGATCGATGCGGCGACGGCCTACCGAATCGGCCTTTGCTCGAAAGTCTTTCCGCCCGATCGCTTGGCGGAGGAGACGGAGGCGTACGCGCGGCGCTTCCGGCACATCCCGGCGAATCAGCTTGCGCTGAACAAGCTGCTCATCAACCAGGCGTTCGAGAACATGGGCTTGCGGACCACCCAGCTCCTGGGGACGCTCTTCGACGGGATCGCGCGGCACACGGAGGAGGCGCTCCGCTGGGTGGAGAGCTTTCGAGAGGTCGGCTTCCGGGAGGCCATCCGCCGCCGGGACGCCCCCTTCGGCGACTACGGCGAAGCGAAACGCCGCTGACCCACCCCCGCCGATCTCAGGGGAAGATGCCGAGGGTCAAGTAGTCGTTGGCCACTTTCTCGATGGCGATGAGGTAGGCGGCCACCCGCAGGCTGGGAAGCTGCCGAGTCCGCCAAGTCGTGTGGATGGCCCGGTAGGCGTGGACCATCGTGTCGGCCAGGGCTGCCTGGACGAAATCGATCTCGTCCGGCCCGCGGGTGAGGCGCGCCCGCTGGTCCTCGCTGAGGCGGCTCTCCGTGAGCGCCTCGATGGCCTCGATCACCTTCGCGTTGGCGTTCTCCTGGTAGCGGCGGCTCATCCGGTCGAAGGAGACGTGCGAAAGGTTCTTCAGCCATTCGAAGTAGGAGACGGTGACGCCGCCCGCGTTGAGGTAGACGTCCGGGATGACGAAGATCCCGCGCTGAAGGAGGATGGCCTCCCCCTCCGGCGTGGTGGGGTCGTTCGCCGCCTCGGCCACGATGCGGGCGCGGATGCGCGGGGCGTTCTCGGCGGTGATCTGGTTCTCGAGCGCTGCGGGGACGAGGATGTCGCAGTCGAGCTCCAGCGCCTCCGCCGGATTGGGGAGGAAGTGCGGCGCCGGGAAGTCGCGGATCGTACCTGATGCCTCGATGTGCCGACGCACCGCCTCGATGTCCAGCCCGTCGGGGTCGTAGAGGGCACCCTCGATTGTGGAGACCGAGACGACGACCGCGCCCCCTTCGGCCAGGTACTTGGCGGCGTGGTAGCCGACGTTCCCGAACCCCTGGACGACGACGCGCTTTCCCGCGAGGCCGGGCGCCAGGCCGAGGCGGCGCATCTCCTCCGGGTCGTCGAGCGCTTCGGCTAGGCCGTAGTAGACACCGAGGCCGGTGGCCTCGCGCCGCCCTTCGATGCCGTGCAGGCTGAGGGGCTTGCCGGTGACGCAGGCGTAGGCGTCGAGCTGGGTGGGGTTGAGGGCGCGGTAGGTGTCGGCGATCCAGGCCATCTCGCGCTCGCCGCTCCCGTAGTCGGGGGCCGGGACGTCGATACCCGGCCCGATGAAGTTCCGGGCGGCGAGTTCGGCGGTGTACCGCCGGGTGGCCCGCTCCACGATCTCCGGCGGTTCCTTGCGGGAGTCTATGCAGATGCCGCCCTTCGCTCCCCCGAAGGGCACGTCGACGATCGCGCACTTGTAGGTCATCAGCGCGGCGAGCCCCATCACCTCGTCCTGGGTGACGTTCGGCGCGTAGCGGATGCCCCCCTTGCAGGGGAGGCGGTGATGGCTGTGCTGCGCTCGGTACCCCTCGATGACGCGCACGCTGCCGTCGTCGAGGCGGATGGGGAACTGGACGTGGAGGACGGCGTTGCACGCCTTGATCTGGTCGAGGAGACCAGGCGGGTAGGGGCGGGCGAAGCGCGCGGCCTCGTCGAAGCGCTGGCAAACGGCGGCGAACATCGAGCGCCGCTGCCTCCGGTTCTGCCCTGCCATCATCGACTCCTGGAGCGGGTTCCTGCTCCGAGCATGCGGCACGGAGCCGGCCCTGACGATACTGCAATTCCCCGACCGCCGTGGAGTAGACTGCGCGGCATGAAGCCGTACGACTACGCCCGCCGCTCCGGTGTGTACGAGATGAGCTGGCGCGACTTCGGCGAGCTCTGCATCCGCATGGCGGAACTTTTGGAGCCCTACCGCCCCGACCTCGTCGTGGGGAACGCCCGGGGTGGGCTCTTCCCGGCCACGCAACTCGCCATCATGCTGCGGAAGGAGCTCATCCCCGTGCGGCTGAGCCGGCGGGTCGATGACGAGGTGGTGTACGAAGAGCCCACCTGGCGCGTACCGCTCGCGGCCGAAGTGGCCGGGAAGACGGTGGCCGTGGTCGACGACATCGTCGACACGGGCACCACGTTGCGCATCCTCACGCTCCGCGCCCACGAGCTCGGGGCCGGGCGGGTGGTGACGGCGGCGCTCGCCAGCCACTCCTGGGCCGAACCCGCGCCGGACGTCAGCGGCCTCGTCACCGATGCCTTCGTCATCTTCCCCTGGGACCGCCAGGTGCTGGTAAAGGGCCAGTGGGCGCCGCATCCGGAGATCGCGGCGGCGCTGGAAGCGCTCGAGGAAGGCGGCGATGCCTGAATTCCGGTGGGTGGCGCTGGCCGCCGTATCCGCCGCGCTGCTGGCGGCCTGCGGGAGCGAGGACGGCGGGCGCCTAGACACCTTCGAAGGGACGTACTACACCGCCTTCGAGACGTCGAACTTCGTCCCCGGCGAGCTCTGCCGTCCGGCGGGGCCCACCTACTGGCTCATCCCCGAGCCCGACTCCGGCTTCCAGGAGGCGCTGCAGGCGGCGGGCTGGCAGCCGGTGGCACCGCAGGCGTTCTACGTCCGCTTCGAGGGCGAGCTCTCGGAGCCCGGGCGGTACGGCCATTTGGGTGCCTACGAACGGGAGGTTCGGGCGTTCAAGACGCTGGAGGTGCGCGCCGCGCCGGAGTGCATCCAGCCACCGCGATAGGCCCGAAGGACGGCCGAGCCCCGCCGGGGAGGGCGGGGCTCGCGCGGAGCACGGATGACGGTGGCCTCAGCCGATGCGTTCGAAGATGGTGGCGATGCCCTGGCCGCCGCCGATGCAGAGGCTCACGATGCCGAAGCGGCCGCCGGTCCGCTCCAGTTCGTACATCAGCTTGACGGTGAGGATGGCGCCGGTGGCCCCGATGGGGTGGCCCAGGGCGATGGCCCCGCCGTTCGGGTTCGTCTTCGCCGGGTCGAGGCAAAGCTCGCTGGCGCAGGCGCAGGCTACGCTGGCGAAGGCTTCGTTCAGCTCGATGCAGTCGATCTGGTCGAGGGAGAGCTTCGCCTTCTCGAGCGCTTTGCGGATGGCCGGGATGGGCCCCGAACCCATGATGGCGGGGTCGACGCCGGCCTCGGCACGGGCGACGATGCGCATCTTCGGGGTGACCCCCAGCTCCTTCGCACGGGTGGCGCTCATCACGACCACGGCCGCAGCGCCGTCGTTGATGCCCGAGGCGTTCCCCGCCGTGACCATGCCGCCCTCCTTGAAGGCGGGGCGGAGCTTGGCGAGGGTCGCCTCGTCGGTGGGCCGAGGATGCTCGTCGGTGTCGAACACCTTCTCCTCGCGGCCCACGCGCACAGTGACGGGGACGATCTGGCTTTTGAAGTACCCCTTCTCGATGGCGTTGAGGGCGCGGCGCTGGCTCTCGGCGGCGAGGGCATCCTGGGCTTCGCGACTGATCTGGAAGCGCTCGGCGAGATTCTCCGCCGTGATGCCCATGTGGTAGCCGTGGAAGGGGTCGGTAAGCATGTGGATGATGCCGTCCTCGATGGCATCGTGGCCGAGCCGGTAGCCGAAGCGCGCCTTGCGGAGGTAGTAGGGCATGCGGCTCATGTTCTCGGCGCCACCGGCCACCACCACCTGCGCGTCACCGGAAAGGATGAGCCGGCTGGCGGTGTTGATGGCCTCGAGGCCGCTCCCGCAGATCCGGTTCACGTTCATGGCCGGCGTGCCGATGGGCAGCCCCGCCTTCACGGCGGCGTGCCGCGAGAGGTAGGCGTCCTCCGCCACCTGGCCGACGATGCCCATCACCACGTGGTCGACGTGCTCGGGCTGGATGCCGGCCCGGTTCACCGCTTCGCGGATGACGGTGGCGGCGAGGTCGGAGGCGGGAACGTCCGCCAGGGAACCCTGGAAGCGGCCGATGGCCGTGCGACAGCCACTGACGAGGACGACATCTTCCATAACGAAGCGGACTCCTTCCTGGGGGTCGTGTCGGGAACGCGCGTACGCCCGATTGTACCGGGCAGCAGGCCCACGAGCCACGAAGGTCTGCCGTCGCAGCTATCGCTCTGAGCTATGAATCGCCACCCGGGAGCGGGACGTGCGTCAGGAGCAGGGTGCCGGAGGGCTCGTAACGCCGCACGTCGGTCGACTAGAGGCGACCCCGGGGAACCGGCGGGGGCAGGAAGGGCGCGTCGCCTCCGAGGAGGATGGGAACGACCGTGACCTCGACCGTATCGAGGAAGCCCAGTTGGAGGAGGGAGCGGAAGGGTCTCCCGCCGCCGAAGACTCCAGGCTCGGAACGACGGTGAGGTGGGAACGCTCCTCCGGCCTCAGCGTGCGGGAGACGACAAGCCGGCTCTTCCCTTCGAGGAAGGGGCCGAAGGTGGGGTCGTCGAGGTCGAGGGTCCTCCGTCCTCCCGTCCATGAGCAGGGTGTCGACATCCTCGAAGAGCCCGGCGGAGTCGATTTCCTGCGCCTCGGCGATCCAGTGGAATCGGCCGTGAGCGCCGGCGATGAAGCCGTCGAGGCTACGGGCCACCCGGTAGCGAAACCCTCGCAGGGTAGCTCCTTCCGGCGGCGGCGCACGGCGACGGTAACGGCACGGAGGCGCGCGGGCTCCGGCGATGGCCTACGCTAGGGTGCGAACCTGCTCTGGAGGAACGCGCCATGGCCCAGCCCGAAGGGAACCTCCCGGGCTTCGGGAACCCGCCGACCGTGGCCGCTCAGTACTCGCGCCTGGTGGAGCGGCTCCTCGACTACTGTGAGATGGGACTCACGGGGCTGAGCCCCGAGGAGCTGAACGACACGCACGGTGGGCGGACGAACTCCATCGGCTTCGACATCTGGCACGTCGTCCGGACGGCCGACAACATCATCCATTTCGCCTTCGATCGAGAGCAGCCAGTCTGGCTGCGGGGCGGGTTCGACGTTCGCTGGGGGCTCCCGCGGGTGAACCAGGGGACGGGTATGCCCCCGGAGGAGGCGTATGCCCTGCGCTTCCCGCCGGCCGAGGAGTTCCTGGAGTACGTCCGGGCGGTGAAGGAGGCCATCGTGCCGCGCATCGCCGCGATGAGCGAGGAGTACCTTGCGTCGCCGGTGCGCATCTGGCCGTGGGGCGTGGTCCCGCGGATGGAGGCCATCGGCCACGGACTCATCGGCCACGGGAACGGCCACCTGGGTAGGGTCTGCCTGGCGCGGACGCTGTTGGGGAAATCCGGCTTGCCGTTCTGAGAGGGTGGAGTGGACGTCGCGGCTTCGGTCGCCGACCTTGTGGGGAAGACGCCGCTGGTGGAGCTGAAGCGGCTCTCGCCGAAGCCGGGCGTGCGCTTCTTCGCGAAGCTCGAAGGGCAGAACCCCACCGGCAGCATCAAGGACCGCGTGGTGGTGAGGCTCTTGGAGCGTGCACGGGCGGCCGGCGCGCTGCGGCCGGGCCAGCCGGTTGTCGAGGCATCGACGGGGAACACCGGCGTCTCCCTGGCGCTCTTCGGGCGGCTGCTGGGGCACCCGGTGGAGGTGTGCGTCCCCGAAAGCGTCTACCCGGAAATCGAGCTGCTGCTGCGGTCCTTCGGGGCGCGGGTGCGGCGCATTCCTCGGCAGGCGGGCATCAAGACGGCCTACGAAGCGGCCCAGACGATCGCCCGGGACGAGGGGGCCTACCTCCTGAACCAGTTCGGCGACCCCGAGAACGCGCTCGCCCACTACGAGGGGACTGCGGCGGAGATCCTGGCCGACCTGGACCGAGTCGACGTCTTCGTCGCCGGGCTGGGGACGGGAGGGACCATCACCGGCGTCGGCCGCCGGCTGAAGGAGGCGAATCCCGCCTGCAAGGTGGTCGGGGTCGAGCCGCGCCTCGGGGTGCACGTGCAAGGGCTCCATTCACTTGCCGATGGGTTCATCCCGCCGGTGCTGGACGAGTCCGTGCTCGACGCGAAGATCATCGTCGGGAACCGGCACGCGTTCTCGCACGCGCGGCGGGCGATGCTGGCGGAGGGGATCTTCGGCGGGATCTCCAGCGGGGCCGTGCTGCACGCGGCGATGCGCATCGCCAAGCGGATCGAGCGGGGGAACGTGGTGATGATCTTCGCGGACGGCGGCTGGAAGTATCTGGGGACGAGCCTCTGGGAGGCGGAGGAGGAAGCGGACATCGACGCTGCGGAGGACCCGCTCGATGACGTCCTCTGGTGGTAGTGGGGTCAGCCGGCCTGGCGGGCGACGGCTTCGGCGGCGGCGCGGGCGGCGTCTTCGTCCCCCAGGTATCGCCGCTCGATAGGCCGCAGCTCGTCGTCGAGGCGGTAGAGGAGGGGGATGCCCGTCGGGATGTTCAGCTCGGCGACGGCCTCGTCGCTGATGCGGTCGAGGTGCTTCACCAGGGCACGCAGGCTGTTCCCGTGCGCCACCACCAGCACCCGCTTCCCCTCGAGCAATCGGGGAGCGATGGCGTCCTGCCAGTAGGGGAGCATGCGCGCCACCACGTCTTTCAGGCACTCCGTCGCGGGCAGGACCTCCGGAGGGAGGAGGCGGTAGCGGGGGTCGTGCCGAGGATGGCGCGGGTCATCCGGCTCGAGAGGTGGCGGGGGCACGTCGTAGCTTCGCCGCCAGCGGAACACCTGCTCGCTCCCGTACCGCTCCGCGAGCTCCTTTTTGTTGAGTCCCTGAAGGGCACCGTAGTGGCGTTCGTTCAGCCGCCAGGAACGCTCGACCGGCAGCCAGCTTTGGCCGAGCTCCTCGAGGGCGATCTCGGCGGTGCGGATAGCCCTCGCGAGGAGGGAGGTGAAGACGATGTCGAAGACGAGCCCCTCCTCCCGCATGAGGCGGCCTGCGGTCCGGGCCTCCTCGACGCCCCGCTCGCTGAGGGGCACGTCGGTCCAACCGGTAAAGAGGTTCTCCTTGTTCCAGGTGCTCTCGCCGTGGCGGAGGAGGACAAGGGTCGCGGGCATGCGGCTCCTCGTGCTCGGGTTGCGCGGTTCTTCCGCTTATGCTAACCGAGGGGGTTGCGGCGCTGGTAGAATGAGAGTGCGGGCGCGCCGCACGCTGCTTGGTTCGTGCTTCCCTCCGCCTTGCAGAGCTTCCCTACTCCTCGGGTGGCGCGCCCGCTTCGCGTCCCTCCTTCGTTACGTTCTCGGCACCGGCGCGGATCTCTTCCGGCTCGCGGAAAATAGTCTCCCGGTAGAAGCGGAGCTCCGCGATCGATTCCCGAAGGTCGTCGAGGGCGCGGTGGCGCTCGGCCTTCTTCGGCGGCTGCAGGGCCGGGTACCAGCGGCGCGCCAGCTCCTTCACCGTCGAAACGTCCACGTTCCGGTAGTGGAAGAAGTCGTGCAGGCGGGGCATGTGCCGGGCGAGAAAGGCACGGTCGACATGGACGGAGTTCCCGGCCAGCGGGGCCTCGCCGGGGCGAAGGCGGCTTTCCAGGAAGGCGAGGGCCCGAGCTTCGGCTTCGGCCAGGGAAAGGCGCGAGCGGCGGGATGCCTCCGTGAGACCGGATGCGCCATGGTGTTCGACGCACCACGGATCCATCGCCGCTAACACCTCCTCGGGCTGGTGGATCACGAGCGGGCCCAGTTCGGCGATGACCGCGAGCTGCCCATCGGTGATGATGAGGGCGAGTTCGAGGATGGTGTGCCGCTCCGGGTCGAGCCCGGTCATCTCCATGTCGAGCCAGACGAGGGGCGCGCCCGCGGGCTGCATGGCGGGAGTGTGCCCGGGCCTCGTGCTTCGGGCAACGGCGAAGGGCGCGCAGTGAGCGAACGCGACCGCTGGCTGGCCGCCGGGGACGAGGAGCTTGCCCGCGACTGCGAGGAGGAGCGGTTCCGCTCCGGTGGGCCCGGCGGCCAGCACCGGCAGAAGAACGCCACCGGGGTCCGGTTGCACCACCGTCCGAGCGGAGTGAGCGCCGCCGCGTCCGAGTCCCGCTCGCTCGCCGAGAACCGCCGGCGGGCCTTGCGGCGGCTCCGACTGCGCATCGCCTGCGAGGTACGGGAGCGGTTTCAGGGCGATGCCTTCGCGTGGCCAGCGGAGCTCGCGCGGTATATTGCTGGGGGTGCGGTGCGCATCGACCCGCGGAACCCCGATTACGCCCGCCTTGCGGCGCTGGCGCTCGACGCCCTGCTGGCGTCCCAGGGGAGGTATGCTGCGGCCGCGCGCGCCGTGGGGCTGTCGACGTCCCAGTTTGTGGGGCTCCTCGAACGCGCGCCGGAGGTTCGCCGGGCCGCGGCGGCGCTCAGGGCTGCGTCGGGCGACGGGGCGGGCTAGAGTGAGGGCCGAAGCTGCCACAGGCCAGTGAAGGAGTTGCCGACGATGAGTCAGCCGACCGTCGAGGAGCTGCAATGGCTCTTCCGGCGCGCGGGCGTCCGCGTGCCCCGGGAAGATGCGGAACGGGTAGCGGCCATCGGCCGGTATGCGGCCGGGCTCCACTCCGAGATCGCCGACGAACCAGCGCTCCGTCCGGTGGTGCAGCGGTGGCCGAACGCCTGACGGACCTCACCCGTCTGACCATCGCCGAGGCTGGCCGTCGGCTGCGTGCCGGTGAGGTGACGAGCGCGGAGCTCACCGAGGCCTGCCTCTCCCAGATCGACGCCGTCGAACCTGTCCTCAACGCCTTCATCACCGTGCTGGCCGACCAGGCGCTGGCCGACGCCCGGCGGGCCGATGAGGAGCTTCGTGCTGGACGGGATCGCGGCCCTCTGCACGGCATCCCGGTGGCGGTGAAGGACCTCTGCCAGACGAAGGGTGTGCGCACCACCGCCGGGTCGGACATCCTTCGGGACTGGCTTCCCGAGGAGGATGCGACGGTGGTCCGCCGGCTTCGGGACGGGGGAGCGGTCCTCCTCGGAAAGCTGAACCTGCACGAGTTCGCCTACGGAGTCACCAGCGCCAACCGCTGGTATGGGCCGGTGGCCAACCCCTGGGACACGCAGCGGCACCCCGGGGGGTCCAGCGGGGGGTCGGGCGCGGCGGTGGCGGCGTTCGAATGCTTCATGGCCGTGGGGACCGACACCGGGGGCTCGGTCCGTATCCCGGCGGCGCTGTGCGGGGTGGTTGGGCTCATGCCGACCTACGGGTTGGTCTCCCGGGCGGGCGTGGTGCCTCTGGCGTGGTCGCTCGACCACGTGGGCCCGCTGGCGCGGACGGTCGAAGACGCCGCCCTCGCCCTCAACGTCATGGCGGGCTACGACCCGGCCGACCCTACCTCGGCCGACGTCCCTGAGTTCGACGCCGCGGCCGAGCTCGGGCGACCGATCGACGGGGTGCGCATCGGTGTCGCCTGGGAGCAATTCGAACGGGTGACGCCGGACGTGCGGCGCGCCTGCGAAGAGGCGGTGCGAACCGTGGCCGGCCTCGGCGCTCGGGTGACGGAGGTGACGCTTCCCTACTTCGCCGAGATGGCCACCACGCGGGTGCTGGTGGCCGAAGCGGCCGCCTACCACGTCCGCTGGCTGAGGGAGATGCCCGAGCGATACAGCGACGACCTGCGGGCGCTCTTCCTGCGCGGCCTGGCCGTCACGGCGGTGGAGTACCTCGCCGACCTGCGCCTTCGGCGGCACTTCACGGAGCGCATCCGGGAGCTGATGCGCGAGGTCGATGTCATCATGCTGCCCACCTGCCCGATGGTGGCCTGCCGCTTCGAGGAGATCGACGCCACGGTGTACCGCTACGCCTCGTTGACGAGCCCCTGGGACCACACGGGCCAGCCGGTCATCTCCGTGCCCTGCGGCTTCGGCGATTCCGGGATGCCGGTGGGGATCTCCTTCGCGGGGCGCCCGTTCGAGGAGGCGCTGCTCTGCCGCGTGGCGCACGCCTATGAGCAAGCCCGCGGCCCGTTGCCCGAACCTCCGGCTGCCCGGGGCGGCGACTCGTCACCCTAGTGGCAGGCGGCTCCGCCGATCGCGCAGGGCTCGTTCTCGAGCCCCTCGGGCGGGATGCGCCCTTGGCACAGCCCGGACACGATGCAGGCCTCGTCGCTCACCCACTCGTCGAAGCGGGCTGCCACCGCCTCCGCGTCCTCGGGGCCGTAGTAGACGAGGACGCGCTGGAGGTCGGCAATGGGAAGGAAGCGGATGTCGTCCACCTCGACGCCGTTGACGAAGAACCGCAGGCGCTCCCGCTCGTCGGAGCAGAATTCGCCCCGCCCGGGGAGGCGCAGGCACGCCTGGGTGAGGCCGACGCCCAGCGACTCGAAGAACTCGCCCCACGTGGTCTGCTCCCGGTGGACGTGGACGACGTTGTGCCGCGGGGCGTGGATGTGGACGTTCGGGCTCAGCTCCCGCTCCTCGGTGGAGATGAAGCGCGGGTCGTCGAATTCGAACGCCTCGCCGCGGATGACCACGCGGAAGTCGGCGTGCCAGTGGACCGGCTGGCGAAGGGCCTCCGGTGAGGCGAGCTGGGGCCCGGCATCGGCTCCCTCCCCCCTGGCGAAGGCCCAGGCGGCAAGGCCGCCCATGACGACCGCGGCAGCGGCCGCGAGGGCGGTCCAGGTCCACGGCGTTCGAAGGACGGTCCGCATGCCCTAGGGGGTCGGCGTGGCGGCGGCCGTCGGGTTTGCGGTCGGCGTTTCCGTCGGAGCCGGGGTCGGACTCGACGAAGAGCCCAACACCTGGTCGAAGATGGACTTCCAGCCGTCGATGGTCTGGGGCGCACCGCCGACGAGCGGGCGACCGTTGAGGACGAAGCTCGGGGTGCCGGTGAGACCGTACGACTGACCTTCGGCCTTATCCTTCTGCACCTGGTCGAGATACTTGTCGCTGTCGAAGCAGGCGTTGAACCGCTCCATGTCCAGGCCGAGCTCCTGGGCGTACCGTTTCAGGTTCTCATCGCTGAAGCGCCCCACGTTGATGCGCTCGTTTTCGATCTGTCCGGCCTCGGCCTGGACGCGGAAGAGTTTATGGTGGTACTCCCAGAAGGCGTTCTGCTCGGCGGCGCAGAGGGAGGCTTGGGCGGCCTGCACCGACTCCCGCCCGGAGAACACGGGGAAGTGTCGGTAGGTGAGGCGGAGCTGCCCTGTCTTCACGTACTGCTCCAGGAGCTGGCCCTCCTGGAAGGCGGTGAAGCGGAGACAGAAGGGGCACTGGAAGTCCTCGTACGCCTCCAGGTGCAGCGGGGCGTCCTCACGGCCGACGCTCGTGCCGTCGACGAGGCCCATCTCCTTCAGTTCGGCGATGAGGGCCGATCCCTTCTCGATCTCGGCGACGGCCTCCGAGCCGCCGTCGCCTCCGCCGGTGCTCATGGAGAACCAGACGAGGAGGCCGACGAGCACGAGGACGAGGACGGCGACGCCGGCGATGAAGGGGAAGGAGAGGAGGGAGCTCGACCCGCCGCCGCGGGATGGCGGGGTGGGGCGGCGTGCGCCGGCGCGGGTCACCTGGCCGCTGCGGCGGAGTTCGCGACGGAGCTGACGGTTCGACATGCCACCTGCCTGCCGACGGGTGTCTCGGCGCGCAGCCTCGGCCCCGGCACCCGGCGCCCGCCGCGCGCATCCGCGAGCCACGATACCACGCGGCGGGAAAGGGACCACCGGCAGGAAGGTGGCTCTTTCCGTGCCGTTGCCGCCGAACTCAGCTCGCCAGGAAGGCCTCGACCTCGCGCATCACGGCGTCGAGCTGGTCGTGGTGCACCCAGTGGCCCGCCCCGGGGATGACGACGGAACGGCAATCGTGGAAGGGGCTGAGGTCGACGGCCATGCCCCGCTGCGTCCAGCTTTCGGCACCGAAGATGATGAGGATGGGGCAGCGGATCTGGTTCCAGATGTCCCTGGCATCCTCCATGTTGAATTCGTAGGGCGAATGCGCCCGGGTGAAGTTGTCGAATTTCCAGACGTAGCCGCCCTCCACCGGGCGCACGCCGTGGATGGTGAGATGGCGCGCCAGCTCGGGCGTGAGGTGGGGGTTCGCCTCCAGCATTCGCTGGGCGGCCGCCTCGATGGAGGGATAGACACGGGGCTGACGCCGCTCGAGCGCTCGCATGTCGCTCACCCACTGTCGCATGCGGAGGTGCGCCGGAACGCGCTCCCGGCGCCACAAACCGCCGATTCCTTCGATGCTCACCAGACGGGAAACGTGTTCCGGGAAGGTGCCCGCGTAGAGGAGGGCAACGGACCCGCCCAGGGAGTGGCCGATCACCGTGTAGGGGGGCCGGCCGATGGTCTCGGCGAGGGCGTGGATATCGAGGACGTAGTCGATGATGGAGTACTGCCCACCGATGGCCCAGGCGGAGTCACCGTGACCTCGAAGGTCGGGGGCGTAGATGCAGTACCGGTCGGCGAGGCGCACCGCCACCCGGTCCCAGGAGCGGGCGTGGTCGCGGGTGCCGTGAATCAGGATGAGCGGCGGGTTCGCTTCGTCGCCCCAGACGACGTAGCTCAGCTCCAAACGCTGCGAGGTGTAGGTGCGGCGGATGGGCTCGGCTTCCATGCCGACGAGTCTACCAAGCCACGAGCGCGGGGCCGCCGCCCGGGCCGGTGAAGGGCCGGTGAAGGCGCGGGCGAGTGGGAGTGATCGGAGGGGACCTCCCGAGCGAAGGAGGGGAGAGGAGGTGGACATGGTCTGCACCCCCCGTCACGCTCCTTCCGTCGTCGTTCTCCTGGTGCTGGCGGCGCTCGTCGCAGGGGCCTGCGGCGGAGGGGATGGTTCGGGCGCCGCCAGCCCATCGCCGGAGGAGCGCCCGGCGACGGCAGCAGAAACGCCCGCGGCCTCCCCCACCCGGGCCGGCTCGGACGCCGGTCTACCCGAATACCCCGGCTCCGCCGGTCCAGGGGCGAGCCCGACCCGGCCCGGAGCCTCTCCCACGACGTCCGCCCCGACGCCCACCCCGACATCGCGTCCTGCGGCCCAGCCTACCTCCACGCCGGCGCCTCAGCCGACGCCGACTCCAACGTCCGCCCCGCGGGCGACCCAGTCCCCGACCGGCGGCCCGACGGTGGTCGACCTCACGGCGCAGAACTTCGCCTTCAGCCGGGGGCGGATCGAGGTCCCGGCGGGCGCACTGGTGACGGTCCGCCTTCGGAACGCCGACGGAGTGCCGCACAACTTCGCGGCCTACACGAACGCCCAGGCCATCGAGGGCATCGCCTCCAGCCCCGCCGCCCAGCCGGGCGGTACGGTCGAGGTGACCTTCACCGCCCCGAGCCAACCCGGCGAGTACTTCTTCCGCTGCAACTTCCACCCCGACTTCATGACCGGGACGCTGGTTGTCCGGTAGGACGCGATGCTCGGCCAGCTGGAGCCCAGGTCGAGCTGGCTCCGCCGCAAGTCGAACGCGAGGGCAACGTCGTTCGCGTCGCGGAGGACAGGGAGGCGCCGCCCTTCCTCCGCTGCCCGGGGTCGCCTCTCGACCCTGGGCAACCACGAGGGAGCAGGCTGCGAAACCGTGGACTCGAGCCGACTCGGTCCGCGCTAGTTCTCCGGAGCGCTGCGGAGGATGCGGCCGCCGACGGTGGACGATGTCGGCGTTCGCTGCGCCGTTCACCGGACGTACGGACGCCGGGGACGAAGAACAACAGCTCGGCGCTCGAGCCCCCGGCGGCGGCGCGCGAGGGGACGCCGCGCGGGGGGCGCCCGTGTCGATGCCCGAGAGCTGGCGCACCTGTCGGCGCCCCGAGAGGCGGCGCCTCATCGGCCACCTCCAGGCGCGCGGCCTCGTCCCTGACCCTGCCCCCTCGTCACCGCCGATGCCGGCGCAGCCCGTTCGTCGAGCGCCGTGTTCGAACCCCCTGCGTGACACCTTCGTGACGTCGGGAACTACCCTACTAGGCCGTTCGGCCCTGCTGCGGTAGACATGATGGGTCCCATGGTTCGCGACCGGCCCGCTACCGACCTGTTGTTGTCGCTCGCCCGGCTGGCCATCGAGCGGCGCACCCTGGCGGAGGTGTTCGGTTCGTTCGCGTCGCGGCTCGTGGAGGGCGCAGCGGTCGACTACGCCTCTCTCCTCGCCCGGGACACGGAGGCGAACACGTGGCGGGTGGTGGCCATCTATCCGGAAGAGCGGGCCCGGGACGTCGGTGGCGTGCCCCGCGTGCAGGAGGCGGACGTCGAGACCCTTCGGCGCCATCCGGAGGGGCTGCTGTACCGCACCGAGGGTGATTCCCCCGTTCTCGAGCTCTTCCGAAGCTTCGGGCTGCAGTGGGGGTGGTCCTCGCTGCTCACGCTGGAAGAGGAGGTGGTTGGCCTCTTCACCGTGGCCCGTACCGCCTCCGAGCCCTTCAACGACGAAGAGCAGGAGTTTTTGCGCGCGGCGGCGCGCTTCCTCTCCCACGCCCTGCGTGAGGAGGTGCGGCTGGCTATCGCCCAGCGTTGGGCCAGCCGCTCCCGGCTCCTCAACGACGTCTCCATCCTTCTGGGCGGTGGGGCGCCCGTGGAGACGCTCTTCGTCGAGCTCGCTGGGCGTGGACAGGAGGAGCTGCCCTTCGACCTGCTGCTCCTCTTCCGCGCGGTCGAGGGCCAGCTTCGCGCGTCGGGTGCCCACCCGGGAACCGTGCGGCCGTGGTCGCACCTCAGCCGCCAAGAGGCCGCCTGGCTCGAGAGGAGGGTGGCGGCGCTCCGGAAGCCGGAAATCGCCGCCACAGAGGAGCTGCCGGAGGGCATCGCCCGGAGGCTCCTGGGGCAAGGGGTCCGCAGGATCTGGCTGGGCCGTCTCGACGACCCCGAGGGCACCCTCGGCGCACTCGTCGTCGGTTGGCGCTCCGAACGGCGGCCCACGCCGACCGACGATTGGTTCGTGCGGACGTTGGCGACGCTCATCGCCCAGGCCCTCGGCCGCGAGCGGGCGCTGGCGCGCGCGAGGCTGGAGGCGGAGCAGCGGGAGGTGCTGGCGCGGGCAGCGGCAGTGGCTGCGGCGCACGCCTCCACCGAGGAGACGGTGCGGGCGCTGGCCGGCGCCGTGGGGCGCATCGTACCGCGGCCGGTCATCGGATGGGCCTTCGTCGGCGAATCCTCGTTCCGGGTAGCTGCCGGCCGGAACGCTCCCCTGGGCGTGCTCCCGCGGGAGGCCCTCCCGGGCCTGCCCCTGACAGGCGACATCGTCTTCTCGTTCGAGAGGCTCCCCGAACCCTTGGCGGCGGCCGGGGCGCGTTCGCCCAGCGTAGCGGTCGTCGCCGCATCGTCGGGCGGCGAACTCGTTGGACATCTGCTGGCCGCCTCGCGCGCCTCCGGGTTCCGCTTCGACGAACGCACCGTCGGGCTCGTTTCCCTGGTGGCGAACGTGGTCGCCCCCGCGCTCCGGAACGCCCGCCTGGCGGAAGACGCCGACCGCCTCCGGCGGACGATGGAGGTGATCCTGGAATCCCTCTCCGAGGCGATCCTGCTGCTCGACAAGGACGTCCGGCTCGTGTGGGCGAACGAGGGTGGGCGCTTCATCGCCGACCTGGTGGACCCGGAGCGGAGGCTCCGCGGCGTTGTCGCCCACCTTCCTCGCCTCCCCAAGGAGGCAGGCGAGGCGCTGGCGACGGCGCTGCAACAGCGCCAGCGCGCCGTGGGCCGCACGTCGTGGGTGATCGATGGCCGGCGACGATGGTGGGATTTCGAACTCGTGCCGCTGGAGCACCCGGAGTTCTCGGTGGTCTGCGTGGCGAGCGACGTCACCGCCGAGGTGGAGGCGAAGGAGCGGGAGGAGCGCCATCGCGAGGAGATGGAGCGGGCCTCGCGGCTCGCGACCATCGGCGAGATCGTGAGCGGCGTCGCCCACGAACTGAACAACCCCCTCACGTCGGTCCTCGGGTTCGCCGAATTGGCCGCACAAAGCCCAGCCGGAGCCGGCGTGCGCGAAGAGCTGGAGCTCATCCGCCGCGAGGCGCTCCGCGCGCGGAACATCGTCCGCGACCTCCTCTTCATCGCCCGGCCGGGGACGCCCGAGCGGAAGCCGTTCGACCTCCGTGACGTGGTCGACCACGTCGCGCGGCTGAGGGAGGCAGGCTGGCGCCAGGGCGGACTCACCTCGGAGGTCGATGTGGGCGTCGCTCGGCCGGTGATGGGGTCGGAGGGGCAGGTGACCCAGGTGGTGCTCAACTTGGTGACGAACGCGGAGCAGGCGCTCGAAGGCCGAGCCGGTGCCCGCCTCTGGATCCGGGCCTGGGAGGAGGGGGACCACGCGGTCGTGGAAGTGGGCGACAACGGTCCTGGCGTTCCGCCCGAAGCGCGCGACCGCATCTTCGAGCCGTTCTTCACCACGAAGTCGGGACGGGGCACCGGGCTGGGGCTCAGCCTCTCCCGGAGCATCGTGGAATCACACGGGGGCCGGATCTGGCTCGAAAACGAGGCCGGGGCGACCTGCTTCCGCTTCACGCTTCCGCTGGCCGCCAGTGACGCTGAGCCGGAGGAGGACACACGGGACGGCCGCGGAAACGCCCGGCCGTGCCGGGTCCTCGTGGTGGACGACGAGCCGGGTATCCGGCGGATGGCGGAGCGACTGCTCGCTTCGGCGGGACACCAGGTGCGCTGCGCCGCCACGGTGGGCGAGGCGGTGGCGGCCGTGCGCGAGTGGAAACCCGACGCGGTTCTCTGCGACTACCGCCTCCAAGGCGAGACGGCCGACGCGGTGCTCGAGGAGATCCGGAGGGTCGACCCGGCGTACGTGGGGCGGGTTCTCCTCGTGACGGGGGCGACGTCGGACCGCGGGGTGGTGGAGCTCGCCGAGCGGTACGGCCTGCCGGTGCTGGCGAAGCCGTTCGCGCACGAGGAGCTGCTGGCGGCCATCGCCGCTTTCACGCCCCGGGTCGACCCCGGCCGATGAGCGGACCACCCGGCTGACATGCCCGGCAGAAACTGGTGACGCGGCCGCCGGCGGTGATTTCGCTGATGGGTGTTCCGCAGCGCGGACATGGCTGCCCGCCCCGGCGGTGGACGCGCAGGAACTCCCGCCGTTCGTCGTAGTCGAGGCGGTCGCCCCGGATCATGGCCGCGGCAGCGAGCGGCTCGGCCCAGGCCATCACCGCACGTCCCGCTCGGAAGATGGCTCGGAGCTGGGCGTCGCTCAGGGCGGTGCGAGGCGTGAAGGGGTTGACCCCGGCTTCCCACAGGATCTCGTCCGCGTAGGCGTTGCCGATTCCCTGCACGAACTTCGCGTTCGTCAGCACGGCCTTGATGGCTCCGCGAAAGCGCCGGACCCGTTCGAGCCACGCTTCCTCGTCGAGAGCGGGGTCCAGGAAATCCGGCCCCGCGTCGCTCCACCCCGGGATCCGCGCGAGGCTCTCCGCCGGGAGGAAGTAGAGCTTCCCCATCACGCGCTCGTCGACGTAGCGGAGGTCGTTACCCCCTTCGATACCGACGCGCAGGCAGGTGCGTTTCGCAAGGGGCTCGCTGGCGGGCAGGTACTGGAATCGGCCCGTGAGCATCGGGTTGATGGCGAGGACCATACCGCTGGCGAAGGGGAGAAGGAGGTACTTCCCGTGCCGCAGCGGAACGCCGAACACATCGCCGGGGAGGCGCTCCCGAAGCTCGGCGGTGGGAGTGCGGAAGACGGGCGGGATGCGCGGTTCGGCCGCCTCCACCCGTCGGCCGGGGAGCCGATCGGCGAGGAAGCTGCGAATCGCCTCCAGTTCCGGAATCTCGGGCATGAGCGGTTCGCTACCGTCTCAGGGCGCGGGGAAGCGCCTCGGGGTTCACACAGGCGGGGGGCACGCGGCCGGCGAGAACCGCCAGGAGGTTCTCGATCGCCAGGTCGAGCATCGCGGCGCGCGTCTCGGCCGTCGCCGAACCGACGTGGGGGAGGAGGATGACGTTCGGCGCCCGGAGGATGGGGTCGTCGGGTGCGGGGGGTTCGGTCTCGAGGACGTCGAGGGCAGCCCCGGCGATGCGCCCTGCCCGGAGCGCGGCGACGAGGGACGGCTGGTCGACGACGGCCCCCCGGGAGGTGTTCACGAGGACGGCCGTCGGCTTCATCAGGGCGAGCTCCCGTTCGCCGATGAGACCAGCGGTGGAGGGGTTGAGGTCGACGTGGAGCGTGACGGCATCCGCTTCGGCGAGGAGGCTAGCCAAGGAGGGGGCGCGTTCCGAGGGGTCGCCGGCGTCGGGACGGATGTCGAACCAGCGGATGCGCATGCCGAAGGCGCGGGCGCGGTGGGCCACGGCCCGGCCGATGCGCCCCATGCCCACGATGCCCAGCGTCTTGCCGCGGAGGTCCCAGCCGAGCGGGGGCGGTGGGAGACGAGCGGGCCAGCCCTCGCGCGCATAGGCGGCGTTCTCGAAGAGCCGCCGGGCAAGGGCCAGGAGGAGCGCCATCGTCAGGTCGGCGACGGCATCGCTGAGGACGTCGGGCGTATTGCAGACGGCGACGCCCCGCGCGGTGGCTGCGCCGACGTCGAAGAGGTCGTAGCCGACGCCGAACCCGGAGAGGACGCGGAGGCGGGGTGCGACCTCCAGGAGGTCGGCGGTAATCGGCGTTTGGTTGGAGACGAGAAGCCCTTCGGCTTCGGCCAGGGCGTGGATGAGCTCGGCGCGGGACGGCGGCCAGGGGAGGGAGCGGACGTCGCAGGCGGCGGCGATGCGGCTGATCGCCTCTTCCGGCAGGGGGAGGGCGAGCACGGCGACGGGCCGGTCCACGTCGGGAGTGTACTCCCGGCGCCGCTCCTCGGGGAGCGCCGGTCGTCCGTCAAGGGGTTGCCGGGAAGGCGGGCTCGGGGGCGATGGTCGGATCTCGGGCGGCGATGAGGTCGGCGAGGGCCGCGTAGGCCGCGTCGAGCTGGGAGAGCGTCCTCGCGGGGTCTCCTTCCAGGTAGGAGGTGTCGAGGGCGGAGCGGCATGCCTCGGCCGCCGGCCCTCCGTCGCTTCGCGCCTCGGGGAGGACGGTGCAGGCTCCGCGAATGGCAGCCTGGCGGGCGGCGACCGCGGCGCTGCTGCTCCCGGGGGCAGCGCGAAGCCAGAGGACGAGCTGTGCCTTCGCCTCGAGGACGAGCGCGGCCAGCCGCTGCACGGGCAGGAGGGAGGGGTCGGCGCTGCAGGCGAGCGCGCCCGTGAGCGGCGCGGCGGCGCGCTCCACTCCCGCGGCGGAGCCGAATGCCCGGCAGAGCGCCGTCCAGCCCGCGGGAGTCCCGGCAGCCGCCAGGAGCTGGGTAGCGGGCTGCCAGAGGGCGGGACTGAGGGGGTCGGCGCCTTCAGGCGCGGCGAAGAGCGCGGCGGGGTCGAGCGTCACCTCCGGCGGAGGCGCTGGCGTTCCGAGAAGGGCGAGCGACGGCGGCTCGGTCGGAGACGGAGCGAGGAAGGGGAGTTCGACGCCACCCCAATCGACGGCGTAGAGGAACGCCGGCAGCGTGACCGCGAGGGCCAAGATGGCGTACCCGACCTTCGCCACACCCCGATCATCGGCAGCTTCGCAGGGCTTCCCTGCCCTCCTGCCAGTTGACCCGTCCGGTCCGCCAACCGTAGCCTCGGAATGACAGGGGGAGTAACCGCGGCCCCGCAAGGGCCGAGGCCGGTCGTCAGGACGCGCCCCCAGCGCCGGCCGGCCGCGAGCGCTCGACTCGTCGGTGAGACCCTGGCCACACCACCGCGTGGTTGCGGCCAGGGTCGTTTCGTACCCGGGCCGCTCCCGCGCAGGCTCGGAGCTGGGAGCACATGCTCGACGAACTCTTCGAAGCGCTCTTCGAACGACGGAAGAAGCGGTACCACTACGAGGAGGAGTGGGAACCCCCGAGAGGGCAGCCCCGCCGCCACTGGGAGGACGTGCCGCCAGGGGGAGGGAAGCGGCACCCGGGGCGGCCACCACGCCGCTACCAGGATGATGACGGCCGGTACGAGTACTCCGCCCGTTACCCCCGGAGGGGGTGGGACGAGGAGGAGTGGGACGACGACTGGGAGCACCGTTACCGGTACCGCCGCGGAGACCGGTACGCCCTACCGCCGAAGAAGAAGCCTTGGTGGAAGAAGTTGGGCGACCTGTTCGAGTTCGGAGATTAGCCAATGGACGTCCTGATGACCATCGCGCCCTGGGCAGGCTTCCTCGCCCTGGTCGGGGTTCTCCTGGCAATCGACCTGGGCGTCTTCCATCGTGAGGCCCACGAGGTCGGGCGGCGAGAGGCGCTCGTCTGGAGCATCGTGTGGATTGGCCTGGCGCTTATCTTCAATGCCGGCGTCTACCTCGTGCGCGGCTTCGAGGACGGCCTCCGCTGGACCACCGGCTACATCGTCGAGAAGTCGCTGAGCGTCGACAACATCTTCGTCTTCGTGCTCATCTTCTCCGCCTTCGCGGTGCCAGCCGCGTACCAGCATCGCGTGCTCTTCTGGGGCATCGTGGGGGCGTTGGTGATGCGCGCCATCCTCATCGCCTTCGCCGGCTTTCTCCTCTCCACCCTCCATTTCACCGTCTACCTCTTCGGCGCGTTCCTGGTGTTCACCGGCATCCGCTTCCTGCGCGAGGAGCAGCACGAGCCCGACCTGCGCCGAAGCCGGGTGCTGCGGCTCGCCCGGCGAATCTTTCCAGTGACTGACGGCTACCGGGGCCAGAAGTTCTTCGTGCGGGAGCACGGGGTGCGGTACGCGACGCCGCTCTTCCTCGTGCTCATCTTCATCGAAATGACGGACCTCGCCTTCGCGGTCGATTCGGTGCCGGCTATCTACGCCATCACCGACGACCCCTTCATCGTCTTCACCTCGAACATCTTCGCCATCCTGGGGCTGCGGGCCCTCTACTTCGTGGTGGCCGGCTACCTGCGCTCCATAGCGCTGCTACGGCCGGCACTGGCAGTGATCCTCGTCTTCGTCGGCGGAAAGATGCTCGCGTCCGACTTCTACAAGGTCCACCCGGCCTTCTCCCTCGCCTTCATCGTGTCGGTGCTCGTGGCGGCCGTTGTCGGCTCCGCCCTCCTCCGCAGACGGGAGGCTGCACACCCGCCGACGCCGGCGGGAGCCCCCGGCGCGGAGTGAGCCCTCAAGGCTTCCTTGTTCCGAGCCGACACTTCCGGCGACTCCACTCCACGACGGGGAGGCTCGGACTGTGTCGGAACTCGAGGCGCTCGTCACGAAGGCTATCGCTGCCCACGGCCAGTGGAAGATTCGCCTGCGCCAGGCAATCGAAACGGGGAAGAGCGAATGGACCGTCGACCAGGTGAAGGTCGACGACCAGTGCGTCCTCGGCAAGTGGATTTACGGCGATGCCGTGGTCCGCTTCCCGGGCGACTCGCTCGTCCGGGAGATTCGAGAGCTGCACCGGGAGTTCCACCAGGAGGCGGCGAAGGTGCTCTCGTTGGCGCTCATGGGCCGAAAAGCCGAGGCGGAGCGGTTGATGGAGCAGGGGAGCGCCTACGCCCGCATTTCCGGCTCGCTGGTTCGTGCCCTGCAGAAGCTGGGGCAGAAGGCGGCCTGAGCCGGGCTGGCCTACACGAGCGTTTCCAGCAGCGGCGGGAAGGCGATGAGGTCGCGGACGAAGCGGTCGCCCTCCCGCTGCCAGCCCCGTTCCTCCAGTTCGCGGGCAAGGGGGATGAGCAGCGGGCTCGCGGCGGCGACGATGCGCTGAGCTCCGTGCATCGCGGCGTACTGGGCGGCGCGTTCCAGCATCCAGCGTTCGAGCCCTCGGCCGCGGTACTCCTCGAGCAGGAGGGGCCCGCCCACGCGCCAGTCGGCCTCGCGGCGCTCGGCCCACACGACGCCCACCACCCGCTCCCCATCGGCAGCGGCGTACCAGCCGGGCCGGGCCAGCTCGGCGAAGAACCACGCGTCCCGCCCCGTGAGGCTGGCCAAGGCCTCGGCGTCGGCGCGGCGGACCTCGCGAACGGTGAGGAGCGGCAGACGCCGCTCGAGGACGAGCAGGGGGCGCGCGACGCCCTCGCGCCGGGCCACGGGCGTGTACCCCCAGAAAGCGAAGGCGGCTTGGGCCCGCGAGCCCTCAACGACCGCGACCCGGGCGAATCGAAGCCCTCGGTCCTGGGCGCGTCGCTCGATGGTGCGGACCAGGGCTCGGCCTGCCCTCGGCTGGACCGAAGCAGCGAACTCGATCCACGCCGCGCCGTCGTCCTCCCGCCACGACGCGGCGCCGACGATGCCGGACTGCCCTTCCGCGACGAGGACGGCCGCGCCGGTCTGGATGAGCATCGCCAGCCGTTCAGCGTCCGCAGCCTCGGCGGCGGCTGGACACGACTCGAGCAAGTCTCCGTACGCCTCGCGGACGACCGACGCGGCCGTTGGGGCGTCGGCCGGCTCGGCCGCCCTGACGATGAAGCCGCTGGAGTGCCCGACCGTCGGCGCCACGGACGCGATCAGCCTACGGGAGAGGCGCGGTCGCTGCACCGTTCCACGTAGGGGTATGCCCCATATGCCGAACCGCAAGTCAGCTGTAGGCTGGCAGCAATCGTTGCCGTGACGGCATGAGGAGGAGAGCAACGGCCAGCGAGCTTCGGCAGCCCGAGCCGGCCATCGGGCGGGAGACGCTGCTCGCCGTCCTCGCCGAGGTGCACGAGGCGATCGCACTCATCGGCCCCGACGGCCGCTTCCGCTACCTCGGTCCTACCCTCGTGCGCGTCCTTGGATGGGACCCGAGGGAGCGAGTCGGCGCTGACGCGTTCGAGAACGTCCACCCAGAGGACGTGGAGCGAACCAAGGCTGCCTTCCGGGAGCTGCTCGCCACGCCGAACGGAACGGCGGAGTTGGAGCTTCGCGGGCGTCGTGCCGACGGAACGTACCGCTGGCTGCGGCTGGTCGGCCGGAACCTGCTCCACGACCCGCGAATCGGCGCCGTTCTCGCCAGCTTCTGGGACATCGAGGAGGAGCGGCGGGCGCGGGAGGCGCTGGCCGAGCGGGAGGAACGCCTCCGCCTCGCTCGGCGTGCCGCCCAGCTCGGCTTCTGGACGTACGACGTGCGCGCCGACCGTTTGCGGATCGAGTACGCGAGCGACCCGGCCATCGCCATCGACCCGGTGCGGGGAGCCTCCGCGAACGAGTGGCTCGAGGCCGTGCACCCGGCTGACCGGGAGGCGGCGAGCGGCATCGTCGAAGCAGCCTTCCGCGGCGACATCGATACGTACGCCTGCGAGGTGCGCGTCCGCGACCGTAGCGGTGACTGGCGGTGGCTCTCCATCCACGCCAGCGTCGTGAGCCGCGGCCGGAGCGGGCTCCCGCGGCTCATCGTCGGAACGTACCAGGACGTGACGACTCGGCGCCGAGCCGAGGAGCAGCTCCGGGAGAGCGAGGAGCGGTATCGCCTCGTCGCCGAGGCGCAGTTCGCCGCCGTGTACGAGTGGACAGCCGACGATGGCCGCATCGCTTGGTCCTCCGGCCTCACGGAGGTTTTCGGCTACCGTCCCGAGGAAGTACCGGACTGGCCGACCTGGTTCGTTCACGTCCATCCGGACGATGCCGAGGCCTTGCGGGCCTCGCTCCGGAAGTTCCACGCCGAGCGGGGCATCATCTGGCGAGGCGAGTACCGGTATCGGCACGCCGACGGCACCTACCGCTTCGCCCGTGAGCGCGCCTACGCCATCCGGAACGAAGAAGGCCGAGCGGTGCGGATGGTAGGCGCCATTGCGGATGCGACGGCGGAATACGTCGCCCGGGAAGCGGAGCTCGAGCGGCGGAAGTTCGAGAGCCTCACGGTGATGGCCGCGGGTATCGCCCACGACTTCAACAACCTGCTCACCGCCATCCTCGGCAACGCCAGCATCGCCAGGGCGGCCTTGGGAGGCACGAGCGGGGAGGCCGTACAGGCCCTCGGAGACATCGAGGCAGCGGCGAGGAGGGCGGCGGCGCTCGTGCGCCAGATGCTCGACTTCGCCGGGGCTGGCGAGCCTGCCCAAGGCCGCTGCGACCTGAACGCGGTGGCCCAGGAGGCAGCCGCGATCGTGCGGGGCACCATGGAGGGGAACGTTCGCCTCGTGCTGGAGCTGGCCGCCGAGCCGGTGGTCGTCCGCGGCGAAGAGCAAGCCCTTTCGCGAGTGGTGGTGAACCTCCTCTCGAACGCGCGGGAGGCGTTGGCAGGCGCGCGCGGCCGGGTGACGGTTCGCACGACCGTGGCCGACCTGAGCGAGGAGCAGCTCGCGGCCGAGGGCTGGGTTCCGGCCGGCGCGGCCCGGCCAGGACGCTTCGGCATCGTGGAGGTGGAGGACACCGGCCCGGGGATCCGCGCCGAGACGCTGGGGCGGATCTTCGACCCCTTCTTCTCGACGAAGTTCGCCGGGCGCGGCTTGGGGTTGGCGAGCGTGCTCGGCATCGTTCGCCGCCACAACGGGGGCGTGCGGGTCCGCTCCACCGTCGGCGTCGGGACCTGCTTCACCGTGGCCATCCCCCTCGCGGAAGGGGGGCCGGAGCGTGCGTGATGGTTGGCTATGCCCTTCTGGCGTATCTGGTACGCTGGTGGCGAGGCCCGCTGCGAGCGGAGTACGGGAAGGAGTCCGGGAGCATTGGCATTTGCCGATAAGCAGCTCACCTGCCGCGATTGCGGCACCATCTTCGTGTTCACCGCCGGAGAGCAGGAGTTCTACGCGAACAAGGGGCTGATGAACCAGCCTAGCCGGTGCCCGGCCTGCCGTTCGGCCCGGAAACAGAGCGCCAGCAGCCTGGAGGCACAGGACGGCTACGTCCGGTACGGCAACTTCGCCAGCTTCGGCGGCAAGACCCCTCGCCAGATGCACCCTGCCGCCTGCGCCGAGTGCGGGCAGATGACCGAGGTGCCGTTCGTGCCTCGGGGCGAGCGTCCGGTGTACTGCAGCACCTGCTACAGCAAGCTCAAGCCTTCGAACGAACGGGAGCGGCAAGAGACCGCCCGCTAGGCCAGATGTCGGCCGACGAGCGGACGCGCCAGCTCGCCCGACTTCTCGGCCTCCCGCGCGAAGCGGATTCCACCCGCGCTGCCGAGGCCGCCGCCGACGCCACCGAGCGGCTCGCTGCCGCCCTGGCGGCGGAGGCGGCCGAGAACGACGACGTCACCAGCGCCGCCGCCGCCCTCGACTACCTGGAGCTCCGTCTGCGCTTCTTCGGGGAGCTCATTCCTCCCGAGGTCGGGGAAGCGGTCCGCCGGCACTTCGCCGAGCTCGTGGCTTCCTGGGAGCGCATCGGGCCTCAAGGCGCCGAACCACCCGGCCGATCCTGAAGGCGAGAGCCTGCGAAGGGCAGCCAGCCATGGCCGAGCAGCAGCCCGAACCCGAGCGTCTCATCGCCGAAGCCCGACGCCTCCGCGATCAGTGGGAGGCAGGCGTCTACGTCTCCCTCGCGAAAGCCATCCGCGTCGCGAACCAGCTCGCCGACCGGCTGGAGCGGCGACAACGTCCCCGCCGCGCCGCCTGAGCGATCCGCCTCGGCCGTCCGGCCCCTCCGAACTTCCCCGTCCGGCCGCTTCCGGCGGCGCCCGGCTGCCGTAGGCTCGTCCCATGAAACGGTCGGAGTCCTACGGAAATACCCGCGCGTCGCTTCTCCGCGTACCCGTCATGGCCCTCGGAGGTGCGGCTCTCCTTCTGGGCATGGCTGCCGGACTTGCGCGCGCGGGGGTCGAGGTTCCGCGGCTGCCCGAAGCCGCTCCCCTCCGCCACGGCCCGTTGATGGTATCGGGGTTCCTGGGAACCCTCATCGCCGTCGAGCGGGCGGTCGGGCTCGGGAGGCCCTGGGCGTGGCTGGGGCCCCTTGCGTCGGCGGTGGGGGCTGCGCTGCTCCTCGCCGGTGGCAGCCTAGAAGCGGCGTGGGCCGCCTTCACGGTGGCAGCGGCCGTGCTCGTGGCGGTGTTCGCCGAGGTGTTTCGCCTTCGTCCGGAGGCGAGCGCCGCGGTACTCCTGGCTGGAGCGGCGGCCTGGCTCGGGTCCGCCCTCCGCGGGCTCGCCGGGGTGGGGACCGTGGAGCTGGTGCCGTGGTGGACGGCGTTCCTGGCCCTCACCATCGCCGGGGAACGGCTCGAGCTGGGGCGGTTTCGAGCCCCGGGAGCGCGGGCGGTGCTCCTCTTCGCCCCGGCAGCCGGACTGGTGGTGGTCGGCGCACTCCTCACCGTCGCCGACCTGCGAGTGGGAGTCCGAGTGCAGGGCTTCGGCCTGGCCGCCCTGGCCCTCTGGCTCGCCCGCTACGACGTCGCCTGGCGGACCATCCGCTCTTCGGGACAAGCGCGCTACATCGCCGCCTGTCTCCTCAGTGGGTTCGGCTGGCTCGTGGCCGCCGGGGTGCTGTACGCCCTCTGGCCGAAGGAATTCGCCGCAGGTCTCCGGTACGACGCCATGCTCCATGCCTTCTTCCTCGGGTTCGTCATGGCGATGGTGTTCGGGCACGCGCTCATCATCCTCCCGGGTGTTCTCGGGGTACGCGTGCCGTACCGGCGCGGGTTCTACGCGCAGCTCCTGCTCCTGCAGGCGGGGCTCGTCGTGCGGGTGATCGGCGACCTTGCCGGCCAGGCGTCCCTCCGCGAGTCGGGCGCGGTCCTGAACGTGGCGGCGGTACTCCTCTTCCTCGCGGCCACGGCCTCTTCGGCGCTGGCGGCGGCCCGTGGGCCCGTCTTCAGCCGCGGGAGCGCAGCGCCCAGGCCGTCAGGCTCAGAGTGAACCCTCCGATGCCCGCGATGGCCCCGAACGCCCGAAGGAGCGCACCCCCGTCCCAGCCCTCGAGGACGAGCGAGCGCATGCCTTCGAGGACGTAGGTGACGGGGTTGATGGTGGCGGCGAAGGAGAGCCAGGGCGCGAAGACCTCCTTCGGCGCGAAGGCGGGCGAGAGGAAAAGGAGCGGGAAGAAGAGCAGGAAGGAGAGCTGCGCTGCCTGTGGGCTTCCGGTGCGCAGTCCGAAGGCCACGCCGAAGGCCGAGAAGACGAACCCGAAGGCCCCGGCCATCCCGACCAGGAGAAGGAACCCCAGCGGCCCGGCTGCAAACCCCGTTCCGACGAGCAGTCCGATGCCGGCGATGAGCGCTGCCAGGACGGCAGCCTTCACGCTGTCGGCCGTGACGCGCCCGAACACGACCGCGAAGCGGGGCGCCGGCGTCAACAGCAGCTTCTCGAAGTAGCCGCTCACCACGTCCTGGGTGATCGCCAAGCCCGCAGTCCCGCTCGCGGCGGCGTTGAGCACGGCGACGGGCATCTGGAAGCCGGTGAAGTTCTCGACCCCGAAGGCCCTCTCGGCGACCCGCCCGACAGCTCCGACGGTCACGGCGAAGAAGAAGAGAGGGATGACGAGGTTGCCGACCTCGTTCACCGGCTGGCGCACGATCTCGCGAAGGGCTCGGATGGTGAGGAGCCAGGTGGCGCGGAGCGTGTTCACCGGTCGCCCTCCCGCTCGGGTGACTTCGCTGCCCGAAGGTTGGCTCGGGGGCCCGCCGCGCCGTCCCCTGCCGTGGCTGGCGGCTGAACGGCAAGGTGGTGCCCGGTGATGCGCAGGAAGACGTCGTCGAGGGTCGGCCGGGCGACGGTCACCGCCCGCGGCCGCACGCCCACCCGCTCCAGTTCGACCACCACGCGCGGCACGAGCCGGGCCCCTTCGCGCACGTACAGGTAGAGGTGACCGTCGGCGACGCGCTTTTCGGCCGCAGCCGTGAGAGGGGTGAGGGCTTCGACGGCGAGCGCGATAGCGGAAGGGTCCTCGCCGAGCTCGACGGCGATGACGTCGGCGCCGATGCTCGACTTCAAGGCCTCGGGGCTGCCTTGGGCGACGATGCGGCCCCGGTGGATGATGGCCACCTCGTCGGCGAGGCGGTCGGCCTCCTCCAGGTACTGGGTGGTGAGGAAGACGGTGACCCCCTCTTCGCGGTTGATGGAGCGGATGTACTGCCACACGCTCTCCCGCGAGCCGGGGTCGAGGCCGGTCGTGGGCTCGTCGAGAAAGAGGACGCGCGGCCGGTGGACGAGGGCGGCCGCGAGGTCGAGCCGGCGGCGCATACCTCCGGAGTAGGTGCCGAGGCGCCGGTCGGCATCGGCTTCGAGCCCGACGACGGCCAGGAGCTCGCCGGCGCGGCGACGCGCTTCGCCCCTCGAGAGGCCGAAGAGCCGGGCCTGGAGCTCCAGAAGCTCCCGCGCGGTCTGGAGGTCGTCGAGCCCGACCTCCTGGAGGGCGACGCCCGCCGCCCGGCGCACGTCCCCCGGGCGCTCGACGACGTCGAACCCGGCAACCCATGCCCGTCCCGAAGTGGGACGCAGAAGGGTGGTGAGCATCCGGACGGTGGTGGTCTTCCCCGAGCCGTTCTCCCCGAGGAAGGCGAAGACCTGCCCTTCGCGGACGTCGAGGTCGATGCCGTCGACCGCGCGGACGCCTCCCCGCCGGTACACCTTGGTGAGCCCCTCGGCGCGGATGCCTCCCAATGCCTTGCCCCCTTGCTCCGCTGTCGCGCGACCCTCCGCCAGTGTAGCCTTCCCCTGCGAAGCCGCGCCGGAACGAGGTTCAGCCGTGGTCCTCGAAGCGGCGCTCCCCCGCGCGGATGGGGACGGGGATGCGGTTTTCGGGCGGGGGCAGGGCACAAGCCCAGTTCTCGTTGTAGCTGCAGTACGGGTTCTCGGCGTAGTTGAAATCCAGCAGCACGCGGCCGTCGGGCAGCAGCCGGGGCTCGAGGTACCGTCCGGCCCCGTAGGTCTCCTCACCCGCGGTCGCGTCGGTGAAGGGGAGGAAGAGCGTGCCGGTCTCGGGGTCGCGGAATACCGTCAGGCTGACGGCGCGGCCCGCCACCTGGAAGGTCACGCGGGCCCAGCGGAGGTAGACGCGCTCGCCTCCGTCGGTGGTAGCCAAGGTGACGGGGTCCGGTTCGGCAAGCAGCTCGGGCTCGATGACGAAAACGAGCTCGGGGTTCTCGGGAAAGTAGCTGAGGCCGGTGAACCGCGCTTGCTGCTCCGGGGTGAGCGGCGAGGATGGGTGGCTGCGGAAGAAGGCGTCCTTCTTCCGGCGGTAATCGGCGAGGGCCGTGCTCGTCATGCAGGTGCCTCCGCTACGGCGGGGCGGAGGGGCCCGCCCTGCGGCTCCCGGTCGCGGCGTTCACCGCTGGGTCAGGGCATCCACCTCCGCCATCTCCTCGGGGGTGAGCCGCCACTCGGCGGCGCGGACGTTCTGCTCCACCTGCTCCGGCTTGGTTGCCCCCGCGATGACGGAGCCGATGTACGGCTTGGAGGCGAGCCAGCCGATGGCGAGGTCGAGGATGGTGTGGCCGCGGGCCTCGGCGAAGGCGGTGAGCTTCTCCACCAGGTCGAAGTTGCGGTCGGTGAGGATACGCTCCGCCCCGGGCCAGGCGGCGAGTCGGGTTCCCGGCGGTGGCGGTTCGCCCCGCCGGTACTTGCCGGTGAGGAGGCCGCTGGCCAGCGGGAAGTACGGCAAGATGCCGAGACCACACGCCTGGCAGGCGGGGACCAGCTCCCGCTCGATGCGGCGGTCGAGGAGCGAGTACTCGTTCTGGGCCGAAATGAAGGGGGTCAGGCCGCGGTGCTCGGCGATGAGGTGTGCCTGCACCACCTGCCACCCCGCGAAGTTCGAATTGCCGATGTAGCGCACCTTCCCCGCCCGCACCAGGTCGTCGAGGGCCCGCAGCGTCTCCTCGATCGGCGTGTTCGGGTCGGGAGCGTGCATCTGGTAGAGGTCGATGTAATCGGTGCGCAGACGGCGAAGGGAGGCTTCGACCTGCTCCATGATGTGGCGGCGGCTTCCGCCTCGCTGCATCGGCCCCTCGCCCATCGGGTTGCCGAACTTCGTGGCGATGACCACCTGGTGGCGGCGCCCCTGGAGGATCTCGCCGAGGATCTCTTCGGAGCGCCCCCCGCCGCCGTAGACATTCGCCGTGTCGAAGAAGTTGATCCCGAGGTCGAGCGCCTTCTCGACGACAGCGCGGGCTTCCTCCGGGCCGATGCGCCGGCCGAAGTTGTTGCACCCCAGCCCGACGACGGACACTTCGAGGCCGGAGCGGCCGAGGCGTCGGTACTCCATGCGGTCTACTCCCTCCCGGTTCGTGGTGTTGGTGGGGGCAGTATAACGCTCGCGTTCAGGTAAAGCGGACGATCGGTGCAGCCCGGCTCCACAGCTCTTCCAGCCGGTAGTACTCGCGCTGGGGCGGCGAGAAGAGGTGGACGATGACGTCGCCGAAGTCGAGCAGCACCCAGCCGCTATCGGGGGTCCCCTCCACGGCGCGGAGGCTGGCACCCTCGCGGCGCAGCTCCTTTTCCAGGTTTTCGATGAGGGCCTTAAACTGAAGCGGGGAGACGGCCGTCGCGATCACGAAGTAGTCGGCGAACGTCACCACCCGCGAAATGTCGAGCAGCGCGATATCGGACGCCTGCCGATCGGAGAGGATGTCGATCGCCCGGTGGGCCAGCGCTTCCGAATCCAGCGGCTGCACCTCGCCCCGGCGGTTCCGGGTGAAAGGATTATAGCGAACCTCCCATGAGCCGCCCTCGCGTCCTCGTCGGCATGTCCGGCGGTGTCGATAGCACCGTCGCCGCCGCCCTTCTCGCCGAGGCGGGGTACGAGGTCATCGGCGTGACCATGCGCCTGTGGACCATCCCCCGCCCCGACGAGTTCCGCGGTCGCCAGCAGTGCTGCAGCGTCGAGGACATCGACGACGCCCGCCGCGCCGCGGGTCAGCTCGGCATCCGACACTACGTGCTCAACTTCGAGGAGGAGTTCTGCCGCTTCGTCGTCGAGCCGTTCGTGGCCGACTACGCGGCCGGGCGCACTCCGAACCCCTGCATCCGGTGCAACGAACACATCAAGTTCCGCGTCCTGTTCGAACGAGCCCAGGCCCTCGGGGCCGATTTCCTGGCCACCGGCCACTACGCCCGCGTCCTCCGCGACGAGGGGGGCGGGCTGCACCGGCTGTTGCGGGCTCGCGACCCGGCGAAGGACCAGTCGTACGTCCTGTACATGCTCGGCCAGCGGGAGCTGGCCAGGCTCCTGCTTCCCATCGGCGAATTCTCGAAGGCCGAGGTCCGCGCCCATGCCCGGCGTCTGGGGCTCGACGTTGCCGACAAACCCGACAGCGTGGAGATCTGCTTCGTGCCCGGCAACGACTACCGCCGCTTCGTGGCGGAGCGGGTCCCGCCGACGCCCGGGCCCATCGTCGATACCGAGGGCCGCGTGGTGGGTCGCCACCACGGCGTGGCCGCCTACACCATCGGCCAGCGGCGCGGGCTGGGCATCGCGCTCGGCGAGCCGCGGTACGTGACGGCCATCGACGCGGCGGCCAACGTCGTCGTCGTCGGCCCGGAAGAGGAGCTGTTCGCGGACACCGTCGAGGCGGAGGAGGTGCGGTGGACGGCGGGCTGCGCGCCACCTCCGGGGGCCGAGGTCGAGGCGAAGGCGCGCTCCAAGGCCGAGCCGGCACCGGCGGTCCTCGTTCGGGCCGAGGGAGACCGGGTCGTGGTGCGCTTCCGCAGGCGCCAGCGGGCCCTCACCCCAGGCCAGGCGCTCGTGCTGTATCGAGGGGAGGAGGTGCTTGGCGGGGGGACGATCCTCCGGGCGTGGCGCTGGGACGACGCCGAGCAACGGTGAAGATTTCGCATTGATCTGCCCCCTCGGGACTTTCCCTAGTAGACGGGCGGTGAATGTCCGGATTATGGTCGAGCCGCGCATCTCGGCAGCGGATGCCGGGAAAGGAGGAGCGGTATGGCGAAGCGGCAGGTCCCGAACTCCGGCCCGTCCATCGGCCATCGGGAGACGCGCCTCTGCGACGTCTTCGATGCGGCGGGGAACTACCTCGCCTCGGCGGTGATGCGCTTGGCCGACGGGGGCGGCGCCCTCCTCCTCTCCCGGGTGGTGGGGAAGGGAAACCTCCTCGGCTACTACTTCGGCCGGGGAGGGCGCCTCGTCACAATCGAGGCGGGCGACTTTCGCCTCCGCGGGAGGTTGCGCACGCGCTGGATGGAGAACGAACGCCTCTGGATCGTCGACCTGGAGGAGAGTGCGGCGGCGTCGGCGGCCGAGAGGTAGGGCTCACACCCGCTGCGATTCCAGGAGTTCGCGGGCGATGCGGGCGGCGGCTTCTTTGTCGCCCGGGGCGAGTTCGCCATCGAGCACGAGGGAGCTGAGCCGCTCCTTCACGCGGGCGATCCACGGCCCGGGTGGCCGCCCGAAGATGGCCATGAGCTCGTCACCGGAGAGCGGGCTGCGGGCGCGGAGGAGTTCGGCCTCTTCCCGTTCGACGCGTTCGCAGGCCGCCTCGAGGCGGTCGTGGTACTCCCGGTCGTCGTAGGTGTGGGAGGCGTTGTCGGCTCGCTTCAAGGCGAGAAGGTCCCGCCAGTGTCCCCGCAGCCGGGCCATGAAGCGCCGCACGGCCTTCGGGTCGTCCGGGTCGGGGCGGTCCATGTGTCGCCGCACGAGGAGGACCACGCTCTCGGCCTCGCGCCGGCCGAAGCGGAGGCGATCGAGGAGCGCGGCGGCGAGCTCGGCGCCGACCACTTCGTGGCGGTAGAAACCCCACTCACCGTTCGGCTTCGGGTGGCGGACGGCCGGCTTGCCGAGGTCGTGGAGGAGGGCGGCCCAGCGCCGGAGCCGGCGCTCCTCGCCCACGTCGATGGCATCTACGGTGGCCACGGTATGGCCCCAGACGTCGAACTTGTGGAAGCGGTTCTGCTCGCAGCCCACCATCGGCTCCAATTCGGGTAGGGCGTAGCGGAGCGCGCCGGTCTCCCGCAGGTACTCGAGCCCGCGCGCCGGTTCGCGCCCTTGGAGCATGCGGTCGAGCTCGGCAGTGACCCGCTCCTGGCTGAGGGTTTCGATGAGGTGCGCCGTCGCCCGCATGCCCTCGAGGGTGCGGGGCTCGATGGTGAAGCCGAGCTGGCTTGCGAAGCGGATGCCGCGGAGGATGCGGAGCGGGTCTTCGCGGAAGCGGGTCGCCGGGTCGCCGACGGCGCGGATGATGCGGGCGGCGACGTCCTCGGCGCCTCCGAAGAGGTCGATCTGCTCCCCGGTGAAAGCGTTCTCGGCGATGGCGTTGACGGTGAAGTCCCGACGGGCAAGGTCCTCCTCGATGCTGGTTCCGAACCGCACGTCGGGCCAGCGGCTGCCGGCCGTGTACGACTCGCCGCGGAAGGTGGTGATCTCGGTCCAGCGCCCGTCGACGAGGATGCCGATGGTGCCGTACTTCTTCCCCACCGTGGTGACGGGCGCCCCCAGCTCGCGCGCGATGGCCTCCACCTCGTCGGGAAGGGCGTCGGTGGCGTAGTCGGCGTCGCTGCCGGCGATTCCGAGCAGCCGGTCGCGGATGGCCCCGCCGACGACCCACAGTTGGCGGCCGCGGCGGCGGAAGGCCTCGAGGAGGTCGGCCCGGGAAACGCTCACAAGGCCAGTGTGGCAGAGCGCCCCGCGGAAGGGCGAGCGGCCCCGCTCTAGCACTCTTCGGGCGAGAGTGCTAACATCGGGGTCGAATCCCAACCCACAGGACGCAGCAGGAGGATTCGCGCACCATGGCCAAGACGGCAACGAAGACGAAGTCGAAGCTCGAGCCCCTTGCCGACCGGATCGTCATCCGGCCGCTGAAGCACGAAGAGGTCACCGCCAGCGGTCTCGTCATCCCGGACACGGCCAAGGAGAAGCCGCAGCAGGGCGAAGTGGTGGCGGTGGGCCCTGGCCGGCTCGATGACAACGGCAAGCGGGTGCCGATGGACATCCAGGTGGGCGACCGGATCCTCTACGCCAAGTACACGGGGACCGAGGTGAAGCTCGACGGCGAGGAGTACATCGTCCTGAACGAGAAGGACGTCCTCGCCAAGATCATCGTCTGACGGGTCCGCACTGCGCCCCGCGGCGAGCCCGCGGGGCGCGCCATCCTTCCCCAGGGAGGAGCAGCCCATGACTGCCAAGCAGCTGCTGTTCGACGAGGCAGCCCGCAAAGCGCTCAAGGACGGCGTCGACGCTCTCGCCGATGCCGTGAAGGTCACGCTTGGGCCGCGGGGCCGCGTCGTCGTCATCGAGAAGAAGTACGGCGCGCCCAGCATCACCAAGGACGGCGTCACCGTCGCCCGGGAGATCGAGCTCGAAGACCCCTTCGAGAACATGGGCGCCCAGCTCGCCAAGCAGGTGGCGACGAAGACGAACGACGTCGCCGGCGATGGCACGACGACCGCCACCGTGCTCGCCCAGGCGATCGTCCGCGGGGCGATGAAGATCGTCGCCTCGGGCGTCAACCCCATGGCCGTGAAGCGCGGCCTGGAGAAGGCCCTGCCCGTGGCGGTGGAGGACCTGCGGCGTCAGGCGCGCCCCGTCCTCACCAAGGATCAAATCGCCCACGTCGCCTCCATCTCGGCGAACGACAGGTACATCGGCGAGCTCATCGCCGATGTGATGGAGAAGGTGGGCAAGGACGGCGTCATCACCGTCGAGGAGGGCCGGGGCATCAAGTTCGAGACGGAGTTCGTCGACGGCCTCCAGCTCGACCGCGGCTACGTCTCGCCCTACTTCGTCACGAACCCCGACCGCATGGAGGCGGTCGTCGAGAATCCGTACATCGTCATCACCGACAAGAAGCTCTCCTCCATTCACGAAATCCTCCCTCTGCTCGAGAAGGTCCTCCAGGTCTCGAAGGACATCGTCTTCATCTGCGACGACATGGAGGGCGAGGCGCTCGCCACCCTGGTGGTGAACAAGATGCGGGGCACCATCAACGCCCTCGCCGTGAAGGCGCCCGGCTTCGGTGAGCGCCGGAAGGCGATGCTGGAGGACATCGCCATCCTCACCGGCGGCACCGTCATCACGGAGGAGCTGGGGCTCACCTTCGAGAAGGCGACCGTCGCCGACCTCGGCCGCGCCCGCCGAGTCGTCGCCAACAAGGACGACACGACGATCATCGAGGGCATGGGCTCGGACGAGGCCATCCAGGCGCGCATCAAGCAGATCAAGGCGCAGATCGAGGATGCAACCAGCGACTTCGACCGCGAGAAGCTGCAGGAGCGCCTGGCGAAGCTGGCCGGCGGTGTCGCGGTCATCAAGGTGGGCGCCGCCACCGAAGTGGAGCTGAAGGAGAAGAAGGCCCGCGTCGAGGACGCGCTGAGCGCGACCCGCGCAGCGGTCGACGAGGGCGTCGTGCCCGGCGGCGGCGTGGCCTACATCCGCGCCCAGAAGGCGGTGCTCGAGCTGGCGGAGAAGACCGAAGACCCCGAGGAGGCGGCGGGCATGCGGCTCCTGGCCGAAGCGTTGGAGGAGCCGACGCGGCTCATCGCCGAGAACGCGGGCCTCGAGGGCGCGGTCATCGTCCAGCGGGTGAAGCAGCGGGAGAACCCGAACGAGGGGTGGGACGCGGAGAAGGACCGCTGGGGCGACATGTTCGAGCTGGGCATCGTCGACCCGGTGAAGGTCTGCCGCACCGCCCTCGAGAACGCCGTCTCCATCGGTGCATTGGTGCTCACCACCGAGACGCTGGTGGCGGAGATCCCGGAGCCACCGGCTGCACCGCCACCGATGCCCGAGGAGTACTGAGGCCGACGCCCGTTCCAGCCGTCGTCTCCCCCCATCGAGCGGCGGCCCCCGGACCTGTACCGGGGGCCGCCGCGCGTTGCGACGCCGAGTGCGGCTGCCGGAGGGGGTCGCGAGCCTCCCGCAGGAGCTGGGCCTCCTCCGGAGCGGTGGCCTCGGCCGCCTCCGGGCACGCACATGAGAGCGGCTGCAGGGAGGCGAGGGCCTAGGGGCGCGCCCTGGGACAGTCGCGCCCGGTACGGACCCGGACAGGGTCGGCCGCGATGGGGCCGAAGTGAGGGTCGGGGTCCGTCGGCATGGGGGAGGTGACCGACGAGGCTCGTTGTCCGGTCCGACCGGGGGTAGCGGCCCCGGACGTTCGAGGTACGGGGTCCAAGGGTTCGAAGGGAGCGACCCGGCGTCGGGCGACGGCGATCGCCTGCGGAGTTTCGGCGGTCGGCGGTCCTCGGGACCTCGTAGCTCGTTGGGAGGCCGTTGAAGCTCACGGCCCCGCCGAGGGCCTCGGCGAGAGCGGCGGCGGTGGTTCGGCCTCGCGCGGTGGCGTGCACGGCTCCTGCTCCGCGCGGGGTGGTCCGTCCGGGAGGAATGGGGCCGGAGCCTGGTGGAGTTCCCGCTCGCGCACCGGTGTGAATCGTGGGAATGCGAAGTTGGAATGGCGAGGCGGAAGAATGCGACAGGGGTTGACGCGATTCGGCGATATAATCCGCTACCGATTCGTGAGCGGGAGATGCAGACGATGCGAGCCTTTGCCCTGCTTGCCGCGGCGGCGTTCGTCATATGGGCGAGCCTGGGGGTCTTTTCGGGTGCTGCTCAGCCGGGGAGCGACGGGTTTCAGCTTCCGCCGGTGGGGGATTCGGGCACGAAGCTGCCGAAAATCGAGAGCGCCCTGGCGGAGTACTGGCTGGCGCAAGTCGACACGTTCGGCGCTGCAGGGGCGGTCGCGCGTCAGGAAGTCCCGCTGGTCGACGGCCTCGTGCACGTGGAGATCGACGCTGTTCCCGGGCGAGAGGACGAAGTTCGCGCGGCCGTAGGGGGGTTGGGCGGTCGCGTTCATCTCTCGTGGGAGAACCTGGTCGAAGCCCTCGTCCCGCCGCAAGCGCTGATGTCGCTCGCTGAGCACGACGCTGTCCGCTTCGTGAGGCGGCCGTCGTTCGTCGAACCGATGGCGGTGACCTCCGAGGGTGTGTCGCTTTCAGGCGTGAGCCAGTGGCATGCGGCGGGGATACGAGGTGCAGGGGCCAAAGTCGCCGTTATCGACCTCGGTTTTTATGGGTACGAAGCCCTGCTGGGGACCGAGCTCCCGCCGGCATCGAGGGTGATCTACCGCAACTTTGCGCCACAGAGAAGCACCGGGCGTCACGGCACAGCCGTGGCGGAGATCATCTACGACATTGCGCCCGAAGCGCAGCTTGCCTTGCTGGAGGCTGACACGGTCCTTCAGGTCTTGAGCGCGCTCGAGTTTGCCAAGGGGAATGGCTACACAATTGTTAATATGTCTTTTCGGGTATCCTCAATTCCCTAGAGATGGAAGCAGTGCGATATCGACGTGGATCCGAGATAACCAGCGGAGCGTATTGGCAGTCGTCTCCGCGGGGAATTACGCCGAAAGGAACTGGTGGGGTGCAGCGACCGATAGCGATTCAGACGGCCTGCTCGAGTTCGCCCCCAACTATGAGCTAAACCCGGTGTGCGATTCCGTTTGCGGCGTCGGGGAGCTTATAGAGGTTGCGCTAGTTTGGCGCGACAATTGGCTCGCGCCATGTACAGACTACGATCTCTACCTAGTGCTCTACAGCGAGTTCTTAGGGCAGCTAATTCCAGTGGCTTGGTCCGAAGACGAGCAGAGCTGCACCTATGGCCAGTCTCCCCTCGAGCTCGTGACATACTTGACAACGGAAGTCGGCCACTATTTTGTCGCGATAAGGAGATTCTCGGGAAATCCCGCAAATACGTTTCCGCAGATTGTCCTGCTATCGCCGGGTCGGCTGGGATTTTCGCGGGCGGATGGCAGCATTACAGCGCCTGCGGATAGCGTGGGGGCGCTCGCCGTCGGCGCGGTGCCCTTCCAGAGCCCGAATCAGAAGGCGTCGTACTCGTCGGAAGGGCCGACCTGGGACGGACGGGTCAAGCCGGACATCGCCGCGCCTGCTGGCGTGTCGACGTGGACGTACGGGTCGAGTGGCTTCGAGGGTACGTC
>Ga0197143_1000262_pt1 | contig 62048 bp, 47 predicted proteins | sample GBS70_MetaG_FD_148603 | JGI IMG/M metagenome (GOLD analysis project Ga0197143, IMG submission 148603) | Sediment microbial communities from Great Boiling Springs, Gerlach, Nevada, United States - GBS 70_MetaG | ecosystem: Environmental > Aquatic > Thermal springs > Hot (42-90C) > Sediment...
ATGTTGGGCTTATGATACGAAAGTCGCTTGATGAGGGGAGGCGAATCACATTCGAAGAAATGCTGCAAGATAAAGGCGAGCTACCACCACTCATAGTTGTTGACTGACCATATCGCGCAAGGTGTGAAGCAAATTTTGCATAGCTTCTTCATCTCTCCTCGGCTTGCGACAGGAGCCGTTCTGCGAGCCTTAAGCGTTTAACCGTCTCCAAAATTCCCTTGCGTTCTTCAAGCGCCCTTTCAACCTTCATTGCCAGAAGGTCATACACATCTACACCGGGGATGTTTTTCTCAACATAGTCGTAGGCACCTCGTTTCATACACTCAACTGCGTTTGCGATACTTCCGTAGGCTGTGAGCACGATGACCTCAGTAAAAATATCTCTTAACAGCGCAGCTTTTAGCACCTCAAGCCCGCTCATCTCGCTATTCATCACCATGTCTGTTACCACGACATCGTATGGTGGGTCTGCCTCTGAAATCTTCTGTTGTGCTATCAATTCATTTTCGGCTGTATCCACAATATGCCCGTCTCTTTCCAACCTCCGCTTTATCAACTCCCTCGCCATAGGCTCGTCGTCCACCACGAGTATGCGAGCCATTTTCTCTCACTCCCTTTCCACCCTGCTTGTTTGTTTTCCAATCCTCTTTGCAGGCAGAGTTATGACAAACTTTGCGCCCTTCCCATACTCCCCTACCTCTTCAATTGTCCCTCCATGTGCTTGCACGATGCTTTTGACAATTGCGAGTCCAAGTCCAAGCCCTTGTGCCCTTGTGCTGTAAAACGGCTCAAAGATTTTTTCCTTCTTTTCCTCCGGTATGCCCACGCCTGTATCGCTAACTGTTATCAGCACTTCGTTCGGTCTGGCTTTAGACTGCTCTATGCTAATGCTAATGGTTCCACCGTCTGGCATGAAATGAATGGCATTCTCAACCAGCTCGCTTATGCACCTCTTCAATCTTTCTGCGTCTCCCTCGATCCACACCTCATCAAGATGCGTCACAAAGCTAATAGCCACATCTCCAGTTGTGCGTCTTAACTGCTCAATGAACTCATGCATCAACGAAATCAGCTCAAGCAAGTTTTTCTCAGCCTTCGCTGACTTGACGAAGTATCGAAATTCTTGAAGCAGCTCTTCCATCTCCTTTATGGAACACTCAATTGCCGAAAAGAGCCTTTCTCTCTCCTCGCCTTGAGGAAGGTCAATGTGCTTAAGTTCTTTCAAAGCGCCTTTTAGCGTGAATATCTTGTTGCCAAGCATATGTGCTGTCCTCGCTGACATCTCACCGAGTGCAGCCATCCTCTCTGCCTCAATCAAGCGCTCTTGCAATTCAACCCTGTCAAGCACAGCACCAACTTGGCTGGCAAGCATGTGAAGCAAGTTTTGGTCATCGGGCGTGAAAGGGTTTGTATAGGATGAATCTGGGTGACGCTTTCGTATTACGCGGAGGACACCTCTACACGACTTTTGACCCATTACTGGCACTGCTAAGAAGGCACCGATTTGCTCTGCTGGGAACTCCGTGTAGCGACCTTTCCATCTTGGATCAGAACGCACATCTGAAAGGCGTATCGGTTGAGCATGTAGTGCTACCCACCCAGTCAAGCCTTCACCGAGCTCGTAAACTGCTTTACCAACCTGCCCTTTGAGCGCACCCCTTGAAGCTTTAAGGACAAGCTTTGAATCATCAATCAGAAATAGTGAGCAGTCGTCAGCCTGAAGTATCTCAACAGCGACTGCTACCACTTCATCAAGGAGAGCTTCAATGTCTGTCTGAGATGCCAATTCCATGCCAAGTTCAATCAACTTCTGTTCCCTTGCGTGGTAGTCAGCAGCGGATATAGCTACGGCTGCAACATCGGCAAGGGCACACAGTATCCGCAGGTCATTCTCATCAAACGCGTTTTGGTGCTCACTGCTAACGCTTAATACACCGATAATTTTTCCGTCTCTCCCTTTCAACGGGACAACCATGCAGCTAACAGTGTTTTCAAACAACAGACAGCGGAAGCAAGATGAATGGTATTGGTCTTTTGTGATGTCGCCGCTTAGGTATGGTTTACCAGTTAAAGCCACATGCCCTTCGGCTCCTCTCCCAACGCTACCGCTCAAATCAAACCTCACTGAAAGTTTCTCATCCGTCCATCCATGCCCTGCTGTCCAACCAATTTTAAGTTCGCCTGTGTGATAGTTGATGAGCGCAATGAAGCCCCTCTCTGCGCCAACGCTTTTTAGTGCTTCCTCAAGTGTTGCTTTCATGAGGGCATTTATATCGGGGAAAGCGCTTAAGAGTTTGCTCACGCTATAGAATGATAAGAGGCTTGCCTTCGCTAAGTCATTGCTCCCCTCAACAACTTCCCATAGATCTTCTTTTGGTTGCTGTGAGCCTTTTGTAGTAACGGGTGTATCCCCTTCGTTTTTATCGCTCAATTCGCTTGGCACAATCGTATCACCCTTTGCGTAACCAATTCCAAGTGATGAGCAAGCTTGTCGTTTTCCTACTGTGAAAGGATACCACGCTGAGTGTAAGTTGTCAGGATTTAGCACTACCGATATGAGCATACCTGCAGACAAAATGTTACACTCTAATTCGGTTGCTTTTCCTCTGCGTCTCAGAGGTGATATTTCATGGGGGTTGTTGTTGGTGTTGACCTCGGTGGCACAAAGATAAGTGCAGCGCTTGTTGATGAATCTGGGAATATCGTGGCTGATGTGCGTTGCCATACGCAGGTTGAGAAGGGGAGGGAGTTTGTTATTGAGCAACTTACGAAAACAGTTGGTGAGCTGTTTGAGCGTGCTGAAGGCTTGGGTAAGCGTGTGCTTGCAATAGGCATCGGAAGCCCCGGCATAATAGACCCTGATAGCGGTGTGGTGGTGAAGGCTGCGGTAAACCTGCCTCAATGGGAAGGTATATCGCTGAAGCGTATCTTTGAAGAGCGTTTCAATGTCGTTGCATTCGCTGATAACGATGTTAATGTTATGGCGCTTGGTGAATCTCTCTTTGGTGTTGCGAAGGGGTTGAAGAATGTTATCTTCATCGCTATCGGGACAGGCATAGGTGGTGGAATCGTGGTGGACGGAAAACTCTATCACGGCTCAACCTTCACAGCCGGAGAAATCGGTCACATGACCATTCTACCAGAAGGTCCAAAGTGTGCATGTGGTAACTACGGTTGTTTAGAGGCATTGGCTTCCGGTCCTTCAATAGCAAGGAGAGCCAAAGAATACATCGCAAAGGGAGTAGCTACAAGCCTTAGTGAGCTTGTAGATGATGAGATTACGTGCGAGCATGTAGCCAAGGCTGCTTCAAAAGGTGATGCGCTCTGCAGACGCTTGCTTGAGGAGGCGGGAAGGTATATTGGTGTAGCTGTGGCATCACTTATGAATGTGCTCAACCCAGATTGTGTTGTCATAGGTGGTGGTGTTGCACAGGCAGGCGAAATACTGCTTACGCCGATAAGGCATGAAGTTGCTTTAAGAGCCATCTCGCCAGCACCAGTGCTACAGAGTTTACTCAGAGAGAATGCCGGCGAGATTGGTGCAGCAGCTCTTGCCTTCTCAAAGTTAGCAGAGAAGGATTGAAGGGGCACACGGTGGTATGAATTTGAGTTGAGGGGGCGAAAGACGAAATGCAGGTTGCAGTAAACTCACCGATTGTAAGGGGCATTATTTTTGTGATTGCATTGCAAGTAGCTTTATGTAGCGGTGGATTTGCTCAAGATAAAAATGAGCCTTTTAAAACGAGCCCTGTTGGCGAGCTAAAGCCACCGAAGCTAAAAGCGGGTTCGGCGTTGCTCTTAGATGTGCGGACTAAGTCTGTGCTTTACGAACTAAACTCAACAAAGCCTTTCTATCCAGCAAGCTTGACTAAGGTCATGACAGCCTTGTTGATACTTGAGAGGGGCAATTTGGATGATATGGTTGTGGTAACAAAAGAGGCATGCTCAGTTGAGCCTTCATCTGCTGGCTTAAAAGAGGGAGAAGTTATTTCGCTTCGCCACTTGCTCTATCTCATACTTGTAAAGTCAGCCAATGACGCATGTGTTGCTGCTGCGATTCACATTGCTGGCTCTGTGAGCGCTTTCGTGAGGATGATGAATGAGAGGGCAAAATCACTCGGTGCTCAATACACACATTTTTGCAACCCACATGGGCTTCATAATGATAAGCACTACTCCACCGCGCAAGATCTTGCTCGCATCACAATTGAAGCTCTAAAGCACGAAGAGTTTCGTAATGCTATAGCAACGCGTGTGCTTGAGGTGCCACCAACAAACAAATCTAAAGCGAGGGTCTTTAAGAACCTGAACAAGCTCCTTTGGGAGTATGAGGGTGCTGATGGTGTGAAGACTGGATACACTATCCCTGCAGGTAAATGTCTCATCGCCACAGCTACACGAAACGGTTGGCAGTTGCTTGCTGTGATCCTGAAAAGTAGCAACCAGTTTGAGGACGCGAAAGCGCTGCTTGATTATGGCTTCTCAAGTTTTATCTCAATCCCGATCACGCAAAAGGGTAGCACAGTAGCCACTTTTCATATTCAAGGTGGTGTGCCATCGTGTGTAGCAGCTATACCTAAGGAGGATTTCTTCGCTGTCTTGAAGAGGAACGAAATCCACAAGCTCCAATGGCGCATACACCAAAAGCCAGTCAAGTTACCATTGCATCGTGGTGATACTATCGGGTATGTTGAGTTCACATCACCAAGTTCATCGACACACCTAATTGAGCTCGCATCAGCAAGCGATGTGATGCCTTTAAATGACGGCGCCCTAAAGCGCCTTTTGGTTAGTATGGTGCTTCTAATGTTGCTTATAGCTTGTGGCATCGGTGTGTTTTACCTTGTTCGTAAACCCGTCGCTTGTTGTAGTGGTCATATGCAACAGGATGCATCGTTAAAGAGTTGGCGAAGGGTCATTAAACTGCGATAGAGGCAATAGCTTTGATGGAGCTTTTGCATACCAAAAACTGAGGGCAGGAGGTGAATGGTGAGATGAAGGTGGGTATATGCACGTTCACTGATGGTAGGAAGCGTGTTGCTGACATGCTGCGTGAGGACTGCTTTCGCTTTCAGAGGTCTATTGCCAATTGGCTCCGCGATGAAGGTTATGAGGTTGTTGAAGCTAAGGAGGTGATCTGGAATTACGCTACAGCGAAGAGTGAAGGGGCTCGCCTTAGGGATGAAGGTTGCGATGTTGTCATATTCAACTTTTGCGTGTGGTCCTTCCCAGACTTCACAGTTCAAACAGCACAACAGCTTAATGTTCCGATACTCCTGTTGGGAAACATCAACCCCTCATATCCAGGCTGGGTAGCCTTCTTCGCTTCAGCTGGGGCGCTTGACGAAATCGGGAGACTATATGGAAGAGCCTTGGGTGATATATCCGACAGAAGAGTTCAAGATGCAATAAGGAATTTCATCGAGAGGCATAACCCTGACAGGAGGAAGCGAGGCGTAGATGCTGCAAAGAAATTGTTTGGGCTTAGGTATGGGGAGTTTGATGGACCTTCAATGGGCATGTATACAGGGCACATTGACCAAAGCCAGTGGATGAGAGAGATTGGGATTCATGTTCACCATTGCAGTCAACTTACGCTTGCGCGCAAGATGAAGCAAATAGCTGATGAGAGGGTTGAGGCAGGCTTGAAATGGCTTGAAGAAAATTGCAAAGCAATACACTACGATGGGAAGACGTTAACACCGGGAATTAATGGGACACTCGCAAGGCAGGTTAGGCTATACCTTGCCATCAAGGATTACTGCAACGAGGAAGGGATTGACTTTTGTGGCTTGACGGGACAGCTTGACTTCACGGAGTGGGAAGAAGGATGCACGATGGATTTACCAGAAGCCCTCTTGAACGATTTCGTTGATTGGGAGGAAGACCCTAAACGCATAATCATATGTGCTACAGAGTGCGACTCAAATGGTGCTCTCACGATGCAACTTCTGCACAACCTCACCAACACCCCTGTCCTTTTCGCCGACTTGCGCCATTACCACGAAGACCTTGACATCTACGACCTTTGCAACTCTGGAGAGCACGCACCATGGTTTGCGAAGCGTAGCAGCAACTGGCGCGAAAATTGGAGGGAGGTTGAACTATACCCAGCGCCGGCAATGTATTTCCCATGTGGTGGGGCATCTGTGAAATTCTTCGCTGAGCCAGCTGATGTTGTCACATTTGCGCGCATAACAAGGAAGAGTGGGAAGATGAGGATGCATATCTTCACAGGTAAGTTCATACGCTTCTCACCAGAGCAGGACGAAGATTTAGCGAGGCAGACAACATTTGAGTGGCCACATGCGTTCGCTCGCTTTGATGTCCCGATGGAAACGATTGCAAAGGAGTTCTCGTGCAACCACATACATGCTGCTGTTGGAGATTTGGTTGGTGAGCTTGTCGCTGCATGCGAGTATTTAGGCATTGAACCTATAGTCTTGAGTTGATTGCGAACCTGTAAAGCCTTAAGCCAATTTGCGCAACTTGAAACACATCCATCAAGCTAACGCTGCTTCATCTCCAAAGGGATATGCATGTGACGGTTGGCTTTAATCTGATGGTGAGCCATTTACTGGCTTAGATGGCGCTTTTAAATGGCGCTGGTGAGTTAAGTATGGCTGTTGCATCACGGGCAAGGGAAGTAGCACTTCTTGCGCTCGTTGAGATGGAAAAGAAGGATGCTTTTATCAACCTATCGCTACGTGAGCTTTTCCGCAACAGGAGGATGAGAGCAAGTGAAAGAGCCTTTGCAATGCAACTCTCCTTAGGTGTTGCTAAGATGCTTCTATACCTTGACTTCCTCCTCAAACACTTCTGCGGGGAGAAGTTCCATCGCTTACCTGTCTTCATCCGAAACTGCCTGCGTATGGGAGCATACGAGATAGCCATCCTATCACACCCACCTTATGCGGTTGTGAGCCAGTATGTTGAGCTTGCCAAGGAGTATGGGCATGTCGGAACGAGCAGGCTGGTTAATGCTGTCCTCAGAAAGTTCAGTAATGAATGGGGCTCAATACATCTCCCAAGCCCTGATGAGGACCCTATATCGCACATAGCAATAAAGACATCGCACCCACATTGGCTTGTTGAGCGCTGGATAAAGCAGTTTGGCTTCGATGAAACAATGAAGCTGTGCGAGGCTAATAACACTCCGCCACCGCTTTGCATACGAGTGAATATGCGTTGGGCTGAGGTAGAACCTGTCAAGCGGTTGCTTGAGTTGCGTTGTCGTAAAGTTGAGCCAGCAAAGTATGCACCATATGGGCTCAGAATTGACACAACAGCCGATATAACAACTTTGCCGGGCTACAAGGAAGGGCTCTTTTCAGTCCAAGATGAAGCTGCTATGCTTGTCACACATGTTCTTGGACCAAAGCCGGGTGAGATTATCATTGATGCCTGTGCAGCACCGGGTGGCAAGACCACACATATCGCCGAGATGACAAACGATGCAGCGAAGGTGATCGCCATTGACACTCATAGAAGCAGAATACAACTCGTTGAAGAAGCAGCAGTAAGGTTGAAGCTGAAATCCATCGAGTGTGTCGTTGGTGATTTTGTTCAGCTCGCAGAGCAGTATAGGGGCATGGCTGATAGGTGTTTGGTTGATGTGCCATGCTCGGGCACTGGAACTCTTAGACGAAAGCCAGATGTTCGCTGGAAGAAGAGCACACGGCACATATCTGAGCTTGCACAGCTTCAATACCGATTGCTTGAGGCAGCTGCTATTGTGATCAAGGAAGGGGGCATCATCGTCTACAGCACATGTAGCCTTGAGCGCGATGAAAATGAAGATGTTGTTGAAGCGTTCCTCAGCAAGCATAAGTGTTTTGAACTTGAGGACGCAAGCAAATATTTGCCGACGACAATCCATGATTGCAGAACACCCGAGGGCTTCTTGCGTTTTCTGCCACACAAGCATGATACAGATGGCACATTCATAGCGCGCATTCGGAAGGTTAGTTAAGCGCTTTAGGAAAGCTCGTCTATTGCTTCAGTTACGCTTTTGGTTGTGTAAGAACATTTTGCCTCGTTAACCGTCTAACCAAAACGACAACCCTTAAGGCGCTATATGTAGCATCACTTTCAACAAGGGGGGGTGCATAGCTATGTGGCGTAGGATGTTTGTTACGGCTTTGTTGTCCATGCCGTTCGTCGTCTCGGCGGTGTTTGCACAACCGCAAGCTGGTCCGGGAGGACCGCCCGGAAAACCACGTTTCTCACCTGAGGAAGGCATCGCTCAGATGCTCGCTTTCTGGGAGAAGCAACTCAATATAACACTGACGAATGAGCAGAAGAAGGCTATCCAGAATGCCTTCAAGGAGCGCTTTGAAGCTTTCAGCAAGCTCGTTGAGGCACGGAAGAACTTGATGGCTTCACTTCGTGCTGGTGCAACTGATGCTCAGTTGAAGACAGCGATTGAGAACTACGAGAATGCGATCAAGGCTTACGAGAAGCGACTTGAGGAGATTGAGAATGAGCTAAATGCCAAGCTCAACTACAAAGCCAATCCGAAGCTTCATGCGCTTCTCATCGTCAGTGGCGCTCTTGGGCGCTATGGTGGGATGATGTTTGGCAGGTTTGGTGGCGCTGGTGGACAGCAGATGGGTCCAAGACAGAGAGGTCAGCAAGGAGGACAAGGACAGCAAAAGGGACAAAGACAGCAAGGAGGGCAAAGAAGGGGAAGAACATAACTAACTTTGCTCTTTGACACTCGTGCTTATTGATCATTGGTGTTAGCTCACTTTAATTGGTGTGCCTTGTTTCGCTGATTGGAGCGCCAGCTCAATCAACCTTATGACCTGGCGTGATTGTTCCGGTTTGACAGAGAGCTCTTCCTTGTCAAGCAAGGCTGCAGCTATGTTTTCGTAAAACGCAACCCACCTTCCAGGGACGGAGTCAACTGTCATCTCAACTCTGTTTCCGTTCATGGTTGTGAAGATGCGTGCTTTGTTCTCTGGAGGCTCAAAGGCGCTTTTTATATCACGGCGTTGCAAGGCTACTTCCTGAGGGTCTAAACCGAACTTGATAAAGCCACCTTTATCGCCAAGCACATACCATCGTGGGCGTGGCACATGTGAGATATAGCTGACCTCAACTGTGTATGTGAGTGAGTCAAATTCCATCTCAACACGGGCATAGCTTTCAACGCTCATGTTCCATATGAGGAAGTTTGTTTTGCAGGATACGCTTAGTGGCATTTTACCTGTCAGCTGTAACGCTTGATCAATCAGGTGCACGCCCCAGTCGTGTAATATGCTACCCATGCATTCGCGTTCACAGCGCCAAGCACTGGCAGGCTTACCATAACGCGTAACCCTTGATTCAATCAGGAATGGTTCACCGAGCAATCCAGAGTTGATGACATTGTGCAAGGTCAAGAAATCGCAATCCCAACGCCTGTTGTGGAAGACGCTCAAGAGCACCCCGGTTTTATCTCGTGTCATTAGCATTGCGTCTGCTTCAGCAGTGCTAATGCACATCGGCTTATCAACGACACAGTGTTTGCCAGCTTCCATTGCCTTTATGGCGAGCTCAGCATGGGTGTTATGAGGTGTCGCTATTACGACCAAATCAACATTCTCATCACGAAGCAAATCCTCGTAGCTTTCGTATGTAATGACGCCATAGTCGTTTTTCGCCTGTAGGCGTCTTTGTTCATCCCTTGAGGCAACTGCATAAAGTTTGAGCCTCGGCACAAGTTCTATAAGCTGTGCATGTATGATTCTTCCTGCGTAGCCATAACCGATAATGCCAACATTGATTTGTTCCTCTGGCATGTTATCCTTCACCTCGCATGTTCGTGCTTGCATTCCTGTGGGCACAATTTAAAATGTGACTTCAGTTTGCGACCTTGTAACATTACGCTAACCGTGTTCGGTGGTGAACGGTTCCATGCAGAAGGTGGTTAAGGGCGTAGAAAGCGTGCATGGGGTTATAAAGGTTCCGGGTGACAAGTCAATATCGCACAGGGCATTGCTCATCGGTGCAATCGCTGATGGAGTGACTACGATTGAAGGCTGTCTACTCGCTGAGGATGTTATGAGCACAGCGAGATGCTTGAATGTGTTGGGGGTGCAAATTGACGGGATAGAAGAAAGCGTCGCCCATTCCACTACTGTGAAGGTGCACGGGGTTGGTGGTGCGAATTTTAATCCCCCAGCTCACACGCTTGATGCTGGCAACTCTGGGACTACAATGCGCCTTTTGCTTGGCTTGCTTGCTGCGCACCCGTTTTCGGCTACAATTGATGGCGATGAATCGCTCAGGAAGCGCCCAATGGATAGGGTCGCAAAGCCTTTGAGCATGATGGGGGCATGTGTTGTTGGGCAGGGTGAACGTTGTTACCCACCAGTCAACATCACTGGCGGAAAGCTTCGTGCAATTGACTATGAGATGCCAGTCGCAAGCGCTCAGGTTAAGTCGGCAATATTGCTTGCTGGACTTTTTGCCGATGGCATAACAAGCGTGATCCAACCAGCAGCCTCAAGAGACCATACTGAGCGAATGCTATCAGCCTTCGGTGCCGACATAAGAGTTGACGGGTTAAAAGTATCGGTTTGTGGCGGAGCGAAGTTGCGTTCCCAGTATGTTTTTGTGCCGGGTGATTTTTCATCGGCTGCATTCTTCATCGGTCTTGCTGCTGCTCTCGCTGGAGCGAAACTCACAGTCAAGGATGTGGGAATTAACCCAACGAGGACCGGCTTCATTGATGTGTTGTGTTTGATGGGTGTGGATGTGAGGATTGAAAATGAACGCATTGTATCCGGTGAGCCAATCGGTGATGTAAGCGTTATCGGTGCTGAGAGGCTTCGTCCGCTCAACCTCTCTGGCGAGCTTATACCGAGGATGATTGACGAACTTCCAATAGTTGCGGTTCTCTGTTGCTTGGCTGATGGTGAGAGTATCATTAGGGATGCAGCTGAGTTGCGCATAAAGGAGTGCGACAGGATAGCAGCGATGGCATCGGAGCTTTCAAAGATGGGTGCTCAAATAAGAGAGCTTGATGATGGATGGCATATAACTGGCGTTAGGAAATTGAGGGGAGCCGTCGTTGAAAGCTATGGTGACCACAGAGTTGCAATGAGCCTTGCCATCGCAGGAATGCTCGCAGATGGTGAGACGGTCATCAACGACGCAGAGTGCGTTTCAATCTCCTTCCCGAACTTTTGGGAGATACTGGATTCGTTACGGTGACCGTGCAACTATGGCTCACTTATATAGCCTCCTGTTGAGAGAGCTATTTCAAAGGTGATGTGTTTTGTGTGATAACAATTTTGTAATTGCAATTGACGGGCACGCTGGCTCAGGTAAAAGCACTGTTGCAAGGATGCTCGCAAAAGCTTTAGGGTGGATGCACATTGACACTGGCGCAATGTATCGCGCAGTAACATTGAAGGCACTGAGACTAAAATTGCGGTTGGATGATGAGCAAGCGCTCACCAATGTTGCCTCATCAACGAAGATTGAATTCGTCACTTCCTCAACTGGTGAACAGCGCATACTCATGGACGGTGAAGATGTGACGGATGAGATACGCTCGCCAGAAGTTGAAGCGATGGTTTCTCATGTTAGCGCCATAAAGGGTGTCCGCAGGGCATTGCAGGCAATTCAAAGAGACCTCGCTAAAGACAGATGTGTCGTAGCTGAAGGAAGAGATATGCAAACTGTTGTTTTCCCGAATGCTCAGCTAAAGGTTTTCTTGACAGCGTCGCTTGAGGAGAGAGCGAGAAGACGCTACCTTGAGCTCAAAGTGAAAGGATACGATGTCTCATTTGAGGACGTGCTCAAGCAAACTCAAGAGCGTGACAAGCTTGATGCCACAAGGGATGACTCACCACTCATGCCTGCCAAAGATGCCATCGTCATTGACACAACGCATATGAGCCCGGAAGAAGTTGTTCAGCAAATACTCACTATCCTAAGGCAAAGGACAAAGGTGGAGAGAACGGAAATAACATAGCCTGCAGGTTTTGAATAGTAGCGATCATGGGAATATAAGTAGCGACGCTTTTCAAAACCAAGTGGGGGAGGGATGTGTTATGAAGGGACGTAGATCAATCTTATCGGTCGTGCCATTCGTTGTGATAGCAGTAGCTTTTATGCTTGCTGGTTGTGGTGGGGGTGGTGAGAAGCAGGTAACTACAGTTTCAACAGGCAGTATAGAGGGGCGTATAGTCAGCGCAAAAACCAGAGGTAGGCTTATGGCAGCTCTTCTTATGGGTGCTTCGCAAACAACGCCTGTGCTAAGCTTTGAGGGTAACAGGTTCCGCATTGACAATGTCCCTGTTGGCGAGCAAACTGTGTGCGTGCGTTCAGGCGATTCTCGCGGGGCAGTGTTTGTTGCACAAGTCTTCCCGAACAAGGTTACCAATGTGGGTGATGTTGAAGAAAAGCCGTTGGGCAAGATCTTAGGTTTCGTTTATGAAGTTGATGAACAAGGTAACAAGGGCAATCCAATCGCTGGTGCATTAGTTTCCGCAAGACCACTGTTTGGGGAAGTTGAAGCACAATCAGTTGAGGAAGTCCCCAAGGGCATGTTTGCGATGACAAGGACGGATGCAAATGGCAGATATGAACTTCTTTTGCCAGCTGGCACTTACCTTGTCTTAGCTGATGCCCCAAGGTATATGCCTGCTACAGATACTGTCACTGTTGTAGAACTTCAGGAGGCGGAGTGCAACCTTGGTCTGATGAGGTTAAAGGATGCCACTGGTAGTGTTTATGGCAAAGTTACTGCGGATGTGAATGGGCAAGTGTTGCCAGTTGCAGGCGCACTCGTAGTGCTTGCACCGAAAGGTGAACCGGGCGTGCCAGAGGTTGTTCCATCTGGAATAACTGTTGGTATGCTCCTTAATGACCTGCCAAATGCTCTCACAAAGAAGCATGGCAAGCAAGTTGTTATACCACCTGCATGGGGACGCATTGTGGTTGCTTTCACTGATGCAGAAGGCAATTACACGATGGACAATGTTAAGCCCGGAAGTTACAGGGCAGTAGCGTTCAAAGAGGGTTACGGGAAAGACGAAAAGGAAGTGCAGGTTAAGCCGGGCAGTAGCGAGAGAGTTGACTTCAAGCTGAAGGCAATGTTTGGTGTTGTGTTTGGTTATGTCAAGGACAGCGAAAACAAAAGTGCAATTGAAGGTGCAACTGTAATTGCCGTTGGTTTTGGTGACCCTTGGTTTGTCTGGAGTGGATGGATTGAACTGCCGGGCAAACCGCATATCTTTGTTAATTCTGCACATGGTAAGAGGAACATCTCACCGATACCTACCCCAATTCGTCCACCAATCATACCACCCTTCAAACCACCTGTCCGAGCAAGCGCAACTACTGGAAAGGATGGTTACTATAGCCTTACATTGCCCGAGGGCGAATATTTTGTGAGCGTGTGGAAGGATGGTTACGAACCACAAGCCACCATCGTGGCTATAACTGCTGGTGAGAAAACGCAACAGGATTTTGATCTCATAAGAAGTTCGGAGGAGCAACAGCAACTCGTGCTTGAGTTGAAGTTACCAGCCGAACCAGTCAAGTTGGGCGAGCCCGTCAAGATGAAGCTTGTGCTCAGAAACAATGGCAATGAAGCAGTTACACTGCGCTTCAACACATCGCAGAGGTATGACTTCATAGTGCGCTCCGAGGATGACGAAGTCATATGGCAGTGGTCACACGGGAAGGCGTTTCTGCAAGTCATCGGAGAGAAGAAAATTGACCCTCACGATGAGCTTGTGTTTGAGGAAACTTGGATGCAGGTGGACAACAATGGCAACAAGGTCGAGGGAGGCGTTTATTGGGTTGAGGGCATCGTGACATGTGTTCAGCCGATGAGTGAGATTGGTTGTGTTGTTGTGGGTGAAGCCACTGAAGTTGAGGTGGAGGGTAAGTTGAAGAGAGCAATCCGAAAGCGTTGAAGTGCTTTTAACTTCTCCTTAATGCATCCGCCACAGCATTTTGGGGCACACGCACTTTGATTGTTGGTGCGCCTCTTTCTTTTCCCCTCAAATTTTGGCTATGTTAATCAATGGTAGCCATACCCATCGGTATGTCGGGGGCGATATGGCATGCGTTCATCGCCACTTTTTGTTGGCATAGATGTTGGAACCGAAGGTGTCCGTGTCATTGCAGCCGAAGCATCTGGTGATATCGTTGGTAGCGTAAGCGTGGCGAACGAGCAACCAAAGCTTGAACTACCAGATGGATGGTCTGAACAGGATGCAAGGTTATGGTGGGAGGCAACGAAGAAAGCCCTTCGGAGCTTGTGCGATGTTATTGACCCCTCATGCATCGTTGCTGTTTCTGTAGCTTCTACATCTGGCACCTTCGTGCCTGTAGATGATTTTGGTGAGCCTCTGCGGAATGCGCTGATGTATAACGACATGCGCGCAGTTGAAGAAGTGAACGAGGTCAGAAGATATGCAGTTGAACTTGAGAAGAAACTTGGCTACCAAATACAACCAGCGTTCGCGCTCCCGAAGATGCTATGGCTACGCAAACATGAAAGTGACTTGTTTGAGCGCACCACAAAGCTACTTCATGCTGCTGATTTCATTGTGGCAAAGCTTACTGGCATAGTTGGTGTCAGCGACTCCTCAAACGCTCTCAAATCGTGTTTTGATGTTGTTGATATGTGTTTCCCAGATTGGATTGAGAGCGGGCTTGGCATACCACTTGATAAGCTTCCCAAAGTTCTAATGCCGGGTGAGGAAATTGGTCATGTGAGTAAAGTGGCATCGCATGAGACTGGGTTGCCAAGAACAGCGGTTGTTGTCGCTGGTGCAACAGATGGAACTGCTGCTTTCATCTGCTCTGGTGCGAGTTCCATTGGCGAATGGAATTCAAATCTTGGTAGCACTCTTGTCCTTCGTGGTTTGTGTGAGCGTTTGCTGAAGGATGAGATGGGACGGATTTATTACCATCGTCATCCGGATGGTTTATGGATGGCAGGCGCTGCAAGCAACACTGGTGGCGAGTGCCTTCGGGTGCGTTTCCAAGGTAGAGAGCTTGCGTCAATGGATGAGATGGCTTACAAGCGCATCCCTACAGGGATGCTCGTTTACCCATTGGTGAGGCGTGGCGAGCGTTTCCCGTTTGTTAACGAGAATGCGAGTGGCTTTATGGTGGGTGAGCCTAAGGATGAGTTTGAACTCTATGCAGCTCACATTGAGGGCGTGGCTTTTGTTGAGCGTTGGTGTTTTGAAGTTTTTGAAGGGATTGGTCATAGTGTAGGTGAAAGTGTTTTTGTAACTGGTGGTGGGTCAAAATCTGGATTATGGAATAGAGTGCGTGCGAGTGTCCTTAAGAAAGTTCTTATACGCCCGAAAGTTGCTGAGACAGCTTTCGGTGCAGCAATCATAGCTGCGTCCAAAACGTATTTTTCGTCGTTAGGCGAAGCTGCAAAAGCTATGGTGAAGATAGGGGATACATTTGAGCCAGATGATTCACTGGCTCGCGCGTATGAGGATGCTTACTGGCGCTTCCGTGCTAAATGCAGTGAAAGAGGCTATGAGTAGGTGAGGCATGAAGGTGCACATAAGATTCGTGGAGGGGTTTGTTCATCATGTTTGAGCATATGCTCGCAGAGAAAGCTTTTACACTGCGTGGCGATGTGCTTGAATGGGTTGAGAATATGCGTTTCTGTGGCGAGCCATATGGGCAATATCGTTTCTCGTCTTCGCGCAGTTACTGTGACGCATACTCATCAGCCATAGCTGCCTTCTTACGGGACTTGTTTGATGAGTTATCGCAACTCGGAGAAAAAGAACGCTTGCAGTGGATTGAACTTCTGTGCTCTTTTCAAGACCCAGATAGTGGCTACTTCTTTGATGAGCGTTTGTTCCCGAGGGATGATAAGGACTTACTCTCGCTATTTGAGCTAACGCATGCTTGTGTATCAGCGCTTGACTTGCTTGGCAGTCTCCCGAAAAACCGTTTGCGCTTCCTTGATACTTTTGCCAATGCGCCAACGCTAAGAAAGTGGCTTGACGAGAGGGTTTGGGTTAACCAAAGTAGCGATGGTCTTGTTGACAGGGCTTTGTTGGAAGGCAGATTGATATTCCATCTTGGTGGGTTGCTCATCTATGCATGTGAATGGGGCGACATAGGGCATGATGTGGTTGAGGTCTTCTTCCGATGGCTTGACTACAATATTGACCCATCAACAGGATTGTTCGGAACAAAACAAGGTTGCAGCCTGCTAAATTCAATGTGCGCTTCCTCTTACATCTATGGGCTTTACTTCCATCAATCTCGCCTTGTGCGCTACCCAGATAGAGTGATTGATTCGGTTCTATCGTTGCAGAGGCAAGATGGGCTTTTTGGCTTAACACCTGAAGCAAACTTTTCTGCAGCTATGTTGCTTGTCGGTATGTTGATGCGTTGTGAGCATAGGCAGGTTGAAGCTGAAGCTTCTTTGCGTCGTTTACAACGTTCTATAATTTCGCTTGAACTGCAAAACGATGATGGTGGGTTCCATGTTGGCGCAGGGCTTCGTGGCAGGCACTGTCATTTTGGGATCACTTGGCTTTGTGCTGACCCATACGAAAGCAATATGCTTTCAACATGGCTTTATTGTGGTGCATTAGCTCTTATCTCGGAAGCTGTTGAGTCACCATTATCGCATGTTGGATGGTTCCTTCGTGAACGCAATGAGGCACCCACATTCTCATCATGGCTTTAGCATGAAAGTTGATGGGAGGGTGTAAGCTATGGCGCAAGTTGAACGATACGACTTTAAAGCGATAGAGCGCAAATGGCAAAAGCGATGGGCAGAGCAAGAGCTCTTCAAAGTAACCGAAGACTCTTCAAAGCCGAAGTTTTACTACCTTGACATGTTTCCCTACCCAAGCGGTGAGCTACACATGGGACATATGCGAAACTACATCATCGGTGATGTGATTTCACGCTACCGCCACATGCTCGGTTACAATGTGCTTCACCCGATGGGTTACGACGCTTTTGGTCTGCCAGCTGAGAATGCAGCTATTCAGCATGGGCTTCACCCGAGCATATGGATTGAGAAATGCATAGAAAGGATGAGGAAGCAGTTTGACATGCTTGGCATATCTTTTGATTGGAGCCGCGAGATACGCACATGTGACCCCGAATACTACAAATGGAACCAGTGGTTCTTCTTGAAGTTCTATGAGCTCGGGCTTGCCTACAGGCGTCCCGCACCAGTTAACTGGTGCCCAAGTTGCGAGACGACGCTCGCAGATGAAGAGGCAGAGAGGGGCTTCTGCTGGCGCTGTTCAACGCTTGTTGAAAAGAGATGGCTTGAACAATGGTTCTTGAAGATAACAGCATATGCTGAAAGGCTCCTTGAAGACCTTGAGATGCTTGAGCATTGGCCAGAAAGAGTAAAGGTGATGCAACGCAATTGGATAGGGAAAAGTGAGGGCGTTGAATTTGAGTTAGAGCTTGAAGGATTGGGTGAGAAGGTGAGTGTGTTCACGACGAGAATTGACACCGTTTATGGTGTGACATTCATCGTGCTTGCTCCTGAGCACCCTCTTGTTCCAAAGCTCATTGAAAGAAGTCAAAGACAAAAGGAACTCTATAGGGCTGTCCAGCAGATGCTCTCAAAAAGCATTGAAGAGCGCTCATCAGAGGAGGCTGAAAAGGAGGGCGTCTTCCTTGATGCGTATGCGATACATCCGTTGACGAAACAGCCAGTGCCAGTATGGGTTGCAAATTATGTGCTGATGGAATATGGGACTGGAGCGATAATGGCAGTGCCTGCACACGATCAGCGTGACTTTGAGTTCGCACGAAAGTATGGCTTAGAGATTCGCCCCGTAATAAGACCCACAGATGGGCAGATTGATGCTAAGGAGATGGAGAGGGCATATGTTGAGCCGGGCATAATGATTAACTCAGGTCAGTTTGATGGCATGTTCAGTGAGGATGCAAAGGAAGCGATTGCAGATTACATGGAAAGGCTTGGAATCGGCAAGCGAAGCGTCCAATATAGGCTCAGGGATTGGCTCATCTCAAGACAGCGTTATTGGGGGACGCCCTTTCCAATCGTTTATTGTGACAGGTGTGGCATAGTCCCTGTGCCAGAAGAACAGCTTCCAGTTTTACTGCCACCGAATGTGCAAATAACCGGCAAGGGTGGTTCTCCGCTCTCTCAAGTCCCCGAATTCGTTAACACTACATGCCCGAATTGCAATGGGAGGGCGAGAAGGGAAACTGATACTATGGCAACATTCGTTGACAGCTCTTGGTATTTCCTTCGCTTTTGTGACCCTCATAACGATGATAAGCCATTCAGCGAAAGAGCAGTTGACTACTGGATGCCAGTTGATCAGTATGTTGGTGGAATTGAGCATGCTGTCTTGCACCTTCTTTATGCGCGCTTCTTCACGAAGGTGCTCTATGACATGGGCTTAGTGAAAACAAAAGAGCCATTCTTAAGGCTATTCACTCAAGGCATGATTTATCACGAAAGCTATTACTGCAGGCGTTGCAGGTCATACAAGCGTCCTGAGGAGGTTGTGAGTGAAACTGTTGATGGTAGGAGGGTTGTAAGCTGTAAGAGTTGCGGTGAAGAAGTAGAAGTTGGAATGGATAAGATGAGCAAGTCAAAGCTCAACATAGTTACTCCAGACTATGTTTGCGAGCAATACGGTGCTGACACTGCTCGTCTCTTCATCCTCTTTATTGGTCCACCAGACCAAGATGCCGAATGGACTCCGAGAGGTATTGAAGGCATGCATAGATTCTTGAATCGCTTATGGCGCTTCGTTAATGGTCATTTGGGCGATTATATCAGCAGTTGGAAAGAAGAACTTGAGAAGCTGAAGCCAAGTTTAGACGCCGATCAAAGGGCTTTGAGGAGAAAGCTCCATCAAACTATACGCAAAGTGACAGAGGACATCGAGGGTTTTGGGTTCAACACTGCTATAGCTGCGCTTATGGAGCTCTTTGGTGAGATGCAATCTTTTGCTTCATCAATGCGTGACAAAGATACAAAAGAGGGTTTCATGGATAGGGTTGTTCTATCAGAGGCAATGGAGCTCATTCAAGTTCTCTTGCACCCGTTTGCACCACATATAACCGATGAGCTTTGGGAGAGGCTTGGAGGGAGTGGCAGTCTGTATCAACAGCGCTGGTGCGAGGTTGATGAAGAGGCTGCAATGTCGGAGGAGAAGGTCATCGTAGTCCAAGTCAATGGTAAGGTAAGGGATAGACTTGTAGTTCCTGTTGGGATATCAGAGGAGGAGTTACAACGGCTTGCGTTGAGTTGCAAAGGGGTTCAACCTCACATATTGGGGAAGCAGATCAAACGCATCGTCATTGTGCCAGACAAGATTGTAAACATCGTTGTTTGATGCTTCACAGGCATAAAGAAACTGAGGCGGTGAGTTAGCATGGTTGAAAAGCTGAAGCGAAAGTTACAACAGTTGCGTTTGCAAAGGATGCAGATTGAGAGGCACATCCTTCAGCTTGAACGGCAAGTAGCGATGCATGGTAGCACATACCCAGTTAGAAGGGAGCTTGAACGCCTCAGTGAAAAGCGAGCCAAATTGCTTGAGCAGGAGGAGCATATAACGAAACAACTTATGGGCGAAGCCGAAGTTGAACAGGAGGTAAAGGCAGAGCAAGAAGTGACTGTAAGCGAGGAGGCAAAGGAAGAGAAGAAGGCTGAAGCACCTGCTAAACCACAGCGCAGAAGGCGTGAAGGAAGAAAGAAACAACCAATGCAGTTGTGAGCTCATACGGGTTGCTCAACGGAGCTGAAACTGTATGAGAAGAACCTACAGGATACTTGTGGCGGATGATGAAGAGGCAATCGTTGAAATGGTGCGCATAAACCTTGAGCGAGAAGGCTATGAGGTGATAACAGCTTACGATGGTGTGGAAGCGATTGAGAGGGCAACCTCAGAGAGACCTGATTTGATCATCCTTGATGTTGTCATGCCTCGCCTTGACGGCTATGAAGTTCTTGAGTTGCTTCGTGCCCACCCAGAGACAAAGGATGTGCCCGTCGTTATGTTGACTGGATATCCAAGCGATATTGGTGCTGTAGCTGCGTTTGAACATGAGGCAGATAGTTATCTGCCAAAGCCTTTTGATCCAGAGACTTTAATCGTGCTCGTCAAAAGGCTTCTCAGTGAGAGGTAGTAAGGGAATGCAATGGTATGACAGGGTGCTCATAGCAGCTCTCATTGTGGTTGTTTTCTTCTCCACAGTTGTGTATCTAACGCTGATGAAGAAAGAAACAGCACCAAGCGTTATGGTGATTGGCACCACAGAAACGCACGGTGCCATGCAACTGCCGAAGATAAAAGTCCATGTGAAAGGCGCTGTGAGGAAGCCGGGTGTTTATGAGTTTAATGTTGGTGCCCGTGTTGAAGATGCCGTTAAGAGAGCTGAGGCTTTACCTAAAGCCGATGTTCATGCGCTCAACCTTGCTGCTTTCCTTAAGGACGGTGATGAAGTTTTTGTTCCTGATAGAGGTTCAAGAGCGCTTGAGGCATTTGAGGAGGCTCTCAGTATCGGAAGCACTAAATCTACACCTACATACAGCAGGAGACAGAAACAGCCACTGACTGGCAAGGTTGCAATAAACAGAGCTACAGCCGAACAACTTGAAGGCTTGCCCGGGATTGGACCAGATTTGGCGAAGCGCATCGTGGAGTATAGGCAGGCCCATGGTCCGTTCAAATCCATTGACGAACTTCTCAATGTTAGAGGTATTGGGAAAAAGAAACTTGAGGCGTTGCGCCCATATGTGAAGCTTTGGTGATTTTGGTCGCCTTAATTTTTCGCGGGATGTGTTCGTGGTGGCTGAGATTGCGAAGGAGAAGGGATTATTCAGGAGGGGATTAACTCTACTACTCAACCGTTTTATCGCGTTTGCGAGCATCATTTACATCCTCGGTGTTGCCATCGGCAGTGTAGCAATACCGATGTCGCTTGCGAGTTCGGCTGTCCTCACGTGGCTGATTATGGCTTGCTTTTACTTACTCGCAGGTTGCTACCTCCTACGGCGCAAGATGATGATTGAAGGGAGCCTCGTTTTAATGTTCTGTGTGTTCGCCATCGGAATGATGATGCAACGGCTCCACATGCTCCGCCTGTATGATTCACTTGTAAGCCTCTGCAAACCAATCAAGTTATGTAAGCTTGTCTTTCTGCCTTACGAGCATCCGAGGAGGATGCAGATGAGGGGAGATGTATTGAATAAGAGTGAGCATGTTATTTGGCATATGAAGGCGCTTGTCTTGAAGGCGGAAGATAGCATGTTGAGATGTCTTGAGGGTCATAGCATCCTCGTTGGCATGAAGGGCTTGCTTGATGAAGCTGAAATAGCCGAACCATTGATTGAGCCCGGAAAAGTTGTAAGCACAAGTGGTTCATTGAGCTTGCTCCCCGATGTAAGCAACCCACATCAACCAAGTGCAGTGCGTAAGCTCTTGATGGATGGCATAGTTGCACGCTTCACAGTTGATGCATCCAGCTTCGGTGAAGAGCTGTCACAGCAGGTTGCAGTGAGCTCCTTACAGAACTGGAAAGCGAAGTTAGCGTTCTTGCGGATGCGCATCAAGAAAAGGCTTTTTGAGCGTATGCGCTCATGGCTGCCCGCTGAGTCTCGGGATGAGGCAATGAGCGTTATCGGAAGTATGTTCCTTGGGATGCATGCAGCGCGTCTCCCAAGCGAGATAGCCGATGTTGCAAGGCGTTCTGGCGCAATACATATCCTTGTTATCTCAGGGCTCCATGTCACATTTATAGCTATGCTTGCTCGGGCTTTCATCTCACCGCACAATTGGTTAGGTATCCTGTCAGGCTTAATCGCAGCTTTTTGCTACTGGCTCATAAGCTATGGTGAGCCATCAATAACACGAGCTGTTCTCATGTTCGCTTATGTAACCATTGGCTTGTCATTCAAAAGAATGAGGCGCGCACCACACTTTAGTGCTGATTGGATGATGTCATTGTGCATTGCTGCCATACTTATGGTAGCTGTATCGCCAGCGTCCCTTTTCAATTTGGGCTTCCAACTGTCCTTCGCTGCTACCTTTGGTGTATTGTGGTTCGGGAAATTCATCGTCAATGCTTTTACGCAGGGCGATAAATATGACGAGCGCGCTTTTAAACTGTGGCAACAGATTGGAAGGCTCATGTGGTATCCAGCAGCCACAATTGGTGCTCAACTTATGGTTATGCCACTTACAGCATACCACTTCAATAAACTCGTGCTCGCTGGCTTTATATCAAACCTCTTCATTGTGCCTTTAGCGCTTGTGATGCTAATGCTTTCTATTGCAAGCGCTATAGTAGCTGCTTTATACGAAGTGTTTTTGTGTGCATCCAAGATAGAAGTGCTCGCTGCGTTCATGGGTATGCTTTCTTCTCTCGTTGATCTTGTAGGGCAAATCCTTATGTGGGTGAACAACATTATTGCTGGCTGGCTCGTGCATCTCATGAGCATCTTTGCTACATTTCCCTTTTCTACATTGGATGTGCAAATCACTGATTCAATCGCTCTGATTGCCATCTACGCTGTAATAGTGGCTTTGCCTATGTTGCCATCGGTGATTACACACATGCGTTCCCTTGGTAAAACCTCTATTGCATATGCCCTTAGAGCTATCTTGGTTGTAGCATTGCTTGGCATGTTCCTTCAAATAATCAGCCAGCTTCTAAGGGGCATCAACCCATGTGCAACCTTTTGGATGCTTGATGTTGGACAAGGGCAATGCATCTTCGTTCGTGCACCCAACAACAGATGCATGCTTGTGGACGCAGGTGTAATAAGCATGAGCGAGGCTGGTGGAGATATGCTCGCAAAAGAACGCATCTTGCCATTCCTCTACAGGGAGAGGGTGCGTCAGATTGATGTGCTTGTCATAACTCACCCAGATAAAGATCATGTCTCTGCGCTCCCAGCAATACTTGAACGAATACCAGTTGGCATTGTCCTTGACCCGAACTTGCCTTCAAATGAGCCATCATACCTTAGGGCGCTTAGCATCATCGCTGAGCGTCGTATAAAGCGATTAGTCGCGAGGCGAGGGCAAAGGATTGTCTTTGACAGCAAGAATGAAGTTTATGCTGATGTGCTTGCACCAAGTGAGCCATTGCTTCGTGGCACAAGAGACGATGTGAACAATAATGTTATCGTGCTATCGGTGAATGCGCTTGGAAAGAAGGTCTTGCTCACGAGCGATATGATGAGCGAGCAGGAGAGACACTTACTCTCAATCGCTTCCCCGATGGAGTTATATGCTGATGTGCTCTATGTGCCACACCATGGCAGTAGCGATTCTTGTAGCAAAGAATTGCTTTTGAAAGTCAAGCCAAAGATTGCTCTCATATCATGTGGGCGTTTCAACCCCTTTGGGCATCCATCTCACGAAGTTATAAACAGGCTGAACGATGCTGGCGTTCAAGCAATTCTTCGCACAGACGAACATGGCGCAATACTTCTGCGCATTACAAAAAGAGGTATCACAACTATCAAATTTGGGAGGCGTTGGTGAACCACCTTCCACATGGTGAGCAGACTTCGCTATAATTGTCAATCGGGAATGTGGGGGCGTAGCTCAGAGGGAGAGCGCTGGAATCGCACTCCAGAGGTCAGGGGTTCAAATCCCCTCGCCTCCACAGCTCAATTTTTGTTTTGTAAGTTATGGCATCTCAAATGAGTGGAAGGAAGTTTCCCAACATCTCAAGCGATGCTTTAGCCTGTTTGTTTCTCCTCATATACGCTCTCTGTTTCCACTCACGCTATATAGTTGCCGGGAAATTGATGCTCCCAGAGGCACTGCCATATCTCGCTGGAGTATCCGAAAGGGAAGCCGTCCGCTGGGACGCACTACAGTGGGATAGCGCTGCTCAATACCTCCCTTGGAGACATGTCGCAAAGGAGATGTTGATAAAGGGCGTTGTGCCACTTTGGAATTCGCACCAAGGATGTGGCATGCCACTTCTCGCAAACCCTCAAGTTGGTGTCTTTTACCCACCGAACCTTTTGCTTTGGCTCGCACCAATTGAAGTGGCGTCAACTTGGCTTGTGTTACTGCATACCCTTATTGCACTTTTCTCCGCTTACTACCTCGCAAGAGCGCTCTCCATCAATGTTTACGGTAGCCTTGCATGTGCTCTCTCGTATGCTTTTTGTGCACCAATCATAAGCTGGCAAATGCTCCCAACAGCTTTTAACACAATGAGCTGGTTCCCATGCATACTCCTCTGCCTCATATTACAACTGCGTGCCCCCTCAATTCCGCGATTGCTTCTAACATCTGGTGCTTGCACTATGCTCATCCTCAGTGGTCATCCACAAATGTGCGTGTATTCTATTGTCTCTTTCTGCATCGTCTCACTCGTATTGTGCGTTTTCTTTTTTCGCACTCGTGTTCCTACAACAGCATATCGCCTTTGCTCCGTCGTTGTTGCTATCATGCTCGCAATATCAATCTCTGCATCACAGCTTTTGCCGACAGCCGAGCTATCAGCCTACTCGCATCGTTCTGGCACTCCAACTTGGGATGGCTACCGTTGGTTTGCATCAAGAGGGTTAAGCCATAGCGAATTCGTTATGTTCCTGTTGCCTTATGCGTGGGGCAAACCACAGCTTGGGACTTACATAGGCAGAGAAAGCTTCTCCGACTATTGCCCTTATGTCGGTGTTGTAGCGCTCATGCTTGCATTGTTGGGTGTAGTTTCAATTCGCGGAAGACAAGCCAATGATATGCCAACGAAACGCATGGCTGTATCAATCGGCTTATGTCTTCTCGTCGTCGGTCTTCTCATGGCAACTGGGAGTGTGTTCAACATACCGCTTTACTTTGCCTTCCCAGGGTTTGCTCAATTTGGCACGCCAACAAGGGCTCTTTTTGTGAGCACCCTCGGGATAGCTATGCTTTGTGGAGTTGGCTTTGAGTGGCTCTCAGTGGAGAATAAAAAGGGGAGCGCAATGGTAAGCAGGATGAGCATCTTATTATCTCTCGCATGCCTCTTATGCATCTTTGTGCTGTTACTTCTCATGGCTTTCCTTTGGACAAACATCTACCATACGAGCGTTTACGATGCTGTAGTGTTGTTGGTTCGTTGGAATGTAGGAACTTTGGTTGCATCAATTCTATTCGCATCGGCTATGTCATTGCGGTGGCTCCTCGGAAGGCTTTCTCTTGTAGTGACGATTTTCTCAATGGCTCTTGAGCTTATGGTATTCGGTGTTGACTATAATCAAGCCATAAGCAAAGCAGAGTATAAGAGGCTCACATCCACTTTGAACCTCCTCAAAGAATTGGTGCCAGAAACTGCTGATGGCTTATATCGCATACTGCCATTAAGTTCATCGTGGGGATTGCGGAAACTCCCAAAGGCGCTCTTGCCACCAAACACATTGAGCCTTTGTGGTCTATTTGATCCACAAGCTTATGATTCACTCATGTTGCGCAACTACAAAGCGCTCATGGAAGTCATTGAAGGTGCTCACCCATGCCCGTTAGAGAACGGCAACATGGTCTTACTGCGCAACGCATTATCAAAAGGGCTCTTGCCGTTGGTTTCCGTCCGCTATATACTCGTCATGCAATCTCAACAACCTCTGCAAATAAAGAGCACATGCAAAGTGCGTGGGTATGTCGGAAAGATTTTGTTATGTGAGTTGCGTAGCACAAACCAAAGGGCTTTCGTCCCCAAGCAAATCATAACTTGTGACAGTGGCGAACGCGCTCTACAGCTTTTGAAGCGTTTGAAGGATACAGATTGCGCAGTTGTGACATGCATAGGTTCAATACCGAAGTTGCCAGCTCAAGGCTTGCTCACATGCATATCAATGAGGGATGAAGGTGTGCTTTTAGAGCTACTGGCAGTAGGGACTGGTGGGTGTGCTCTCGTTCTAAACGATGTCTTCTACCCTGGCTGGAGGTGCTGGCTTACTGTAGCCAATGGCGTATGCAAAGAGCTCCAAATATTCCCCGCACAATATGCCCTTCGTTGTGTCTTCATTCCAGAGTTCGCGCAATATTATACAGCCTGCGCAATACTGTTTGCATATGTGCCAACATCTTACCTTGTTGGTTCTTTCGTTTCGTTAATTTCATGCTCGTTGGTTGTCGGGCTTATGTGTTATGCGTTTATCCGCGCTTTCTCAATCAGGCTTAAGGCTTCCTGAGAGATACCGAGGGAACTAAGATCAAACATTGATAGCATTTCAGCCATCAGCTTCAGTTTTATTTCGCTTGGCAGGTTGTGGTCAAGCGCCAGTATCCATTGCCCCTTATACTTTCCCCATCCACCCTTACCTGCGAAATTTCCCTTGAGTATACGCACGCCGACTTCCTTTAGCGCTGCCTCAAGCTCCTCACATAGCTTTTGGATTTGCCCTTTGTGGCGGTTGATCGGCGTCTTTCTCATCTTAACCTTCGCCCTCATCACATCCGAAGTTCGTGATTCAAAACAGCTTCTTACTGTCAAGCAACAGTGTTACTGGACCAGCATTATCAATCCTTACTACCATTTTTGCTTGGAAGACACCCTCCGACACCTTCACCCCTTCTCCCCTTAGAGCCTCAATGAAAACTTCGTAAAGGTGTCTCGCGTTTTCTTGTGGTGCTGCATCAGTGAAGCTTGGGCGACGCCCTTTTCGGCAATCACCATAAAGCGTGAAGTTGGATACAACTAACACTTCCCCTGAAACATCCAAGACTGACAAATTGAGTTTTCCAAATTCGTCTTCAAAGATACGCAAGTGCGCGACTTTGTTTGCGATGTATCTTGCGTCCTCCTCATTATCGTTGGAGCCAACGCCAAGGAGCACAACCAAACCATTTCCAATTGACGAAACTATTTGCCCATCAATTTCAACATGTGCATAGCAAACGCGCTGCACAACTGCCCTCAAACCTTATCCCTCCTTATAACCCTTTGTGAGCCATCTCAATCGCTTTTATGAGAGCTTTCGCCTTGTTCATTGTTTCCTCATACTCACGCTGCGGTATTGAGTCAGATACAATGCCAGCTCCAGCTTGAACATATGCTTCCTTTCCCTTCATTACAATGGTGCGTATAGTTATGGCTGTGTCCATGTTCCCAGAGAAGCTGAAGTAGCCGACAGCACCTGCGTATGGACCTCTCCTCGTTGGTTCAAGCTCCTCAATTATTTCCATTGCTCTAACTTTCGGTGCACCAGAGACAGTCCCTGCAGGGAAGGAAGCCCTTAGCAAATCATAAGGTGTCCAGCGTTCATCAAGCTCTCCTTCAACTGTTGAGTATATATGCATGACATGTGAGTAGCGCTCAACCTGCATTAATTCAGTCACCCTAACGGTGCCTATCTTACAAACCCTCCCAATGTCGTTTCGCCCAAGATCAACAAGCATTATGTGCTCAGCCCTTTCCTTCTCATCATTGAGCAGTTCCACCTCAAGTGCTTTATCTTCCTCAGGTGTTCTGCCCCTCGGGCGAGTTCCAGCAAGTGGTCTTGTGCGCACATGCCCATCAATGCAAGTGACAAGTATTTCCGGAGATGAGCCTATAAGGCGGATGTCACCGAAGGCGAGATAAAACATGTATGGAGATGGGTTTATAGAGCGCAATGCACGGTAGATGTTGAAGTCATCAACACATACTTCCGTTTTCAACCTCTGCGATAGCACGACTTGAATGCAGTCACCAGCTGCAATATACCCCTTAGCTCGTCTGACGATATCCATGAAGTAATCACGACTCATGTTTGATGTGATTCTTGGGAGCTCATCACTGCATGCCCTTTGAGGCTTTACGTTCAGGTGCCCTTCCTGTAGCTGCTTTATCGTCCTTTCAATTTTTTCGACAGCCCTTTCGTATGCATCCTTTGCATCCTTCTCGATGTGCGCATTCACGAGCACCTTCATCTTGCGCATCACATGGTCAAATATGATGACCGTATCGGTTAACATGAAATAGCAATCTGGGAGTTGTAGGTCATCTTCTGCTATTTCTGGTAGCCGTTCAAAGAACCTCACCATATCATATGCTATGTAGCCAACAGCGCCACCACAAAACCTTGGCAGTCCATGAACTGGGACGAATTTGAACTTCTCCATAATGCTTTGGAGAACATGCAACGGGTCTTCACCAGCATTTAAATGTCTCTCAATGATTGACTCGCCCTGCTCTATGCGCACCACATTGCCTTTGCTTGACAAACACATAAACGGTTGTGTCCCAATGAACGAATAGCGAGCCATGATTTCGCCGCCTTCAACGCTTTCAAGCAAAAAGGAGAATGGTTCTTTGCGCACCTTCAAAAACGCCGAAACTGGTGTCTCTAAATCGGCGAGCATCTCACCATACACTGGTATGGTGTTGCCCTTTGACGATAATTCAATGAACTCGCTAAGCGTTGGCTTTATGTCGCTCATAGCTTCCCTCCTTCTCCCATAGCTTCGGTAAAAATATACTAACAGATTTGAGCCACGCTAATAGCATAGCATCATAAGCTCAGGTAGTAACTTGATGGTGGTGACAAGCAAGTGAATGGCTTGAGAGAGGAAAAGAAGAAGCTACGGGAACTTGTGAAGAGAAGGTTTGGAGCTCTTGTGAGGTGTGAAAAGGAGAAGATGAGCCAGCTCATATGCTATAGCGCTTTTAAGCTCCTCAAAAGCGTTGGTGCGAGTGTCGTTATGCTGTATGCACCGATGGATGATGAAGTTGATGTTGAACCGTTGATAGAGAAGCTTTTACAAAGTGGTGTGAAAGTCTGTTTGCCAAAGGTGGACAGAGCCAATGGGAAGCTCATCCCAAGGCTTGTAAGCTCACTTTGTGATAGATGCTTAACGGTTGGTGCATATGGCATAAGGGAACCAACAGATGATTGCCCACAGGTTGACTTGAGTGAAATAGATGTTGTCATCGTCCCTGGCAGGGCATTCGATGAAGCATGCAGGCGTGTGGGCAGAGGCGGTGGCTATTACGACCGTTTCCTTGGTAGCTTGCCACAGGATGTATTAAAAGTTGGTGTCGCATTTGAATTCCAAATCTTTGATGAAGTCCCAACAGCTGAGGGTGATGTTGCGGTGGATTGTATCATCACTGAGGCGCGCATCATCCTTTCACAGAAAGCAAAAGATGTCTTGAGACACCGCGATGAAAGCACGCTTAACACTGCATCTTAACTTACGCGGTTTGCTTACTGTGTGGTCTGTTGATGCTTTTGCTTGCGTATTGTTGATACCGCAATTGATGCGAGCATAATAAGCCATGGTTCAGCAACAGCTCTAAAACGCGGTTCAAGTTGCGGACCTGGTGCTGCGAGGAAGTAAACCGATATGAAAGCACATAGTGCGCACATCCACCTCATCAACCCGTTATGTGTTGCACATACCCTCAGCGAGTAAAGAGCAAGCCCATCAATAAGCAATGTGAACAGCAGGCTATAAAACCAAAGCAACCTCGTTGGGAGTGGTAATTGGCTAATGCGCTCATGCCATGCTATCTTTAGTGCGTCCTTGATTTTGCCTTCCTTTATCAAACTCATAATGCGTTCTCGTATCGGAGTTTTCACCTCATCGCCCTTTATCCCAGAGAGCTTCGCCAAGAGGTCTTTTATGGGTAGCGTCATGAAGAGGTAATGCACAAAACCGCCAATGTGAACTGAGAGGGCTTCCTTTGGATGAGCCATGATTATAGCTCGCGCATGTCTAACCAGTGCTGAAGCGTTTTTTGGGTCATGTGTAGCTGGTTGCCATATGTCCTCTGGTTTCGTCGCTTTAAATGCTCTCATACCTTCAAAGTCCCTAAGTGAATCATTGAACAGTTTGAGCTGAGCTTCCTCAAGCTTTATGCCCTCAGCATATGCCATCGTTGCAGCAGCATTGTAATATGCAAATGCAAGTTGATGACCAGTGCACAGGAAAAGCGTTTTAAATGTGATGAAGTTTCGCACAAGCCAAGGAACAATCGGGATGAGGAGAGAGAAAACCATCTTAACCACATTGGTGAACCACTCTGATACAGGTTTATTCCGCATAGCTACAGAAAGCACTGCAATCCATATTAAGCCAACGCCAATGCCAATCGGTCTTGTGAGCGCTGCCATACCAAGGATCAAACCGCAAGGTATAAGCCAGCGGTTGTGACCTTTTAAAGCCTTCAAGCCAAACAGCGATGCAAGCAAGATGAGAAAAATGAAGAGCGTCTCGCTAAGCAGCCTCTGGCACTGAAACACAGGCAACGGCGCAATAGCATATGTAGTAGCTGCGATTATGCCAGCTGTAGGAGTTGATGTGAGTGAGACCATCATGCATATGAGCATGGCGTTGATTGAATCGATGATGTCTTGGATGAATACAACAGCAATGGGGTTGTAGCCGAATGCCTTGTAAACAGTGGCAATGAAGAGTGGATAAATTGGCGTGCGATGAGAATCTGGTGAGAAAGGCTTTGTGCGCGATTGCGAGAACACACGGTGCTCCAGAATGTTTATAGCAAGCCTTTCGTAACCATATGAGTCTGGTGAATACAACCTCTCTGGTTTGTTGAACCATATGAGAGTGGTTGAACAGCGGATGGCGAAGGCTAAGGCTGATATGAGTGCCATATACAGTGCTATGCTCAGTCTCATGCCACTACACCTTTGCCGTTTGGTGTCTTAAGTTCATTTGCATACCGAGATTATGATGCGCTAATATCCATGTTTGCATACGCTTATGCGAGAGCAAAACCGAACGGAGGTGAGAGTTTGAAGTGGGCGAACTCCTCATCTATAACACGCTTACCTCTCAAAAGGAAGTTTTCAAGCCGAGGGAGGAAGGCAAAGTTTACATGTATGTTTGCGGTATAACGCCGTATGATGCGCTTCATGTTGGGCATGCACGCACCTTCGTTGTGTTTGATGTGATAAGGCGTTATTTGGAGCACAGGGGCTATAAGGTGTTTCATGTGCAGAACATCACTGACATAGACGACAAGATAATAAACCGTGCTAACGAACTCAAGGTATCGCCGAAAGAGCTTGTTGAGCAACAGATTGAAGAAGCTGAATTTGATATGCGTCAACTTGGTCTGCTAAAGCCACATGTTGAGCCGAGGGTGACAGAGCACATCCCCGAGATAATTGAAATGGTGCGCGTGCTAATTGAGAGGGGCTATGCATACCGTGTTGACGGCGATGTTTACTTTGATGTCTCCAAGTTTCCACGCTATGGGCAACTATCAAAGCAAGATTTGAGTGCCCTCATCGCTGGGGCGAGGGTGGAAGTTGACCACAGGCTCAAGAACCCACTTGATTTTGCTCTCTGGAAGTCAGCAAAGGAAGGAGAACCTTACTGGGATAGCCCTTGGGGCAAAGGGCGTCCCGGATGGCATATTGAATGCAGTGCCATGTCGCTAAAGTATCTTGGCAGTGGCTTTGATATACACGGTGGCGCAGCTGACCTTATCTTCCCACACCACGAGAATGAAATAGCTCAAAGTGAAGCGTATACAGGTAAATGCCCATTCGTGCGCTACTGGGTGCACTCTGGGCTTGTGACAGTCGGTGGGAAGAAGATGGCTAAGTCACTTGGCAACTTTGTCCGTCTGAGGGACGCTTTGAGGGAGCATGGCAAAGATGCATTAAGGCTTGCATTCCTAAGCGTGCATTACAGAAGCCCAATGGATTACTCGGATGAAAGAATTAACCAAGCAAAAGCTGCACTTAAACGATTGAGCGTTTTCTTCGCGGCTGCTGAGGAGCTAATACGGCGAAAGGATGTCTCACACACGGAAGGGAAAAGCGAGTTAGCAGGCAGGATAAGAGAGGAGAGGGAGCGCTTCTTAAGCTCATTCAACGCTGCCATGGAAGATGACTTCAACACTGCTCAAGCTTTGGGCGAGGTGTTTGAGTTTGTGAAATTCCTTAACCCTGTTGTCTCTCAACCTTTAGCGCCAACTGATGATCTTGTAGCAGAGATATGGGAGTGCGTTAGTGCCATCAAAAACTCACTTGATATATTCGGCATAGATGCGCAACCTGAAGGCGTTGAAGCTAAAGTGGAGCACCTAATTGAGCTTTTGATTGAAGTCCGCCATAGGTTGCGTCAGAAGCGTGATTTTGAGCTCGCCGATTTCATAAGGGACAGGATGAAGGAGCTTTCCATTATCCTTGAGGATACACCGACAGGCACAAGGTGGCGTAGAGAGGAGCAAAGGTAATTCAGGGTGATTATGGTTTGGAGGTCGTAGCATGGTTGACCGAAAGAAAGCGCGGGTAGCGTGTAGGTTTACATTAGCAGGGCTGGTTGGCGCTTGTTTTTGTATCTTGGTTAGTTTCGCAATCGCAATGAGAGATGATAAGCACATCTTTGACGGTGTTCATTCACTTGGGTGCGATTTGAGTGGGATGACTTTACAACAAGCTGAACAGCTCCTACAGGATGTTGGGAAACAAATCTCAAATGCGAAAGTGCGAATCGTCGTGAAGACGCTTTCCAGCGGAAATAGCGCATCAGTAAAAGAAGCACCACCAAGGGAAGTGATAGCTTCATCAATTGGCATCAGCGTTGATCCTAAGGCTACTGCAAAGGAAGCTTACAGATATGGAAGGGAAGGAAACATGCTTCAACGCCTAAGGGAACGCTGGCGTTCAATGAGATACGGTGTTGAAATACAACCGCGATTTGTCTTGAACGAAGATGTAGCTAAGCGCTTCATCAACCAATTGAAGAATCACTATGAGAGTCAGCCGACAGATGCAAAAGTTGAGCTGATTAACGGGCGAATACAAATAATCAAGAGCACATACGGAAGGTGCATTGACGACAAAGCGACTTTGAAGCTTTGGAATGACCTTGTAAAGCGTGGACAGTTTGCGGAGCTACCTTTGCTGGTTAAGGTTGTGTATCCGGATGTGATGACAGAAGATGTGGCACACATAGATGCTGTTCTTGGTGAGTGTGTTACATGGTATAACCCTGCGCAAAAGCCTCGTGCCCATAATATTTTGCTTGCGGTGTCAGCACTTGATGGAAATCTTATACGCGCTGGCGAAGTCTTTTCGTTCAACGAGGCTGTTGGTCCGAGGAACTTTAATCGCGGCTATAAGCTTGCGCCAACGCTTGTCAGGGGCAGGTTTGTTGAGGATGTAGGTGGTGGTGTATGTCAAGTTGCAGGGACTCTTTTTAATGCTGCCTTGCTTGCTGGCTTGGAAGTAGTTGAAAGACATCGCCACAGCCGTCCCGTCAGATACCTGCCACTTGGAAGGGATGCAGCTGTTAACTACGGAACTCTTGACCTTAAGGTGCGTAACCCCTATCCGTATCCAGTTTACATTAAGGCATCTGCAAAAGGTGGCAAGTTGAAAGTGCTCATATTGGGTAAGGCAACGGGCGTGCGGTATGCATTAAGGAGTGAGGTTTTAAAGGTGTTGCCTATAACGACTGTAGTGAAGCAAGATGCGTCTATGCCGCCAGGTAAGAAGGTGATAAAAGAGCGTGGGCGCTGTGGTTATGTGGTCGCATTATGGCGTCTTGCATACAAGGATGGGAAGTTGCTTAGTAAAGAAGTTGTGTGTTCCACTACATATCCACCACAGCCATGCATCATCAGTGAAGGTTCCATAAGCTCAACCTCCCACTATGAGCGTGAGACAAAAAAGGTTTCTCAACCTGTTCCACAGCAGTCGCCTGAGGAGTTTATTGACATAAGCAAATTCGTTTTCGGCGAAGGTGATTGAACCTATTACTGATGCAGTGTTTCAACTGATTTACTTTGCCTCTGGAACATGCTCAATCAGCTTTGTTATGATGGCATCCGTAGTTATGCCCTCAGCTTCTGCCGAGTAGTTGAGCACGAGCCTATGTCTCATCACTGGGTGAGCTATCGCTTTTACATCCTCAACTGATGCTGCGTATCTTCCCATGCTCACAGCTCTTGCTTTTGCTCCAAGTATAAGGTTTTGAGAAGCCCTTGGACCAGCTCCCCAACTAACCCAACGCTTTATGAAATCTGGCGCAAGGTTATCTTGGGGTCGGGTGCTCCTCACCAATCTCGTTGCGTAATCAATCACATGTTCTGGTGCTGGCACCTTGCGCACAAGTTCTTGCACTTCAAGTATCTCCTTTGCACCCATGACAGGCTCAAGCTTTGGCTCTCTTGCTGAGGTCGTTAATCGGACTATTTCCTTTTCTTCTTCGTGCGATGGGTAATCAAGCACAACTGCAAACATAAATCTATCAAGCTGGGCTTCAGGCAACGGATATGTGCCCTCAAGTTCAATCGGGTTCTGTGTTGCCAACACAAAGAATGGCAATGGTAATTCGTAAGTTTTGCCACCAGCCGTCACGCGATATTCCTGCATTGCCTCAAGCAGTGCAGATTGCGTTTTTGGTGGGGCTCGGTTTATTTCGTCAGCAAGAACGATGTTTGCGAATATCGGTCCTTTGATAAATTCAAATTTGCGTCTGCCAGTTTGTGAATCCTCTTGAAGGATGTCGGTGCCTATTATATCCGCTGGCATCAAATCTGGTGTGAACTGTATTCGTTTGAAAGATAGGTCAAGGACTTTTGCTATGCTGTTCACAAGGAGCGTTTTTGCGAGCCCGGGGACACCAATGAGCAGGCAGTGCCCACGAGAGAAAAGGGCTGTTAGGAGAAGCTCAATGACCTCATCCTGCCCAACGATTATCTTTCGTATCTCGCCTATAATGGCTTCCCTTGCTTTGTGGAGTCTCTCAATGGTTTGGAGCTCATCGTCTAAAAGCGTCTTCAGAGTCTGCTCGCTCAAGCGTATCACCTCGTTTTTGCATGTTGAGTTTCGCTACACATTATGGCACGCCATAACAGGTTGTTTGGTCATGTGACAAAATTACTGTAGCTCTTTAAGGGCGCGTTTGTCCGTTCATCTATTTACCCTTCCTGTTAGGTGTGTATGGTGGTGAGCTCAGCATGAGCGATACTGAAAGCGAAAAGCTTCGTTATACATTGAAGGACATGCCTGAAGAGCTACGCCCGAGGGAGAGGCTGTTGCGTGAAGGCGAGTCAGCTCTCTCAGATGCGGAATTGCTTGCGATAATATTGCGTGTAGGGACAAGCCGAAAGACAGCACTTGAGTTGGCGCAACACCTCCTAACCATGTTTGGCGGTCTTAGGCAATTGCTTTCAGCAAGCATTGATGAGCTATGTAAGGTGAACGGTGTTGGTAAAACAAAGGCAGTCCAATTGAAAGCAGCCTTCGAGCTTGGTCGGAGAGCTTTCTCGAGCACTCCGCATGAGCGCCCAACAGTCAAATCGCCAAACGATGTCGCTCAGTTGCTCATGTCAGAGATGCGTTACCTTGACAGAGAGGTTTTGCGCATTGTCCTTTTAGATGCAAAGAATAGAGTCCTTGGTGCACCTGTTGTTTCGGTTGGGACAGTTAACTCCTCCCTTGCTCACCCAAGGGAATGCTTTAAGGAGGCAATAAGGCAAAGCGCGGTCAGTGTCATATTTGTTCACAACCACCCAAGTGGAGACCCACAGCCAAGCGAGTGTGATATTGAGCTGAGTAGGCGCCTAAAGGAAGCTGGTGATTTGCTTGGCATATCTGTGCTTGATCATATCATCATCGGTGATGGTGTGTTCGTGAGCTTGAAGGAAATGGGATTAGTTTAGTAGTGTTATGTTCACTGTAATCGAGCTGTGCTTTCAGTTGTTTTTGCAAAACGCTTTCGCCTTCAAAGTGCACTAAACTTTCAAGTGGGTTTAAAACATTTGAGGGTGAGAGAATGAATTTGTCAGGGGGCGATTGGGGATGATATTGAAAGCATTGATACGTCGTTTCTCATGCGACATGGGCATTGACCTTGGGACAGCAACAACGCTTGTATATGTTCGTGGGCGAGGGATACTCATAAGAGAGCCATCAGTTATCGCCGAGGATGTTGAGACTGGTGAGATAAGGGCTGTTGGTGAAGAAGCAAAGCGTATGGTTGGACGGACACCGGGGCACATAGTTGCTAAGCGCCCAATTAAAGACGGGACAATAGCTGACTACGATACAGCGCTAAAGATGCTCAGTTACTTCATGAGGAAAGTCCACAAGCGAAACAGCTTTATCTCACCGAGGGTTGTCATTGGTATTCCTTCAGTTGCCACTGAGGTTGAGAGGAGAGCTGTCAAGGAGGCTGCCATTGAAGCGGGTGCTTCAGAAGCGTGCATTATTGAAGAACCGATGGCTGCAGCTATAGGTGCAGGTTTACCAGTTAGTGAGCCAATCGGGAACATGATAGTTGACATAGGTGGTGGCACAACAGAAGCTGCGGTCATCTCTCTTGGTGGCATTGTGACTGCAAACCCTATAAGGATTGCTGGAGATGAGATTGATGAAGCGATAATGTCCTATGTGCGCCATACATACAACCTGCTAATAGGTGAGCACACTGCCGAGGAGATAAAGATACGCATTGGTTCAGCCTTCCCGCTTGAGAAGGAGTTAACCATGCAAGTTCGTGGCAGAGACCTCGTCTCTGGGTTGCCAAAGAGCATCATCCTAAGGAGTGAGGAGATAAGGGAAGCGATATCAGAGCCTGTCTATCAAATTGTTGAGGCTATCAAGGCAACGCTTGAGCACACCCCTCCAGAGCTTGCTGCCGATGTTATGGAAAGGGGGATAGTGCTTTGCGGTGGCGGTGCGCTACTCCGTGGCATTGACAAGCTTGTATCTGCTGAGACAGGTATACCAACGAGGATAGCAGATGACCCTTTGACATGCGTTGTTATGGGTGCTGGAAGAGCAGTTGAAGAATGGGACACTTTCATAAAACGAATCATGGACGGTAGCAGGCTATGGTAGGCTTTTCATCACTGCTTTTGGTTTTGCGCTTTATGCACCTGTATGTCTGTCGCAGGTGACCACAATATGGAGAGCGCTTCACAGAAGCACCGTCTCTCTCGATTCTTTCTTCTTGGTGGTTTTGTAGGTTTAACAATAGCTCTTTTGCTCTGGCTTCGCCCGACTGCTTCGGTTTACGCCACCAAGCTTGAACAACTTTGTATGATTTTAATGACACCAGTTGGTGTCGTAACGGGTTATGTTTCTTCAGCTACAAGGAAGGTCACCAAGATATTCAGGCTTTTCTCAGAGAGCGAGCGCCTTGAAATGGAGAACAGGCAGTTAAAGAGAAGGCTTGTTGAACTTGAGAACGAAAATAGACAGCTCCGTCGCTACATGACAGAGAATTATCGTTTGAGACGCATGTTGCAACTTGAGCCGAAACTGCCACAAAAGCATTTAGCTGCTGAAGTAATAGCAGGTAGCCCAACAAACTGGGTTTATTCGGCATTGCTGAATCGCGGTAAAGAACATGGTGTGTCTGTAGGTGATATTGTCATCGCTTACGAGGGGTTAGTTGGGCAGGTTGTGCGTGTAGCAAATAGAAGCTCAATTGCTTTGTTCATTGTTGATAGGCGTTGCAATGTTGGTGTGCGTGTCAAACGCAACGGTGCAATAGGATTTATAAGGGGTAATGGCAACGGTGAATGCAAAATTGTGCTCCTCACAATCAATGCTGACTTGAAAGTTGGCGATGAGGTTGTCACATCAGGGTTAGGTAGTGTTTATCCATCAGGGATACCAGTTGGGAAAGTCATAAAATGTTGGAAGCCGAAGGCTAATCAAACATTTAACGGTGTTGTGAAACCATTTGTGGATTTCAGCAACCTGCGTGAGGTTTTCATCATCTCTGGTGAGAGGGATAGCAGGTTGTGAAGGAGATGAAAAGGTCCGCATTGTGGATTGGCACAGTTTTTTGTTTCTTAGTTTTCTCCATCGGCTTGTTGCCGAGGTGGAGCTTTGAAGTTGTGATACCAGACCTGTTCATCATTGTGAGTGTTTGTGCTGGCATCATTAGGGGGAGTATGTTTGGAGCGATTGTAGGGCTTCTATGTGGCTTTGTTGAAGGGAGTTTGGCTGGCGTCTATCATGGGCAGTTTACAGCAAGTAGACTTACTGCTGGATTTGTTTCTGGCTGGCTCAAAGAGAGCATTTTGCAGGAACACTGGCTAACGCCTTTGTTCTGCGCTTTAGCTGGCTCTGTTGCATCGCAGGTGGCGATGTTTGTGACAGCACCACAGCTTGTAATATCTTTCGCTGATCAACCTTCCATAGCTATCGCGAAGGCAACGATTGAAGTAGCGTATGCTGTTCTTCTTTCTCCAGCTGTGGTGCTTTTGAAGCATGCTTTTGAAGGGAAATACAACAGTGATAGCAATGTGGAGTTAAAGCACCACGCATAAGATGCAGAGGTGTTATCTTACCGATGATTGAACAGCAATTGAGCTTCCGTTACCAATTCATTGAAGAGGTAGGTAAGGGCGTCTTGTTTACCGTTTACAAAGCCCGTGATAAGTTGATTGAGAAGATAGTGGCTCTAAAAGTTGTTCATGAAGCATGGTCAAAGAACGAGCTCTTCAGGCAGCGCTTCAGGGATTGCGTTGAATCGGTCTTAAAAATACCACACAGTAACTTGGTCTGCTACTTCAACATCGGTGACATTGACAACATTCTTTACCTCTCGTGTGAGTATGTGCCGGGCGAAAGTTTGATGAGCATGCTCCAAAGAAGGGGCTTGATCCCGGTAACACAGGCATTGCGCATCGGCATTCAGGCATGCCAAGCATTGATGCAGTTGCACGAGTTAGGGATCATACATGGTGATATTCGTCCAGAACATTTTTTGATAACGCATCGTGGCGAAGTAAAGTTGACCGATTACGGTTTGCATGAGGTTATAGCTTCAGAAAGATTGCTTGAGGCTGAGTGGGTCAGGAAGGCTGTTTACTACCTTCCTCCCGAAAGGTTCGAGGCAGACGTAATTGAGCCAGCTGGCGACATATATTCGCTTGGTGTTGTGCTTTTCCAAGCTGTGACTGGCATACCACCTTTCAGGGGTAGCTCAATGTCAGAGACAGCCTCAATGCATATGAGCGCACCACCGCCATTACCGAGCGACCTTAACCCAGCTGTTCCAAAAGCTGTTGAGCGTGTCATTTTGAAAGCGCTGGAGAAGGAGCCAACGAAGCGCTTCCTATCAGCTCAAGAGATGATGGACGCTTTGAAGGAAGCAATAGCAGGGCTTGATCAAGTAAGCATACCAGTGCCTGTCACAATAACACAGCAAGAGCAAGATCAGCAAAAAGCTACGAATGTTGGTTTGCTCAGCAAAGCCATACTCAGCGTAGTTGGTTCAATAGCTGGTGTGTTCTTGCTTGCGCTACTCATTTGGTGGTTGCTTGTGCGCACTCCGCCACCTGAGGTTAGCGTCCCGAATGTCATTGGCTTATCTTTAAGCGAAGCTCAAAGGCGAATGAGCGAAGTTGGTCTTCAACTCCGAGTTGCCCAGACAGAGTATAGTGAGGATGTTCCAACCAATTGTATCATATCAATGCTTGGTGTTGAGCCGGGGAAGATAGTTCGTAGAGGGAGGGTTATTGATGTAGTCGTAAGCAGCGGTCCAGAGCAAGTGATTGTGCCAAATGTGCTTGATATGCAAGCTGAGGAGGCTCAACAGCGTATATCCGCTGAAGGTCTCACACCTGTTGTTGCAGGTAAAACATACAGTGAGACGGTTGCCGAAGGATACGTAGTAGGGCAAGAACCTGCGCATGGCGTTCGCCTGCCGAAGGGTAAACCTGTTCAGCTCATCATAAGCGCCGGTAGACCACCAAGAGTTGCAGAACCAACGATTAAACCCGGTTACAAGGCAGCTCGCGTCACGATTAATGTCGGCAAAGGTCCGCTCATACAGCCAGTTGAAATTGAAGTTATAGACGAGGAGGGAAGAAAGACAGCATACAAGGGGGAGCATGTTCCGGGGGATACAATTCAGCGTGTCGTCGTCGGTAAAGGCGAAAGAGTCGTGATAAGAATTTATGTGAATGGGAGACTTGTGAGGGAAGAGCTGCTCTAACGCTGACGGAAGGATGAGTTACAATGCCGATTATATGGCAAGGGCGGGGCGAGAAGATCGCCAGAAGCACAAAGGGAATAGAACGTGAGGCTGATAATGCTCTCCCAGTTGGCAGTGAGGATGAGTTGATCGAGGCATGCATTCGTGGGGATGAACTTGCGTGGCGTAAGCTTATTGAGAGCTTCCACAAGTGTGTTTATAGCACTGCGTATCATATGCTCTACAACCACGAAGATGCCTTGGATGTGGTTCAGGATGTGTTCATCAAAGTCTTTGAGGGTTTGAGGAAGTTCCGCAGGGGTTCATCGCTTAGCACATGGATTTATCGCATCTGCATAAACGTTTGTCTCGATCGCCTAAGAAGGCGTAGAGAAATGCTCATGTCAAGTTTGAATGACGAGGAAAGGGAGGGTTTGATTGAGCTTCCAGATCCATCGCCATCACCTGAAGAGGTGGTTGAAAAGAATGAGTTGAAAGAGTTGGTAAGGAACGCAATAAACAGTCTTCCAGCACACATGCGTGCAGTTGTTGTGCTTTGTGACTTGGAAGGGCTAAGTTATGATGAGGTTGCTAAAATACTCGGGGTGCCGGTTGGCACCGTTAAATCAAGGCTTAACAGGGCAAGGCTATCGCTCAGGAACATGCTTCAAAGTAAAGGCTTAGTGTGGTGAAAGAATTCTCGTAAGCGGAACTAAAGTCGGTGTTGAATAAGTCTAAAACATGGTTGCACCAACAGACACGTGCTTGAAGGTGAAATGAGATGTTGGGCAAGTTCAGGTGTATGAAGATACAATCGCTTTTCGCTGATTACATAGATGGGAGCTTGGAGAGGAAACCGAAGTTGCTTGCTTCATTTAATGAGCACCTTGCAACATGCGATGAATGCAAGAACGCATTCAAAGGTTATAAGGCTGTTTTGGCTGCTTTGAATGCGGTGGCTTCGGAAGGTGTTCATGTTCCAGAGAAGGTTTGCGAGACAGCATATCAGGCTGTCTTAAATCGCGTTGAAATGGTGCGCACGCAAAGGAAGTTTAGGTTGGCTATACTGCTCAAGCCACTGCTTGGGTTTTGCGCCCTCGTCATAGCAGCGTCGTTTGGTGTGTTCTACCTGAACATGGCAAGGCATGAAGGGCGCATGCCCATTGGTAGCGAAGAGAGATTAGCTATGCCATTGGCGCACACTGGCACAAAGCCAATGCCACCGTTAAGTAGTTTGGTCATGCCTGCGCATCCCGGTGAAAGACCACAACCTACCATTCGCAGAACAGCACCTGCACACAAAGGCGAAGTAGGTGAGAAGGCTTATGTTAAGCAGCAGATACGGAGTGAGTTGGAGTCGGAAGGTGAAGCAGAAGTTGAATTAGCGCCTTCAGCTCGTCCTTCAGTTACTGAGAAGTTGTTAACGGGCGAAGTCAGAAGGGATTTATCAGACCGCCCGCTTATGTCAGCTCGTCGGGGCTATAGTGACATTGCAACTTTGCCAGAACCAGTTGTCGTAGAGCCACCACAAGCGCAAAGAGGGAGTGTTGAAGCTGGTGGAGAAAATGTTGCTGTTGGTGAAAGGATTAGTGGTGCGCGTGGTGCGCGTGCCTTGAGTCATCAGGGTGAAATGAGCATATCTCCAGCAGGTGTGTTAAAGAGGGAACTCCTCAAAGAGCATGACTCAAAAGGGGTCTCCGAGGAGGTTGAGAAGGAAAAGCTTGTTCGTCCTGAACCAGTATCTGAGGAAGTTAAAGTGGCAGCCGAAGCAAAATTGAAAGCGCTTCAACCTAAGCGCACCATCTTGCAATATGCGCCACCTGAAACGCCTTCACATCAAACGCCTGTTGAACTTGAAGTGGTGCGAGCATCACCAGCGGTGTTCAATCAACGTAGTCTTTGGACGATAGCACTTAAACCGAGGCAAAACTTGGAGAATGTTCGTGTGTTGGCTTATGCTCCAAAGTTTATTGACGCTGATGCTGTTAATGTGTTGCTCAGGCAATCACGCATACCAACTGAAGGAGTAGCACAGGAGAGCACATTGGGGCGAGAGGAAGTTCGTTCGTTACCTTTGGCACCGCAGGCGCAACTGAAGCTGGATTATTCATACACCCTCATCTGGGAGGGTAGCCTTAACGCAAACACAGTTCAGTTTATCCCAGTTCCGATTAACCCGCTTGTGCCCGGTGCACAAGAGGTGCGTCTCATCGTTGAGAGCTTGAACAAGCCCATTGGGAGTTGGATTGCATTGTATCCCGTCGCGAAAACACTTGGGCAGTTTAGAGGAGCTGTTGAAAAGAGCATGGTAAGTGTGAAGGCTGAAAAATGGCGTTTTATAGACCTATGCCGTTATCTGGCTAACAAAGTTGGCTCCGTGATCATCTTCCCAGCTGATTTAGCCAACACCGACCTCCCTTTCCCAATCAATGTTTCAAACATCCCATACGGACAGCTCGTTAGAACGATCGCTAACAGCCTTAACTTACAAGTCCGCATAAGCGACAATGTAACCATTTTCTACAGCCATGATGGAAGTCCATCTGGTGAAGCAAACCAAGGAAGGTGATTAAAGGTGCGCAGGACTAAGCAAAGGCACTTCAGGTCATTGCTTGAGTTCTTTGCCGGAATATTGGTAGTGCTTGGTGCAATCGGTTTTTACCAGCTTGGGAAAAGCTTCATTGGACCTTACTTTTACAACAAAGTTCATACAGCGGGTGGTGTGGTTACAACGGAAGTTGGTGAGACGGGGACTCAAACTGCCACACTGTCATTTGTGCGAAGCGATATAGCGCTCATCCCAGATGAGACGACAGTCACCATTGAGCCACTACCGACACAAAATGAGGTCACGAAAGAAGAGCCCGTAAGCCAACCTACACCAACCACTGAAACACAGCCACCTCGGGAGACACCATCACAACCTCAAGAGGTGCCATCACCACCTCAACCATCGCAACCTGAACAGCCATATACGTCAGTCACTCCAGAGCCTGCCGCACCAGAGAGTGAAACCCAACCTGAGAGGTTGGGAAGAACATCTCCGCAAGTTCCTAAAGCAGAAGTAACGAAAGAAACGATTAAGGAATCCATTATGGGCATTGGGAAGAAATATCAAGTTCAGGCTGGCTTCTTCAAGCTTAAGGAGAACGCAAGCAGGCTCGTGCAAGAGTTGATTGAAAAAGGTTATCAACCATCTGTTGAAGTAGTCAAAGGGCAGTCAGGCGAGTCATACAGGGTTATTGTTGGAGCCTTTGATAAACGAAGCGATGCGGAAAAGCTTAAGCAGGAACTTGAGGAACAGTTTGGCATTAGTGCAGTTGTGCGAGAAGTTGAGAGGAGATAAACGAAGGCTTGCTAACCCATGCAAGCGTATAGGTTCTGCGCCTTATAGAAGCTGTTTAGGCTCGTGAGAGCTTTAACTTGAGGTAATCAATGTTAAGGATAGTTGTCGGGTTGACCCTGTTGAGCAGCGAAAGATAATATGAAACGAAATCGCCCAACATGACAAGTTGAAGGGCTTCGCAAAGCGGATGGAAAGAAGCTTCAATTTTCACTTGCTCGCATTCTATCCCACTATGTTCAAAGAGTTGACCCACTATTTCTTCCCTTAGCCTGTTTCTCTCGTTGGAGAAAGCGGAGCGCAACATTAATACCCTAAGCACATCGCTGAGCCTGCTTGGGAAATCAACCCCGACAATTGTGTTATGGCACAGCTCTGGGAGCACCTCAAAGAAACAGGCTGTTTTTGCGTTTTCGTTAATCTGTGTTTTCCAACGCCTCGCAATAGCTGTTAATGGATGTGATGCCAGTATTAAGCCTATGTGTCCGTGAAGATATACAGCCAGTTGCTTTGCTTTGTTATCTTCGGTTGCGACTTCTGCATCTATGCTTTGTTTGAGCCTGTTCAAACAATCAACCGTATTGCTAACGAGATCCTCATCAACCTTGTAAACACCAGTTGAGTTCAATACAGCCAAAATTGGCATGAGCAAAAATCCAATAGAAGCTCGTGGGGGCGCTTCGCTTTCGTATCGGTAATATGGCACACCATATTTTTCAGCCATCTCTATCAGCTTCCCACCACTTGCAATCACAAAAAGCGTCGAGCCTCTTCTATAGGCTTCTTCAAACCCACTGAGTGTCTCTTCGGTGTTACCAGAATGCGATACAGCTATAACAAGTGACGAACTCCCAACCCACCTCGGTATGCCGTAGTCACGATGCACAACCATTGGTATTTCAGAAACACCATATGCAAGAGAGCACGCGATGTCTCCGCCGATTGCGCTTCCTCCCATGCCAAGTATTGCGACACTGCTTGGGCGCTCCGTAGGTAGGTTTTTTCTATCGTGGACTTGACTCCATGCTGTTTCAATTTGAGTTGGGAGGCTGCGTATGTGCCTCAGCATACCTTGCATATCAATCATCTGGCAGTAATCAACATCATCAAGGAGGTGCATACTATCTCACCTCTGCCTTAGAGTGAGCTTTTGCGTGGGCTTCAATCAGCTTGATGTCTATGCTGAACACACTCAACAGGTTTTCCAGAGCGTAAGTTCCCGAAGCAACCTTCATTGCAATAGCGACACTTGATTATCTCTTCAATGTTTCCCTGCATCGTCTTGATAGGCCAATCTGGATCAGCTATCAAAGCTCTCCCGATAGCTATCAAGTCAGCTCTCCCTTCGCGCAGTGCTTCAATGGCTCGTTCATGTATCCCCATCATTCCCACCGCTATAACGGGCACACTTATTGAGCGTTTGAATGGCTCAGCCAAATCTGCTGGGCGTGCATCACTCGCTGGTGATATATCAAGCACATCTACACCTGATTCAACAAGGTTGGAACAAAACTTTACGCTCTCTTCAATTGTGTAGCCATCCTTTTCAACTGGTGTGTGGCGGTATAAGAGCAACATATCATCACCAACTTCTTCCCTTATAGCTGACACAATTTCAAGCGCAAGGCGCATCCTGTTTTCAAGGCTACCACCATACTCATCGTTCCTTCTGTTTGCCTTCGGCGAGAAAAACTTGTTGAGCAAGAAGCCATGAGCACCATGTGCTTCAACCCCATCAAAACCGGCTTCTTTGCACATCCTCGCTGCGTTTCTAAATCTGTTGATGCTGAGCTTTAGATCTTCCTTAGTGAGCGAGTTTGGTTCATTACGCCCATCAACTGGTGACATGAAGAGTTGTATAGCTGCGACTGCGCCCTCAGATTTGATAGCCTCAGCGAGCTCTTTTAATCCATCAAGCTTTATATCCTCACCGAAGCGGGAAACCTGTGTTGCCTCAACGATGACCATCCCTGCTCCACCTTTCGCTATACGCCTATACCACTTAATCCCATCAGGTGTGGTTATGCCACGGTTTGTTGCCATCGGTGGACAGACGATCCTGTTGCGCAATGTTAAACCCTTTACTCTCAATGGCTCAAACAAAATTGAAAACTCCTCCCTCATCGTTGTCCACCCCCGTTTCTAAAGCCAGAGCAATTTTGTCTTCTTGAAGTATCACACAAACCTGCTGAGAGCGGTTTTGGTTATTCTCTTTGTTGCTGTTGAGGCTTTTTGTGGAAGCCCGAGTGTTGTTGACCTCCTATCCTGCGGGGAACTGTTGTATGCCGCCACTGTATTGGCTTTGGCTGGAGAGGTTCTTTTAGGCGCAGCTTTATCCTACCTTCGCTGTCTATACTCTCAATGTATACTTCAATTTCATCGCCTATGCGAAGCAAATCTGCAATTGAGCTTACACGCTGGGTTGTCATATCACGCACATGTATGAAGCCTTCTTTGCCCGGCAATATCTCAACAAATGCATAAGATGGACCAAGACGCGTGACTCTACCCTTATATGCCTCGCCCACAACCGGTTCTTGAACGAAGCTCTTTATCATTGCTTCAGCCTTCTCGGCTCTCTCCAAATCTGGGCATGTAACATAAACTGTCCCATTTGGTTCAATGTCTATCTTCGCATTCGTTTCAAGCTCAATCTGCTTCAGGTGTTTCCCTCTCGGACCAATCAAATCGCCTATCTTGTCTGGAGGTATGTGCACTACTTTTATGCGCGGTGCATAAGGAGATACTTCGGGGCGTGGCTTGTCTATGACTTGAGCCATAGCGTTAAGGATTGCTATATGGGCATTCTGTGCCATCTCAAGTGCTTTCTCAATCAAGTTGAATGATAACCCTTTCCGCTTAAGGTCAAGCTGTATTGCTGTTATTCCATTTGCTGTGCCAGCTATCTTGAAATCCATTTCGCCAAAAGCATCCTCAATGCCCTGTATGTCGGTTAACAGCACATCCACACCATCAAAGCTCATTAATCCGATTGAGATACCAGCCACTGGCGCCAATATCGGGACAGCAGCATCCATAAGTGCAAGCGTTCCGCCACAAACTGATGCCATTGATGTTGAACCGTTTGAGCTTAAGACCTCCGTCACGAGCCTTATAGTGTATGGGAATTCTTCCTCAGGAGGGATTACAGCTTCAAGTGCTCTCTCCGCGAGTGCTCCATGTCCTATCTCTCTTCTTGAAGGTGCTCTAAGTGGCTTTGCATCACCAGTGCTGTATGGTGGGAAGTTGTATTGGTGCATAAAGCGTTTCGTTGCTTCTTCCTCCATCAGGCTATCAAGCCACATTTCGTCCGTTGTAGCACCAAGCGTCGCTATAGTCAGCACTTGTGTTTCGCCACGAATGAAAAGACCACTCCCATGCACCCTCGGTGAAATGCTAACGCCACATGATACCTGACGCATCTCGTCATACCTTCTGCCATCTATCCTTACTCCTTCCTTTACTGTCATTTCGTTTATGATTCGTTTGATGGCTGCTGTGCATGACGGTTTCACTTTACTGCTCAATTCAGCAAACTCACATGAAAGCTCCTCGCAAATTTTTTGTTGAAGTTTTTCAAGGGCAGTGTCGCGCTTAAGCTTTTCACGTATGCTAAGTGTTTCCCTTATCTGACTGCTGTAGCGTTCCAGTATGATTTGCAGAAGGTTATCATCTGGCAGAAGTAGCTCAAACTCCCTCTTCTGCTTTCCGATCCTCTCCCTGAGTCTTTCTTGCAAATCAATAATCGGTTGGAGTGCCTCGTGAGCCAACTTAACCGCCTCAAGGATGATTTCGCTTTTAACCTGCTTTGCACCGGCTTCCATCATAACTACTGCTTCCCTTGTTCCAGCCACAACGAGATCAAGTTTGCTTTCTTGGAGCTGTTGGTAAGTCGGGTTAATTACGAGTTGGTCGTTTATTAAGCCGACCCTAACAGCGCCAATCGGTCCGTCAAATGGTATATCCGAAATACACAGTGCTGCGCTCGCCCCAATTAACCCTGGGAGATCAAGATGGTTTTCAAGGTCTGACGAAAGCACCGTGACGATTATCTGGACATCGTTGCACATCCCTTTCGGGAAAAGCGGGCGAATGGCTCTATCAATGAGGCGTGCAGTGAGTATTGAAGTAGTTGATGGCGGACCTTCACGGCGATAGAACCTGTGTCCTGGTATTCGTCCTGCAGCATACATGCGCGCTTCAAACTCAACTGTAAGTGGCAGGAAATCAATATCTTCCCTTCTTTCCTCTGTTGCCACAGCTGTGACAAGCACCATTGAATCGCCATAGCGCACTGTCACACAGCCATTTGCCTGTGGCGCAAGAATACCGCTCTCAATTGTTAGCTTTCTACCAGCAATTTCACACGATTCGCTAATTGGCTGTGACCACATATCTTTCATGCCTCCCGACTTGTGCTTTCGGGTTGCGAAATTTTATTGAACTTCTTTGGCATTTGCTTCACCTGAAGCTGTTTGAGTGCGCAACACGCCAAAGAAATCTCGCAAGCCAAGTTTTTCAATCACTTCGCGATACTTGTTGATGTCTTTCCTCAAGAGGTAGCGAAGCAACCTGCGCCTCTTGCTATGCATCATAGTCAGACCTCTCCTCGAGTGCACATCTTTCTTATGCACTCGTAGGTGTTCCGTTAGCCTCCTTATCCTCTCCGTCAATATAGCTATTTGGACTTCCGGAGAACCTGTGTCCTCTGGACTGCGTTGCCATTGCCTTATGATTTGCCACTTTTCATATTTGCTGAGAGGCACTTTTACATCCCTCCTATTATTAGCATGTTGCACTCTTTGAGCACCTTTAAGGTGTAGGAACACTTGATAAAGGCTCTATGCGGTAGGTTTAGATGGAGCGAGCAGAAGCTTGCCCCTTACCTTATCTATCACCTTCCAGATGCGGTCCTTTGAAGCTGTCTCCTCATGAACTCTTCAAACTTCCTTTGCTCTTCAAGAGCTTTATCGTAGCGTCTTCTTGCCCTGTCTATTTCTTGCTCAAGGTATTCATGCCTGTAGGTTCTAAGCGCAAGGAAAAGCAAACATGCTTCCTCTGGTTCAACTCGCCTTGCCCTTATTCGCCCAAGCAACTCATAGTATGCTTGAAGACCACCAACTGCTGTAGGGGCTGTTGGCGCACCAGGCGCTGCACCAAATGGTGCTGCACCAGGGGGCATCCCTGCTGGTGCAGTCTCAGTTGTTGGTGCACCAGGAGGCATCCCTGTCGGTGGAGCCCCTGGTGGCATTCCTGTTGGTGGAGCCCCTGCTGGCATCCCTGTTGGTGCAGCTGTCGTTGGTGCTGTTGGCGTTGGACCACCGACGAGCTGTGCACCAAGGTTTATCAGCCTGTTTCTGAATTCGTTTTGGACAGCGGGGAACCATGAGAGTATCTCCTCAAGTGGTTCCTTTGATTCCGTTAAGTAAAACTGCTGTAACGCATCCCAAATTGTCTTCCCACCGTTTGCTCGCACTGCACCCGTCAGTATGTTTGTTGGCGCAGGTAAGTCTCGCTCAATGAAAAGTTCCATAAGACGCGCTGGGTTTAGCGGTCTCATTGGCACACCAGTTCTAAGAGCATTCTCAAGCGTCAAACAGCGCTCTCTGGCATCAATGTAACTGCGCAATTGAACATACGCATTAGATGTGGCATTCGCAAGTGTGTTATAAGGCTCTCTCAATGCCGGCGCAATCGGTAGCAACTTCTCAGCAGTTTTAACAATCCTCTCAGGGCTTGTTGGTGGAAGCGCAGGAAGTATAACTCGGCGTGGCACTCTGGCATACGATTCTGCGATGCGCAAACCTTGTAGCGCCATGACATAGTCCGTTTCAATCTCAGGCTTTGGTTGCAATCTTGCCCACAGCCCACGACGCTGTGATTGTGCTTGAGCAACAAATTGTGACCACGCTTTCACATTCACATGACAGCGTTCTTCGCTCTTCAAGTTCGCGTAGCCTGCTCTCAAAAGCTTTGTGTTGAGGTTGTGCCATGCATTGCCTTCACGAAAATAAACAATGGCTCGCAACCTACCTTCTTCATCCTTCGCTCGCAATGGACAAAGTTCAACTTTAAGTGATTTGCCCTGTGCATATCGGCGCACAATGCTCATAGCTACTTCAAAGCCTTCATCAGTTGCCTCCGGTGGTTGAACACCAATAAGCACAACTTTCCCAAGCGATTCAAAGTTGAGCACATTTGGAGCCTCAACAGAGACGCACTTGTATACACCACTCGTTTTCTGCTGAGCTTCACCGCTGACAAAAACGAACGCCACAATGGTAGATACAGCGATAAGGATTTTCCATACAGCATCTTTCCTTCGCAAACCAAACCGCATCTTTGTTCACTCCTTAACGCTTATTACAGCTGTGCCAACTGTTACTTATTTTATCGCATTGCTGTGAGAGGTGTAAAACTGCTTGCATCTTTTGTGCATGTAAGATGCCCGTGCACACTTTTTAACGATGGGTTAAACTTTAGCAATGCAGGTGTTGCCCTTGGTGTGGAAATCTTTGAAGTTAAAGGTGGTTAAGCTATGGACTTTTCAAGCCTCCTTAAGCGCATAGTTGATGGTGGCGAGCTTACTGCTGATGAAGCGTATGAGGTTATGACACAAGTTATTTCTGGCAACCTATCGGACGCTCAAGTTGCTGGTTTGCTTGTGGCACTCAGGATGCGTGGCGAAAGCGTGAATGAGATAGTTGGTTTTGCGAGAGCGATGCGCGACATGGCGGTGAGAATACAGGTTGAGAGGCAGCCGCTCATTGACACATGTGGAACTGGTGGTGATGGTTCCCACACTTTTAACATCTCAACTGCAGCTGCATTTGTGGCAGCCGGAGCCGGTGTGGCTGTGGCGAAACATGGGAACAGGTCGGTGACGAGCAGTTGCGGTAGCGCTGATGTGCTTGAGGAATTAGGCTACAACTTAAACCTTCAACCTGAATCCGTCAAAAAGTGCATTGAGGATATTGGGATTGGCTTCCTCTTCGCACCGCTCTTTCACCCAGCAATGAGGAATGTAGCCCACATAAGAAAACTGCTTGGCATACGCACGGTCTTCAATATCCTTGGTCCTTTGACAAACCCTGCCAACATCACTGGGCAAGTTATGGGTGTCTTCTCGGAACACATGTTGGAGAAGATTGCGAGGGCGCTTTTAGGTTTAGGGATGCAAAAGGCTTTCGTAGTCCATTCAACCGATGGTTTGGATGAGATATCGCCATGTGCACCAACACTTGTGAGTGAACTCTCAAACGGGGAAGTGCGCACATACGAACTATCGCCAACAGACTATGGCATCTACTACAGAAACTTGGACGAACTTAAGGTCGCTGATAAAAAGGAAGGTGCGAGGCTTTTAGTTGGCATACTCTCTGGGGAAGTGCACGGGTGTGCTCGTGCAGCTGTAATATTGAATGCAGCAACTGCAATAGCTTGTAGCGGTATGTGTGAGAGCATCTCCGAAGGCATACAAATAGCTAACGAAGCGATAGAGAGTGGTAGGGCGCTTGCATGCCTAAAACAGCTGGTGGAGTTTAGCAAAGCAGAGTCAAAGGCTTTGTAGCTTCCAAAGCAATCCGAAGAACTGATCAAACAACAAATCACACCCCAAAAAGGAAGGTTGTGAACACCATGAGCGTTTTACAACGCATTGTGGAGATGAGAAGGAAGAAAGTTGAGGTGGCGATGGCGAATGTGCCATTGTATTCATTAGTTGAGATGGCTAAGCTTACACCACCAGCAATGCCGTTTGCCGACGCAATAAAGCGTCGTAATGGCATTAGGCTGATAGCAGAGCTGAAGCGTTCTTCACCATCTGCTGGGATCATAAGGGAAGACTTTGATCCTGCCAGATTGCTTTCCATCTATGAAGCATCGCCTGCATCTGCAATATCTGTGCTAACTGAGGAGGACTTCTTTGGTGGTCATGTTGAGCACATAAAGCTGGCGAAGGCTTTGACAACCAAGCCGATACTGCGCAAGGACTTCATAGTGCATGAGTATCAAATTGTTGAAGCCAGAGCCTACGGTGCTGATGCTGTCTTGCTCATCGTTTCAATATTGAGCAAAAGCGAACTCACAAACCTGCTCACCTTGACTTATGAGCAGGGCATGGATGCCCTCGTTGAGGTGCATGATGAGGATGAAATTGAAGTTGCGCTTTCGTCTGGCGCCAAAATAATCGGGATCAACAACCGTAATCTCAAAACGATGCATGTTGACATATCTGTCACTCTGCGTCTTCGTCCTCTCATCCCCGATGGCATAGTCGTTGTCTCTGAAAGCGGCATAAAGAGCAGGGATGATGTGCGCATGCTTGATGATGTAGGTGTTGATGCGATACTTGTTGGTGAGGTGTTGATGCGCTCAAAAGACCCATTGGCAAAAGCGCTTGAATTGCTTGGGATGGTGAAGAAGTGATGGGGAAGATTAAATTGAAGCTGCCAGATGAGAAGGGCAGGTTTGGCAAGTATGGGGGGATGTATGTCCCTGAGACGCTTATGTATCCGCTTCAACAGCTTGCGGAAGCATATGAAGCTGCCAAGTCGGATAAAAGCTTTCAAGCACAATTGGACAAGCTCCTAAGGGACTACGCTGGTCGTCCAACACCGCTTTACTTCGCCGAGAGGTTGAGTGAGAAGGTCGGTGCAAAGGTTTATTTGAAGCGTGAGGACTTATGCCACACTGGTGCCCACAAGATAAACAACACACTCGGGCAAGCTCTCTTGGCGAAGCGTATGGGCAAGAAGAGATTGATCGCAGAGACTGGTGCTGGACAGCATGGTGTAGCAACTGCAACCGCAGCTGCCCTCCTTGGACTGCAATGCGACATCTACATGGGAGAGGAAGACATGAAAAGACAAGCCCTCAATGTCTTTAGGATGCGCTTGCTTGGAGCAAGAGTTATACCAGTCCTTTCTGGAAGCAGGACGCTCAAGGACGCTATCAACGAAGCTATGAGGGATTGGGTGACGAATGTGCACGACACCCACTATGTGATAGGCTCGGTTGTCGGTCCACATCCATACCCGATGATTGTTCGTGACTTCCAATCGGTGATCGGTAAGGAGGCAAGAAAACAAATACTTGCAGTAGAAGGCAGGCTACCAGACTATGTCATCGCATGTGTTGGTGGTGGTAGCAACTCAATCGGCATCTTTTACCCGTTCATACCTGACGAGGATGTCAAGCTCATAGGTGTTGAGGCTGCAGGTAAAGGGCTTGACAGTGGGATGCATGCTGCAACACTTGTCGCTGGCAGTGAAGGTGTCTTACATGGTGCATTTAGCTTCGTGCTCCAAGACATGCATGGACAGATACGCACGACGCATTCAATATCGGCTGGCTTAGATTATCCCGGCGTCGGACCTGAGCACGCATACTTGAAAGCGGTCGGGAGAGCAAGCTATGTTGCTGTCACGGATGAGGAAGCCCTCAACGCTTTTAAGCTACTCGCTGAAACGGAAGGCATACTCCCTGCGCTTGAGCCAGCACATGCAATAGCGTATTTGACTAAGCTTTCACGCTCTTTGAAAGGCGATGAGGTGATTATCGTCTGTCTCTCTGGGAGAGGCGACAAAGATGTAGAGGTGGTGATGAGAGCGCTCGGGATGGAAGCTCTGAGCGAGGAGGTAAGCAATCCATCAGCTAACAGGTGAAGTAGGCTATGGGCGCAAATGATGTCCGTCAAGTTTTAGGTAGGCTCATTTCGCTAACTCACGCAAGGAGGTTGCTTGAGTTCTTCTTACGCAATCCGTATGTTGTGGATACAGCATCTGGGTTGGCTCAGTGGACTGGCGAGAGCGAGGAACTGATTGAGCAGGTGCTCAACGCCTTAACCGAGATAGGTGTTGTCCGAAGGCTTGGTGATACTGAGCTTTTCACCTTTAGCCCAACCTCACAAACGCAAAAGTTGATTGAAGAGTTGCTCTCCGCAACGCCCTCGGAAGAAAGTGTTGAACAACCGAAGGCGCTGGATGAAAGCAGAGCTCCTTGTGAGACGATTATCAGCGAAGTCAAGGTTATGGATGTGGTTGAGAAACTTGATGTGGTTTCAAGTTATGCGGTTGATGCCCTAAGCAAATCAAGTTCTCCTTCGCAGTTTCTTCGCTCGCTTTGCGACCTCTTTTTTTCTGTGAGCAGCATTTTGGAATGCGCTTTTCTTGTGCGCCCTGAAGTGCTCGGTGTTCCAGAGACGATGCAAATGCCGTCAGGGCAGTTCATCATCAATTTGTATGCCATCGGTAACACATCAAATTGGATGGTAAGGGACGGGCTCAATGTAACAAGCGATGTGCTAACAGAGATAGCGAAACAAGGCTGTAAGCTTGTCACGCTCAAAAGCACAGCCTACCCTTTCACTCGCGTTCATGGATGGTTTTCAAGCGATGTTGAATCCATTGTTATTGCACCACTCGTAGTTGATGATGTTGCGATTGGGATGTTCGTTGCGAGGGGCGAAAGGGTAAGCGAAGGCGAATTAAAGGTTTGTGAATTGCTCGCCAAGCACGCTGTGGTTGGCATCAAGTATTGGCAACTGAAACTGCAGTATGAGCGCATCTCAAGTTACACACGCAACTTGCTTGAGAGCGTGAATGTGGGCGTAGTAGCGCTTGATTCCGAGGGGCGTATAGCAACATTTAACTCCACAGCCGAACGCATATTCGGGCTGCCAGCCCGCCAAGCTATAGGTGTTCACTTCAAGGATGCATTTGCGAGCGCCTTCAACCCGCGTCTTGTAGGGTTGATTGAGAGGGTGCTTGAGTTCGGTGAGAACATCGCTGGTGTTGAGCTTGAACACCTAAACCAAGTTGGTCAGTTGAAGATGCTCAATCTCAGCTTAGCACCAATCAGGAGCGAGAGGAATGAGCCAATTGGGGTCGTCATGGTCATTGACGATATAACCGATACAAGGAGGCGTCGTGAAGCACTATACCGTGTTCTGCCAAGGCATGTTGCCGATAGAATAATGGACAACCCCGCCTCGCTTGTCAGCGGAGGTGTGAAACGCAGGATAACAGTCCTTTTCGCTGACATGCATGGCTTTACAGCCATCTCAGAAAGATTGACACCTGAGCAAGTTGTTGATCTGCTCAATGCATTCCTGCCCATGCTCGCATCAATCACATTCCGCTACGAAGGGACGGTTGATAAGTTTTTGGGCGATGGTATGATGGCTTTCTTTGGTGCGCCAGAGAGCCACGAAGACGATGCATGGAGAGCTGTTCGTGCTGCATGGGAGATGAGGGAAGCTACGGCTGAACTTGCAAAAGGAAGGAGCGGTATGGGGTTGCGCTTCCTTACGGTTGGCATCGGCATAAACACAGGTGATGCAATCGTTGGCTACATCGGTTCTGAGAGGGTAAGGATTGAATTCACAGCTGTCGGTGACACGGTCAATGTAGCAAAGAGGCTTCAGGAGATGGCGATAGGTGACCAGATACTTATGAGCGACACAACGTATGAGCTTGTCCATGATAAAGTCATAGCGAAAGAACTTGGTGCTGTAACTGTTAGTGGGCGTAGGAAGCCCGTCTTCGTGTTCCAGTTGGAGGGGCTGAGATGAGCGAGCGCTCTAACAACACGAGCGCCATAACGATGCATCGCATTAGCAAGCTCAAGTTTTTGCTAATAGGCATATGCATTGTTTTTGTGGCACGCCTTTGGTATTTGCAAGTCTTACAATCCTCATACTATGACAAGCGTGCACGCAGGCACTGGGTTCGCTCAATAGTGATAAGAGCACCAAGAGGGCTGATAGTTGATGCTGATGGCAAGGTGCTCGCAACGAACATCACCTCATACAACCTTTGCGTCATACCTGCTGAGTTTGAGCCATCCGAAAGCGCCTTGAGATTCCTCTCGGCGATATCCAAGAAGAGCAAAGAGGAGATTTTAAAACTCGTTGATGAGAGCAGGTATAGGGGGGTTGAGCCAATCGTCCTAAGGAAGTCCTTGGATAGCAAGACACTCATTGAAGTGCTTGAGCACTTGCATGCGCTCACTGGCGTGACAGTTGAAGAAGTGCCAGTAAGATGCTACCCACACGGGAAGTTAGCAGCACATGTTTTAGGATACATCGGTGAGGTGATGAAAGAGGAGTTAAATGGGAAAGGTGAGCTGTTTCTTGGAGACAAGGTTGGGCGCTTGGGTGTGGAGAAGAGTTACGATGAGTTCCTTCAAGGCACTAAAGGTTACAAGTTGATAGAAGTTGATGCCACTGGAATGCCAATTCGTAGGTTGTCTGAGATCCCAGCGCATCCTGGGAAGACGCTTCGCCTGACGCTTCATTTAGGTTGGCAAAAGGCTTGCGAGAAGGCTCTCAACGGGCGTAAGGGAGCCATCGTTGTCATGGATGTCCGTGATGGTGGCATATTGGCGATGTGCAGTTCGCCATCTTTTTCACCAAACGATTTCTCAAACGGGATGAGCCGTGAAAGTTGGCAGAAGCTTAAAAGCGATAAATACTACCCACTGCAAAACAGGGCGATTTCAGGATGCTACCCACCGGGGTCAACATTTAAGATTGTCACAGCTATAGCTGCGCTCTCGGAGGGTCTCATAACGCCGAAAACAACTTTTACATGCAGAGGTGGCTTGCAGGTCGGTAAAAGATACTTCAAGTGCTGGCGTGTCCATGGAACTGTTGACCTTATCAAAGCTATCGGGCAATCGTGTGATGTTTACTTCTATCGCGTTGGTTTGCTTGTCGGTCCAGAAAGGTTAAGCAAGTATGCACACCTGTTTGGGTTTGGCAGAAAAACAGGCATTGACCTTCCGGGCGAAAGCAAAGGGCTTGTTCCATCACCATCGTGGAAGATGAAGCGTTACGGCATACGTTGGTATGATGGAGACACAGCTAACTTTGCTATTGGGCAAGGTTACCTCCTTGCCACACCGTTGCAGATGTGTCTTGTGGCATGCGCCATAGCCAACAATGGCATTGTCTATAAGCCCCATTTGATATCGTCCATTGAAAGCGAAACTGGAAGGCTCATCAAGCGCTATGAGCCAGAGGTTTTAACTCGCTTGCAAGTTAATCCATCGTTGCTCCGCAAAGTTGCTCAAGGTATGGAATGGGCAGTCTATGGTGCTGGTGGGACCGCGAGAGTCTTAGCGAGTTCGCCTGTTAGTGTTGCTGGTAAGACGGGTTCGTCACAACATAGGCGTGGTGAAAAACCACATGCTTGGTTCATCGGCTATGCGCCCATTGATGCTTCAAAGGTTGCTTTCTGTGTTGTAGTTGAATCAAGTGGGCATGGTGGCGAAGTTGCAGCCCCAATCATAAAACAAGTCCTTAGCGAGATGCGAGGTTGGTTTGAGAGGTGATGCAAGCTATGCGGTCTCTCATAGGTGTAGGAATGTGCATGCTTTGCTTGGCGATGGTGTATGTGTATCTTTTGAGCGGTGTGCAAAGCAATGCAGAAGCACCAACATTGCCAGAGGGCGCAGGGTTGGCAGAAAAGTATCCCGGTGATGCAGGCATTGGCAGTGACCCGAAAGTCGTCTTCGTTGAGGATTTTGAAGTTTCATCGTTGGACGAGTTGAAGAAGCGTTGGGAAGATATCAAGAACATTGAGAGCATGTCGCTCTCTGATGATGTGCCTTTTGGTAGCGTTGGGAAGCGTTCACTGCTCATGACACATATTGGTGGGCAAGGGACAGGAGCGCATCTATACCGAAGGTTGTTGCCCGGCTACGAAAAGTTGCACATTCGCTTTTATGTCAAGTTTGATAAGGACTGCGGACCGATTCATCACTTCTTCCGTGTTGGTGGTTACAATCCGCCGACGCGCTGGCCACAAGGTGGTGCAGGTGAGCGCCCAAGGGGCAATGAGCGCTTCACCGTCGGTATAGAGCCATACGGTGATGCATGGAGATGGGACTATTACACCTACTGGATGGAGATGCGTGGTAGTCCACCGCGCGGGCAAACATGGGGTAATTGCTTCATGTGGAACCAACAGCCGAAAGTGAAGCGTGGTGTATGGCAATGCGTGGAACTGATGCTAAAGATGAACAAGCCAGTCACGGAGCGCAACGGTGAAATGGCATTATGGATTGACGGGAAGTTAGTCAGCCATCTTGGGAGCGGTTTCCCAAAAGGTAAGTGGATTTATGACAAGTTCGTGCCAGGTCAAGGTGGACAAGCCATCCGTTGGAATGATGCGCTTGGTGCACCAGAACGCTTTACCGTCCCAGAAGGTGGCGAACCGTTTGAAGGCTTCATGTGGCGCAAAGATGAAAACCTCAAAATCAACTTCCTCTGGGTGCTACTCTACATTACCAAGTCACCTCAAGGTCATGTGAGCCGAGTTTGGTTTGATCACATTGTTGTCGCTCACGATTACATTGGACCAATAGCCAAGAGGTAGCGCACTCAGATTTGAAGGCTTGCGCGGATAGAGTGAAGCAATTGGGAAGCATGAGAGGCAAACTTCTGTGCGTAACCACAAGCTATGAAGGTGATGCGAATGCAAAGAAAGATAGCCTTAGCATGGCTATGGCTTTATTTAGTGCTTTGTGTAAAGCCGGAGATGACTTGGGCACGCACACTTAAAAGCTCGGTGCCGTTCATTTACGTGATCAATTACAGCGACAAGTGGATTAAAGACCCAACTGCAGCACAAGTATTTGGAGACATGCCTCCAGACTTGCTCCACATCGGCAAGGCTGTGCCTGTAACTCATCTTTGGGGACCCATCCCGCTCATGGCTGGCGAAAACCAATACACTGGTGGTCCCGGTCATACACTTGACCGCAACGCCATACGATTGCTCACACCCGAGGAGTTGGAACAGAAGATTAAAGAGATCACCACAGCAGTAGAGCGCCTCCATAGAGCTGGCATTAAGCTGGTAATGCCGTATATCTGCTTCTTCACAATTGCTGGTGATCATGAGTCTCGTGAAGGTTTATGGAAATTTTACGACCACTGGGATGAGTATGCGAAGTGGCTTGGTCCAAAGCCACCAACAGATCCAACTGACTGGATAACGAAGGACGCCACTGGCAAGAGGATTGATAGCCCATACGGATTCACTCCACCATATTTCGCACCGCTACACCGCTATTCAGCCTGCCCAAACAACCCGTCGTGGAACCAATTCAGCATAGCCATAGTGAAGCTCATTGCCAAATGTGGCTATGATGGCGTGTTCGTGGACAACTCAACCTTGGGTGGCGACGGGTGTTCGCATTGTGAAGCTGCATTCAAAAAGTGGGTCAACGAAAACTTTGACAAGGCTACTTTGAAACGGGCTTGTGGCGTTGAGGATGTGGGTGACATCACACTGGGCAACCCCAATTTGAAGTTTATCTTGTGGCGTTGGCATACTGCCGTAATACGCGACCGACTCGCAATGCTGCGTAAGGCAGGGGCAGAAGTGAAGCCCGGCTTCCAGACATTTGCCAATGTCGGCAATTATCAAAGGGTGTTGGCTCTCGGTGACGGATGCGACTTCTTCATGTTTGAGGACATAGAACCACCAGGGTGTTTAGTTGAAGGCGACTTGCCACCCCAACCTGATGCACTGATAACAGTTGCGCCAGATGTGAGGTTAGCAATGACGAGTATGGAATACAACGCAAGACATGCCAGCACCTTCTCAGAAGTCACAGCGGTAGTTCATTATCCACGCACTTGCCCATTGGGACAGCAAGTAGAAATCACAGTCAAGGTGCTCGCTGTAGGTGATAGCAACCTTGATTCTGATTGCCTTGAAGAAATGACTGTGCGACTCACGCACCTTGAGAGTGGCAAATATGAGGAGATACGCCTCAACCCACAGATTGGCGTTGGAGACCCAAAGACCGTCCCCGGCGCAAAGCGCCCACCAGTAGACCTGAAGGGGACTTGGATGCCGTCAATGGCAGGCTTTTACGCCATTGACTTGACCTACAGGTATACCGACAGGGAGCACCTTGATGTGGCAAACAGGACACTTATATCAGACCGCCTGAGCTTAGGGAATCCATATCGGGTGAACTTGGGCGGGTTAGCTTACACCTACAACAGCCGTTGTAAGGTCATCGGGCTTATGAAGAAGGTGAATAACAAAGGCTGGGAGAATGTTCAAGAGTTGGCTTTAGCTGAGGGCGCAGCTAACGGTGGTCGGTATGCCATTCAAAGCAGTGGAGAACCACAAAAGAAATACTGGAAATTTTTCCGCCAGCACGGCGAAGTGATGGCAGGTCTTGTGCCTTATGGCTCAGTGATACTGCTATACTCCTACTGGGGTGGCAATCCGGGTGAAATTGGTCGGGCAACGACTTTGACAATTCAAGAATACCTCTCAGCACAGCACATCCTTTTTCATGGCTTAGTGGACAGGGACATGGAAGCAAGTGACCTTACGCCCGCAAAAGGAAAGACATTGATTTTGGTCTGCCGACATTACGACCTGACCGACTCGCAAATCAAGGCATTAAAGGAGTTCGTCACCAACGGTGGTAAGCTTATACTTGAGCACGCTGACACAAAAATCAACTTCACACCTCTGAACGAGGTGTTAGGCACTGCAAGCAAGAAGGCAATTCTCTGGGACTGGAAAAAGCCACCCATGTTAGCACCAGCGCTTTGTAGCTCCGAGGGACGATTGCGAGGTGTGCGCTTCACCGCCTTTATAGACCCCTCTCCTAAGCCGAGACGGCTCGTTTTGCATGTTTTGAACTACAATGTGAGTGTCGTTGAAACAAACCCAGGTGTGGTGACACCGATAAAGAACCTAACAATTCGTGTGCCACTACCTGCCAAGTGGAAGAAAACCAAAGTAACAGTGTATGACCCAGACTCACCCGAAACATCACTGCTTCCATGCACGGTAGTCGGTAGCACAGCGCAAATCACTCTGCCCATGTTGAGGATCTATCAAATGCTCGAACTCACCGCCGAGGAGTGATCTCAATTGCACCATTTCCGATATTCGCCTTCCCAATTTCTTTTTCGGTTGGTGATAAAGGTTTTAGCCGTGTCTCTTGTCCCCATCCCGTTAGACCTTTACGCCAACTGCTTTTCATTGAATAATTGATTATGCACCGATGTCAGCAAGGCGCAATAGGAGGTGAGTGGCATGGGTGATTTTACAGAAACCTTGCGAGGCTACCTGGAGAGGTTAACAAATTTGCGGCAGCGAGGGGCGTCGGAAGATAGTATCCGTGACGCTTTCCTGGAATTTTTGCGAACGGCTTTCCCACGCTTGAGCCTCGCCGAACCCTTCGTGCTGGAAAAGCACATCCCTGCCCTCAGGGTTCATAGTGGCTTCGCTGATGCCCTTTACGGCGACTTGATTTTTGAGTTTGAGCGCCGATTAGATGACGCCAAACGAGCAGAAGGCAAAAGTCAACTGACCCGTTACCTGAGCAACCAAGAGCATCCTGAACGCTTTTTCGGAATCCTCACCGACGGCGAAACTCTGGAAGTTTACGCCTTGCGTGACAGCAAACTGGAGAAAGTGGATGAACTGAAGTTGGACGCCGAAAAAGCTGATGAATGTCGCCTCTGGCTGGACTGCTACCTTTTCCACGAAAAACACCTTGTGCCGACGGCAAACGACATCACCTTGCGCTTTGGCGAACGCAGCCCGACTTTCTGGCACACCCTTAGGCTGTTGCGCAACGCATGGCAACGGGTGAAAGATGACCCATCGGCGCAGACGAAATTTGCCGAATGGCAAAGTTTGCTTTCCATCGTCTATGGCAGCGCCGTTGGCGACGAAGACTTGTTTTTGCGCCACACTTACTTGGCGCTCTTTGCCCGTGTCCTTGCCTTTGTGGCACTGGAACGCAGAGCGCCAAACGCCGACGAATTAGCGGGGCTTATAACGGGCGAAACTTTTGAGCGAATGGGTTTGGACAACTTCGTCACCGACGACTTCTTTGCTTGGGCGAAAGGTGACGCCGACACCGAAACTTTGCTTCGTTCCCTTGCAACTCGTTTGACCGCTGCCTATGACCTTGCTGCCATCAATGAAGACTTGCTCAAAGGTCTGTATCAGGAACTCGTTGACCCTGAAACTCGTCACGACCTCGGCGAATTTTACACTCCCGATTGGCTCGCCGAACTCACCTTGCGCCACGCAGGTTTCCCATCTTCTCATCGCTCGCCATTCGCTACTCGCCACTCGCTGCCGTCCCTCCTTGACCCTGCATGCGGTTCAGGCACTTTCCTGTTCATTGCCATCCGTTTGCTTCGGAAAGCAGGTTTTCAAGGCGCTAAGTTGGTGGAGTTTTGCGCATCTCACTTGGCGGGCATAGATGTCCACCCGCTGGCTGTCACCATCGCTCGCACCAACTTCGTTTTGGCGTTAGGAGATGACTTGCGCACTTACAGCAAACGCTTCTCTGTGCCCATCTACATGGCAGATAGCCTCAACTTGCCCGAAAATTTCGGACGGCAACAAATCCTTACCGTTCCCGTTGACTTGAAGACTTTGGCAAAGATGGCAGGCAAAAAGCCAACTCAAAATCTCCCTCAAGCCTTTCACCTTCCCGCCGAACTGGCGATGCATCCCGACCGCCTTAATGGCGCCATTGACGCTTTGCTTGAATTTGCCGACCCAAAAATTAGCGACGCTGATGCGAGCAAAGGCTTTTCCGCTCGGTTGGCGGATTTGGGCATTCCTCGTGAGCATTTGTTCTATTGGCGAAACAACTTGCGATTAATGCGTTGGTTGATGCGAGAGCCCACCACCGACACCGTTTGGCGCTTCATCCTCAAAAACGCTTACCGTCCCGCTTTGCTTGCCCATCGCAAATTTGCCTTCGTTGTCGGCAACCCACCTTGGCTCTCTTATCGCTACATCAAACGGCAGGACTACCAAAAGCGGGTGCGGGAGTTAGTGTTG